>ERZ724520.1105-NODE-1105-length-13882-cov-4.658350_pt1 | contig 13882 bp, 7 predicted proteins | sample MGYA00376053_ERZ724520 | MGnify/ENA primary metagenome ERZ724520 (study PRJEB28724, sample SAMN07190886) | activated sludge metagenome | isolation source: activated sludge of sewage treatment plant in Hong Hong | place: USA: Christiansburg, Virginia | collected... | reverse complement strand
ATGAATATTTTCTACATATTAAGAAGGCTAACTTTGAAAAAGATGTGTTAAAGCAAGGAAGGGGTGATAATGAACATCAAAGAATACGATCAGAAGCGATTGAGAATATCTGTTACAGTGATTCTAACTTCTAAATCTGTGTCCTCACCTAGAGAGAGGATATGCTTTTTGATCATATCACGAATGCTTGCTTTTTCCCATCTGTGTGCAATGTCCCTCTACACCTTTACACAAACCTCTCGGATGTTTGCAACTGGCTCTTGCGAGGCGCTCATTATCAGATTTAGAGATTTCTATAAATAGGATTACCCGTGAACTGACAAGCAAATCTATCTTAGAGAGTAAATAGCTGCTATTTTAAAGTGGAAGCATGGATCTTTTGCGATAGCATCACTTAATTTAGGGATGAAACTGTTGATCCAGTTTGGTCCATAAGCCTTGCAAAGATCAGCAATTCGCTCAATAGCAGCTCCTCTGATTGCAGAAACTCTGTCTTTTAGGAAGTTAAGAACTAAGGGTTAAAGATACTTAGAAAAAAGGTCATAGTTCTATATAAATTAAATTTTACTTGAACTTTGACAGACAACTATGTCACGTTTTTCATGAGCTATAATCTCACCCTCCATTTTGCATCCTAAGAGCAAGCCTTTAAACTAGGATAAAGGGCATTTATGGTCTAGGCACCCAAGATCTCAATAAATTTAACTGCTGCTTCAATGCCACCCTTTCTAACCTCTTGATTGTCGTCTTTCATTAATTATTTAATTAAAGGCTGCACGTTTTGATAGGCTTGGTCTTTGCTAATAGACTGGATCATATTTTTAATAATCACTCCCACATTGGCTATATAATAAGCGAAATACCTCGAACTATAGGAAGGGCATCTTTCCCTAAAGCAGTTACCTGAGGCAAAAGATAGCCTATTTTCTAAGGGGAGACAGTTTTGATGAAACCACTCAATGATTTAACTGCTTCAATTTTAACATCAATTTCTGTATCCTTTAACAAATTGCCAAAAGTTTGGATTAAACTCATATCAGTCACTTCTTTTCCAAAATTAGAGGCGATTTAAGTGAAGTTTTTTGACAAACATAGTCTGACTCTCCAAGATTTATCCTATGCTGCTTGGATGATAAGAGGCATGATGAAAGTCTTGTTTTCATCTCTAGTCAATAATTTTGAAACTTCCTTAAAACTTTCAGTAGCCAAGACTCTAATCTGATCCTGTTCGTCTGTAGAACGGTGTTTGAGTATGCTGATCAAATCACTGAGCACATACTCTTTTTCGTATACTCTGCACATTTGAGAAATTTTAGTTGCAGTCACTCTTTGGAGCAAAAGCATTTCTTCGTTTGAAATGTCAGAAAATTTGCTTCATATTATCAATCTTACTGTCGAATTTTCTCCTTGTTTTGTCCTGCTCGAGGGTACACATTGCACATGAGTAAAGTTGCTGATACCCGACAAGTAAAGTTGGCTTAATTAGAAGCTAATCGAATGATCTAAATTTTAACAAACTTACCAGTGGAATGATATAGTTGTTTATGTCATTATCAGAGTAAAGATCAAGCAGTTTTGTAATTGAATTTACGGCTCTTTCACGAACCACTGTTTCATCGTGAGCGCATAGTCCCTAAAGATAGGGAAGAACTAAAGAGTGCTGGTTGCCTAGCATGGGTCTTCTTCAGGAGATAATTACGCTAGTGTAGCATACTATTCGGTAATCGCGAATACTACCTCATCGTCTTCTTTTTTGCAGAGAGCATCAAGATAGGGTAAGAGTGATGTTTTGATGGCTTAGACAGGCATAAGAGTTGCCACAACGGATACTTTGTGGATTGTGTTGACGCGAGAGGCGAGATCATCAGTATCGAGCTCCTCTTTGAAGAGTTCAAATGGGTTAATATTTTACATAAGATCCAACTTCTTATTTAATATATTCAAATTATAAATAGAATCTGGAATAGCTTAATCTGTCTTAAATGTAACTCAAAAATACCTTTCTAATAAAAGTATTAAATTTGAGATGAAGATTGAATAAATTATACATAGAAGAAAAATTATTTTTCTCAAGATATAAGATTAAAAGAAAAAATGATTAATTGATTGCTTAAAGAGTTATTGTTTGGATAATTTCGATATCATTCTTCAACAAAAGTAGATTTAGTCCTTTCTGATTTTTTATAGAGGGGACTTTTCTCGTTTTTGGGGGGAACAACACCATCCATGTAATTAGGTTCATAACTATCATCGTTTTAGAGTTCCCAAACTTTCGAGTGTCTCATAATATTGATAAGTTCGAGTTGACCGACCAGTTTATCAATGAAGAGTTCAATCGTTTAAACCCCTAAGAAATCTTCCAATTCTTAAATATCTGAAGTCTAATCGACAACTTTCATCAAATATTTTGTTCTTTCCTCATTAAAGATTCTGTAGACACAAGTTTCAGGGAAACCTTTTGATAGTTGCTCCATAATGTGGTAGCAGGTTTTCATTATTTTCGCTCTTGGGAAAGGTTCGATATCCAAAAAAGCATAGCCTAACTGAGTTGATTATTACCTGAATTTAGCTTTATTTTTTGTAAGGGGTTTTAGTATTTCGATTTGTCGTAAGGACGAAGATAGACTGGAACTTCAGTATTTTTTGATGGTTAGACGACTGAGGTAGTTTTGGCTTGTTTGGTCGGTTGGTTGACACAAAAACCTCGAATTAGTCCTTTTGTGATTTTAGCTAGCATTGTTATTATTTAATATGGATCATCATATCTCAATTTTAACAAAATATGTTAAGAATTTTCAAAAACTAATCTTTATCTTTTTAAAGATACTCAAAACCCATTTTACTGTCTATATAGAATCAAATTTTAATTTTAATTTCTAAAGGCTTCTCATCTCTTACAATTTATAAAGTTAGTTATCCCTCAGATAAGATGTAAACTCTTTGAAAAGCCTCGACTGTACGTATTATTTGCCCATTTATCTTCTTAACAAAGTCCCCCATCATCATTTATTTTATGAAAGGTGAGTTTGGAGCAATTCTAACTATCTCTATTCCTTATTTTTCCTCTTGAGCTTGAGCTGATATTCCTAATGAATTTCTCTTGCCTTTTATATATTTTAAGATATTAGGCAAATGACGCCATTCAATAACCCTCAAAAATCCATTTTCATTATCTCTTCCAACCTGAGTTACTATTCCTACTGTTTTTTCTTCTTTCAAAATTAAACTACCAATCTCCCCTTTTCCATCAATGATGCCATAACCAGAATCTTCTGATACAAAATATCCGTTTTTTAGACTCGGAAAATCTCGTTTCATGTAAATTCTAACTGGAGTAATTGTTAGCTGTTCATTGTATTTGTTTGAATTTAAGGGGTAAATTTTTTACTGAATTGATTAATAAGTACCTAGCTTTGAAATTATAAGAAAGTTAAATTTTCGTATTGACCAATGATTTAGAATTTTCCTTGTAATTTACGATCTCCCAAATAAAATTAGTAATTTTTTTTATTCTTTGTATGATTTTCATGAGAGTCGAACCTATACTATTATTATTTTTTACATCACAGAGACTAGTTGGTTCTAAGCGAAACAGAAAGCATAGCTTATGAAATCTCCATTACACTAAATTCGAACGGTGTTTTGTTAAATTGCTAATATTGTATCTTGAAGATTTAGTGAAGGTTCAAAGCAACGAACCTTCTAGAAATTTATGTATTTTTGATACATGTAAAAGAGTGTTGTTGGTAACCAGAGTCTCTTAATAGTGATTGAACTGCTTCGAAAAAGCATTGACAAAATTCTATTTCTTGGACCAAACATTAAGATTTTAATTTTTAATTCTATTTTTATAATTACAACTTTCAAAGAAGTAAAGTAAGGTTTCAGATGAGTCCTAATAATTATATACTTCTCTATATAAATTTCTGACATAATAGTTTTTTATTGATGAGTTGTGGACTGTCTTTACATTAACAAAAACCCCAAAGATAATCGATTGCTATTAAAAGCTTTTTTTTTCTTGCTAGGAAAGTCAGATGCAAAACTGAGCCTGATCAAATAAATCACTGTTTAAGCAGTCCAACCAATATCAATAAGGATAATAAACTGGTACATTCGTAAGACAAATCACATGATTTTCCTTCGATTTTTGTCAAGCAAAAACGAATGTAATACAGTGGATACAAACAATGTAACCTAAACAAAAGCAAATTCATTAAACTAGACGATTAAAACAAAGTAGTTTTTACTCATAAACCCCCCAGAAACTATGAGGCAAATATCAAAAACATTGCAAAACTCAGAAAAAGATACAGTCTTGAGCCTAACTATTTAAAAATAGACGAGAAATAGTCGTATAGTATTAGCAAAAATGCATTTTTTAACATTAAACCTTAATCTTCAAGCTACAGTAAAAATAATCAAACAAATCAGCAGATAAAATTAAGACAACTCATGAGAAATATCATCCTTCAGCATAATCTCTGTTGTAAAAATTCACCTAACGACCTGACTAGTAATTCAGATCCATATAATTTTTCTAACTCTAAAGGCTATAAAATAAACAAAAATACATAACATTCAAGCGGTTTCCATCGGTATAATCTTCCGACATAACGATCCCAAGACTTATAACTATCCCCGCGAATTAACTAAAAATCAATGATTAAGCTTAGACCATAGTTATTAAAATTGAACAGTGGCTCTAAAGCTAATGCTAAAATTTAGTTAAATCATAACTATGATCATACGCAAAGAAGCTTAAATTATGAAGACGAAGAGGATTAACTATCTGGCTGGTAGAGCCAAACATTCTACCAGACAAAAAACAACGTAAAAAAGTTTGGCAAATTTAGTATCAAGCATAGCAAAAAATGAAACATAAAATGATGATATATTCTTATTCTTACTGAATTTTAAGTCATTGAATTAGCTATTTAACAAACACTTCAATAAATAATATCATTTGTTTTGCTCTGGGTCCTCTCTTTCAGCTTTCCCTTGCAAAAAAGGAGTAAAATTGTTATAATAATAGCATTGAGTATAGCCCATAGAAAAAGGGGAAGGAGAAAAGCCCAAGGGAGTTATGTTCTTAGGAGAACTGCAAAATAGATTTGAAAATAACGGCAACTATTTGTTTTGAATGTCATCATCCTCTCTAACAAACTGCTCAATGAAATGTCCTCCCTCTAAAGCATAATTATGTAAATAGTCCATCTTATTACGGGGTTAAACTTCTTGAAATGTCATCATTTGCTCCTTATTTAATGATTTATTCTAGTCAAACATTGACTCACTGGATAGCTTTGGTTTTATCTTTAGCTTTGATTATGGTTTTTCAACAGGCTACACCTTTAGTAGATTGCCTTTAGCCTCCAAAATAAGCTTATCTTACTTTCTAAAATTTGGAGTTTCTTTCTTCTGGCGGGCGATTATTGAGTTAAATCTATTTTTAACACAATGTTCAGTGCGTTTAAGTAAAAGAGCCAATTCAGCCCATTTCTTACCCACTCTTGCTACACTATCCAGTAGTTATATATCATCCTACTTTGTCCAATTGCCCCTGAATTAAAAGCGATGTACCTCGTAATGGAAGGATCTAAGTAGTTCATCCATCTTTCGCGACAGTGTTTGGAGGTTCTAAAATATTTTTATTAAGATAGTTCGAACAATTTTCGAGCAACTTAATTCCAGGGTATTTTATCGTGTTCTTACTTCATTAAAATGGTTTTACCTTTGTCACAATATTGTTTAGCAATTAATTTTAATCGATAGTCCAATTTTTATTCCTTGTACATTTTTATAGCATAAACCGCCTCGTTTAATATCTCAGAAATATTGGCGATTTCTTCTCAAATATTTGATTTACTATGTTCCATTGTTCAGTTTGCTTAATCAAAGAAAAAATACGAAATCCGTAATTTTTACGTTTTAGAGAGCGCTGATAGCTATTAATATCCAGTTAAAGGCCCTCATTTAATGTTCAATCCAAAAATCACAATTAGACTATTAGTTTTGGTTGTAGCTGACTAAAAAATGAGTTACGCTTTTTTGAATCGTTAGTTTAAAAGCTTCATCTTGTTGGGGGTTAACTGTCCTGCCAAAGAAGTGCAAAGTCCGTTATTTTTACAGGACTATCTCATGAAATATTTCCAGTTGTCATTTTGTTCCAGCCTCTAAAGAAAAGAGTTCATATCACCAAAATATATTATTTTAGAAAACTCAGAGAAAATACGGATAAATGAGACTCGGATTTGAAATTGGTTCAATGAAACACTTTAAAACTTTAAGTGATAAGGATTTAGGTTACTAAAATGCTTGTGTCAGTTCTAATATTTTTATTTTATTTGGAATAATGCTGGATTCAGGCAAAACCTAAAATTTTAATGATTAGGTGTCCATAGCAAATTTTTAGAACAAAAACATTTTCATTATCGCAAAACCACTTAAATTTACGAACTCCAAAGTGAAATATATATTGGCTGGTGAAATAATAAAAACACAAATATTTAAATAAAAAATCATAGTTTTTCAGTTAAAGAGTAATGTTTTGTTGGTTAATTTCCAACAATATCCTTCTTCCAAATTTAGGCCACAGATTTATTCCAAATAAAAATGGCATTATATCATCAGAATATTCCTGTACTTATCCACTAAGATTTGTCATCAATTATCTCCAAAATGATGGTACTACGAATTTAATCAAACCCATTTTTTTGCATGACAAAAAGAAATTTAAAAGTTTATAATTTTCATAAAATAGCATAAATCAATTTTTCATTAAAACTATAAATGTTGAGTTGATATTCTTAATCGTCGATTTAATTTTATCCTTTTTATAGAAGAATGCAAAAATAGTTTGTCATCCCACTTACCACCAAAGATGGTAAACACATCAACATGTAAGTCAAACAGAAAAATCAAGAAGTCACCAAAAGAAAAGTCAAAACTTGGACCACTGAATAGGACAATCAACTCTTGTAACTTTATTAGCAACATCCAAAAAAGTGGGCGGATATCGCCGCCCTCATGAATGACAGAAATGAAAATCAATGTTTGCATAGGTATCGACGTCTCTCACAACTTGGCAAAAGCCATAAAATATGGTCATCCGAAGAAGATGATACAATTCGAAAACTTATTAAAAAATATGGAAAAAACTGGAAGCTTCTCTCTGAAATTCTGGGCTCTAAAAACGGAAAGCAGATAAGATAAAGATTTATTAACAAATTAGATCCTAAGATAAAGAAGGATGACTGGAATGAAGAGGAGGACAAAAGGATACTCTAACTTTATAGCAAATTTGGAAGTAAATGGTCGTAAATTAGCAAGCATCTATCAGGACGACCATAAAACAAGATAAAAAACAGATTTTATTCTTTTATCAGAAAAAACTATGATATAACATTTAAAGAGGCCGAAAACATTGACCCTTCAGTAAATTTAATAAAACCTGATACAAAGTCAAATTTTTTTGATGAAAACACGTGCTTGGTTGATTCAATGATTGAAAGATCATGCCAATTGACAGAAAACAAGTAATAGGGCAAAAGGTCAGAGGAGAAAATTTATTCTAAGTTTGAAATTCCTTCTATAAATTAGATGGATTTTTAAATTAAAAACGAAAATAGACACAGTCATAATCTTTTAGACTCGGTGTTGCGAGATTAATAATGGAAGAGTTCTAATATTTATCAGAGCATCATTGAATTAAACAGCGATTTGTTCATTAAATTTTAAAATTGAAAAGAAGCATTGATCATTATATTTAATGTTTAAGTTTAATTATAAATATTTGTCGCATAATTGCTGATATTTGAGCCATTTGAATAATTTAAATAATAGAAAAGCTCACCAACATTATTTTAAATAAAAATTTGATGCTTAATTTTTAGCTCTATAAACTTAGGTATTATAATTTATAGTAATCAAAGCATAATGAATAGTATGAATGACTAATCGGGCGAAGTCCAACAAATGGAGGCTTCCCATTTTGAAAAGATACAACCTGTTGACTTTAATTTGACTTATTAGCAATTTCTTATCATCCAGCATGCGCTTCCCAAAAAGTATGCTCTCATCGAACATAAAAATATCAAAAAAGGAGGAGTTGTTACTTCAGCTATCAAGCTTGGGCCCTAGGATGTTATAAATTCTTTACGTAGACTCAAAATCTTTCCAGGTTCTCAGGAAATATTTAAAATACTTAAGAAATTGAGGGCCGGACGAAGCGGATTCGAATAAAAAAAGTCGATAAATTTTTAGAAGATGAACCTCAAAAAACCAGAAAACCAACCACAGCTGAGATAACTATTGAAGATTAGTTTGCCCAATGTCATTATATCCTTGCGCAGTTGAAGAAGCACAAAAGTTGTTTCCCTTTCCTTATCCCAGTTGATCCAAAAAGAGACCAAGCTATTAACTATTACGAGATAATAAAATAGCCAATGGATCTGTAAACAGCCTAAAAGAATCTTAATAATGGTGTTTATCAAGCTCCTGCTGAATTTCATGCCCATATCAATAAGATTTGGTCGAATAGCTACTTGTTTAACGAAAGAGGATCAGTCGTTCATAAACTTGCTGTCGATATGGAAAAGTATTACAAGACACTACTCAATAGTGATGCCTATAAGAAGTCATTGCTTAAAGGCTAGAAGCCGAAGATGAAGATTGAAAAATAAAAGCAAAAATCTGAACTACAAGATGAGCGTGATGAGCGTAAAAAACCATAATTTTTTGGATCAAAGGATTATGTGTATGATAGTATTAACGATTGAAGAATGACAGTTATAATAATTAATCAAGCAAACGAGTAATTGATACAATCAAAATCTAATTAATTTTTCTTTCATATCTCCATTTTTGTGAGTCATCTGCTTCCAAAGGGTCTACTTTTACTTTTTAATCACATCAACACTTCTTTTTTTGTGAAGTAACTATCCGATATTTACTTTATCATTTGACTATTTTAGTTTAGTTTTCTGGAATGCCTTGCTGTTAGCCATTATCATTTTTGCAGAAATAGAGTTACTTAAACTTTGAGATACATGCTGTAGATCGGTTTTTTTATCATTTCCGCCAAATATATTCGAAGAACTCTTTCTTTTACTAATTTTTTAAATTGTTTACTTCTTTGTTTAATCATTTGATTATCTGTTGTAATCTCTGTTTTATTTTGAGTAATCATTGCTTGGATCAATTTATAATTTTTGATCTATCTTTGGAGAATTATATTCCATAATGCCTTCCTATTTATTAGTAGATTATCTTATTTTGTTAAAATTACTTCCTTTTCTTCTATTTTAGTTTTCTTGGTCAAAGGATGAAGGTGTTCTCCGAGCAGACTATTTTTAGCTATTTCTAATATTTTTCTTTGAAGGTAGCATCAATCGGCCATGATCTTAAAATACGATGATTAGCGACGTTAAATTATCCATGGACATTTTTTCCATGGATCGTTCAATCACTTTTGAAGGCACATTTCCAATAAAACCATATTTTTATTTTTAATCCATATTATTATCTTTGGTCTCCCAAAAGCACTGAGCTACTTCTTCGTTTGCTAATTTGTCGTAAACTCCATCTGAGCACATCATGACAAAATCATGTTCCTCATTACTAATTTAAAAGTAAGTAATTTCAGGTTTGGCGATGAGGACTTTGTTGTTACCATCATACTTTGCCAGTTTAGCTTCAATATCTCCAAAAGCTCTTGAAACTGATAACTTTCCAGGTTATATTCTGAAAGGACCTAATACTGTGTTTCCATTTTTATTTTTTATCGAACTTTGATAAATTCTGCCGCCAGCATTGAAAATTCTCTATCTTTCAGTCTCAGAATCAGGTTTATGATCCTTTGAAATTGCATAAATATTTTTACCAGAATTCGCGCTTAGAATGGCACGACTATCTCCTACATTTGCTATATAACATATCTCGTCTATAATCAAAAGCACTATTGCACAACTACCACTTCTTTCTAAAGGATTTTGAGCTTCTGCAAATGCCAAAAACTATTGTTCGGCTTTTTTAAATCCAAACTTTAGAGCCTAAATAGGTTAATGAGGAAAATGAGAGTTTTCTGTGATCTTGATAGGTTACAAAATACGTATTTATGCATATTCTATTTCAGAAAATCTGAACACTTATTGCCTCCGTGACCATCAAACACTCCGAAATAGCTGCATCGAGGCCATCTGCCTTTGAAATTTGGTTTAGTGATATTCATTATGATGGACACGCGATCCTCATTGTAATTTTTGACCAATCCGTGGAAGGTATTGACAGCATAGCCTTTGATGATTCCATTGGATCGTTATATGAATCTCACTGAATCGACTTTAGGGACAGCTGGTCCTTTTCTCTATTCCTGATTCATGTAATTATATTTAACGATGAATATTTAAATTACTACTCTAGTATTGTAATAAAATGTTGTCTATAATTCTAGTAAAAGTCTATGTTTTATTTGAATATTATAAAGGGGATTGATATCATCTTTTGATAAAACCTATTGATTTTTTTTTAGCTATTCTGGGTCCTACTGATTTTTGTGAGACATTTTTAGCTATGCGATGATATTCTTCTTAAAACTATTATTTTTTCATTACTTTTAAACATTACTCATTTCGTTTGACTTTGTTGATCATCTATTAGAGCTTATCAGCATTACCTTGAATCTTTTCATGGTTGTTTTTTTATAGGTTAATAGTGTTTGATTGACAGATAAACTGCTGTATATTTTTCTATAAAAGCTGTAATGTTAAGGTCAAAACATCAAAGTTTACATAATCGCCTTATTTTATGGCTGGAACTTAGATATTCAATTAACTCAAAAATTGTTTAAAATTTGGTGATTCCTAAATAACAAAATTGTTACGAACAACGTATTGAACTATTGTATCTACTTCATGATATCTTAGTTTTATTTTAATAATTTTTTCTTCATTTATTTACACTCATTCGATACTATCTCTTGCTTACTTATTTACTTTTTTTAAGGATAAAATTTTAACGCTTTTTATTTTTTTATTGTAGCTGCTGCTGCCAAGTATCGATCTATCTAATTAATCTAAATAGTATTGCAATTACGCTATCAATGTAGTTGTTCATCTAATTGAAAGACTTTTCATTGATATCATCAATATTTTGGAAAAGGTATACTAATTCAGAACTTGTATCAAGACGAGTCTCACTTAATATCTTTTGAATACAAACAATGTGTTTTTCTTATTATATATCGATTTATTCATCGAACTTTAAAGTTGTTGGAATTCTATCTCTATTGTACTTGCTAGCTTACAATTCAAGAAACTTTTTTTTATAATCTCCCACAGTGCTTTAGAGGTTTGATGGGATATTGCTAGACTAAATTGAATTTTTTGCTTTTGAACTATCCTTTTGAGCAAACATTTCAGCCTTTTCTTTCAAAATTTTATACTATTCAATTAGTTTTTAATAGTCTTTTTGATACTTAATTTTTTCTATCAAGAGTTTTTTGAAGGTGAGATCTGAATCAATTAGTTATTTTTAAATATTTCTAAAGATGCCCGAGTCTATGACTCGCTCTGTTCTATTTTGGCTGATTTTGTTTCTTTTGTCTTCCACATTTTCAAACAATCGATTGACCTTACTGTTTATTTGCCCCAAATCATACTCTAACTTCTTAAACTTACCATCTAAACTAGTTAAGCTCTCAGAGTTTATATTGTCTCTAAAAGAAGCTTCTTGGAGTCTTTATTGTTCCATTTTATTCTTCATATACTTAATGATTGTCTCCAATTAGGACTATGTTACTATATTACTACGTTTTTATGCTTTTCATTTTATAGTTTTTTAGCGATGATTGTAGCATTTTGCTTCAAGTTTTATATCTTTTCGCCGATAGATAGCTGAACACTGGCGTCGATTTCTGCTTCTTTGGTCTATATGAATCAAAAAATACAATTTATTTTTTTAATACTGAGATGTTACTAGCTTCTTCCTCCAAGATAGACTGTTCCCTCTTCCAAAGTGATTCTGTGATCATTTTAGAAATCTATAATAGAACATTATAATATTTCAAATAATTAATCTTGTCTTCTCGGATTGATAGAAAGGTTATTCTATTGTGTTTCAACTGTTAATTTAAGGTAGGATTGTTGGAGAAGATTTTTGTTTGTATAATTTTAAGTTATAATAAGTTTTACAATTATAGAGCGATGTGCTATAGCAACATAGTTTTCAATCAAAAGGTCGGTAGAAACGTAGATAAGGAGTAAATATAACATCAACGCATAAACGATCGCAGTACCAATTTGTTAATTAAGTTGGATTTCAAGCCAGATTCCAAACTGCTGGCACTCTAATTTTCAAGCCTCCGGAGCAATCTTCTCTAGCTGTAAATGGTAAGCAATATTTGATTGAGACCAATAGAGATTTAACAAAGATCATGATATCAATGACCGTATGAAAAGGCAGAACGATAAAGAAAAACAGGATAATTTTTATAATGCGAGACTTCAGAAGAGATTAGAACGGGAGCAAGAGAAATGGAATAAATAAGGATAGAAATAAATCAAATAGCAACATAAAATAAATCACCATCAGAAGGTGTTGCTGGATAATAAAAGAAACACTAACGGGTATCGATTATAATAGATAGAATCGGGTATAATCCTATTAATCACGCTTATTAATAGTCCAATAGAGGTCAGGTACTTAGAAATATTGATTAATCCAAATAAGTTAATCGATACGTACGTTCTAAAAACATCATCGAAAAAAATAACACTAACTTTAATATCATTACTGGTGAGGATAAAGCCATAGTACATCAACAAATCCCAGAAAAACTGAAGGGTAGAGTCTAGCAAAAATATGAGTAGAAAAAATAGAGGGAAGCAGTAAAATATGTGCCCAAAAGAGATAAATACGACTATTTGGATGATTGAATGGATAGATACTTTTGTGTCTTAGCAAAACTATTTTTGTTCGTATTATGAATAATCATTGAATCTAAATGACAATTACCATTTATAATATGAGCAACACGTCTATAATTAACGAAGGTTAAAAAAAATAATGTTTAAGGTCTTCAATACCAATGGCATGTACAACGAAGTTCTTCCGATATTGGATGATGCTAATAGTTCTCTTTATCCTGCTGAGCTAGTGTGAATCACGAGAGACATTACTATTGTCATAATTAACAACAAGAAACGACAGAATCCTGTTTAGATTATTGAAATAAACGAACTATCTCATCAAAAACAATCGGGTTTTTAATGATAGGGAACTAACCTGCTATTCCATCATCAAAAATGAACTTACTTCCAACAAATACGGCAAATATCAATTCATTAACTAATCCATCACCAAATCAAGATTAGCTCAATAGTTAAAACCCGATTTATATCCTTTTCAGCTTACACCTCAACAATCACTTTATTTTTAGATCGATAGTGTTTTAAATTTACTTAATGGAATTTGTCTGGAATATCGAACAATTACTTTCATTACTTAGTACTGCCATAAAGAGCATGTCCGCCAATTTGATGACTAAATAACTAAATACTATAATCAAAAGCCTTTATTTGAGGATTTTCTACTTGGCCAATTTAACAATATTGATAACTAGGTGCCAACTATTAGAGAAACAACGAGCAGTTTTCATCCAAAAAAATCAAATTTCTTTATTAGATACTCCCATCAGTTAGTTGACGGGTTCGATTCTGCAAATGGAGATATGTAATTGGAATAAAATTAAAATTAAAAAATTATACAAGCTAATGCTCATTTTCTATTGAGTTCTAGCTTTTTAGTATTAACACCTATTTTTGTGAATATAAAATGTTTTTAAACAACGGGTACATAATGGAGGGAATTAAGTAACATAGCT
>ERZ724520.1104-NODE-1104-length-13894-cov-6.227473_pt1 | contig 13894 bp, 8 predicted proteins | sample MGYA00376053_ERZ724520 | MGnify/ENA primary metagenome ERZ724520 (study PRJEB28724, sample SAMN07190886) | activated sludge metagenome | isolation source: activated sludge of sewage treatment plant in Hong Hong | place: USA: Christiansburg, Virginia | collected... | reverse complement strand
TGCGACAGAACAGGCGTTTACATCCTGATCCTACGCGGCGGTCGCGCCTGTCCCGCCTGGCGGCAGGCACGCCGGTAGTCCCGCAGGGTCTGCTCGGCCCGGCCCAGTACGCTCTCCAACGGATAGGGCGTGCCCGGCGACCCGTCACCCAGACCGCTGGCCTGGCCCGTCAGCAGCTCCAGCCCATCGCGCACATGCACAGCGGTGTAGATGTGGAACAGGCCCTGGTCCACGGCGTCCAGCACCCGCGGGTCCAGCATCAGGTGGCGCCGGTTGCGATCCGGGATCAGCACGCCCTGGTGGCCGTCCAGGCCCGCGGCCTCGCAGACGCTGAACCAGCCTTCGATTTTTTCGTTGATGCCGCCCACCGGCAGCACGTCGCCGTGCTGGTTGACGGCGCCGGTCACGGCAATACCCTGGGCCATTGGCAACCCGGACAAGGCCGACAGCACGGCGAACAGTTCTGCACACGAGGCCGAGTCGCCTTCCACGCCGTTGTATTCCTGCTCGAAGACGATGGAGGCGTTCAGCGCCAGCGGGGCGATGTGGCCAAACAGCGAGGTCAGGTAGCTGTGCAGGATCAGCACCCCCTTGTCGTGGATGGGGCCGGACATTCGCACTTCGCGTTCGATGTTGAGCAGGCCGGTGTTGCCGGCGTGGGTGTGGGCCGTGATGCGCACCGGCAGCCCGAAGCGCCAGTCGCCCAAGTCCATCTGGGTCAGGCCATTGAGCTGGCCATGGGCTGTGCCTTGCGTGGTGATCAGCTGGTCGCCCTCGGCAATGGACTCGCGCAGGCGCTGCTCCGGGTAGTCGTGGCGCAGCCGCTGTGCGGCCAATGCCTCTTCGACATCGGCGGCCTCCACCAGCAGATTGGTTGACGGGCCGGAGCCCGCGCGGGCGCGGCGCACTGCCGCGCTCTCGGTCACCAGGGTTTCGCATTGCGCGAAGATGGCGCTCTGGCGGGTCTGGTCGTCCACCGCGCGGTGCGCCTCTTCCAGCACACGGGCCACTGCCGCCGCAGAGAAGTGGGCCAGCCCCAGCTTGCGGCACAGGTGGGCCACCAGGATGGCGGTGCTGCTGCGGGTGTCGTCATTGGCCAGAAAACTTTCGGCAAAGTCCACCTTGACCTGAAACCGGCGGGCGAACTCGGGGTCGCCTTCCTGGATGGCGTAGTACTCCTCGACCGAGCCAATCAGCACGATCTTGACGTCGGCGTCCACCGCCTCGGGCTCCAGCGACTGGGACGGCATGGGCATCAGCACCGTGCCCTGTTCTTCGATCTGGACCCGGCCGCTGCGCAGGTAGCGGCGCAGTTTTTCCCAGACCAGTTCGTCGGCCAACAGGTCGCGCAAATGCAGCATCAGAAAACCGCCATGCGCCTTGAGCAGGCTGCCCGCGCGGATGCGCGAAAAGTCCGTCATCAGCACGTCTTCCTCGGCCTGGTATTCGATAGCGCCAAACATGGCCCGGAACGTCGGGTTCTGCTCGACGATGACCGGCGCGCCACTGCGGCCTTCGTTGTCCACCACCACGTTGACGGCGTAGCAGGCCAGCAGTTGCACCAGCGCCTCGCGGCGCTCCAGTTCGCCTTCCTCGTCGTCGGTGGGGGTGAACAGCTCCAGGTGCTCCAGCACGTCGTGCTGCACCTGGTCCAGAAAGGCGCCGAGCTTGACCGAGTCCTTGATCTGCTTTTTCAGGCTGACGCGGATGTCCTGCAGCTCATGCTCCAGCAGCGGCTTGACGCTCTGGCGGCGCAGGGCGGCCAGGGCTTCGTTCATGACGCGCTCCAGCGGCCGGGTCTTGTCCAGAAAGCGCGCAATCTCGGTGCGCAGTTCCTGCTCGGCCTTGTCGATCTCGATGCGCTGGTCTTTGGGCAGGGCACGGGCTTCGCCCTCGGTCAGCGCGTGCCCGGCGTCGCCGATCAGCGTGAACACCAGATGGCCGCCCTCGCGGAACAGCGTGAAGTGGCGGGCCTCGGCAAAGGCGTCCAGCTCGGCGTAGGCCTTGGCTTCCTCGACCTTGTAGGCGGACACGATGCGCGCGCTCTCGGCTTTGAAGTCTTCGCTGTTCAGGCGCAGCGGGATTTCCGTTTGCAGCGTGCGCGTCAGGGCCACCATCAGCTGGCGCAACTGGCGGCCCTGGCCTGCGGGCATGCGCAGGGCGCGCGGGCGCTCCGGGGCATCAAAGTTGTGCAGGTAGCACAGGTCGGGCGGAACCGAGCGGTCCACGGCCACCGCCTGCATCAGCTGCAGCAGCAGCGACGAGCGGCCACTGCCCACCTCGCCCAGCACAAACAGGTTGTAGTCGGCTTGCTCCATGGCCAGCCCAAAGCGCGCGGCCTGCTCGGCACGCTCCTGGCCGATCCAGGGCAGGGTTTGTTCCACCAGTTCCGAGGTGTCGGCAAAGCCCAGCGCATCCGCGGCGATGCGGAAGCGCAATTGGGGGCGGGTCAGGCGGGTGGCGGTCATGCGAAGAAGTCTGGTGAAGAGTGGCGTTTAGTGCGGGTCGCTGGAGGAGTGCAGGCGCATGCGCAGACCCAGGTCGGTGCGCGAATCGGCGTTGTCCAGTGCGACCTCTTTGTCGATCAGGCCGCGCTGGTACAGCTCTAGCAGTGACTGGTCAAAACTGTGGGTGCCCATGACGCTGGTTTTCTCCAGAGACTGGCGCAGTTCGTCTTCCATGCCGCGCTGGATCAGGTCGCCAACATGGGCCGATTGGAGCAGCACTTCGGTCGCCAGCGTCCGCCCCCCCGATTTGGCGGGGATCAGGCGTTGCGCCACGATGGCGGCCAGGTTCAGCGACAGATCCATGCGCAACTGCGGGTGGGCCGACTCGGGGAAGAAATTCAGGATGCGCTTGACCGCCTGGCTGGCGTTGCTGGCGTGCAGCGTGGAGACGCACAGGTGGCCGGTCTCGGCGTAGGCGATGGCGTGCTGCATGGTCTCCTGGTCACGGATCTCGCCAATCATGATCATGTCCGGGGCCTGGCGCATGGCATTGCGCAGCGCGTTGGAGAAGCTGTGGGTGTCGACGCCGACCTCGCGCTGGTCGACGGTGGACAGCCCGTGGCGGAACAGGTATTCAATCGGGTCTTCCACGGTGAGGATGTGGCCGCTCTGGTGCATGGCGCGGTAGTCGACCATGGAGGCCAGCGTTGTCGTCTTGCCCGAGCCGGCCGCACCAATCAAGAGGATCAGGCCACGCGGCTTCATGGCCAGATCACGCACCACGGGCGGCAGTCCCAGTGATTCGAAACTGGGAATCTCGCTGCGCACCAGCCTGGCCACCATGCCGGTTTCGCGGCGCTGCCGGTAGACGTTGAGCCGAAAGCGCCCTATGCCCTGCGGCGAATAGGCCATGTTGCACTCCAGCGTGCGCTCAAAGTCGGCAATCAGCTGGGGTGTCATCGCGGAATAGGCCAGTTGGTGGACCTGGCCGACGTGCAAGGCCGGCAGCGGCAGGGCCTGCACGGTGCCGTCCACCTTGACCTGGGGCGGTGCGCCCGTGGTCAGGAACAGGTCTGACGCGTTGCACTCCACCACCATGCGCAACAGGGCCGGTAAATCATAGGTTTCCATGGCGATCTCTCCTTGGACGGGTCACTAGACGCTCTGTAGTCATAGTAGGCCCACCCGAGCCGATTGGCTAGAGGCTAGCGCGCAATGCTTGACCTATGGCAAAGACCCTGCGGCCCACCCGCTGCGCACGGCGCCTTCCAGCGTGGCCGGGTAGGGGCCGGCCACATAGTCGCCGGCGGCCAGCAGGTCGGGCGCGATTCTCTGGCGTGGGCGCTGCAGCTGGGGCGTGCAGGCAAAGGTGGCCTGTTTCTCGACCACGGTTTGGACCACCTGGAGCGTCCCCAGCCCCAGTGGCTGGAGCTCGCTGGCGGCCTGCGCCAGCACGGCGGCTTGCAGTTCCTCGCGGTTACCCGCACTGGCGCTGACCACGAAGGCCAGCAGCCCAAACGGGCCACCGAGTTGACCCCGGTCGAAGACGAACTGCGCGGGCGCACCCGGCGTGGCGCGCAGGGCCAGCATGGGGTGGGGCAGGCGTGCCTGCGGCGCCCAGGCGTAGACCGTGGCGATCGCCTCAAAGCGCAGCGCGGAGGTGGTGGCCGCCCAGCTTCGCAAGTCTGACGCTATTGATTCAGGAGCTGTATCGCTAGATTCCACGAGGGCTAGAGCCGCATTGGATGATGAGCTTGCCCACACAACACGGTCAAAAGCTTGTCCGTCCAGCAGCCAGTGGGGCTCTTGCCAGCGCAACTGCTGGATGCGCTGACCAACGTGCACCTGACCACCGCGCTGGGTGATCCACTGCGCGGCAGTTCCCGGAAAAATGGCAGTGAGATCTGCCAGAGGCAACAGCAGATTCGAGCCACCGCGCACGCCAAACAGCGAGTCCTGCATGACCCGCAAGAAGACGGTGGCGCTGGCCTGATCGGCCGGTGTGTTGAGCGCCGAGACGCACAAGGGCTCGATGAGTTCGCGCAGCACGCGCGGCGCCATGCCGGCACACAGTTGGGCCACCGACAGCGCGGGCGCGCAGGTAAACCTGGACCATTGCCATCCCAGCGATGCCCGAATCAGCGACCACCGCTCGCCCCAGCTCCAGCCGCGGGCCGTGGCGATAGCCGCAATGGCATCCAGCGGCGCAGGCCATTGCGCCGCGTAGGCGGGCGTCTGTAATCCGTTGCCATCGGGAAAGGGAAGGGCCAGCGGACGGCGCAGCAAGGCGGCGTCGGGGGCCACGCCCACCATGCGCATCAGGCGCAGGGTCTCGGTGTAAGCGCCAATCAGGATGTGCTGGCCGTTGTCCAGCGTGACGGGCGTGCCGTCTGGCAAGGTCGCTTGCAGGGAGCGTGCCCGACCGCCCAGGGTGCGGGAGGCTTCGAATACCGTCACGCTGTGGCCCGCCTCGCACGCCGCCACCGCCGCCGCCGTGCCGGCCCAGCCGGCGCCAACGATGGCGACTTTCACCGGTCGAGCGGCGCTGGGCCGCCCCAAGCCGCGAGGGCCCCCTCGGGGGGCAGCGCAGTACACGCAGTGACAAGCGTGGGGGCCATGTCTACATGCGCCCTAAAGCCTGCACCTTCCACGCCAGCCACATCTTGCGCAGCGGCGTGAGGTGGATGCGTTGGTGCAGCACCTGGAAGTTGTCGGCCTCGATCTCGCGCAGCAGGGCGCGGTAGATGCTGGCCATCATCAGCCCGGGCTTTTGCGCGCGGCGGTCTTCGGGCGGCAGCAGGGCCAGGGCCTCGTCGTACAGCGTGTGGGCGCGTTGGGCCTGGAATTGCATCAGTGCGGTGAAGCGGTCCGAGTAGGTGCGCTTCAGAATTTCATGGGCCTTGACGTCAAACTGCTTGAGTTCGTTGACCGGCAGATAGATGCGCCCGCGCATCCCATCTTCGCCGACATCGCGGATGATGTTGGTCAACTGCAGGGCCTGGCCGAGCTTGTGCGCGTAGTCCGTGGTCTGCGGCTGGGTCTGGCCAAAAATGCGGGCCGCCACTTCGCCCACGACACCGGCCACCAGGTGGCAGTAGCGCTGCAGGTTGGGGTAGTCCAGGTAGCGGGTTTGCTGCAGGTCCATCTGGCAGCCTTCGATCACGCCCTGCAGCTGGCGCTGCTCGATGCCGAACTCCGCCGTCAGCGGCATCAGGGCCTGCATCACCGGGTGGCTGGGCTGGCCGGCGAAGGACTTGGCCACTTCGGACTGCCACCAGGCGAGCTTGGTTTGCGCCACACCGGCGTCCACCATGTCGTCCACCACATCGTCGACCTCGCGGCAGAAGGCGTAGAAGGCGGTGATGGCGGCGCGTTTGGGGGCTGGCAGGAACAAAAAGGCGTAGTAGAAGCTGCTGCCCGAGGCGGCGGCTTTTTGCTGGACGTATTGCGCGGGATTCATGGGGGGTGATTGTCTCTCAGAGTGGGGGTGTGAATTCCGTTTGGTCGCGTCTTGTCTTGTATCGTTGGATCAGGTGGGCTGCGTGTTTTGCTTCGTGTCCCCCGCCCGCTGCGCGGGCTCCTCCTTGACCTACGCAAAACACGCAACCCACCTGATCCGCCCGCGGCGCTGGTGTGCCGGCCCAGAAAAATAACGGAAACGGAACCTCGGCCGTAGCTCAAGGGATGGGTGTGGGCTGCGTGTTTTGCGTAGGTCAAGGAGGAGGCCGAAGGCCGGGGGACACGAAGCAGAATGCGCAGCCCACACCCATCCCTTCAGCGTGCTCAGAACGGTAGTCCCTCCGTCACATCCACAGAGCCCTCCACAGCATCACCGGAAAATCCCACCAGCGCAGAGTAGGGCGCCGGTTCAGCGTGGCGTAGTGCAGGGCCTCGATGCGGTCCAGTATGCGCAGGCCGCCCTGCACCACCAGGCGCAGCTCCCACCCCGCGCGACCCGGCACCTGGTGCACAAGGCTTGAGCCAAATCGCATGCTAGACCTCGCCGTTGCTACGCAGTGCGCTATCAATTGTGTAGCGTTCTGGGTTTGGCGCTGCGCCAGGATGTCGACCTGCGACACGTCAAAACGCATGCAATCGTCCTGCGGCAGGTAGTAGCGACCACGGGGAACGTCTACGCTCAGGTCTTGCCAGAAGTTGATGAGCTGCAACGCGCTGCAAATGGCGTCGCTGCGCTGCAACGCCAGCGCGTCGGTCACGCCGTAGAGGTGCAGCAGCAGGCGACCCACCGGGTTGGCGGAGCGGCGGCAGTAGTCCAGCAGCTCGGCGTGGCTGGCGTAGCCCTCTGCGGCCGCAGACTTGCGCGTGTCCTGCACAAAGGCGTCGAGCAGGTCGTGCAGCAACTGGGGGGGCAGGTGGTGCGCCCGTAGCGCGACTTGTAGGGGGCCGAATACCTGGGGCCAGCGGGTGCTCGATGGAGAGGCGCTGTCGCCAGAGGATGGTGTTGCTGCGGGTGGGATGCCGCTGGCAGCGGAACATGCGGCGACCAAGTCGTGGCGGTAGGCCTGCAGTTCCTCCAGCCGCTGCGCTGCGGTGGCGTCACCCTCATCGGCGATGTCGTCCGCCGTGCGGGCAAAGTGGTAGATGGCGGCAATGGGCGCACGCAGGTGCGCTGGGCACAGGAAGGAGGCGACCGGGAAATTTTCGTAGTGGGTGATAGGCGCGGGGCTGTCCAAGGTTGGGTGCATGGGGGGATTTTGCCAGCAGGTGATCTGCAGACCAGCCCATCTCATCAGATCCGATAACGCAGCAGCGCCCACAGTGTGGGCCGTTCATCGTTGCGAAGGTCTCTCTGCACCGTGCCCGTGAAGCTCCAGCGCCGGTCGGAAGACTCCCAGCTGTGGGCCATTGCCAGGCTCCAGCCGGCCGGCCGCTCCACCCAGTTGGCCTCGTCGCTGTAGAGCCTGTCGCGCCAAGTCATCCGCAGCAGTGAGAAGCTGCGCGCCTCATGTCGCCAGGTGGTCTGAATCAAAGCCACGTCGCGGGCAAAACCGGGCAGCAAGTTGCCCGCGTAGCCCGCGCCGGTATTGCGCGAGTCGGTGCGCAGGTAGCTGCCCAGCACGCTCCAGCGCGGCCCCAACAAGTGGTTGGCGGACACGCTGGCCTGCGCCAGATCGCCCTGGCCAAAGATCGGTGTTGCGTCATAGGTGTTAAGCGTCGTTTGCGCGTTGAGCACCACGGGGGCAATGGTGGTCACGTTGTCGAACAATGCCCCCATGTCCTGCGCAAACAGCCGTCCGTTGGTCGCCACCAGGTTGCTGATGCTCTGGCCCGACAGGCTGGCACCGAAGAAGGTCGCCGGCCCCACTTCCCAGTCGAGTTGCAGGGCGTGCTTGCGCGCGTAGCTGCCTGCCATCTGGTACTGGTTGTCCACCGCAATGGCCCCTGTGGCTACCGGCGCAAGGGTGTGCGTGCCGGGCGCGCGCAGACTTTCTTGGTAGGCCCAATGCAGCGCGCGGCCGGGTCCAAAGCGCAGGCTGGCGCCCACGCGAGGCAGCAGTTTGCGGCTGTGTTCGGCGCCCTCCTCGTTGGGGGGGTCTAGGTCTTGGCCGGTGAGGCTGTCGGCATAGCGGTCACCTTTTTGCGCGTTGAATCGGGGCCAATAGGCTTCCGCCATCCAACTCCAGGCGCCGCTGCGCCATTCGCCGGCCACCCAGGGCATGTCGTAACGCTCGGTGTTGGTGAAGGGCGCCGTGACATAGGGGTCCGAGATGGCGCTGCCCGTGTCGCGGTCCACGCGCTCCCAGCCCGCGCTCACGCGGTGCGCCCCCCACATGACGGTATGACGCAGGAACAGACCTTTTTCGTCGCTCTGGTAGTTGTAGTCCTGCGGACCGTAGCTGGCATCGTCGAGCACCAGACCTGTGGTCTGCCGCCCGTTGTGGGCCTTGATCCAGGTCTGGCTGTCGGCCGACCATCGCCAGGACGCACCCGCATCGGTGCGGCGCGTACGGGTCTCGGCCTCCCGTGTGAAGGTGATGCCGTTGTCAAGGTCCAATCCATCCGGAAAGCGGTAGCGCAGCGTGGTGTCGCCATGCAGCAGGAAGACCGAGAGGCTGTCACTAGGCTTGGCGCCCAATGCCACACTAATGCCGGGCGAAGACAGTCGATACTGGGACGAGGGGGGGCCCTCGCGCGGCCAATACTGCACATCGTCGCCGCGCACCAGCCAGGCCACGGGCACGGCGCCTGCCGCGAAGCCCCGGTAGCCCACATCGACGGTGGCATTGTGGCGCAGCGGGTTGCTCTCGGCACTCGCACCCATTGCCCATTCGCTACCGGTGGACAGCAGCAGCGGTGCACGCTTGTCGCTGGCGCCAAACACCGTGGGGTCGGTCAGGTAGCCCTGGAACAGCTCGGAGCGGCGGCTGAAGTCGCTCTCGTAGCGGTCGGCCAAGAAGAAGTGACTGCCGGCCCACAGCGGGTAGTAGGACGCATTGGCATAGGCCCGCGCCCAGTGCTCCATGCCGAAGTCGCCCAGCGCCTTGCCCAGGTTGGCCGAGCCCTGGCTGTCGGACGCCAGCGGGTTCAACGACTTCAGAAAAGGCAGGCGCACCAGCGCCTCGCGCGCCGCGGCAATGGCCTGCGTGGGGTCGCCGCTGTCGTTGCGCAGCATGGCTTCGATCTGCCAGGGCAGCGGGTCGTTGGGGTCGGCCAGGCGGGCTCGGTCCAGAGAATCCAGCGCGGCTCCACGCTCGCCCAGCGTGTATTCGGCCACGGCCAGCCAGACCTGGGCACGGGCGTAGCGGGGCTCAATCACCAGGGCCTTGAGCAGATAGGTGCGCGCTGCCTCGGCATCGCCCTGCTTCAGGGCCAGCAGGCCCGCGCCGGCCAGGCTCACATAGTCGTCACCCGCGCGGGCCAGCGCGGCGTCAAAGCCTGCGCGCGCCTCGGCCAGTTGCAAGGCCTCGGTGGCTGCCGTGGCTTGCTCGCCGCGGTAGCTGGGGTTGTCGGGCGCCAGTGCCACCGCCTGCGCCAGCGCAGCACGGGCGGCGCGCAGATCGCCCCGCTCCTGCAGCGCGCGACCCAGTGCCCACTGCGCGGCGGCGCGCTGCGCGTCACCCTTGGCGCGGGCCAGGGCTTGGCGGTACAGCGCCAACGCGGCGTCGCCATGCCCTTGCAGCCTCTGCCAGTCGCCATCGGCCAGCAACAATTCCACCGCGGCGGGCGCGGCTGCGCGGCTGGTGTCGAGCCAGGTGCGCGACTCGGCGCCGCGGTCCAGTGCCATCAGAAGATCGGCCCGGCGCGCGGCCGTGCGCGGGTCGTGTGTGCGCGCCCACGCGCTACTCAAGCGGGCCTGGGCGGCGTCTAGCTGTCCTTCGAAGACTTCCAGGTCGGCCAGTACCAGGTCCACCACCGCGCCGCCTTCGCCGTTGGCAGCCATCGCCAGCAGCCGGGTCCGCGCCTCGGTCCATTGCCCGTCGCGCAGGTCTGCACGCACGGCGACCAGCGGTGCGGCGATGTTGGCGCTTTGAAACTCGGCCCAGCGCGTGGCGTCAGCCGGGTAGGCCGCTACCCACTGCACACGCTCGCGCGGGCTCACCAGCAGGCGCTTGGTGGGCGCCTTGCCAGGCTCTGCATACCCCTGTTCAGCCGGGCCTAGTTGCACGCTGCCATAGGGGTTGGAAAAATCCACCAGACCCGACAGCACCGTGAACGTGGTGCGCCCGGCGCTGTCCACCTCAACATCCCAATCCGTGCCGCGCACCACGGCCAGCGCCGCGGGGGTTTGCAGTTGCAGGGCGGCGGGGGTCTTCTTGGTGCGCGCCCACAGGCGACCGGCGGCCAGCTCCAGCAATGTGCGTGAGGCTTGCGATTCGCACAGGCGCAGCTGCGCGTTGGACGACATGCGGATCTGCGTGCGGTCCGCCAGCAGCAGCGCGGCGGATGACAGTGCCAGCGTTCGCATATCGGCACCGGCGCCCAATTGCTGCGCCAGCGCGGCGCTCGACCACAGCTCCACCCCGGGCGATCGGGTCTGCCCCTGCCCGGCCAGGGCCACGATCTGCGCCGCGGCTGCGTCCGGCGCCAACGCAGTGCCCGCGCATTGCGCCCAGGCAGAAGGGATGCTGATCGCTCCGAGCGCAATGCACAGCGGGGTCATCCGGAACAGGCGATGTGAAGACATGGGAAGGCCTTTCGTCTTGGGGGAGGTCAGGATTTGTCCAGCGCACGGGCACTGAAGGGGGAAACCACGCCGGGCGTTTGTGCGGCGCTGTTGGTGTTGCCGTCTGTGTTGGCCAGTGCCTGCACCCGGCTGTGCAACTGGTTGGCATGGGCCAGCCACTGCGGGGCCAGTGAACGGGCATGTGCCTGCCAGTCCGCACAGCATTGGAGCGCCTGCGCCCACGCGCCGGCCTGCAGATGGCCGTGGAGTGCTTGGCTGACAGCAACCAGAGCTTGGTCATCAGAAAGTGTGTAGACATCGATGCCGGCGCTGCGCCCGGCAAGCACCACCGCGTCCAGCCACAGCAGGTGGGCATGTTCCGCACTGTCGGCGCTCAGGGCATTGCGTGTGGCGGCTGACAACAAAATGCCCGTGCCAAAGACCTTGTTGGCGCCTTCCAGCCGCGCGGCGGTGTTCACGGCGTCGCCTACGGCGGTGTAGGTGAAGCGTTCGTGCGAGCCCAGGTGGCCCACCGCCGCTTCGCCGGTGTGCAGGCCGATGCGCAACTGCACTTTCCCAAATGGTGTACCGGCCCACTCGGTGCGCAGGGCGACCATCTCAACCTGCATGGTTTGGGCGCAGGCCAGCGCGCGAGCAGCATGGGCCGGCTCGGGCAATGGCGCGTTCCAGAATGCCATGACGGCATCGCCAATGAATTTGTCCAGCGTGCCGCCGTGGTGGTGCACGGTGCGCGTCATGCGCGAAAAATAGGCGTTGAGCGCCTGGGCCACTTCCTCTGGCGGCAGGTGCTCGCTGGCGGACGTGAACCCTGCCAGGTCGGAGAACAGCAGCGTGAGCACGCGGCGTTCGCCCCGCAGGGCCGACTCCGCACCCGAAGCGGCCAGCGCATCGACCACGGCCGGTGGCACGTAGCGGGCAAACTCATTGCGCAGCTGCTCGCGGCGGCGGCGTTCGCGCCAGTAGCTATCGGCCGCGCCCACGTTCAGGTGCAGGACCAAACCGGCCAGCGTGGGCAGCGTGCTCCACCACACGCCCGCCAGATACGCCCACAGCCCGCCCCCCAAGGCCAGCAGCGCCAGCAGCAGACTGATCCACACCGCGCGCCAGCCCGCCCAGCGGCGGGTCAGCCCGGCCACCATCCCCACCGCCAGCACTGCCTGCAGAGCCGGCCCCGCAGGGTGGGCCGGCACGATCCAGTCACCCGCCAGCCCATTGATCAGGGCCGTGGCATGCAGGAATACGCCCGACTGCGGGCCACCACCCAGCTCGCGCAGCGGCGTGACAAACTGGTCCACGCTGTCGACCGGGGTGTGCTGGCCCAGCAGCACCAGCCGCCCCTGCAACGCGCCGGGGGGCAGCATGCCGGCGGGGTCCAGCGCCTGGGTGTAGTGGGCGTAGGGCAATGGCACTTCGGGTGCGTAGTAGCGCAGCAGCGCGCCGGGTGGCGGCGGTGTGATGGGCCGGCCCGCGCTATGCGCCAGCACGCGCCACAGCGCATCGTCCTGTGCGGGCGCACGGCGCAGGACGCCGTCATCGTCCACGTTCAGCGCCACACTGCCGTGGCGCGCGTCGGGAAAAACGGTGGGTATGGCCTGTCGGTACTGCGCGACCTGGGAGCTCTGCACGGCCACCTCGGCGCTGGCCAGTACCACGGGCATGCGGCCTTGCAGCGCCTGGGCCAGCGCGGCATCGTCCGTGGGGGACTGGGGTGCGCCAAACAGCATGTCGATACCCAATGCCGCAGTGCCCGCTGCAGCCAGGGCGTCCACCAGCTGGGCGTGCAGGCGGCGCGGCAGGGGTGGCGCCAGATTCAGTGTGGCCAGACTGGGTTCGTCCAGACCCACCACCAGTACGCGGGCGTCCGGGCGAACCGGGGCGGTCAGGCTGCTGAGCAGGTCGTATTCCAGTCGCTGCACAGGCATCCACACCGGCGTCACGTGTAGCACGGCCAGCAGCCCCAAGGCGAGCAGCAGTCGCAGCGCCAAGGTCCGCCATGCATCCTTCTCAACCGATACCGGATGGCTCGCCATTCCCTCTCCCTTGTGCGAGTGGTTCACGACTGGTAAACGAGTGGTTCGCGCGTTGCCTGCGCACTATTCGCAAACAGTATGCGCTCCAATTGGCTTTGCGTGAAGACCCGAATACGCCTGACCGGCGTCTGCCGGCTCCTGGCCCCGAGGAGTTGCGATGCATGCCCTGAAATACGCACTCCGTCACATGGCGCTGGCTAGGCGCCGGCGCGCGCCCTACAGTCGCGCCCACCCATCCGATGGCATCTGAACCGATGTCTCCACCCCCTTTCACTGAAGGATCACATGACCACTTCCATCTACCTGGGCGGCTCCGCGGCCGCACCGCTGGCGCAACGCGTCCTGCGCTTTCCCGTCACCCGCATCGTCCTGGCTCTGGTCTTCTTCATGGTGCCATTCCTGCTGATTCAGGCCGGGGCCACACACTTCTTTGAGGAGAAGCTGTTCTCACGCCTGGGGCAGTTGTTGGGAGCCTGCGTGGGTTGCCTGTCGTATGCGTTCTACGTCGCCAGGATAGAGAAGCGCGCAGTGTCGGAGCTGGCGTTGCAGGGTGCTTTGCGGGAATACGGCGTCGGTTTTCTGCTGGGTGGATTGATGGTGTGCATCTCCGTGGCGGGTATCGCGGCTTTGGGAGGGCTGCGCACGCTGTCCGTTGTGCCCGCCAGCTTCATCGTCCTGCCACTGCTGATGCACATCACCGTGGGGCTGATTGAAGAAATGGTGATGCGTGGCATTTTCTTTCGGGTCCTTCAGGAGTCCATCGGTAGTTGGCTGGCGCTGCTGGCGTCGGGTCTGGTATTTGGTGCCATGCACCTGGTCAACGACAACGTTTCGGTGCTGGGCATTGCGGACACCGCAGTGGCGGGCGTGTTTTTCGCCGCCGCCTTTTTGCTGACGGGGCGCCTGTGGCTGTGTGCGGCCCTGCACGCAGGCTGGAATTTCTTTCAGGAAGGCATTTTCTCGCTGGCGGTGTCCGGCCACGAAGTGAAAACGGGTTTGTTCGTGACCGAACTCAGTGGACCGGATTGGTTGACCGGCGGGGCATTCGGCATTGAAGGCTCGGCCATTGACCTGGTGTTTGCGGTGTTGGCCAGTGCTGCCACGGTGTTGCTGGCCTGGCGCCAGGGCCGCATCGTGCGCCCCAGTTGGGCGCGCAGCAGGGGGTGAGGCGGCGCTGCACGCTTGGCCGCAAGCTTGGGTTTAGCGCCCGTGCGGGTCTTGCTTGAACGGGCTGCGCTGCTGCAAGTCATCGAGATAGTCGCTGATCCCCT
>ERZ724520.1102-NODE-1102-length-13925-cov-3.287311_pt1 | contig 13925 bp, 11 predicted proteins | sample MGYA00376053_ERZ724520 | MGnify/ENA primary metagenome ERZ724520 (study PRJEB28724, sample SAMN07190886) | activated sludge metagenome | isolation source: activated sludge of sewage treatment plant in Hong Hong | place: USA: Christiansburg, Virginia | collected... | reverse complement strand
CTGAAGAAATGCGCGTTGAGCTTTCGGTGCCTGCAGCGTTCGGCCGCATGGCAGCACAAACGGCAAAGCAAGTTATTTTGCAAAAGCTCCGTGAAGCAGAGCGCACCGTGATCTATTCTGACTTTAAGGGTCGTGAAGGTGAATTGATGAATGTGACAGTACAGCGTCGTGAGGGCCGTATCGTGCTTATCGATCTTGGTCGTGCAACGGGCGTGCTTTTGCCTGAAGATCAAATCGAAATCGAACGTTATTACCCAGGTACGCGCTTAAAAGCGTTATTGCGCTCGGTTGAAATGACGGGTCGCGGTCCAGAAATTCGTTTGTCACGTACATCACCAACCCTGATTTCGGCATTGTTCGGCCAAGAAATCCCAGAAGTATTGAATGGCACGGTTGAAATTCGCAATATCGTTCGTGAGCCAGGTTCACGTGCTAAGGTCGCTGTGATGTCACCAGATGATTCGGTTGACCCAATCGGTTCATGTATCGGTCAGCGTGGTACACGTATCCAATCGGTTATTCGCGAATTGGGCGGTGAAAAAGTCGACGTTGTGCTTTGGCATGATGACGCAAAAGAATATATCGAATCTTCGCTTTCGCCAGCGCGCGTGATCTCAGTTGTATTGGACGAAGACGAGCATCTTGCAACGGTTACGGTACCTGCAGATCAGCTCTCGCTCGCGATTGGCAAAGGCGGGCAGAACGTGCGCCTCGCCGCAAAGCTCACGGGTTGGAAGATCACGGTGCAAGAAGAAGGTGGTAAGGTATTTGACGGCACCGAAGAAGCGACTGAATCCGCTGTGCCTTCTGAGGCACCTGTCTCGACACCTGCAGAAGCCGTTGAAAACGTATCGGCTGCTGAGCCAGAAGCTGAATCCGAGCCGACGCTTGAAGAAGAAATTCTTGAGCAAACACCAACTATTGCAGAAGCGGCACCGTCTAGTGACGAGAGCTAATCCGCAATAACTGAACTATGACCGCACTCTTTCACACCATCTTCTTTCAACCGATCTTCAATATCTTGATTTGGTTGTACGGTATCCTCCCATATAAGGATATCGGTATCTCGATCATCTTGCTGACCTTGATCGTAAAGGTGATCACCTATCCATTGGCCTTATTGCAAATCAAGCAGCAACGCGAGATGCAAGAGCTTCAGCCAAAGATTGAAGAAATCCGCAAACGCCTTAAAGACGACCAAGACGCTCAAGCGAAAGAGCTCATGGAGCTCTACAAAAAAGAAAAGGTGAATCCGGCCGCAGGTTGTTGGCCATTACTTGTACAGATCCCTATCTTCATCGCCCTATATCAGGCATTGAATGTCGGTCTCAAAGCGGGTGGGTATGGTGACTTGTATGCGTTTGTCCCAACACCGACATCGATTCAAACCATCTTTATCGGCCTCTTTGACCTAACGAAGCCGAACTATGTCTTAGCCGTCTTGGCTGGGTTGGTTCAGTTCTTTCAAACAAAGCACATCTTAAAACCGCCAGCAGCAACGATCACTCAGCCTCCAGCTGATGTGTCGAATGCGAGCGGTGCCAAAGATGAGAGCATGGCAGCTATGATGAACAAGCAAATGATGTACGTCATGCCGCTCATGACAGTCTTTATCGGTATCTCATTACCTGGTGGCCTCACGCTTTATTGGTTGGTGATGAGCGCTTTGACGCTTGCCCAACAGGTCTATGTTGTTCGACGCATGCCGCCAAAAATTGAACCTCAGTTGAAATAATTTTTATGAAATCTTCCAAAACATCTACATTGTCTCGTAAGACCGTCGTGCAGCGCACGCTCTGGTTGGTCTTGTTGTTCATTGTTGCGGGCTCATATGCCTACCCAGCTCCGTTGAATTCAGCGATCACCGCGTTCAATGGTGCGACAAAAGCAAAGATCCCTACGATCAATTCGTCATTTGCCCTCGGTCTCGATCTTCAGGGTGGGACAAGTCTTGAATACGAGGCAGACCTTTCTAAAATCCCAGCTACTGAACATTCAGATGCGATGGCTGGTGTTCGTGATGTTATCGAACGTCGTGTAAATACGCTCGGTGTTTCTGAGCCAATCGTTCAGGTGGCTCAAGCAGGGGACGCATGGCGCGTTCAAGTTGAACTCGCTGGTATCGATAATGCTAAAGACGCAATCAAGTTGATTGGTGAAACACCTATTCTTGAATTCAAAGAACAGAGCACCGAACAAGCGCGTGATTTGACCGAAGAAGAAAAAAAGCAGCTCGCAGAAAAGAATGCGAACGAACGCAAAGTCGCAGAAGAGTTTCTTGCAAAAGCCAAGGCTGACCCGGCTGGCTTTGAAGCACTCGCGCGCGAGAACAACGCCACTGCTGACTTGAAAAACAAAGCAGGGGACATTGGTGAGCTCGCGTTTGATTATAACGAAGGTCCAAATGAGGTCATTCGTTTGGCAGCAATCGCTGTTGCGCCAGGTACGGTCATCGACCGCATCTTTGAGCAGCCTGAAGCCTTCATCATTGCCAAAGCAGACAGCGTTACCGACAACGGTAGCGAGATTAAGGCAAGTCACTTGCTAATTACCTATGCAGGCAACGAAGGCGGACTCGTATCGACAACGACAAAAGATGAGGCTCGTGCAAAAATCGATGCCTTAAAACAACAAGCGACACCTGAGAATTTCAAAGACCTTGTTCGCCAGAACTCCGTTGAGCCAAACGCTTCATCAACGGCAGGTGATCTTGGTTGGTTTGCGAAAGGTGATATGGTAGAGGCTTTTGAAAATACCGTTTTTGGCCAAGAAAAAGGCACGGTTTCAGAAGTCGTTGAATCACCATTCGGTTTTCATCTTATCTTGAAAGAAGACGAGCGCCCTTCTAAAAAGGCCGGTGTTCGTGTCATCGTTGTTCAAAAGACTCAGTCCACCGACATTGTCCCACCCCCATCAGAATGGAAGTCGACCCAGCTCACGGGTAAGCAGTTGAAATCGGCTGTTGTGGACTTTGATCAACAAATGAGTCAGCCACAAGTCGCTCTTCAATTTGATGATGAAGGCGCAAAACTTTTTGGCGAACTTACCAAAGCAAATATCGGCAAACCTATCGCCATCTTCTTGGACGGTGAGCCAATCTCGACGCCCGTCGTGAATCAAGAGATTCAAGGCGGTCGCGCCGTGATCTCGGGCAGTATGTCGATTGAAGAAACCAAAATCTTGGCACGTCGCTTGCAGGCAGGTGCCTTGCCGGTGCCAGTCACTCTCGTCTCTCAACAAAGCGTCGGTGCAACCCTCGGTGCTGACTCGGTAAACGCCTCCGTTATGGCGGGTCTCTGGGGCTTTTTGTTGGTCGCGATCTTCATGATCTTGATGTACCGCATCCCTGGCTTGATTGCTGTTGTTGCCTTGGCATTGTATGCGGCGCTTAATGCGGCAGCCTTCATAGCTATCCCAGTAACTCTCACCTTGGCGGGTATTGCAGGGTTCATCCTCTCGATTGGTATCGCGGTGGATGCGAATATTCTGCAGTTTGAACGTTTGAAAGAAGAGTTAAAGACAAGTAAAACTTTGCCGCAAGCACTTGAAGAGGCGTTCACGCGTGCATGGCCTTCGATTCGTGATGGTCACGTTACGGTCTTGATCTCGTGTGCGGTTTTGTTTGGCTTCTCATCTTCGATCATTAAGGGTTTTGCCTTGACGCTCGCCGTGGGTATCGTTCTCTCATTGTTTACGGCGGTTGTTGTCACGCGCTCGCTCTTGCGTTTTGTGGTCGGTACCTCGCTTAAAAAGTATCCATCCTTGTTTCTCGACAAGCGCTCCTAATCTCTACGACTATGAAATCATTCATCGTTAAATACCGTCACATTTGGTACACGATCTCGGCGGTTGTCTTGCTTACGTCGCTTCTCGGCGTAGGTGCCTATGGCCTTAAACAAGGCATCGACTTTACAGGGGGTTCTATTTTGGCCATGCGTTTTGAACAGCGTCCTTCGATTACTGATACCGATGCTGCCCTTCGCAATGCTGTTACCGACCTCGGTGCTGTCGTTATTCAACCAGCAGGTGAGAACGATATTCAGATTCGTACCCGTGCACTCAATGAAGACGAGCACTCAGCGGTACTTGCTGCCTTCAGCCAATCATTTGGTACCTCGACCGAATTACGTTTTGATGCCATTGGCCCGGTTATCGGCAAAGAATTGCGTGAGAAGTCGTTGCAAGGCTTGCTTGTGACCCTCGTGCTTATTCTTCTCTATGTCGCTTGCGCCTGTCGCAAGGTTTCGGGTTCGGTAAAGTCGTGGCAATACGGTGCGGTAACCATTGCTGCTGCCTTTCACGATATTATCGTCCCGGTAGGTGTCTTTGCCTTCTTGGGTCATTTCTACGGTGTTGAAGTTGGTACACCGTTTGTGGCTGCTATCCTGACTATTCTCGGTTACTCCATTACTGACACCATCGTTGTTTTGGATCGTGTTCGTGAGAATATGCAAAAGCGTGACGGCACCTTTGCTGAAATTGTTGAAATTTCGATTCAGCAAACCTTGCTACGCTCCTTCAATACGTCGGTAACGACCTTGCTTGCCCTTGTCGCTATCTACTTGTTCGGTGGTGCAACATTACGCGACTTTACCCTGACCTTGATCATTGGTATCTCGGTTGGTACGTATTCGTCCATCTTTATCGCATCCCCATTGCTTGTCACTATGGACAAGTGGTCCCGTGCAAAAAAATAACGATATTAGTTCGATAACACGCCCCGTGACGCAATGTCACTGGGCGTGTTATCATTTGGGCCATGGACCTCATGGAATTGATCGCCGTTTGGCAGGCGTCACTAACGATCACAATCGATACGTTTTTGAATATCGCCGGCTCAGATCCGTTTACGGCGATGGGGTATTTGTTTATCCGTGGTGGCTGGGTGATTTTTGTGCCGGCGTTGTGGTATATCGCCAAAGAAGCTTACCTAAATAATATCCAAAATAAGGCTGGTGCAAAACGTAGTTGGGTACTTTTGCGTATTAGCGTGCCAAAAATGCATGAGCAAACCGTAAAGGCGGTTGAAAATCTTTTTGCTCAACTCGCCGGTGCCCACTCCGCGCCAAGTTTTAAAGAGAAGTGGATCGATGGCATGACTCAGGCGCCAATCTCGGTTGAGATTGTCTCGGTCGACGGTATCACGAGTTTTTATGTCTACGCCTTAAAGGGATTGCGTGATTTGATCGAGTCCGCTGTTTTTGCCCAATACCCTGATGCCGAGATTGAGGACGTGATTGATGCTGACTATGCCAAGGTCCCGCCAACACACTATCCTGATGCCGAATGGGATATGTGGGGAGCTGAGCTCACCAATGTCAGGCCAGACCCATATCCGCTCAAAACGTACCGTGATTTTGAAGACATGGTGTCGGGTGAATTCAAAGATCCACTCGCGGCATTATTTGAAGTGATGGCGCGCCTCGGTAAAGATGAGCAGCTTTGGTTGCAATATATCTTGTATCCAACCGACCAAAAAGGTCCGCTTGATCGAGCAAAAGCTGAGGTTGAAAAACTTAAGGGTATCGTCAAAGTACCTAAGCCGAGTCTCATCGACGAGATCATCACCCTGCCACTCAAAATGATTGGTCTCATTGGTGAACCTAGTCCTGGCTCAAAACCAGAGCTCGACAAAAAAATGACGGGGCTCACCGCCGGCGAAAAGATGGTGCTTGAGTCGATCGAGCGTAAAACCTCAAAAGTCGGTTTTGAATGCAAGATTCGCTTCATTTATACGGGTAAGCGTACCGTCTTTAACAAGGGTAAAATTGGCGCGGCCTTCATTGGGGCTATCAAGCAATTCAACACCTTTAATATGCAGGCGCTTAAACCGGATTTTAAGAAAACCGGTATGTCTGGCTCAATCATTCTCTTTAAAGACCGCCGTAACAATGAACGTAAATCGTCACTTATGACCGCTTATCGCAAGCGTTCATCGGGGATGGGTTTGGCGAGGTTCTTTATGTCGACGGAAGAATTGGCAACCTTATGGCATTTCCCAATTCTGATTCAAGCCAAATCGCCGGCATTGTTGCGTACGGAGTCCAAAAAACAAGAAGCGCCTTCGTATATCCCGTTTGAGTAAACAGCTACTATGCCTCTCGAATATAATCACGACCACGAAAACGAGATCACGCTGTTTGCGGAGACTAATTTTCGTAACCAAAAACGCAAGTTCGGTATTAAGACCGATGATCGCCGCCGCCATATCTATATCATCGGTAAAACGGGTATGGGTAAGACGACCCTACAAGAAAACTTTGTCTTGGCCGATATCATGGCAGGCCATGGTTGTTGTTATATCGATCCGCACGGTGACACAGCTGAAAAATTATTGGACTACATCCCTTCTCACCGTTTAAACGACGTTATTTATTTTAATCCGGGCGATGTCGATTTTCCGATCGGTTTTAACATTCTTGAAACAGAGAACGATGAGCAAAAGCATTTGGTTGCAGCCGGCTTGATGGGTGTTTTCAAAAAGATTTGGCCAGATGTTTGGAGTGCTCGTATGGAGTACGTTTTGCTCAATTGCGTGAATGCATTGCTGGATTATCCGGGTGCTACGCTCATGGGTATCAACCGCCTTTTGGTAGATAAAGATTATCGCGCGCGTGTGGTTGCTAAAATCAAAGATCCGATCGTCAAAACGTTTTGGGTGGCAGAGTTCGCTACCTGGTCAGAAAAGTATGCGACCGAAGCGATTGCGCCAATTCAAAACAAAGTTGGTCAGTTTTTGTCTTCTTCGATTATTCGCAATATCGTCGCTCAGGTAAAATCGACCATTAACCTTCGTCGCGTTATGGACGATGGTAAGATTGTTATTGTTAATCTTGCCAAAGGCCGCATTGGTGAAGATAATATGCGTTTGCTTGGTGGGATGTTGGTGACCAAGATCCAACTTGCCGCACAAGAGCGTCAAAATATCCCCGAAAGTGAGCGCCGTGATTTTTACCTCTATGTGGATGAGTTTCAGAACTTTGCTAATGAATCGTTTGCGAGTATTTTGTCTGAAGCTCGTAAGTTTCGTTTGAATCTTGTTGTCGCTCATCAATACATCGAGCAACTTGATGAAAAAGTCGCAGCCGCAATTTTTGGTAATATCGGTACCATCATCGCCATGCGTGTCGGTGGTGCCGATGCAACGGCTATGGAGACAGAGTTCGCTCCAACATTTACTCCTGAAGATTTAGTGAATTTAGCGAAGTTTCAGGTCTATCTTAAGCTCATGGTTGACGGTGTTGCGACGCCGCCATTTTCTGCCAATACACTTGCCCCAATCGCGACCAAAACAGGCAACCAACAAAAAGTGATCGCTGTATCGCGTGAGCGCTATGCTGAGCCGCGTCACATTATTGAATCCAAAGTTCTGCAGTGGAGTGGTATGGAGGCGAATACCCAGAATCCAGAAAAACCGGTGATGGCGGCACCTGTGCCAGCTGCGCTCGAACAGGCTGTTCGTGATTTTGAAGCGAGTAGGGTAGAGGGCGCGCCTGAAATACCTACCGCAGGAGATACGACATCGATCTTACCTGAAGCGCCAAAGCCAGTTGTCGAAGAAGCGACGTTAAATGATGCAAACGTAGATGACCATGCCTTTTTAGTTGCTGCAAAACCTGTTGCAGAAGGCTCACTCGATCTTGGTGATGTAGATACGACCGAATACCTCAAAATTCGCCCAGAGCGACTTGAGGCGATTAAGGCGGCGATTCCGCAAGCGCAGGGCAAGAGCAAGCGTCCTGATTTTCCGCATACCTGTGCGCGTTGTGGCAAGGTCTTTAATCTTGCGATTCAGTTAGACACTTCACGACCGATTTATTGCGCGGATTGTCGTCCGCTTGTTGCTGAAGAACGCAAATCAAAACAGGGGATGATGCGCCAAGTAAAACGCACGCCTGTACCAGGCGAAAAAGTAGCCGCTATTGTCCGTACCGAGCAACCAGACCGACCAGGTTTTTCACCATCGTCATCCCAACCAAATCGACCTCGTATCATTCAGACGGCTGCACCAAAGCCACAAGTAACCATCGTTTCTAAAACTGACGATGGGGATGATGAATTGGACCTGCTGTCAGCCATTAAAAAAGCCAAAGGCGACCATATCGAAACAAATAAAGCAACGTTAGAAAATCGCGCCGGCATGGAGGAGGCCGTCTCTTCGTTGATCACGCAGCCAGCTCTCGATGCAAAACGCAAAAATCGCCGTCGTCGCAATAAAAACCGCGAAGACCGTCCTTTCTCGTCAACGCATTCAGCCCCACCAAGTTCTTCGCAAATACCAGTGAAACACTCAACCATGACACCGGGCAACCGTGTGAAGTTTGATTAAGCTTATGATGATGTTTACGGAGATTCTACAAGGCTTTGTGCTAGGCGCCGTGCAAGGCTTGGCAGAGTTTTTACCTATTTCGTCGAGCGGTCACCTGATTCTTGTCCCAAAACTTTTACGCTGGGAAGATCAGGGCTTGGCTTTTGATGTGATTCTGCATCTTGGCACGCTGATGGCTTTGCTTTGGTGTTTTTGGTCTGAATTAGTTGGTTTGGCAAAAAATGCCTTTGCTCCCGGTTCAGCAAAACCGGTACAAGGACATGCACGTGATTTAATTTTGAAGATCGCTGTAGCGGCTTTACCAGCTTTGGTGCTTGGGTATTTTTTGAATGACTGGCTCGAATCAACAGCGCGCAATGCCACCTTGATCGCTTTTGATCTGGTTGTTTGGGCAACGGTGCTTTGGTATGCGGACTCGCGCGCCAAGATCGCACCAGAGGCTTCGATACTCACTACGAAAATCAGTTGGAGGCAAGCGCTGTCGGTGGCATTTTCGCAGCCACTCGCATTGCTACCAGGTACGAGTCGTTCTGGTATTACAATCACCGCCGGACTCTTGTCAGGGATGCCGCGTGCCCTGGCGGCAAAGTTCTCGTTTTTTGTTAGTATTCCGGTGACGGCAGCAGCGGGCGGATATGGCTTATTAAAGCTTATTCTGCACGGGAATATAGACCATCCCCTTAAGCTCGCCGTGGGCTTTGTGACCGCTGCGGCCACAGGCGTTTTCGCCATCCGCTTGCTTTTAAGGTATGTTGTGAAGGATTCTTATGTCCCATTTGTCTTCTATCGCTATGCGCTCGCCCTCGTCGTCCTCTTTGTGGCTTAGTTTAGCCCTGGTGGCTTTTGCCGGTTTTGCGGTCTTTACTTCGGTACAAGCCGCAACACCTATTGCCGATGCTGACGGCGATGGCATCTCAAATACGGTTGAGTTACGTTTTGGTACCGACGTAAACATCGCCGACACCGATGGAGACGGTTTTACCGATGGTCAAGAAATTTGGGCGGGTTTTTCTCCGACGTCCACCGAAGCTATTCGACTAGAGAAGACGATCCACGTTGATTTGAGCGAACAAAAGCTTCAACAACGTATGAGTGGCGTGATAATTGCTGAGCACAGAATTTCGTCCGGTAAAGCAGGTATGCGTACGCCGACGGGTAATTATAAGGTACTAAACAAACATCCACGCGCGTGGTCGCGTGCATCAAAGCTCTGGATGCCTTATTGGATGGCTTTCACGACGCGTGGCCATGGACTTCACGAATTACCTGAATGGCCAGGTGGCAAAAAAGAAGGTGAAAACCATCTTGGTATCCCTGTGAGCCACGGCTGTATTCGTCTTGGTATTGGTGCGGCAAAGCGACTTTACGAATGGTCTGAAATCGGCACGCCGATCGCTATCGTTCAATGAGTATGATTCGCATGAGTACCCGCTTGTCACTTTTTACGGTAGCGCTTGCAAGCGTGGTACTTTTGCCTGGTTCGGCACAGGCCTACCAACCCGTCCCTGATGAATATGCGGCGGCCATCATTTATGTGCCGTCAACAAATAAAACGCTCTATAGTTTTAAACCAGACAAGCCGCATGTCGCGGCAAGTTTAAGTAAGCTTGTTGCAGGCTTGGTCTTTTTAGATAAGCGCCCTTCATGGACAACGGGTGTGCGCAGTGTACAGGCTGATGAAGTTGGCGGCGGACGCTTGCGCGTAGAGGTTGGTACACGTCTCTCAGTACGTGATTGGTTTAATGCCGCCATGGGCGCCAGTGTGAACAATGCCATGAATGTTGTTGCGCGTTCGACAGGGCTCACGCAAAAAGCCTTCGCACAACAAATGAACACAAAAGCCAAAGCGCTTGGAGCAACGCAGTCGACCTTTTTTGAGCCAACGGGGATGAATGAAAACAATATGACCACGGCGGCCGATATGGCAAAAATTGCCAAAGCGGCTTTTCAGTCTGCCGACATCCGTTCTGCGTCAGCGGCAAAAACACATCAATATACCTTGGCAACCTCGGGCGTAAAGCGCACTTACAATACAACGAATGCTGATCTCGTCGATGATCCAAGTATCTGGATGGTTGGTGCTAAGACGGGTTTTCTCTATGAGTCTATGTATAACCTCGCTGCTGAAGTTCAGCCTGTTGGCGCGAATGGGGTACGTGATCCAAAAAAAGACGTGATCGTTGTCGTTCTTGGTGCGCCAACAAAACAAGGTTCGTTTAATAGCGTTAAACGCATGGCCGCCTGGGCCTGGACGCAAGAAGAGGCGTTCAAAAATCCAAAGCTTCCAGCCGGTAAAAGACTCTCTTTAGGGATGACGGACGCCGACGTCTCTCGCGTTCAACGGATTCTCGCCAAAGATAAAACTGTCTATGCCGATGGACGTATCACGGGATACTTCGGCCCCCTCACCCTCGCATCCGTCAAAAAATTTCAAGAAAAATATGGCATCGCTAAAGCCGGTGTCGCGGGTTACGGCCAAGTCGGTCCAAATACCTGGGCGAAGTTGATTGAGCTTGAATAGGGGACGGAGCGACTGATTGACAATGTGCTTATATTTTGATACAAACAAAGCCATTTTTTATGGACATCCACGCTCTCGAAACGCTTCTCAAAGAGCGCAAAGAACCTGCCTTTCGCCTCAAGCAGGCTAAACAGGCCTATTTTGTCGAACTCGCCGATAGCTGGGAGGCTGTCACGACCTACAGCAAGCCTCTACGCGAGGCTTGTGTTGAAGTAGCACCATGGGACACCTTGAAGCCGGTGCGCACCCTTGCAGCCCCTCATGGCGATACCGTGAAGACGCTTTTTGAATGTCACGATGGCCAAAAAATCGAAGCGGTTTTAATGCGCCACGAAGATGGTCGAAATACGGTTTGTGTTTCATCACAAGTTGGTTGTGCGATGGCCTGTGCCTTTTGCGCCACCGGCACCATGGGACTCACACGCAATCTCACGTCGTCTGAAATTTATGAGCAGGTGATGTACTTTGCTCGTTGGTTGAAAAAAGAAGACAAGGGCGAAAAAGTCACCAACCTTGTTTTGATGGGGATGGGCGAACCGTTTCATAACTACGACAATGTCATGAAAGCATTGCGAGTATTGAATGATCATGAAGGCTTCAATCTCGGTGCGCGTCACATGAGTATTTCAACCTGTGGCATTGTGCCAGCGATTTTGAAATTGGCTGACGAAGATTTTCAAGTAAACCTCGCGATCTCTATTCATGCCGGCACTGATGAAACCCGCAATAAGTTCATGCCGGTAAATACACCGTATAATCTTGAAAAACTTCTCACGGCGGTGCGTACGTATATGGAGAAGACAAATCGTAAAGTCATGTTCGAATATCTTCTCTTGAAGGGCATTAACGATTCATTCGAAGAGGCTAATGCGCTCGCTGATATTCTTGGTCCAGATTATCGCTTGGTACATGTGAACGTGATCAAGTTCCATCCAACTGAATCTTTTGATGCAACGAACAAAGAAAATCGCATCGAGTTCGTGCGTTGGTTACATGATCGTGGCGTGCCTGCGACGCATCGCGTCACTTTTGGTGAAGATATTGATGCCGCCTGTGGTCAGCTCGCTGTTGAAGAATCAAATGGCGTGACCCATCAAGGCCTCGAAGCAACACGTATTAATCGGGCAAAAAAGCAGCACAAAGTATTAAGCAAAGAAGCGTAGATGTCCCCTATGTTAGAGAACCGTTTGCCGCCTAAAGGCGCTCGCGTCCTCGTCGGTATGTCCGGCGGGGTGGATTCGAGTGTCTCGGCGGCATTATTGGTCGAACACGGTTGTATTGTTGAAGGGGGTTTTATTAAGAATTGGTCCGACTCCGTAGATTTGTGGACGGGCGAATGCCAATGGAGAGGGGAGCGTCGTGACGCGATTCGCGTTGCCGCCAAGCTCGGCATCCCATTACACACCTTTGATTTTGAAGAGACCTATCGCGAACGTGTCATTAATCGCATGTTCGCCGAATACGCTGACGGCATCACACCAAACCCAGACGTGCTTTGTAATGAAGAAATTAAATTTGGTTTGTTTTTTGAAAAAGCCAAAGAGCTTGGTTTCGACTATATCGCCACAGGTCACTATGCTCGTTTGAGTGAGGACGCTGACGGCGCCGCGCACCTCTTAAAAGGCGCGGACGATAATAAAGACCAAACCTATTTCTTGCATCGTGTTTCGCAAGAGGCCTTAAAGCAATCCGCGTTTCCGATCGGTCATTTGCAGAAGAGTGAAGTTCGCGATCTCGCGACGAAGTATGCACTTCCAACAGCGCAAAAACCTGATAGCCAGGGGATTTGTTTTGTTGGCAAAATTGATTTTCATGAGTTCTTGCGCAAAAAAAATGAAGCACACCCTGGTGCTATTGTTGATAAAGATGGCAAAAAACTTGGCGAACATGACGGTCTTGATGCTTATACCATCGGCCAACGTCATGGCTTATTTGTGACCAAAGAAAGCAAAAGCTGGTACGTGGCAAAAAAGCGTCTCACTAAAAACGAGCTCATCGTCGTGAATGATCGTGAAGATCCGCTCATGTACTCCTCCGAAGCCCTCCTCCGCAATGTGCATTGGATTCCATCGCCCTTCTTTCCCAAAGAAGGGGCAGGGGATGATTCGGCGCGAACGGAGGTAAGCTGTGCCATCCGCTACCGCCAGACACCGATGGCATGCACGATCGAAAAAGAGGGTGAATACTGGCGCTTACGTTTTGTTGAGCCTGTTTGGGCATTAGCGCCTGGACAGTCCGCCGTGCTTTATGCTGGTGATGAGTGCCTTGGGGGTGGATTCATTGAGGGCTTGCGAGTAGACTCTGAGTCATGAGAAGCCGTTCTTGGCGATTTGCGTGGATGGTCGTGGTTTACCTTGTTTGTTTTGCATTGGCCGTATTTGCGCCCACCTTGCACACCCAAGGCCGCTTCGGACTCACAGAAACGGCGATGGAAGAAGCGACGATCTTTCTCTTTGGTATGGTGGGCTTATGGGTTTTTCTCTCCTATGGCCGTCTGATGGAAGAGCAAACAGGAGAAGTAAGCGAAGTCCAGCACAATCACGAAAAAACCAAAAAAGAGCTGATCGAGTCTTATGCGTATATTGGTTCGGTAAATCGCAAAATCGAATTGCTGAAAAAAGTTTCAAATCAAACCTCGCTCAACTTTATGCGAGGCAAAGGTTGGCCAAAAGATTTATATCAAGCGCTTGTCACCCATGCGAGTGCGTCGGTTGGTGCAAAGGCGTGTTTGCTACGTATCGTTGATACGGTGGCGCTACGCACTGAGACCGAGCACGCTCATGTCACCGGCAATCAATTCGTCTTTAAAGTCTCAAATAAAGATCTCCTCGCTGTCCCAGCGCGCGGAGTGAGTCACGCGTTTATTGCAGCTGAAGACGGCAAAGAATTGCTCGTGATCCCTTCAGAAGGAGGTAATGCATCCAAAGCATTTTTGCTGCTTATTTTGGATGAAAATCAGATTCCTGAAATCGACGTTTCGTTATTGAAGGTTTTTGCTAATCAGGCCGAGATGCTGCATCGGCAGCGTGGAGGTGTATAATCAGATGCTATGGGCTATTTGCAAGTCATTACACT
>ERZ724520.1094-NODE-1094-length-13959-cov-4.592419_pt1 | contig 13959 bp, 11 predicted proteins | sample MGYA00376053_ERZ724520 | MGnify/ENA primary metagenome ERZ724520 (study PRJEB28724, sample SAMN07190886) | activated sludge metagenome | isolation source: activated sludge of sewage treatment plant in Hong Hong | place: USA: Christiansburg, Virginia | collected... | reverse complement strand
AATAAAAAAATGTGGAATACGGTAACGTATAATGGAGAATTTTCTATTCAAGATTTCTTTGAAATGATAGACCATTCTTACCATGAAGTGGTGAAAAAAATGACTAAAAAATTGCAAGCTTCTTTAAAGGATTTATGAAAAAAATCATTCTGCAATATGGTTTAATATTATTAGTATTCAGTACTGTAAATTTCTCTTATGCTGAAAGTATTTACATGAATAAATCCTTTAAACAGAAAGATATTTTTAATGCTCTGGAAATCAAAAATAACACCCTGCAACCTTCCACTATTTTTTATTTAAAATTCTATAATCAAACTGGAAAAAACCAACAATTTTATTTGAGTATCATTAATCCTACTATTGATAAAATTGTCATATATGAACAAATGGATAGCCTTATATTGGGAGATAAAATTCCGTTTTCTAAACGTAAATTTAAACATATCAACGCTGTATATCCTATATTTATAAATAATAATGAATCTAAAGAAATAAAGGTAATTGTATATAATTCTTTTCAGCATTTATTAAATTACAGAATCAATATTGCAACGGAAAATTCATTTATAAAAACCACTAATCACGACTATTTTTTTAACGGAATTTTTTATGGGGTGTTTTTTATGTTCTTGTTGTTGCTCATCAGTATTTATATTTTTAGCAAGAGTAAGTTTTTCCTTATATATATAATCATCAATGTATTTCTCTTGTTTTTAATAATGGAATACAATGGCACAGGCTATCAATTTATATGGTTTTATTCTTCATTTATACAAAACAATATAACAGCAATAGTAGTGATTGGATATTTGACGGCTCATATTTTATTTATACGTTCATTTTTTTCCATTCAATTAAGAAATTATACTAAAAATATACTTTATATTTTTTTGATTATTGCTGCTTTATTTGGAATGATTGTATTGATAAAGCTATACAATCTTTCGACGGGATATTTACCAGAAAATTATTATTATTTGATCATCAGCGTATTGTTTATTACGTATGGTATTTTTGTGATGCTTCTTGGTATCAATTCTTATATCGAATCCAAAAGAAAAGAATTTATTTGGGTGTGTGTGGGCATGTTATTGCATATTTTTAATTGGACACTTTTTATCAATAATGATTTTATTGCAGTACAATGGTTAAATAGATTAGACAATATTCGTTTGGTGGAAAGTAATTTATTTTTACCACATCTAAACTATATCATTTGCTTGTTTGAAATGTTTATTGTAACTGTTTTTATTGCAAATAATTATCATATCCTAATTCGTCAAAATGATTTATCTTTTAAAAGACTTGAATTTTATCAAAAAAGAAATTTAAATACATTTATTATTGGGCAGGAAGAAGAACGGGAGAAAATAACGAACGAAATGAATTTGAATATTTATAAAGATATTAAAAATTTAAGAACAAAATTAAATAAGTTTACCCCTGAAAAAGATGATAAAAATGTGCTATCTGCTGTTATAACTGAAACCGACAAAGTGCTATCAGACATACAAGATATTACAAGTAATTATGTTGCCCCAGATATGCAACTGATGAAACTGATAGAACTGATTACTACTGCAACCGATAAATTATATCAACAATTTAAAGTGGAATATAATTTTGAAGGTATTCGAGATAATTTCAACCTTTCAGCTTTTGCAAATGTAAATCTATATCGCATTTTCCAAGAATTGTCTAATAATGCATTAAAACATTCTAATGCATCTAAAATAACTATCACTGCGATTAAAGATGCTAATACATTACAAATAAAACTTATAGATGATGGCGTTGGTTTTGATGGAATGGAAAACAAAGACAAAGGAATTGGATTGATGAATATTGAATCAAGAATGATTGGTTTAAATGGACATTTCTATATTATGTCGAATATTAATAGCGGCACTACAATACATTTAATTATGAACTTAAAGGACATTTGTTGAGCATAAAATATTACATATTATTCATTTTGCTCTTTCGTTGTTATTCTTCTGCAATATCAGCAAATACTGACACTTTTAATGTTACAAAAAAAATGCGCTGTGTGCCAGCTTCTCAACAAATGACAATAATAAGAGAAGATAATGATACATTGGAATATCAATTAATTATAAAAAACAACATTGATACAATTCAAGATATATTATTAGAAATTCCATTGCAACAGATAGATAAAATTATAATTACTCAATTACAAAATCATAAAAAAATAAAATTCTATCAATTTAATTCAAAAAATTTTAGTCAACGAATTTATTATGATAGAAATGCTATTTTTCCCTTTACGCTCCTGCCCTATCAAACTTCTATTATTTTGTTTAAAATTCATAAAAATGAATTGCATAATTTCTTTGGACCAGATGTATTAGTTTGGAAAAAAGATGCTAAAATAACCAGAACAGAAGCTTTAGAAATGACACGAGGCGTATTTTATGGTATTCTTATCTTATACACATTTATTTGCTTGCTACTAACTATCATGCTAAAAGTTCGGAATTACTTTTATTACTTATTATATTTTATATCGGGTGTTGTCTATCTCTTTATAAAGAACAATCTCGGATATGAATTGCTATGGCCGGATTATCCAACTTTAGATATTTTTATAAAGAAAATAATGCTCTCTGTATATTTAATTTCTTCTATTTTATTCCTGCGTGGCTTTCTACAAAAGCGCATCGAAATTCCAAAACTTCAAAAGGTGTTACGTACTTTCATTTATTTTGGAATTATACTGATTTTAGTTTCTTTAATTGTCAGATTATTAAGTTACAGAGCACAATATACATTTATTGTCATTCAAAATATTTTTGCCATTGTCTGTATTAGTACTGTATTAATTACATTTATTTTTGTTTATTTCAATACGAATGATCGTTCAATTGTATTATTCAGCTTGCTTTATTTTGTGTCAATTTCTTTTTTTTTATTTTATCCGCAATCGGAATTTGGAAGCGGATTTTTTGGAGTGTATTTTGGACAAATATATACTTATAGCAATGCTTTTATTATTGCCACTATCATTTGTATTTCTGTAGTTTTTAGTGTTTTAAAAATTATACGCAATAATAACAAAATGAAAAAAGAAATGAATTTTATTAATGCATATAATAATTTCTCATTGATTGAAGGACAGCAAAATGAACGAATGAGAGTGGGGCGTGAATTGCACGACGGTATAGGAATTATGATGTCTGCCATAAAAATGAGAATTTCTTCTTTTAAACCAAACAATGAAATTGAAAAAAAGGAACTAAATATTATTACCAATGAAATTGATATGATTTGCAATAACATTAGGCAATTCTCTCATATTTTATTGCCACCTACTTTAAAGAAATTTGGTTTGCAAGTAGCGTTAAAAGACTTGTTAGATGCATATAAATATCACGAAACTGAAATTACATTTACTTCAAATTTTAATATTCCAAACAACCTTTCTTTTGTTTCCCAGCAAATGATGTACGATGTTCTAAAAAAATTATTACACTATTTTTCTGAACACAAACCCATACAAATTTCATTGAGTATTTATGTAATTGCCTCTATCAACGAAGCACAAATACGCATACAATACACCGGGAATAATATAGATTTGAATAATGCAGACATTAAATCTATTCAATCGGTCATTGAGCTATTAAACGGAAAATTTCAAATTACTTTATTAAATGCGTGGAATTTTAAATTTCAAATAGAATTTCCGGTAATGTTAGAAAATCAAAAATTTACAACTAAATTAGGATAGTCATTTTTAAATTCGTCGATACTTTTTTGAATTCGTATTTTAAAATCATGATGTTCATTAGTGTCGGTGTGCTTTATTCTGTGTTGCAATAAATGTTGTATTTTTTGAATTCTATGATTTAAGTAAATAGTATTTTCATCAAAATATGTTTCACTAAATCGCTGCCAAATATATTTAACAGCCACTTTATTTGGATGCAACATGTCTTCTTCATAAAAGCGATAATCCCGTAATTCGTCCATCATAATTTCATACCCAGGAAAATAATGACAATTTTTATTTTCTGCAATAATCTGATGAATACTTTCTATTAAAATACTCTTGCTGCGCTGATTTTCTATAGCACCATCTCGCCAATGCCGAACCGGAGAAACCGTAAATAAAATTGTTTTATTATTTAGATGATTGTGAATTAATTTGTATGCATTTTTTATTTCCTCAACAGAAAGTATTGCTTTATTAAATGCATTATTTGGTATTTTATGACAATTTGCCACCACCCTATTTTGTATCTGATGTGTGTAAGTAAAAGCTGTTCCTAAAGTAAAAATAAGATATTGTGATTTATTAAAATCATCGTGTGCTTTTTCAATCGACTCATTGATATTTTCTAAAACAATTTCACTTTTAGTATTCGAAAATGAGCCATGATGATCCAAGGAAAGATATAGCTCGTTGTGAAATAATAAATCTTGCTCGGTGTATTTTTTATGTTGAAGGATGTTATTTAAATTATTAAACAAAGAAATGGGATTGTAAATAATTCCAAATGGATTTATATTTACATTAAATTGAAACTGTTGCAGATACTGCCCAATGTTTTCAGTAAAACAAGAACCCATCAACATCATTCCATCTGTATGTTTAACAGAAAAATCAGCCTTGGGTATCAATACTTTTGTGAAAAAATTCATACAAATTGAAAGAGTTATGTTATTCTATTGTCAAAGTTAACTATTTTAGAACTTTGGTCGGATATTTGTTGTTAATTGAATTATGTTTCGAGTCGGTTTTATTGCATTTATATATTTTTCGTTGGTAAGTTTTACTTGCCAAGCATTGGTTTATGAAAATACAATTTATTCACCCAATATAAAAACAGTACAGTTATTTCCCAAAGGCTCAGATATGGCAATGCCGATTTTAAATATGGGACAAAATGAAACATTGGAATTGCATTTTGACGATTTATCTGCCAGTCCAAAAAATTACTATTATACCGTAGTTCAATGTCACAGCGATTGGACACCAACCACTATGAATGTAATGGAATATATTAATGGATTTACCGAAGCAAATATTAATGATTATGATTATTCCAATGGAGCCATTATACCATATATACATTATAAATTAGAATTTCCAAATAATGATATGCAAGTCAATCGTTCGGGAAATTATGTATTGATTGTTTATGAACAAAACAAAGAAAATCCTATATTTATAAAGCGTTTCATGGTGGCCGAATCCAAAGTAATAATAGATGCTAATGTAGTATATCCAAGAAATTTATCAGCACGCAATCAATACCAAGAAGTGATTTTTAAAGTAAATTATAAAGGTTTTAATATCAATAATCCTACCACAGAAATAAATGCTACTGTGCTGCAAAACTACCGATGGGACAATGCCAAATTAAACGTTAAACCGCAGTTTATTGGTATGAATGAACTTAATTTTGACTTAAATGGAAAACTCATATTTGCAACAGCCGGCAGAGAATTTAGGTATTTTGATTTACGTTCTTTACGATTCCGCGGTCAAAACATCAGAGCATTTGATATCAGAGATAAGGAAAATGATGTTTATTTATTATATGACAAACCGACACAAAGCGACAAATACATGATGATAAAGGATTTGAATGGTCAATACTATATAGATAATTTAGACAATCCTTATTATAACACTGGAGCAGATTATGCAAATGTTCATTTTAATTTTGACTTAGGCAGCCAGGTGTCCAATGGAAATTTTTATGTAATAGGTGCTTTTAATGATTGGAAATGCGATTCTACATCTATATTACATTATGATGCTTTGGATAAAAGTTATACCACAGACATTCAACTAAAACAAGGATTGTATAACTATATGTATGTTTTAAAAAATAATCAGGATAATTCTATAAATCCATTTATAACAGAAGGATATTATATGGATACCGAAAATGACTATACTATTTTGTTGTATTATACTCCATTTGGCGAACGATACGACAGATTGATTGCAACAAAATTTATTAACTCCATTATAAATAGATTTTAATGAATAAGGAATATAAATTTGAAAAAGGAGATTTATTAGTAGCCGAACCTTATATGAAAGACCCAAGCTTTAAAAGATCGGTTGTGCTAATATGCGAGCACGATAATGAAGGAACTTTAGGATTGGTGTTAAGCCGTCCCTCCATTTTTAAAGTAAATGAGATGATACCTAATTTTCCATCCTTTCAAGGTACGGTGCATTATGGCGGACCCATAGGAATGGACAGAATGAATTTTATTCACTCTTATGGTGAATTAATCGAAAACTCCTTTCACATAAAAGATAATTTATATTGGAATGGAAATTTTGACCAATTAAAAGCATTGGTGAAAGAGAAGAAAATTATGCCGCAAAATATTCGATTCTTTGCAGGCTATGCAGGCTGGGGCGCAGGACAATTAGAAGAAGAAATGCAGGAAAATAGTTGGATTATAGCAAAAAATTATCCTGAAATATTTAAAATGAGCGAATATATGTGGCACGATGTATTGGTGAAAATGGGTGGCAAAAATAAACTGATAGCCACACTCCCCGAAGATCCAATCTTGAATTAGATTTTTATTTGTTCATTAAAAACTTCAAACAGTTTTTGGGTATGTTTATTTCTATATTTTTTTTGATTAAAATACTCCACCCATCGAATACCTCTTATTGCATTGGTTAAAAAGAGCTCATCTGCATCTTGCAAATCTTGAAATGAAATAGATTTTTCTATTATTTTTAAATTTGGTAAATGATTTAATAAAAAAGAACGCATAGTGCCGGCAACGGGAGCGTCACTTAATGGAGGCGTATATATAATATTGTTTTTTATTATAAAAATATTGTATATAGAAGTATCTGCAACAAAATTATTTTCATTCAAAATTATTGCATCCTCCCATCCGTTTTCGTGTGCAAATTGCAAGGCATTAGTATAGATGGTTCTATTGGTATTTTTAGTATTAGCATATTTATTTATTTCCTTTTTCTGGTTTTTATAAACGGTAATTTTTAATCCTTTATCATTTAGAATAAATTTTTCATTTTCTAAAAATCTAGTAGAAATATGCCAATCCAATTCATTTTCAGTGAGTGGTTTTTTATGAATTTCTATTCTAAAAACAAAACTATTAATTGTTGTTTTATCCAGTTGTATTTTAAATAAATGGAAAAGTTGAGCTTCAATTTGCTCTTTAGAAAAATGAATATCAATTAATTTCAAACTTTCATATAAACGATTTATGTGCAATTTTTTTAGCAACATATTTCCCTGCACTACTTTTATCGTTTCTATAAACCCCAAGCTTGTCATATAAGAATATTCTGCTAATATAATGTGAATTATTAAAACAGAAAAACCATTCACATTTAGACTGTTCTAAACATGAATGGTTAGTATAGTATTATGGTTACTTATCTATTATTGTAGTTTAGTACTACCATCTGGCTGATAAATATAGCGGATAGTATAGTACCCGGATACATCCGTCAAACCATCTGGTAAAGCTGGTGCACCTTTATAATAGTTAATAAATTCGAATTTTGCATACTTTCCTTTTGCCGTTCGTACCACAAATACCTTTCCTGCTATCGGCGAAATTAAATGAGACGGAGGACCAGCATAAGAATACCAACCATTTCCTCCACCTGTTGGAATTGCTTTTGATGTAGCATTGTCTTGCGCATAACCAGCTTCTGGTGCTATGGTTACTTCTGAAAACAACGTATCCATAATGATAACGCCTGCATTTCCAATACCACTTATACCACTATTAAATATGACAGATGTTCCTTTAAATGCAACATCCCAATTGGTGGTCAATGAATCTGAAAACGGAACAGTATCACCTGTAGCAAAACTAAAATATTGATAATTTGAGTGCATAGCATTGATATCATTTTTTAAATTTGCCATTAATGGATTTGACTCTGTTTCTTTTTCTTTCGTACAACTAATTATTGTTGCCATTGCTAATACGATAAATACTAATTTTTTCATAAGTGATTGTTGTTTATTGAGTGTTTAAAAAATTTACTGAAAATCCGATGATACCTGTAATACCGTTCATCGCCGGAATATATTTTGGTTGTTTTACATTGAGCATATTGTCCAAGCCTACCGTAAAATGATATTTGTTTTTAATCGATTTAGTAAACGAGAAATTCATCAATGTATATCCTTTTGCATATTCGGATGCTACATCTAAAATTTCATTTCCATTCGTATCAGCCCAGCCATACTTGCCTTTGTATATCACCCGCAGATACGTATTGAAACCATATTTTTTGTTTTCATAAAATACTTTTACATTGAACGAATGTTTACTTCTGTCGAATAAGCCGCCATAATCTTTTTTGGAAACACGCTCTGTTTCCAGCGTATTTGGGTCGCGGCGAAACACCTTTCCGTCTGATATTTTTTTCAATACTTCATAATCTTTCGCCTCTACAAAATTGTAACCTGCCGATACATTTAGGTCTTTAATAATTTGATAGCTGATATTTGCTTCTACGCCTTGTGTATATACTTTATTCAAATTATAATAAGTATAAATAAGTGCGTTGTTTGTTTTCATGGCTGTTGGCATGGCATCTATTAAATGGCTGATTTGGTTTCTGAAATAATTGACATTCATGGTCAGTTTGCCCGGTATAGGTTTAATTTCTACTTCCGCATTTGCCGACCATGAGGTTTCGGGCAATAAATTTTTAATTCTTTCTTTTGGAATACTGTACGATTGAATTTGTCCCAACGTTTCGAGTTCTTCTAATTTTTCTACCGCAACATTAGCGCCGAATACAGAATAACCTATTAGCAAATTGGTGAAATTTAAATACTGCTGACGAATATCAGGAGCTTTGTAACCGCGACCGCCAGATATTTTTATGGCAAAATATTTATTGATATTAAACCGTGCGGATGCTTTCGGACTGAACCATTGTATCTTGAAATCACTCGGAAAATCAATGCGATTGCCGACATTTACAATAATTCTGTTCTTCCATTCATATTGATATTGCAGGAAAATATATTCCTGATGTTGCGTAATTTTATTAACATTTCGATTCGATTTTACTAAGTTATAAAAACCGCCTACGCCTGCCGTAAATAAATGTCCTTTTTTAGTAAAATCGTATTGCGCTTCTATCTTATTGAATAATTGTTTGTAACTGTCGTCAAACAAATCGGTGTCTAAATTATTACCAAAAATACCAGTGGTGCTTTTATAGAATGAATTGTAATTTCGGATATTTAGTACATGATTTTTTTTAGAAAATTTTACAAAAGGTGAAAAATTAAATTCATGAATTTTGTCAATTTGCTTTGCCACAATTAAGCTGTCATTATTGTTGGTATAAGTATCTTGGTTATTTAATTTTGAGAAATAATATTTAAATCCAATTCCAGTCTGCCAGTATTCATTGACTCTCACCGTAATTTTATTTGCAAGTGTAAAATCATTATATGGAATACCTTCTTTATGTATCGTGGATTTATTTGTTTGGTATCCATTGGAAAAATTATGTACAATAGTATTTTCAAAACTAATTTTATTTTTGTTTACGGCTCCAAACAAAGAAGTAGTAAGAATAGCAGGGGTTTTGTATTGGATGGAAAAATCTAAGGTATTTTTCAATTTGCCGGCATCTTCCGTAATGATATTGATTACACCGCCCATTGCATCACTGCCGTACAAACAGGAAGCTGGTCCTTTTACTATTTCTACCCGTTTAATATTTCCGATAACAATTCTCGATAAGTCCACCACGCCTGTGTTTTTACCGATGACCGGTTCTCCGTTTATCAGAATCAATGTATATTCTGATGATAAACCTTGCAGTTGTACGCCTGTGCCCAAGAATGTGCTGAGTTGTATGCCTGTTTGTTCTTGTAGCAAATCACTAAGTTTGATAGTTCCAGATGCTTTGATGTATTTTTTTATTATTACACTTAATGGCACCGTGCTATTTTCAATCTTAGTTTCGGTCTTAGTAGCAGTTATAACAATCTCTTCTATTAAGCTATTGTTTACTAACGAATCAACTGTTTGGGCATAAAGGGTTAGCTCAACTGTTATTACAAACAGTGTAATGATATATTTTAACATGTTGTTTTTCTAAACAGGTTTATTTAGTAACCAAGTGTTTTTTGATAGCCGCCAGAATAGCTTCTTTTGCTTTCTTTGAGTCGTATTTTTTAGCTTCGATAAATTCTTGATTCATCGCAAACAATCGCTCGTGTAATTTTTTATCTTCTACTGTGTGTTGAATAGTTAAATCATTCAAAGAAGGCAACAGTTCATCCCATACTGAACGAACATCCATCCAGAAAATTTTATTTTTTTCCCACCAGTTAATTCCTATTTGACATTTACTTTCTTCTACTTTTTTATAAGTATTGTATCCTTTCTCTTCAGCCACTATAGTATCGGAAATATTGGTGGTTCTTTTTATTTTTTTATTGTCTTGTTCGTGTAAATATCCAGTAGGTGAAATGTATAAGCGATTGCCTCTGTTCAATACATTGTAATCGTTTCTTTTTGAATATTCTCGACGCGGAAGCGGTGCATCTACGGTAGATTGCCATAATATTTTATCGTCAAAATAGGCGAATGTAGCATTGCCTTCGTATTGTGGTCTATCATCTACTTCATATACTTTTTGTGTCCATGTTCCTTTTACTTTTTCAGGATTTAGACTTGTTTTCGTCCAGTGGTAATCTTTATCATATTTATACAAATCTTTATTTTCATAAGACCAGTCTTCTCTCCAATGTTTAACAATCATATCATTGTCCACAATTAAGATATGCTGCATTTTTATGGAACCGTCTTGTTGCGGTTCGTACGAAACCCATTCTAATGCTTCATTGTTATACGTTTCTTTTAGTTTGTAATCTTTTAACGGTGAAAATGTTTCTTTGTATTTGAATTCTACTTCAAAACATCCACAGAAATTTTTTAATAGTTCTTTTGTTTGTGCTGTGTTCGTTTCTGCTTTTGCAATTGAATTTGTAATGAATACAAACATAATAATTGGTAATACTTTTTTCATTTTATTTAGATTTGTTCTTAATAATACTGCAAAAGTATATTAATTATTTATACTTAGTCTAAATAAAATTAAAATACCTAAAAATTACTAAATAATTAGTAAAGCATACCTAAAATTAGTGATTATAAAAAATGATTAAGGTACATAATTAAAAAGTATATAATCATACTGCCATCATATACTATTTTAATAGTTCTTTTTTCTACTTTATCGGAGTGTTTAAAAGTAAACCATTGTAGTAAAATAGTTAATATCAATATAGAAAGTACCGCCCATTCATTTAAATAGATATGCTGTATAGAACGCCAATTCTCTAACATATATGCATAGATTAGTAAAAATGTATGTAAAATTCCTAATACTAAACCGATGTATTTAGATGTTTTGATTCCAAAAACTGTTGCAATTGTTTTGGTGCCAGTATTTTTGTCTGTTTCTGCGTCGTTAATGTCAAAAGGTAGGGTGATAAATAATATATAAATAAACTGCATCAACCATATCATTATTATATCTTTTCTATCTGAAAATAATAAGCCACTTTCTGTAAACGGCAACACAACAGATGTGGTACTCCAAACAAATGCGATAAGAAATATTTTTATAAAAGGGAAATCTCGCAGGCGAGTATTAATACCAAATGGCTTAAGTACAGGAATTGGATACAAGACAGAAACTAATCCAATTATACATAATACAATGATTGTTTTTATCTTGAAATAAAATACGCAATCCACAGAAATAATCAAAGAAAGTACAATAGAAATAGGAACAATTTTGGGATATTTTTCAAACCATTTTACAATTAATTCTTCTTTATTTCCGTATTCTCCTTTTATGTAATATACCCATCGGCTTATTTGATACACAAACCATGTTGAAAAAAAAACCTGAACCGATAAAATGGTAGAAGTAGATATTTGAATATTTAGCCAATAAATATTTGCCCATAAAAAAGCAACTGCTGCAAAAGCAATAAAAAGATTGGTTTCTATTAAGAATCTTAATATCCGATTCATCATGAACTACTTGATTAATTTGTATGGTTCAAGATACAACTTATTTTGTAATCGATAGATAATATAGAAAATGATACTAAAATTGAAAACAAGAAGACTTACCTTATTGTTGGGATGAACTGTATTTGCTATTGCAAGTATTTCAATTTCATCTTTGGTGAAATCTTTTTCAGGGTTTCAAATATTAGTTTAATTACATCTTCCACATCTGATTTTGCAACGGTTTCCACCGTGGTGTGCATGTATTTTAAAGGAAGAGATATGAGCGCACTTGGCACTCCGCCACCATTATAAGCAAATGCATCGGTGTCTGTTCCGGTTACTCTGCTGGCGGCATCTCTTTGAATGTCAATTTTTTGAGCTTCGGCGGTACTTAAAATTAATTCTCGAATAATACCGTGAACTGCTGGAGCATACGTAATTACTGGACCTTTGCCGCATTTAAATTCGCCGTGTTGTTTTTTATCTATCATCGGAGTGGTGGTATCGTGGCACACATCCGTAACGATTGCAATATTTGGATTAATTTTTTTAACAATCATTTCCGCTCCACGCAATCCCACTTCTTCTTGAACAGAATTACATATATACAAACCAAACGGCAATTTAGTTTTGCTTTCTTTTATCAAGCGTGCTACTTCTGCAATCATAAAGCCTCCCATTCTATTATCCAATGCACGACCAGTATAATATTTATTATTTAACACCATTAGTTCATCTTCGTAAGTAATTACACAGCCTACATGAATACCCATTTTTTCTACTTCTTTTTTATCTTTTGCGCCCACATCAATGGTGATATTTTTTACGGTTGGTGCGGTATCTTTTGATGCATCTCTCAAGTGAATAGCTGGCCATCCGAAAATACCTTTTACGATTCCTTTTTTGGTATGAATATTTACTCTCATAGAAGGAGCAATTATATGGTCGGAGCCACCATTCCTTATTACATTCAATAAACCATCTTCGCCAATATAACTCACAAACCAAGATATTTCATCGGCATGTGCTTCAATAACTACCTTAAATTCTGCTGCTGGATTTACTACACCATATACCGTACCATAATGGTCAACATGGTATTCATCAATATAGGGTTTTATATAATTTAACCACAATTTTTGTCCTTCTGCCTCAAAGCCTGTAGGAGATGCATTGTTTAAATATTCAAATAAAAATTTCTCTGCTTGTTTGTCAATTGTGTATTTCATAAAATGAAAAGTTTAATATATTAAAAATAATAGAAATCAAAATTACTATTAAAAAATTGAATTTGTAATGCTTTTATAAATTATAAGATATTGTAGTTCACATATTAAGATATTTTAACGGTTCAAATACCTGTACACATTTCTTAAAATTGGAAGTTTTTGTATTTTCATCCAATGAAAAAAATATTTCTTTTATTTTTCAGTAGCATTATTTTCTTTACAGTTTTTGCCACTGATTCCTTAAAAATAATTTCATGGAATATTTTTATGGTACCCCCTATAATTTTCAAATCTTGTCAAGAAGAACGTGCTTCATTAATTGCATCGTATATAAAAGAACAGCAAGCAGATGTTGTTATTTTTGTTGAATCATTTATGAAAAAAGTAGATGTTGTATTATATAAACAACTCAATACAACCTATCCTTATCATTCTAAAACTACCAAAGGAGGCGCCATGAAAGCAAATAGTGGCGTTTGGATTTTTAGCAAATATCCAATAGACAAAGAAGATTATATTACCTATCAATCAAAAAAAAGCTCCGATAGATTTTCTAATAAAGGGGCCACTTTTGTAGAGATTTCAGTAAACAATAAAAAAGTTCAGTTAATTGCTTCTCATACGCAAAGTTTAAGTAAATATAGAACTGCCAGGGAAAAACAATTTCAAC
>ERZ724520.1093-NODE-1093-length-13966-cov-6.845877_pt1 | contig 13966 bp, 16 predicted proteins | sample MGYA00376053_ERZ724520 | MGnify/ENA primary metagenome ERZ724520 (study PRJEB28724, sample SAMN07190886) | activated sludge metagenome | isolation source: activated sludge of sewage treatment plant in Hong Hong | place: USA: Christiansburg, Virginia | collected... | reverse complement strand
TCGCGGCGCAGGCCGTTGTGTCGCGCCTGGTGGTGCGGGCGGATTGGTGGTTCACCACGCCGGCCATTGTGTTGCAACCTGTGACCGGTCTTTGGCTTATGCACCTGATGGGCTTGCCACTGAGCACACCCTGGATACTGTGGACACTGATTTTGTATGGCCTGGCCGGCCTGTGCTGGATTCCTGTAGTGTGGCTGCAGCTACGTATGACAGCCATGGCGCAGGCCGCACACGCCACTGGTCAGGAACTGCCCGCGTTGTACTGGCGTTATGCACGCTGGTGGGAGGGCCTGGGTTACCCTGCGTTTGTGGTCATGCTGGCCATCTTCTACCTGATGGTCGCCAAGCCCGACCTGTAAGCTCTGCACCTACGCACCCTTGTATCGAAACCGGAACCGCATGAAGTACAGCATTCAATCGTTGATGGTTGCAGCCACGTTGGGCCTGCTGCTGGCATTGGGCTGCAGCGCTGCCCATAGCGCAGAACTGCGTGTACTGACCCACGCCTCGTTTGTTTTGCCCAAACCCTTGCTCGCGCAGTTTGAAAAAGACGCAGGAGTCAAACTGCGCATCACCAAGGCCGGTGATGCGGGGGAGATGCTGAACAAGCTCATCTTGACCCGCGCCAACCCTATCGCGGACGTGGTGTTTGGCATCGACAATGTGTTGGTGGGCAAGGCTCTGGCCGCGCAGGTGCTGGACACCAACGACACTTCGCTTGCCGGTGGCGCGCCGCTGCCCGGCGCCACTGCACCTAACAGCGTCAACTTGCCCGCAGGCTTGGTGCCGGTGGACTACGGCTATGTCACGCTGAACTACGACAAGGCCTGGTTTGCCAAAAAGCGCTTGGCCTTACCCCAATCGCTGGAAGACCTGGCGCAGCCCGCCTACGCCAAGCTATTGGTGGTGCAGAACCCCGCCACATCCAGCCCCGGCAATGCCTTCTTGTTGGCCTCCATTGGGGCGATGGGTGAGGCAAAGGCCTTCGACTGGTGGGCGCGCATGCGCGCCAACGGCCTGAAAGTGAGCAAGGGCTGGACGGAAGCCTATTACACCGAGTTCAGCCACAACGGCGGCGCCTATCCCTTGGTCTTGAGTTATGCCAGCAGCCCGGCGGCCGAGGTGTTTTTCAGCAAAACCAAACTGACCGAGCCACCCACCGGCAGTCTGGCTTTGCCCGGTGCGGTGTTCAGGCAAGTGGAGGGTGTAGGCCTGGTCCGGGGGGGTAAAGAACGCGCGGCTGCCGTCCGGTTCATCGGCTTCCTGCGTTCTGCTGCCGTCCAGCAGGCGTTGCAGACCGAGATGTGGATGTTCCCTGCTGACGCCACGGTGACCCGTGTGGATGCGCTGCGCCATGCCGTCGAACCGACGTTTCACCACAGCCCCGGCCCTCAGGCCATCACCGAACATGGGCGGGACTGGGTGACACGCTGGACCCAAGTGGTGTTGAAGTAGGCATGAAGAGCCCGGCCCGCTTGGCACTCACTGCGGTGCCCCTAGCATTTCTGTTGGCCCTGCTGGTGGCTCCCGCCTTGCGTTTGCTGGCCGAGGGCGGTCACGTGTCATGGTGGGAACCCGTGCAGGACAGCTATCTGCGCTGGCGGCTGGCTTGGTCCACGGCGCAGGCAGCTTTGACCTGTTTGGCGGCTCTGGCCCTGGGGCTGCCCGTGGCCTGGGTGTTGGCACGGTTTGAATTTGCGGGCCGCGCTTTGGTAATCCATGCCCTGATGCTGCCCTTTGTTGTGCCCACGTTGGTGGCGGCAATGGGGGTGTTGGCGCTGTTGGGGCCGCACGGCGTGATCAGTGCCCAGCTGGGCCTGGATTTGCAGGGCGGCCCCTGGCTGTTGATCTACGGCAACCTGTTTTTCAACCTGTGCCTGGTGGTGCGCTCGGCCACTGAAGCCCTGGGCCAGGTCAGCGCCTCGCGTGTGGCAGCTGCGCGCACCCTGGGCGCCACGCCTTGGCGTGTGTTCTGGCGGGTCGAGTGGCCGGCCATCACCCCCTGGCTGATGTCGGCGCTGTGCCTGGTGTTTTTGTACTGTTTCTCCGGTTTTGGCCTGGCCCTGGTGCTGGGTGGTCAGGAGTACGCCACGGCGGAGGTGGAAATCTACAGCCTGGTCGCCCACGAGTTGCAACTGGCGCAGGCCGGTGCACTGGCACTGTGGGTGTTGGGTATTACCGCGTTGGTGGCCTTGGCCTATGCGCTGGTGGAGCGTCGCCTGGCCACGCCCTCGCGCGCTGATGTCGTGGCCCGTCGCGCACCGCAGGGTTGGCGCCAGTGGGCCAGCGTTGTTGTCGCCTTGGCGGTACTGGCCTTGTTTTGTGCTGCGCCGCTGGTGGCCATCGTCTGGCGCGCCGCCGCCGCAGGCTTCTCGGCCTGGGCAGTGCTGTGGGCGGAACCCACGTTGCTGGCGCTGTGGAACAGTCTGCGGTTTACCGTGTTGGCGGTAGCGCTGGCCACCGGCCTGGGGCTGGCCCACGCGCTGGCTGCGCGCCGGTCGCTGGTGATGCGCACTTTGGTGTTTTTGCCGTTTGTGGTGTCACCCGTCATGGTGGCCTTTGGCCTGCTGCTGTTGTACCCGCAGTGGACTGCCAGTTTTGAGCTGCTGGTGTGTGCGTACGCCTTGCTGGCCTATCCCTTCGTTGCCAAGTCCCTGGCTGCGGGGTTGGATGCGATGCCCCGCCATCTGGTCCAAGCTGCGCGCTCCCTGGGTGCCACGCCCTGGCATGTGTTCTGGCGCGTGACCCTGCCGCTGTTGCAACCGGCTTTGCGCCGCGGCATGGCTTTTGCCGCTGCCACGGCCGTGGGCGAGTTTGCCGTGACGCTGTTTTTGTCGCGCCCGGAGTGGGCCACGCTGACGACGCTGGTGTACGACTACTTGGGCCGTCCGGGCAGCGCCAACCGCGATGCAGCGCTGGTGTTGGCCTGCTTGTTGATGGTGCTGGCCTTGTTGGCGTTTGCCGTCATCGAATGGTCGGCCTCACCCGCTGGATGGCGCGCACCCAAACCACCATCGCGTCACACCGCAAAGGAATTGGGCCATGCTTGAGTTGCAACAGCTTTCCAAAGACTGGCAGGCCCGCGTGCTGCTACGCGATGTCAGCCTCTGCGTCGCACCGGGTGAGACCATCGCCATCCTGGGACCATCGGGCAGCGGCAAAAGTACCTTGCTCAAAATGGTGGCCGGGCTGGAACCCATGGATGGTGGCCGGGTGATCTTTGACGGCCAGGACATCACCGCTCTGCCGCCCGAGCAACGCCGTTTTGCGCTGATGTTCCAGGACTTTGCGCTATTTCCCCATCTGGACGTGCAGGACAACGTGGCCTTTGGTCTGGTGGAGCAGGGTTTGCGCAAGGTCGAAGCCCGCGTGCAGGCCTGCGCGATGCTGGAGCGTTTTGGTTTGCAGGGCTTTGCCCGCTCCAAGGTCACACGGCTTTCGGGTGGCGAGCAGCAACGCGTGGCCCTGGCCCGCGCCCTCATCACGCGCCCGCGCGCGCTGCTGCTGGACGAACCTTTTTCCGCGCTGGATACCGAGCTGCGCCTGCAACTGCGCGAAGAGTTTCGCCAGCGCATTGCAGAGTTCAACATGGCGACGTTGCTGGTGACCCATGACGAAGTGGAAGCCCGTTCCATGGGGACACGGGGGTTCAGGGTGGTGCAGGGGGGGCTGCGGGCGGTCTGGTGAATTGTTGTTGATAAAAAGTGCTGTTTGGCTACGTGGAGTATGGGTTTTTTGCTATTGTTTTTGTAGTGAAATGGTTGGTGTTGTGGCGTTTCGTGCCGCTGTGTGGGCGGGGCTGGCGGACCGGGCATCCGTTCACTGGCCGTCAGTCGCGGGCTGGCTTTTTGGGTTCGCCAGCTTTATTTCGTCAACGCTTTGCTGGGGGGCCCGCTCTTGGGCAACCGCGAGTTGAGGCCGATGAACGGTTACCCGGTCCACCAGCCGGGTCGGGTCGTATGGTTCCAGCCAAGCAGAGAGTTTGCGGGTCGGTCATCTTCGCTCCTTTGGGTCTTGTTCGCCCGCTGTGAATGCCTTACAATTTTGTCAAACGTAAGGAAAAATGATGACGGAATCCACTATTACCGCAAAAGGTCAGACTACGGTTCCTGCGGATATTCGCCAAGCCATTGGCGGCGTGCCGGGTACGCGTCTGGTTTGGCATGCACTGAATGACGGACGGCTGTTTGTCCGGGTAAAAAACAAGTCCATTCTGGATCTCAAAGGCATGCTGGCTCCCGCCAAAGGTCGGCACGTGGCCATTGAGGACATGAAGCCTTGACGTTCGCTGCCTCGCTCGATACCAATATCCTGGTGCGATGGATTGTCCGGGATGACGATGAGCAAACCTTGATCGTCGGAAAGCTTTTGGCGAAGCATGTCAACCAACATTCCTCACTCTTTGTGCCGATAACGGTGGCACTTGAACTGGAATGGGTGCTGCGCTCGCGTTATAAGTTTAAGAAACCGGAGGTTTTATCAGCGTTGTCAGCGTTGTTGATGACGTTTGAACTGGTGTTTGAATCGGAGGGTGCTTTGGAGCAATCCTTGGCAACCTATGAAGACAGCAGGGGTGCAGACTTCGCGGAGTGTCTGCATCTGGCGTTGGCGACGAAAGAAAAAGCCTTGCCGTTTTTGACGTTTGATATTTCAGCAGCCAATGAAGAAGGCGCAAAGCTTCTGAAATGACAGCACCATCGCGGTTCGTGGCCGGACTGCCTGGGGGCTGCAAGCGGCTTGGCGACATTGTTATTGATAAAAAGTGCTGCTTGCCCTCGTGGAATATGGGTTTGAAGCTATTGTTTTTGTAGTTCATTGGTTGGTGTTCTGACGTTTCGTGCCGCTGTGTAGGCGGGGCTGGCGGACCGGGCATCCGTTCCCTGGCCATCAGTCGCGGGCTGGTTGTTTGGGTTCACCAGCTTTATTTCGTCAACGCTTTGGTTGGCACACCCGCTCTGGGGCAACCGCGAGTTGAGGCCGATGAACGGATACCCGGTCCACCAGCCGGGGGCGGGTAACGCAGTTGGCCCAGATTGGGCAAAGCTGGGTTGAAAAATGGTTTTGATCTAAAGTGACACTCTATTTGGAGTTGCGTCCCATGACTACCCTTGACACTTTCCTCGACCAGGCCTGGAGTGACCACGCCGACCATGCTCCTGATGTAGCCGCGCGCCTGCCCGAGGCACTGCCGCTGGTTGCAGACGACAACGGCGTGATGCGACTCGCTGCCTTGGCGCACCATGTCTTTGGTGAGCATTTGGGTCACTGGCAGGACGGGTTGACTTTCTTGGCCCAACTGTCTGAACGCGCGGTGTTTGGTGCCGACGGCACCGCGTCGATTGCACGATGTCAGGCCAGCCTGCGCTTGTGCAGCGGGGAAACCGATCAGCGTGCGGCTTTGACCGCCAGCGATCAGTGTCGTGTGACTTCGATGGCGGCCAGCAACCTTGCGGCATTGAATAGCCAACGCTCCGCTGAACTTCTGCACGATGCGGTAACGCGCGCCAGCGCGCTGCCCGATGCCGATCCGGGCGTGCGTGCGCTGGCGGCCAACAGCAATAACATTGCCGGCACGCTGCAAGAGCTGGCGTCGCGGACTGCGCAACAGCGAGAGTTGATGGTCCACGCCGCGCAGGTTGCCCGTGCCCAATGGGAGCGAGCGGGAACGTGGCTGGAGGTGGAGCGTGCCGAATACCGCCTGGCGCTGTGCTGGCTGGCCGCTGGTGACCCCGCGCAGGCACTGCACCATACACGCAATTGCGAGTCCATCGTGCAACAGAACGGCTCTGAGCCATTGGAGGTATTTTTCGCCGCTGAAGCGCTTTGTTTGTGCGCGCGCGCTCTGGGTGACACTGCTGTTCAAGCGGGCGCGGTGGCCACCGCACAACAGGCGTTTGAAGCCCTGCCGTCGGATGACCAGGCGTGGTGCCGCGCCACACTGGACTCGATGACGCATACAAGCGGGATCAACCCACCATGAACCATTCAGCGTCTTTTTACAGCGCTGCAGGCCCCTACGCCATGTCCATGCGTCTTTCACCACGCGCAGGGCGATTGGTCGCCGCCGCGCTCCTCGCCGCGCTGTGTACCGCTTGCTCCACTGTTCGAGGTCCCATGTCCGATACTGTTCTTACCAAAGAGTCCGTCGTGAAGTTCATGAACCGGTTTGAGGAGATCGCCGAGAAGGAGAACTTCGATTTGATACAGGACATGGTGCATGACGACGCTTTTTTCCGTTTTTCTGACGGCGACTTTGTCGGCAAGAAGTCCGTGCGGGCTGCGTTTGAGAAGACCTGGAAGGGCAACCCCAGCGTCAAGAAGGCCAGCTTCTTTCTCACCGACATTCAGGTGTTGTCGGTTGACGCAAAAAGCGCATCAGCCACCTACACCTACAACTGGGAGGGCTTGATGGACGGGAAGTCGTTCCGCATTCAAGGGCGGGGAACACGTGTCTTGGTGGTGGAGAGCGGGCGCATCCAGATCATCCATGAACACCTGAGTCGTTACCCCAAGTAGTCGGTTCTTACGCACCCAGATTCCTGGGCTGCACAAAGTCTTCCAACGTCAGCCCCTTTTCTTTCAGCAAGGCTTCGAGCACGGGCTGGAGTTTTCCCAGCCCCTCCTGCACCGCTTCGCGCACGGTGTCGACCACCACCTGCGTGCCACGCTCAATTTCGATGTTGAGCCGGTCGCCGACCTTTTTGTGTTCGAAAACCGTCATGCGGCGGGTTTCGGGGATCAGCCAGACCTCAAACCAGCCCTCCGACCGGTTCACCTCGGCAACCGTCAAACTAGCGCCGTTGATGGCGATGTAGCCCTTGGCAAAGACGTACTTCCGGAAGTCGGGCGGGATATCGAAGCGCAGCAGGAGATTGGTATCGGATGTGGTTACCGACACAACGGCCGCAGAAAAGTCGATGTGCCCGGACAGCGGATGCCCGCCAATTTCGGCACCATCCTTCGCGGCGCGCTCGACATTGACCCTGGAACCCACGGCATAACTGCCCAGGGTCGTGATGTTCAGGCTTTGCAACATCACATCAAAGGTGGCCGCCGACGGTGGCACCAGCTCGGTGACGGTGAGGCACACGCCATCGACCGAGACACTCGCGCCGATTGCCAGGTCCTGGCAAAAACCCTGCGGAAATTCGAGCGTAAAGGTGCGCATGCCCGATTGGTCGTGCATAGCCGCGATGGTCGCAACGCCCTGGATGATGCCTGTAAACATGGTGCTTTGGATGGAGGAGTTGGAGGGGGTGGGTGTGGAAAATGGTAACACCCAGTGCGTTCCTGCCGATTTGGCGCTGCTTGCAGCCGTCAGGCGGAACGGCTCGTTGCGCAATCTGCCGCAAGCGGGAGAAATGGGTGTGAAAATGGTCTCGAACAAAAACTTCAGCAAAGGCTTGGGTTATGAACCTTGGACACCATGTCGAAAGCTACCGATTTTGGGACATCGTGACCCAATGGGCGCGGGAAACACTGCAACACGAGATCGTGGTCGCACGGGCGTTGGCAAAGGGTGTGGTCCGTGACGGGCTTCGGGCGCAAAGTGTCGATCCGAAGTGGACGAACAAAGGCACGTTCGAATTGCGCGGTTTGCCGCTGGTTGGCTACGTTGCGAAAGATGGACTCCTGCCGATCTTCATTCGGTCGTCGGCGCTCCAGCATTTGCGCGATATTGTGGACAACGCGGCCACACCGGACGCGCAAATCTTGTTTGAGGAGTTCATCACCAAGCAGGACTTTCATGCCTGGCTGACCCAAGCGCGACTCCACCCGCCATCCTTCTGGTTTGAGGCTGGCGAGCTCCAGGCAGGTTGACGAAGTTGATTCCCCAGACCGTCCCCGTTCTCGGGTCTGCCGAGTTCAGCCTTCGCCCCATCGCGCTCTCCGATGTGCACGCCTGGTACGAATACCTTTCGATGCCCCACGTCGTCGAACACACCAGCTGGAACCTGACGTCCGTTGAATCCTTGGTTCCCCTTGTTCATTGGTACAACTCCGATGACCCTGAATCTGCGATCCGTTTTGCGGTGCGGGAAACAACGAGCAATCGATTGATCGGCACGGTCGGCTTTCACACGGTTTCGGTCGCCCACCGCACGGCCGAGCTTGCCTACGATTTACATCCAGCCTATTGGGGGCGTGGTCTGGCGTCGGCGTGCTGCAGGGCCGCCACGGCCTGGGGTTTTGCCGAGCAGCACTATGTTCGCATTCAGGCGATGGCGCTGGACAGCAATGCGGCGTCCATTCGGGTGTTGGAGCGCTGCCAGTTCACCGTCGAAGGCAAGCTTTGCAGTTGTCGCATGGTCCGTGGTGAACCAAGAGACTTTTGGTTGTACGCCAGGATCGCTCCCACCTGAAATTTGCGGAAGATATCGGGCTCCAGCCCTCGTGAAATAAGCGCAAGTAGCTACAAAACGTATAGCAAATGCGCGCCGAAACTTGACCTGTCAAGCCACCAAAGGCAGTTGCCGCGCCCGCTTTTTTGTCAACACAAACAGCGCATTGGCTACCGCGGGTGCCAGCGGTGGCACGCCCGGCTCACCCACACCGCCCGGGGAGCGTGTGCTGGGCACAATCCAGGTTTCCACGACCGGGGCCTCGGCCAGCATGACCATGGGGTAGTTGGGGAAGCTGGTCTGCTGGACCACGCCGTCCTTGATGTCAATCTTGCCGTACAGCGCGGCGGTCAGGCCAAAAATGACCGCGCTTTCCATCTGCTGCGCAACGGTGTCGGGGTTGACCACGGTGCCGCAGTCCACGGCACATACCACACGGTGCACGCGGGGTTTGCCGCCTTGCAGCGACACCTCAGCCACTTCGGCGACGATGCTGCCGAAGGATTCATGCAGGGCCACACCCCGCGCCCGTCCTGCGGGCAAGGGCTTGCCCCATTGTGCTTTGTCGGTGGCCAGTTGCAACACGGCCAGGTAACGCGGCGCGTCCTTGAGCAAGGCGGTGCGAAACGCGAGCGGGTCCTGTTGCGTCTCGAAGGCCAGTTCGTCGATAAAACCCTCTGAAAAAAATGCGTTGTGGGAATGCCCGACGGAGCGCCAAAAGCCCACCGGCACCCCCATGCGGGTGGCCACATGGGCCATGTGCTGGTTGGCAAAACCATAGGGCAGGTCAAACAGGCCCTCAGCCGTGGTTTTGTCCGGCATGTCCATCGGGCCGGCCAGGGCTGGCAAGCCGCGCTCCAGCCAGCGTGGGCTGATGGCGTCGCCTGCGGACTGGATGCTCAGGCTGCTGATGCCGCCCTTCGCGTCCACCGTGGCGCGCAGCTTGGCCACATGCAGGGGGCGGTAGAAGTCGTGCGTGGTGTCCTCTTCGCGCGACCAGCCCAGTTGCACCGGTTTGCCCTGGCATTCCAAGGCCACCCGCACGGCTTGCGCGACAAAATCCACATCAAGGCGGCGGCCAAAACCGCCGCCCAGCAGGGTGACGTGCAGCGTGACTTGTTCTACCGGCACACCAGCCACCTTGGCGGCGATGGCACGCGCCATTTCGGGCACTTGCGTAGGCACCCAAATTTCGACCTTGCCGTCCTTGACCTGGGCCGTGCAGTTCATGGGCTCCATCGTGGCGTGGGCGAGGTAGGGCGCGCTGTAGGTCGCCTCAATCACGCGTTTTGCGTCAGCTTGCGCTTTGGAGACGGATCCCTTTTCAAAAAACGTATCGCCCGACTTGCCGTCCAGCGCGGCCAGTAAGTGGTTTTCAATCTGTTGGGAGTCGAGCGCGCCCTGTGCCCGCTGCTGCCACTTCACATCCACCGCTTGTGCCGCCTGGCGCGCGTGCCAGGTGGTCTTGCCGACCACGGCAAAGCCGGCGGTGCTGCCGCCCATGGCGTCCAGTGCCACTAGCTTTTCGACACCGGCCATGGCCAGCGCCGCTTTGGCGTCCAGCGAGGCCACAGAGCCGCCCAGCATGGGGCATTGGCGCACTTGGGCGTACAGCATGCCGGGCAGGCGCACATCCAGCCCGAACTGCGTGCTGCCATTGGTCTTGGCCGGAATGTCGCTGCGCGGGGCTTTTTTGCCGATCAGCTTCCAGTCCTTGCGGTCTTTCAGGGTGACGGTACCTGGAGCCGTGCCCGCTGCGGATGCCGCCAGAGATCCATAGTGGGCCGACACCCCGGAGGGGTGGGACACCAGGCCATCCACAACTTGCAATTCTTGCACCGGCAACTTCCATTGCGCAGCAGCGGCGCCCAACAGGGTGGCGCGCGCGGTAGCGGCGGCGGTGCGTACAGGTTCCCAGGCGTCGGCCACGCTGGACGAGCCCCCGGTCACGATGATGCCCAACTCACGGGCAATTTTGCCGACCATCCACTCACCCAAGCGAACCTTGGTTGGCTTGTTTCCCCCCTCTGACTCCAGTGGGTGAAACGGCAGACTGCCAACCAGCGTGGCCACATTGCCATAAATGGTGTCGGCGCCAGCCTGCTCCAGGCGCACGCGATTGAGCGGCAGGTCCAACTCTTCGGCCACCAGCATGGCCAGCGCCGTGTGCACGCCCTGGCCCATTTCGCTGCGTGGCATGGCCAGTACGACGCTGCCGTCGGCCGCGATCTTGATCCAGCCGTTGAGGGCCACATCACCTTGTGTGGGCAGCATCATGTCAGGGGAACCGAGGCGTGAGCGCGCGGGCAACACGCCCCAGCCGACCACCAGGGCCGCCAGGCCACCAACCGCGCCAAGGGCGCTCAGCATCACGGTGCGACGCTTCATGCTGCGGTCCCTGCAGCGCGGTGAATGGCGGCGCGCACACGCTGGTAGGTGCCACAGCGGCAGATGTTGCTCATCGCTTGGTCAATGTCGGCGTCGCTGGGTTTGGGTTTTTTCTCCAGCAGGGCGGCGGCGGCCATCAACATGCCGCTTTGGCAGTAGCCACATTGCGGCACCTGTTCAGCAATCCAAGCCGCTTGCAATACATGGGGCTTGTCGGGTGTGCCCAGGGCTTCAATGGTTTGAATGCGTTTGCCCACCACTCCAGACATCGGCATCACGCAAGAGCGGGTAGGCTCACCATCGACACGCACTGTGCAGGCCCCACAGGCGGCGACGCCACAACCAAACTTGGTTCCGGTCATGTTCAATACGTCGCGCAAGACCCACAACAGGGGCATGTCAGGCTCGGCGTCGACATGCGCCACCTGGCCGTTGATGTTCAGTTCCACGGTGTTGTCTCCAGCGCTGGGGCTGGCACCCAGCCTATGCCCGAGCGGGTTTGGGCGAAGCCGGGGCGGCTGATTGTGGCAGTGTCGGCGGGCATTGGTGGTTGGTTTGGGTGACTGGTTGATGGATTCAGAGGTAGCTGGTAATGGCCGGGGCGTTTTGCCAGTTGTCGTGCAGGCCGTCGATGTAGGTGATGGGCGCTGCCGCCAACTCTTCAGGCGTCGCATCCTCCAGGCAGCCCAGGTTCACGCCATAAACCGGGCCGTGGCCGGGTGGGTTGCCTATGCCAAAGGCACGCACACCGCAGTGTCTGCAAAAGTAGTGCTCGTTGCGCCGCGTATTGAACAGGTACTGGGTTAGCTCGGACTGGCCAGCCAGCAGGCGAAATGCGGAAGGCTGTATGACGGCTGGCCAGAAGCGGTTGCGGGCGCAGATGGAGCAGTTGCACCGGTACGTGGGTGCGCTCAGGTCGATATCGGCTTCGAAGCGCACCGCGCCGCAGTGGCAACTGCCATGGTAGGTTTTGAGCATGATCAGGGTGTTTGTAGCAGGGACAAGTAGTCTTCCAGCACATCCAGATTGCCGCTCCAACCCTGGGTCATGCTGGGGTAGGCAGCTTCGAATGCCGCGGTCTCTTCGGTCGTGGCCTCAAAGGTAGTCCATTCCAAAGTGAGAAGTGTCGTGTCGCCTTGCTCGGTGAGCGTGGTGGTGGACAGGGTATGCAGAGGCCACACCGGGGACCAGGGGTTGCGGGTGATGCCACCCTGTGGGTCGGAGAAATGCTGGATCAGCGTGATGCGTTCGGGCGGCACGATTTCGCGCAGCAGCCACTTGCCCCACAGCTCCATGCCGCCCTCTATCGTCATTGCATAGTGGTAGGTGCCACCTTCGCGAAAGTCCATCTGGCTGTGGGTCACCGTGCTGCCTTTGGGGCCAAACCAGTGGGACAGGTGTTCGGGTTGGGAGTAAACATCCCACACCAGTTGGCGCGGGGCTTTAAGCAGACGGCTGAGAGTGAACGGGGCGCTCATGGTTCTTTCTCCTTGGGGTTTCGGGTGCCAGTGGGTTGGGGGGATGGGGCAATGCCGTCCACCCGCAAATGCAATACCCTGTCCGCCCGTGCCGTGGCGGCTTCGGAGTGGGTGACCAAGACCAGCGATGTGCCGTGTGCGCGGGTCTGTGCCACCAGGGCCTCCATGACCTTGGCGGCGGTGGTGGGGTCCAGGTTGCCGGTGGGCTCGTCGGCCAGCAGCAGGGTCGGGCGGTGCACCAGGGCGCGGGCAATGGCCACACGTTGCAACTGGCCGCCGCTGAGCTGTTGCGGCAGGCGTGCGCCCATGCCTTCCAGCCCCACGGCCTGCAGCATGGACTGCACACGGTCGTCGTCCGGGGTGCCCAGCAGCAACAGCGGCAGGGCGACGTTTTGCGTCACATCCAGATGCCCCAGCACGTGGAAGGCCTGGAACACAAAACCCACCTTCTGACGGCGCAGCAGGGCACGTGCGTCATCGGTCAATTGGCCGATGTTGGTGCCGTCCAGGTGCACCGTGCCGCTGTCCCAACTGTCGAGCCCCGCCATGCAGTTGAGCAGCGTGGATTTGCCCACGCCCGATTCGCCAACGATGGCCACAAACTCGCCTGGCTCCACGGTCAGGGACACGTTGGCAAACACGGGTGTGTCACCATACCTTTTGTTTAAGTTTTGGATGTGCAGGTTCATGGGAATGGAGCCGATGATAGAGGCACAATGTCAGCATGACACGCAGAACCCTACTCCTCACCGCCCTGGCCGCTGTCGCCAGTTTGTCCACCTTCAGTGCCGTGCAGGCACAAACCAAACCGATCCGCCTGATCGTGCCCTACGCCGCCGGTGGTCCGCTGGATGTGACAGCGCGCGTGCTGGCCGAGCGTGTCAAGGACAGCCTGGGCACCGTGATCGTGGAGAACAAGCCCGGTGCCGGTGGCAACATCGGCGCGGACGCCGTGGCCAAGGCCACGCCGGACGGATTGACCATTGGCATTGCCGCCACCGCTACCCATGCGGTCAACCCCTGGCTGTTTGCCAAGATGCCGTACAACGCGGCTACCGATTTCGCCCCCATCACACAAATGGTGCGCGTGCCCAATGTGCTGGTGATGAATGCCGAGACTGCCAAGCGCCTGAACATCAACAGCGTCAAGGATCTGATTGCCTACGCCAAGGTCAACCCCGCCAAGCTCAACTACGGTAGCGGCGGCAATGGCAGCGCCGGCCATCTGGCGGGTGAGATGTTCAAGGCCCAGGCCGGCATTTTTGCCGTGCACATTCCCTACAACGGCGGCAACCCGGCGCAGTTTGCGCTGCAAAGTGGCCAAGTGGACTTCAACTTTGACAACCTGTCCACGGCTGCGCCCGGCATCAAGTCCGGCAAGCTCAAGGCGCTGGCCGTGACCACACTGGCGCGCTCACCGGCGTTGCCCGAAGCGCCCCCGGTGGCTGACACACTCAAGGGTTTTGCGATTGACACCTGGTGGGGTCTGGTGGCACCCGCAGGCACACCCAGGGACGTGATTGCCAAACTCAATACCGCCTTTGTCGCAGCACTGAATTCACCCGAGGCGCAGGCGCGTTTTGCCGGCCTGCTGGCGGAGCCGGTGCCGACGACACCTGAGCAGTTTGGGGCCTTGATGAAGAGTGAGCTGGCCAAGTACCAGGCGGTGGTCAAGGCTACTGGGGCGAAGGTGGATTAGGTTTTCCTGCTTTTTCCCCCACTCCCCCCAGCCCCCTCGCCCCGCCGGGCGAGGGGGAG
>ERZ724520.1092-NODE-1092-length-13970-cov-3.968092_pt1 | contig 13970 bp, 16 predicted proteins | sample MGYA00376053_ERZ724520 | MGnify/ENA primary metagenome ERZ724520 (study PRJEB28724, sample SAMN07190886) | activated sludge metagenome | isolation source: activated sludge of sewage treatment plant in Hong Hong | place: USA: Christiansburg, Virginia | collected... | reverse complement strand
CCCTACACGACGCTCTTCCGATCTCGGAAGAGCGTCGTGTAGGGAAAGAGTGTAATTTCAAAGCATCTCTGAATGGAATTTTGGACAAATAATCATAGGTTACCACGTTTTGAGCTTTTACCCAAGAAGCGGTTTCTTCTGATTTATCATCTTCGAGCCAACGGTAAGGATCGGCTACTTTAGTGTCGAAATAAACATCGACGGTTTCGCCTTTTTTGGTTTGTGGGTATTTCACGTTGTTTTGTTTTTGTCCATAGCAACCTAATGTGGTTGTAATAACTAGTGTTAAAATTATATTTTTCATCAAACTTTATTTATGATTTGTCACAAAAATATAAAAATATAACACATACAGGTGCAATTGTTAAAAAAGAAAGTAATATCAAAAGAAATAAAAAAAACCGTAACAGCTTTTAAAGCATATTACGGTTTTTGTGGAGAATATCGGATTCGAACCGACCACCTCTTGCCTGCCAGGCAAGCGCTCTAGCCAAATGAGCTAATCCCCCAATTGTAGGGCGCAAATATAACATTTATTTGCAGCACAAAGCAAATTTCGAAAAAAAATATCTTGCTTCCCTTAATATTTTTAACTTTACATCAAAATCTGTACAATGGCACTACAAAACCCAAACGGTTTCCTACTCACGACAATCGAAAATAAAATCGCAACCCTTGAATTTGGGCATCCTGCGAGCAATTCTTTTCCAAGTGTTTTGCTTGAGCGTTTGACAAATGAACTCAATAATTTAAGCAATAATTCAGCCGTTTTGGTTATTATTTTAAAAAGTAGCGGTTCGGGAGCGTTTTGTGCTGGAGCTTCTTTTGATGAACTTTTGGCAGTTTCAAATCAGGAGGAAGCTACCCAATTCTTCTCAGGTTTCGCCAATGTGTTGAATGCAATGCGCAATTGTTCGAAAATAATTATGGGTAGAATTCACGGAAAAGCAGTTGGTGGCGGAGTGGGTATTATTGCCGCTTGCGATTATGCTTTGGCAACTACTGAAAGTACCATAAAATTATCGGAATTAGCCATCGGAATTGGGCCTTTCGTAATAGAACCAGCCGTTAGTAGAAAAATTGGCAAAAGTGCAATGACCGAAATGACTTTGGATACGGAATGGAAATCGGCTATTTGGGCAAACCAAAAAGGGTTGTATGCCAAAGTGTTCGCAACCACAGCCGAATTAGATGCTGAAATCATGGCTTTCGCCAATAAATTAGCAGCTTACAACCCAGAAGCTTTATTAGAAATGAAAAAAGTGTTTTGGGAAGGAACCGAAAACTGGAACACTTTACTATACGAAAGAGCTGAAATTTCAGGAAAATTAGTTCTTTCGGATTTTTCTAAGAAAGCATTGAATCAATTAAAGAAATAAGCAATGACACATCTCATCTTACTTTTGCAACAAACCAATATTGAAGAAAAATTAAAAAATTCTCCCGATAGCGGATACCAAATTGGAGTACTCATTGGCTCGTTTCTTCCACTCGTTTTATTGGCCGGTGTTGCCTATTGGATGTATTATCGGGCGAAAAAAGCAGACAGAAAGGAGTAGATTCACTAAATTTGCACTCAAATAAAAACAGAATGAGCAAAATCAGGATTACAAAGCAGTTTGGTTTCGAAACCGGTCACGCCCTTTACGGCTATGACGGCAAGTGCAAAAACGTACACGGTCACAGTTATAAATTATCGGTTACTGTTATCGGAGAGCCTATAAATGACATCAATAATGTAAAAAATGGGATGGTAATTGATTTTACCGACTTAAAAAAAATTGTAAAAGAAGAAATTGTAGATCAGTTTGATCACGCTTCGGTTTTTAATAAAAATACGCCTCACGTTGAGTTAGCAAAAGAATTAGCATCTCGTGGTCATCACGTAATTTTAGTCGATTATCAGCCAACGAGCGAAAATATGGTAGTCGATTTTTCGAAAAGAATCATCGGCAGATTGCCTGAAAATATCAAACTTTTTTCCTTGAAATTGCAAGAAACCGAATCTTCGTTTGCCGAATGGTTTGCTAGTGATAACCTTTAAAATTTAGACACGAATTTCACAAATTTGTAAAAAATTCGTGTAATAAAACAGATTGAAATCTGTGTAAATTTGTGAAATCTGTGTAAATTTGTGAAATCTGTGTCAAAAAAAAACCTCTAATTTAGCTTTATGCAAATCACTCCAAACAAAAAAATATATTTTGCCTCCGATCAGCATTTTGGCGCTCCAACACCTGAATTGAGTTTTCCAAGAGAACAAAAATTCGTGGCTTGGCTCGACGAAGTCAAAAAAGATGCTGAAGCTATTTTTCTGTTAGGTGATTTATTCGATTTTTGGTTCGAATATCAAACCGTGGTTCCCAAAGGTTATATCCGAGTTTTAGGCAAATTGGCCGAAATTCGCGACAGCGGAATTCCTATTTATTTCTTTGTGGGGAATCACGATTTATGGATGAATGATTATTTTCAGAAAGTCCTCAACATTCCTACCTATCGCGACAATCAAGAATATACTTTCAACGGAAAAACTTTTCTTATTGGTCACGGCGACGGAAAAGGTCCGGGCGACAAAGGCTACAAACGGATGAAAAAAGTATTTACACATCCAGTCTCCAAATGGCTCTATCGTTGGCTTCATCCTGATATTGGAATGAAACTGGCGCAATATCTTTCTGTAAAAAACAAACTCATTTCAGGCGATGAAGATGTGAAATTCCTCGGCGAAGAAAACGAATGGCTTATTTTGTATTCCAAAAGAAAATTGGAAACCAAACATTACCATTACCTTGTTTTTGGTCACCGTCATTTGCCTATGAAAATCTCCGTTGGCGAAAACTCAGAGTATGTAAATCTTGGTGATTGGATTGGTTATTTTACATATGGTGTTTTTGATGGAGAAACTTTCGAATTGAAGAAGTTTGATTTTTAAAACCATATAAGTCATATAAGTTTTTCTCATTAAAGACGACACCTAATCAACATGCAAGCAGAAACCTAGAAAATGAATGCAAAAATTGAAATCAAGGAAATGCCAAAGTTCGAATTGGCTTTTATCACCCAAATTGGACACCTCGGATTAGAAAATGCTTACGCCAAGCTCATTCAATGGGCTGCTCCAAAAGGGCTTTTGAAGGAAGATTCAAAAATGGCAACCATTTACCACGACAGTTATAAAATCACCGAACCCGAAAAAGTTAGAATGAGTGCTTGCTTAATTTTAAACGAAAAAACCGAAGTTAGCGGTGAAATTGGCTTGACAACTATCGAAAAAGGGAAATTTATTGTGGGTCATTTTGAAATTGGAATCCAAGAATTTGAAAAATCTTGGACGGGTCTTTTCATATGGATGAACGAAAACGGATATAAAAAAGCTGATCGCAATCCGTTTGAAATATACCACAACAACTTCAATGAACATCCAGAAAAAATCGCTCTTGTTGATTTTTATATTCCAATAGAATAAACGAAATTATTTATGATTTTCGTGTTCATCCAAATCTTTTTGCAAATCCAGATTTCTGAATGAGGGCAATTTAATTCCTGTAAAAACCACTATCAGAAGGGTCATGGTTCCGCCAAAAACAACCGCTGAAACCGTCCCCATCAATTTGGCTGTCAATCCACTTTCGAAAGCACCTAATTCATTAGAAGAACCTACAAAAATCGAATTTACTGCTGCCACACGACCACGCATTGAGTCGGGAGTTTTGAGCTGCAAAATCGTTTGACGAATCACCACCGAAATTCCATCGGTAACACCACTCATAAATAAAGCAAAAACCGATAACCAAAACCAAGTAGAAAGTCCGAAAACAATGATACAAACACCAAAACCAAAAATGGCAGCCAATAATTTGATTCCCGCATTTTTATAAAAAGGCAAATGAGCCGAAACAAACATCGTCAAAAAAGCACCAACTGCCGGGGCCGCTCTTAAAATACCAAAACCTTCAGGACCAACTTTCAGAATATCTTGAGCAAAAATAGGCAAAAGTGCCACGGCCCCACCAAAAAGAACCGCCACCATATCAAGCGTTAAAGCGCCTAAAATAGATTTATTGGTATAAACAAATTTCACGCCTTCCTTCAAACTTTCCATTATGGGTTCACCAATTTTTGGATTCAAAATAGGCTTCTTAGAAATTTGTGTCAGCATCAATAAAGCAAAAATGGAACAGGCAAGAATTGTACACATAGACCAATGTACACCAATAAAAGTAATCGAAAATCCAGCCACGGCAGGCCCAACAACGGAACCAATTTGCCAAACTGAACTGCTCCAAGTGGCTGCATTTGGATAGGCTTTTTTAGGAACAATTAAAGACATCAACGAAAAGATGGTTGGCCCCAAAAACGCACGAACCAATCCGCCTAAAAAGACCAAAAAATAAATAGAATACAAAATAGAATCGGTTGACCAATCACTAACCACTCTCGGCCAAGTCAACAAAAAAAGACCAAAACTAATGATAGAAAATCCCAAAATACATTTGACCAGCATTCCTTTTTTCTCTTTTTGATCGACAATATGTCCTGCGAACAAAGCCATCCCAATTGCTGGGATTACTTCCATTAATCCAATCATCCCTAGAGAAAGCGCACTTTTGGTCAAACTATACACTTCCCATTCGATAATAATAAATTGCATCGACCAAGCAAAAACCATGGCAAATCTCAGCAACAAAAACATATTGAATTCTCTATAACGCAAGGCTGCGTATGCATCTCTAACTTTAACTCCCATAATTTTTACTTAACCTATAAATGTGTAATTTAATTGTATTTTTATATTTCTAAAATATCTGGTAGTCCGTAAATTTTAAAATTACTTATGTTTTTAGTTTCTATAGGTATTTCATCTACTTTTCTTTTACTTAAGTGCATCCCTCTATCTGCTAATTCTGACCAAGGCTCTTTTGAAGAATAAATATTATGCATTATTGCTGACTCAAATCGTGCTCTCATTCTTTTATCCGAAACTTGAGCAACAAAAACTCTAAAAGATTTTAGTTGTTCTCCTACAGCTTTTAAAATTTCTTCTTTTCGTTCATTAAATTCATCACGATGTTCTCTTGCGTAAGACCAGCCGTGCCAAATTTCTTTACGTTTGCCTCTTTCTGCCTCACTTACTTCAAAAACTGTATAATTACCACTTTTATACTCCAAAGTATGACTTCTAAATCTTTTTTTTGTAGAATTTGTAATTCCTGCACAATATACCAAATAACCATCTTTGTATTTGAATGTCCAAAGATAAACACCTTCTATATCAGGTATTATGTCAAGATTATTTTGATTTTCATAACATGCCCAAGAAAAAGGTCCTTCCCATTTTATTTCTCTAACTTCAATTTTTGGAGTATTGCTCATTCTGTTAAAATCTAACATTTTTTATCCAAATTTTCTTGGTTTTAATATCATTTCACAATGACTGCTAACTACTTAATGTCTTTCAATCGCAATTGAACAGAAGTTTTACCATTCCATTCGTTCTCATCTATACAATACACCGCTTCAAACGGTTTTTTATTCGTTGTCAATTCCATTTTATTGCCCAATCCAAAACCAATCGCCGCCATTCCTTCCGAATTATTTTGGCGTACAAAGAGTTTCAAATGTTCTTCCTCGGAACCTAATTTCTGGGCATAACCGGTATCTTTCACATTTTTGGTTAAGAAAACTGGCGTCATATTTTGTGGTCCAAAAGGTTCGAATTGTTTCAAAATCCGAGTCAGTTTTGGAGTAATGTCTGATAAATTAATTTCGGCATCAATTGAAATTTCAGGCGTCAACATATCGGGATGAATGGTTTCTTCTACCACTTTTTCGAAAGCATTTTTAAACGCCAGATAATTTTCTTCCAACAAAGTCATCCCCGCAGCATACATATGTCCGCCAAATTGTTCCAAATGTTCCGAACAGGCTTCTAAGGCATTATAAACATCAAAACCCTTTACCGAACGTGCCGAAGCAGCATATTTATCTCCGCTTTTGGTAAAAACCAAAGTCGGTCTATAATACGTTTCTATCAATCTCGAAGCTACAATTCCTATCACTCCTTTGTGCCAGTCTTCCTGGAAAACCACCGAAGTAAAACGTTTTTCTTCGTTATTTTCTATAATTTGACTCAATGCTTCTTTGGTAATTTGCTTGTCCAAATCTTTCCTTTCAGAATTATAGGCTTCAATTTCAGATGCAAATTGTTGGGCTTGTTCAAAATCAAATTCTGTCAACAATTCCACAGCGTGATTCCCGTGTTTGATTCGTCCCGCTGCATTGATTCGGGGTGCAATGATAAAAACGACATCGGTTATGTCTAAAACTTTCTTTTTTATTTGATGAATTAATGCTTTAAATCCCGGTCTCGGATCGGAGTTGATAACCTGCAATCCAAAATAAGCCAAAATCCTATTTTCTCCCGTCATTGGAACAATATCGGCAGCAATAGCTGTAGCAACCAAATCTAGATACGAAGTCAAATCTTCTATGGTTTGATTTCGATTTTCGCCCAATGCTTGAATCAATTTGAAACCAATGCCACAACCACACAATTCATCATAAGGATAATTGCAATCTTCTCGTTTTGGATCCAAAACCGCAATAGCTTCTGGCAAAAATTGTCCAGGTCTGTGATGGTCGCAAATGATAAAATCGATGTTTCGCTCATTTGCGTAAGCGACGTGATCGATAGATTTTATTCCGCAATCCAAAGCAATAATCAGCGAAAAACCATTGTCGTCGGCAAAATCAATTCCCTTGAAAGAAATACCATAACCTTCGTCATAACGATCGGGAATATAAGTGGCAACATTTGGATAATACGTTTTCAAATAGGATGAAACCAAGGAAACAGCAGTCGTTCCATCGACATCATAATCACCAAAAACGAGAATGTTTTCGCCGTTTTCAATCGCCAATTCTATGCGTTCGACCGCTTTATCCATATCTTTCATTAGATAAGGATTGTGCAAATCTTCTAAAGTTGGACGAAAAAATTGTCTGGCTTGTTCGAAAGTTTCAATGCCACGTTGCACGAGAAGCGTTGCCACAAATTCCTCCACATTCAAAGCTTCAGCAAGTAATTTTACCTTTTCTTCCGAAGGTTTTGGTTTGATGGTCCAGCGCATAATTGATTTACGAATTAGGATTTTGTGATATGGACAAATTTAGTTTAAAATATTTAAACACAAGGCACACAAAGAAGACACAAAGATTCACAAAGTGTATTTATTTTTAATTTGTATAATCTGTGGCAAAAAATTTAAAAATAATCTGCGAATCTGCGGCAAAAAAATTAGAAGCTAAACCAAAATGATAGTACTTTTGAATACATCTTTTTAAAATAATAAAAATGCAAATTCAAGGACAAATTGTTGACATAGAAAATAGACGGATTTATGCTGGCGAAATCACATTCGAAAACGGAAAAGTCATTTCGATAATCGAAAAAAATCACGATGTGCAACATTACATTATGCCCGGCTTTATCGATTCCCACATTCATATCGAAAGTTCGATGCTCGTTCCGTCAGAATTTGCAAAAATTGCGGTGCTTCACGGAACGGTTGCTACAATTTCCGATCCGCACGAAATTGCCAATGTTCTCGGCACTTCCGGAGTTTATTATATGATTGAAAACGGTAAAAAAGTGCCGTTGAAATTCCATTTTGGCGCACCATCTTGTGTTCCTGCAACCACTTTCGAAAGTGCTGGAGCAATTATCGATTCGGAAGGAATCAAGGAATTAATGGCTTCGCCCGACATTTATTATTTGGCGGAAATGATGAATTATCCCGGCGTTTTATTCGATGATGCAGAAGTTTTAAAGAAAATCGAATGGGCAAAATATTTCAATAAACCAGTCGATGGTCACGCTCCAGGATTGAGAGGTAAAGATGTTAAAAAATACATTTCGGCGGGAATTACAACCGACCACGAATGTTTCACTTTCGAAGAAGCAGAAGAAAAATTATCACTCGGAATGAAAGTGCTCATTCGTGAAGGAAGTGCCGCCAAAAACTTCGAAGCACTCATCGATTTACTTCCAGAAAATTATCAAAATATGATGTTTTGTTCAGACGACAAACATCCCGACGATTTGATTGTGGGACACATCAATTTGCTTTGTGCTCGTGCTGTCGCCAAAGGAATAGATGTTTTCAAAATCCTGCAAGCTGCTTGCGTGAATCCCGTGAATCATTACAAAATGAACGTAGGTTTATTGAAAAAAAATGATGCCGCCGATTTTATTGTGGTCGAAGATTTGGTTGATTTTAAAGTAAAACAAACTTACATCAACGGCGAATTAGTTGCCGAAAACGGTGAATCTTTTATCAAACACATTCCGTTCGAAACACCTAATAATTTTAACATTACTTCTAAATCAATCGAAGACTTTAAAGTAGCAGGTTCAGGTTCAAAAATTCGAGTAATCGAAGCTTTGGAAGGACAATTAATTACCAATGAAATTCATCATAAATCCTTAATCGTGGATGGGCAACTAGTTTCAGACACAGAAAATGACATCTTGAAAATGGCTGTTGTCAATCGATATGAAAACACAAAACCCGCCATTGCTTTCATCAAAAACTTTGGCTTGAAAAATGGAGCAATTGCCAGTTCTGTGGCACACGATTGTCATAATATTGTGGTCGTTGGAACTTCTGACGAGGAAATTTGCAATGCAGTAAACCTTATCATCGAAAACAGAGGCGGCGTTTGTGCCGTGAATGGTGCTGAAAACAAAATGTTGCCTTTGCCTGTTGCCGGAATTATGAGTGACAAAAACGGTTGGGAAACTGGGAAATTATATCAGGAAATTGATGCAATGGCGAAAGAATTGGGCAGCAATTTAAAAGCGCCTTATATGACACTTTCGTTTATGGCTTTATTAGTCATTCCCGATTTGAAATTATCCGATAAAGGATTGTTTAGCGGAAATACTTTTTCGTTTGTGGACTTGGAGTTAAAATAAATTGGTTTGCATAGATTGAGTATAATAAAAATTTGTAAATTTGTAACATATTTGATTCAATAAACACTTTAAATAGATTTACTGATGCAATTTAGTTACAATAAAAACTGGTACGGGATGACCGATAACGCTATTGTTGAGGTGCTTTGCAAAAGCATTAAACAAATGCGATTAAACAAAAACATTTCTCAAGAAGAACTTTCTTAACAATAGAGCGTAAACAGAGAAACCATCAGTCGTATAGAAACCGGAAAAGCCATTAATTTATTGACTTTGATTCAATTGCTTCGGGCTTTAGAGCAATTGGATTTGTTGAGCTATTTGAATGTTGAACCCGAAATTAGCCCAATGCTAGTGATGGAACAGCAACAAAAATTACGCAAAAAAGCATCTTCTCCAAGAAACAAAACCCTATAATTATGGTTGCAATTGCAGATGTAAAAATTTGGGATAAAAAAGTAGGCGTTGTTCTTTGGAACGAACAAAGGAACTTGGGTATTTTTGAATTCGACAAGTCTTTTTTAAAACTTGGTTTGGATATTGCGCCATTAATGATGCCTATTTCAGAAGTCGAAAAAGGCAATAGAATTTTTTCTTTTCCGATGCTAAATCCTGACACTTTCAAAGGATTACCAGGATTACTTTCTGACTGTTTACCAGATAAGTTTGGAAATCAAATCATAGACGCTTGGTTAGCGCAACAAGGTAAAAACAGCAGTGACTTCAATCCTGTTGATCGCCTTTGCTATATTGGAAAACGAGGAATGGGAGCGTTAGAATTTGAACCCGCTAACAACATTTCTATAGAAAACTCGGACCCAATTCAAATTCAAGAATTGGTAAAATTTGCCAAAGAAGTACTGGAAAACCGACAAGATTTTCATACCAATATAGATAACGAAAAAGGATTTTCAGATATTTTACAAGTAGGAAGTTCTGCTGGTGGCGCTAGGGCAAAAGCGATTATTGCCTACAATGAAACCACTGGCGAAGTGCGTTCGGGACAGGTGGACGGTCTAGAAGGTTTTGATTATTGGTTGATAAAATTTGACGGCGTGACCAATCAGCAACTTGGCGACCCAAAAGGCTATGGCAATATTGAATATGCTTATTATTTGATGGCTGTCGATTGTGGAATTACCATTTCTGAAAGCAAATTAATGACCGAAAATGGTCGTTCCCATTTTTTGACCAAACGTTTTGACCGACAAAATAATCAAAAAATTCACATGCAAACTTTGTGTGGATTAGCCCATTTTGATTACAATCAACCTCGAACTTATTCTTACGAACAAGCTTTTCAAGTACTGCGACAAATGAAATTGCCTTATTCTGATATGGAAGAATTGTATCGCAGAATGGTTTTTAATGTAATGTCGCGCAACCAAGATGATCACACTAAAAACATTTCGTTTTTGATGTTTCCTGACGGAAAATGGCAACTTTCACCTGCTTATGACATTACGTATGCTTATAATCCAGATAATTTTTGGCTGAAAGCGCATCAAATGAGTGTGAACGGAAAACGAGAAAACATCACTGTGGAAGATTTGTTGGCTGTTGCCAAAAATGTAAACATCAAAAAACCCAAAACAATTATTGAGTTGTGCAACAAAGTGCTTTCTAATTGGAAAATATATGCAGAAAAATCTGGAATTGATATCGCTCAAATTGCTCAGATAGAAAGCCAGATGACACTTTATAAATTGTAACTTTTATGATTCAAAAAATGTTTTTTACACACTTATTGAATCACAAAAGTTACAAAAAAATATTTTTTTCTTGAAATCTTCCATAAAAAGATTTTTAGGCGACAATAGTTTTCTTTTGTGAATTTGGAAGTTATTTAACCACAAATAAGACACAAAGCACACAAAAAAATCGGTGCAAATCCGTTTAATCCGTGTTACCTGTGCCAAAAAAATTAAGCTTTCAAAGTCAAAGCTTCGCCTTCAAATTGGATTCCATCCCATCCTAATTTTATAAAATTGCGGATGTTTTGATGATTGGTTCCTTCTGGATCTCCCAATACTTCTTCAAAATAATAAGCTCCAAAACAAGCTAAGGTTTCTGCTTGGGACAAGTTTTGCAATTTGGCAAAAGCAAATAATTTGCAAGAGCCTGAGTTTTGCCCTGCTTCATTTTGTTGTGTTCCATTACTGAAAGTCGTTGGTGTAAAGTCGTAATTTTCTTCAATAACGGCAATGGTTTCCGGGAATGTAATTGTATTTGGAGTTTGTTTTAGTTTTTCTAAAAAGGTTGTAATGCTCATTATATTTATTATTCTGATTGTTTTTTATTTTCTTTAGTTGTCGTTTTTCCACCAACAACCACCACAATTTCTCCTTTTGGTGGTTTGTTTTCGAAATGGGTCAACACTTCTCTTACTGTTCCGCGAACATTTTCTTCATGCAGTTTTGATAATTCCCTCGAAACACAAATTTGCCGGTCATCGCCAAAATAAGTAATAAATTCGGCCAACGTTTTAACCAATTTATGTGGCGAAACATACAAAATCATCGTGCGTGTTTCTTCGGCGAGTGCCAAATATCGGGTTTGTCTTCCTTTTTTCTCGGGCAAAAATCCTTCAAAAATAAATCGGTCATTCGGCAAACCGCTATTGACCAAGGCAGGCACAAAAGCTGTTGCGCCAGGCAAACATTCCACATCAATTTTGTTTTCAACGCAAGCTCGAGTGAGTAAAAATCCTGGGTCGGAAATCGCTGGTGTTCCCGCATCCGAAATCAAGGCAATGGTTTCTCCTGCTTTCAACCGCGAAATTAAATTCTCGACGGTTTTGTGTTCGTTGTGCATATGATGGCTGTGCATATGCGTGCCAATCTCAAAATGTTTCAATAATTTTCCGCTGGTTCGCGTGTCTTCGGCAAGAATCAAATCGACTTCTTTGAGAATCCGAATGGCTCGAAAAGTCATATCTTCGAGGTTGCCAATGGGCGTTGGAACAATGTATAATTTACCCATTTAAGCGAATTTTTTCTCGATAATTTCTAGAAAACGTTGTTCGTATTCTTCTTTTCCTTGCCAATCGCCATAATCTGGTTTTACCATATCATCGATAAAATTTTGAGCTTCTTCAAAACTATCAAAAGTGATTAATTGGTTCATCACTCGGTTATAATCTTCGTCACTATTGCCAAAAAGATGTTTTACAAAAGCAATTCTATCGTTCAAACCAATTGGTATTCCGGTTGCCTGTTTATCAATTGTAGCAACATTTTTCGGCTCAATATCTTTTGGACTCACTTGAATTTCAGCCAAAAGATCTTCTCTTTCCTTTTGAATATTTGACTCTTTTGGAAGTTCAAAATCTAATGGATTTGCCTTATTGTGATCCACTTTTACAAAATGCGTTTCCTTATAATCTGACCCCAATAATTCTTCAAAAGAAATTTGAATAGACTCTAATTTTTTAGGTGTTTCTAGGATTTCTTCAGGTTCTACATCTAATTCAAAAGCAGGTAAAAACCCGATATCTTCTAATTTTGCTGCTTCTTCCTCGATTATTTCTTCTCCTTCGCCCTCTTCATCAGGTTCAGGTTCGTTAAATTCAACTTCGGTCAGTGGAGTACTTTCTTCCACTGCAATTTCATCTTCATCGTTTTCTTGATCAATAACTTCCTCTTCGATAATTCCTTCTTTAGCAACCTCTTCCTCAACCACATTATCAGCAACAATCTCTAATTTTGTCATCGCTGGCTTAACGTCTGATAAATGATTTTCTTCAAAAAATTGCTTCATTTTTGCCACAACTTCGGCTTGACCTATAGTTGGTTTTACTCCTCCAAAATGTTCTTCTACAAATTTTAAAACAGACAGTTTTTCATATAATCTCTGTGTTTCAATACACAATTGATTGATGTCTGATTTGTTTTTAATTTGCAATACCCTGTGTGCGATGCTCATTAAGTCGGCTTCCAATTTTTTCTTCATAACTTTTGAAATTATAGTGAGTAAGGTGTGTCTTTTTTAATAAATTTGTTTTCGTTACAAAGTAATAAAAACTATTCATTTTTTAAGGTAGAAAAATACAAAATGTTTCTCGAAAACACAGTAAATCATAAAGAGCAGTTTGGTTGGATTGAGGTAATCTGCGGTTCGATGTTTTCGGGAAAGACCGAAGAGCTTATCCGTAGATTAAAACGAGCACAGTTTGCCAAGCAGAAAGTAGAGATTTTTAAACCTGCTATTGATACCCGTTATCATGACGAAATGGTTGTTTCTCACGATAGTAATGAAATCCGTTCTACACCTGTTCCTGCGGCTGCCAATATTGCTATTTTGGCACAAGGCTGTGACGTGGTTGGAATTGACGAAGCACAATTTTTTGATGACGAAATTGTTACGGTTTGCAATGACCTTGCCAATCAGGGGATTCGTGTAATTGTTGCCGGTCTGGATATGGATTTCAAGGGAAATCCCTTTGGACCTATGCCTGCCCTTATGGCTACTGCCGAATATGTGACCAAAGTGCATGCCGTGTGTACCCGAACGGGAAATTTAGCGCATTACAGTTTTAGAAAAACCGATAACGATAAATTAGTAATGCTAGGCGAAACCGAAGAATATGAGCCGTTGAGCCGTGCCGCTTATTATCATGCGATGCGGAAAGATGATGAAAGGTAATCGGAATAAAAGTTAGTTTTAACTATTTTTTCAATTTCAATAAAAGGTTAAATAAACAGAAATACATTTCGATTTTTTTTAACTTTGACATAAGATAATTTATTACGTGGATTTAGAAAAAAACTTAGTCGAGATAGTTGATATTTTCGATTGCCGGCAAGAACCTTTAAAAATTCAAAGAACAAAATAAGTATGTCTTACAATTTTTAAATCTTCTCCCAATGAATTTACCTCTCCAGGATATTATTGCTGTGCTAAATGCAAAAACCATAAGCATCAATAATACTGCTGAAATCGACACTATTTCCATCGACAGCCGTTCTTTGCAAAATAATAATAGAACACTTTT
>ERZ724520.1090-NODE-1090-length-13985-cov-42.675879_pt1 | contig 13985 bp, 9 predicted proteins | sample MGYA00376053_ERZ724520 | MGnify/ENA primary metagenome ERZ724520 (study PRJEB28724, sample SAMN07190886) | activated sludge metagenome | isolation source: activated sludge of sewage treatment plant in Hong Hong | place: USA: Christiansburg, Virginia | collected... | reverse complement strand
CGCTGCGAATCGAGATCGACTCGATGCCCACCGAGATCGATGTCATCGACCGGCGGGTTCGCGGGCTGGAGATCGAGCGGGTGGCGCTCGCCAAAGAGTCCGATGCTGCCTCCGCTGAGCGGCTTGGCGCCTTGGACGAAGAGTTGGCCAACCTCAACGAGGAGCTCGACAGCCTGAAGGCCCACTGGACCGCCGAGAAGGCCAAGATCGACGAGATCCAGGAGATGAAGGAGCGGGCGGATGACCTTCGCTCCGACGCCGACCGGGCCGAGCGAGAAGGCACCCTCAGCCGGGCATCCGAGGTCCGATACGGCCAGCTGCCGCAGCTGGAACGCGAGATCGAAGTGGCGAGTTCTGAGCTCGCCGTGCTGCAGGCCGAAAAGCAGATGCTGAAAGAAGAGGTGGACGAGGAGGATGTGGCCGTCGTGGTCAGCCGCGTCACCGGCGTGCCCGTCAGCCGCCTGATGGAAGGCGAGATGGCCAAGCTGGTGCGTCTCGAGGAGGTGCTGGAGCACCGCGTGGTGGGCCAGCACGAGGCGGTCACCGCCGTCGCCAACGCCATCCGCCGCAGCCGGGCGGGCATCTCCGACCCCGACCGCCCCATCGGTTCGTTCCTGTTCCTCGGGCCCACCGGCGTCGGCAAAACCGAGCTGGCTCGATCGCTGGCCGACTACCTGTTTGACGATGAACGGGCAATGGTGCGCATCGACATGTCCGAGTACATGGAGAAGCACTCGGTCAGTCGCCTGATTGGTGCCCCTCCGGGGTACGTCGGTTACGACCAGGGCGGTCAGCTCACCGAAGTGGTGCGTCGACGCCCATATTCCGTCGTCTTGCTCGACGAGGTGGAAAAGGCCCACAGCGACGTATTCAACGTGCTGCTGCAGCTGCTCGACGATGGCCGTCTTACCGATGGTCAGGGTCGCACGGTCGACTTCACCAACGTGGTGCTGATCATGACGTCCAACCTGCCGGGTGACCCCCGAGACTTCTTCCGGCCCGAGTTCGTCAACCGCCTGGATGACATCGTCCGGTTCCGGGAACTCACCCGTGACGACATCAACCAGATCGTCGACATCCAGCTCGACCGCCTGCGCCGCCGGCTGGTCGATCGCCGCATCAAGCTGACACTGAGCGAGAACGCCCGAGCCCGGCTGGCCAACGAAGGCTTCGACCCCGACTCCGGGGCCAGGCCGCTGAAGCGGGTCATCCAGCGGGAGCTCGGCGACCGCCTCGCCATGGCCATCCTGGAGGGTGCGGTGACCGAGGACTCAAGCGTCACCGTCGACGTGGTCGACGGCGACTACAGCCTGGCCACCGTTCCCCCGGTGGCTGAAGCCCGACCGCTCAGCATGGGATGCTGATCGGTTGGTCGAAGTAAGGCTGGTATCGTGGTGGACGTGGACTCTGCCCGCCCCTCATGTCTGTAGAGAAGCTAGCGCTCCACCGCCAGATGGCTCGGGTGGTATCGGCAGCTCTGGTCTCAATCCCACCTTACGTCCTGTTTCAAGCCCCGCGGTTCGGCGATGAAATGCGGGATCCTTACACCATGACGGCTCGCTACGGCCTCAACCCGCTCAAGATCATTAGGGGAAACCTGCTGGATGTCCGGCCCTTTCTCGAGCTAGGGAACATTCGGCCCCTGGGTCGAATCATGTATTCCTTTGAGTTCGTGTACGCGAAAGGCTTGGCAGACCTATTGCGAGTGCCGCTTCCCTTGGTGCACGCGTTCGTTCGCACGCTGGCGTTGTGGTTCGCGGCGTATTGCATTGCCGGGTTATGGCGCGCCGTCGAGACGTCGGGACACGAACGCTCGCCAGCATTTCCCCGCGTGGTGGGAATTATGGCCAGCGCTGGCGCCTGTGCCACAATCGCAACCTGGAGTTATCAACCATTGGCCTTTTTTCCGGTCCAAGGTTTGATGAGTCTGGCGATCGTTTGCTTTGCTGCCACGGTTTCGATTCAGCTCGGTTGCCGATCGACCCGCGGGATGCTAGCGACCGCAGTCGGTATAGGGATAGTGGCTGCGTGCTTCTATGACTTGACCTACGCATCTGTACTGGTGGTGCCAGCGGCAATTGGAGGGGTACGCTTTCGATCGAGGCGGCTTGACCGGATGCAAGTCTCGTGGCGGGCGTGCCTACCATTTCTGACCGGTTTCTTGGTCGTTTTCGTGCCGATCCGGCTCTTGGTGCAGCGCTCCTGCAATGTGCAGGAGTGTTACGCGGGCTCGGAGGCGGCGCTGACTGCTGGCACCGTGCCAGCCTTCGGTGCCCGCCTCCTCTCTGCATTGTTTCCTACCTACTGGAGCCTGAACCTGAGCAATCTGGATGTCACGCCTGGCAGCGCAGCTCTCGCCGGGATTGTTGGGGTCGGGGTCGGGGTCGCAGCGTGGCTTGCAATTCGTTTGGCACCCTCGGGGGTGTCGGTACAGCGTCCTGGTCAAGCGGCCATAGTGGTTCTCGGCACGTTAGCGATCGCATGGTCCGCTACAGCAGGGATGAGCGCTTTGAGCGTGAGTCAGCAACAGATTGGTTTCCAGCCGTTGGCCCCTTGGCGAGATGGTATTATCGGCTATCTGTTTCTGGCGACCGGTTGTTGGGCGTTCGTTGAGATGACCTCCCGGCACGCCAATCCGATTCACTTTCGCGGAGCGTTGGTCCTCCTCACCGTATTGGTCTCGCTGCAGTTTCAATTCAATGCAAATTCGATTGCCATCGCACGTGACGCAAGTCCGACCTCGACCTATGCGCAGGCTGACGACCTCGTTGCGGGTCACGCCAGCGATGGTGAATTCTGCGATCTGGCCAATGAACTGTATGACCTGACCCTGAATAGAGAAACCCAGTATTTTGCGACTGCGCTTCTTGCCGCCCTCAGGGAGCTCAACCCGGTTCCAGGCTGTGCAGGCTATACTCATCCTTTAGATTTGGAGCAATGGCACCGAAGGCAACTCGGGTACTTTGACTGACCGCTCAAGGGAAAGCGAGATTTGCGACCCGGGGACTATGACGAGTGGCAATCCAGAAGGAGACCAAGGGTCCGCCATTGGATTATACGCGCGATGTAGTTTGGGTGTGTGGATGTCACCGATGAAGCACTGACTGCCTATTTCGAGGCGGTTCTGCCGCATCTCGATGAGCGGCAACGCCGCTTGAATGCCGGTGCGATGGCGATCATGTTGGGGCGCGGCGGCCGGACCAGGGTGGCGGAGTCGACGGGCATGTCTCGGTCGACGGTGATCAAAGGCGCCAACGAGATCGAGAACGGTGCTGAGGTCACCGACCGGGTCCGTGCCGAAGGGGCCGGTGACAAACCGGCGGTCGAGAAACAGCCCGGCCTGTGGGAAGCGATCGAGAAACTGGTGTCCCCAACTACGCGTGGTCATCCGATGTCGGCGTTGTTGTGGACGCTCAAGTCGACCTACGAGCTTTCACGCGAGGTCAAAGCCCAAGGCTTTGAGGCGTCTGCTGAGCTTGTCCGACAGTTGTTGGCCCAACACGGCTATTCGTTGCAGGCCCCATCGAAACAGGCCGAAGGGACAACCCATCCCGACCGCGACGGCCAGTTCCGTTACCTAGCGGAGCTCGTCGACGCGTTCATCGGCACCGGTGATCCAGTGATCTCCGTCGACACCAAAAAGAAGGAACTGCTAGGCAACAAGTCCAACGGTGGCACCGAATACCAGCCCAAAGGCGACCCGGTCCGCACCGACGTCCATGACTTTCCTGACCCGGCGTTGGGCAAAGCCATCCCCTATGGCGTGTACGACGTGACCAACAACGATGGTTGGGTATCGGTCGGTGACACAGCCGACACCTCCGAGTTCGCCGTAGCAGCGATCGCCAAGTGGTGGGACACCCTCGGCAAACACAAGTTCCCTGACGCCAAACGTCTGTTGATCACCGCCGACTGCGGCGGGTCGAACGGCTACCGCGTCCGAGCCTGGAAATGGCACCTCGCCCAACTCGCTCAACGAACCGGTCTCGAGATCACCGTCGCGCACTATCCGCCCGGCACCTCGAAATGGAACAAGATCGAGCACCGGATGTTCAGCTTCATCACGATCAACTGGCGAGGCCGTCCCCTCACCAACATCCGCACCGTCGTCAAGTTGATCTCAGCCACGACCACCCAAGGCGGACTCACGATCCAAGCCGCCTACGACGCCCACGTCTACCCCAAAGGCGTCAAGATCACCGACACCCAATTCGAGACCATCCCGATCACACCACACGAATGGCACGGCGACTGGAACTACACCATAAGCCCACACCCTCTAACGCCCAACTAATCTCCTGGCGGGCCCCAACCAAGGCTGGGAGTCCGGGGACGCCAACTGAGCAGCGGTCGCGACGAAACGCGGTCGCGGCGAGATCATCAGCGCTGAGGCACCGGTGGGACCCAATCTCGGTCGCGCTGGTAGCATTACGGCCGTGGCGCTTTCGGCTGACGACATGACTAACCGGCACGACGTCGAGGCCACTATCCGGCTTGACGCCGAGTCGGCGACGCATGGCACGGTTGCGGTGATTATCCCTTGCCATGACGAAGCGACGACGATCGGTGGAGTCATTGCTAGCCTTCGTTCAGAAATTCCCTTCGCATCGATCTACGTAACTGACAATGGAAGCACTGACGGGACTGCCGCCATCGCCAGGGATCACGGCGCCAAAGTGATCACCGAAGCTCGGCGGGGCAAGGGCTATGCGGTGAGGCGGCTCTTCGCCGACGTCGAGGCCGACTACTTCGTTCTCGTTGACGGTGATGGCACCTATGACCCCAAGGCCGCACCGGTGCTGATCGACGAATTGATTGAGCGGGGCGCCGACATGGTGGTTGGCAAGCGCGAAGCCGAACCCGGAGCTCACCGCCTTGGCCACGAGTTCGGAAACCGGATGCTCTCGTGGACGTTCCGCACCCTGTTCGGCTTGCACCTTGACGACACGCTCAGTGGATACCGCGTGTTTACACGTCGATTCGTAAAGACCTTCCCGAGCCTGACCGCCGGGTTTGAGGTCGAGGCGGACATGAACGCTCATGCTGCTGCCATGGGTCTGCCATACGCCGAGATCAGCGTCCGCTATTCGGAACGACCCGAGGGCTCGGTGAGCAAGCTCAGCACCGTTCGGGATGGTTGGCGAATCCTGCGGCGGCTGCTGCGGCTGTTCCGCGACTGGAGGCCGCTACTCACCTTCTCGGTCGCTGGCCTGGTCACGATCCTCGCCGCAACGGCAGCCCTGATGCCGGTGCTGATCGACTTTGCCGAGACGGGCCTGGTGGCTCGCCAGCCGACGCTCATCGTCGCTGGCGCGGCTATCGCGTTCGGGTTTGGTTTGGTAGCGACGGGCATGATTCTGGACCGAATCACACGCCTCCGACTCGAAATGGCTCGCCTGCTCTACCTGGCGTCAACGTCGCCGAATGCTCTCTCTGACAGTCCGCCAAAGTGATCCACTTGCTTATCGGCACGAAAGCCGAGTATATCAAGACAGCGCCGGCAATGCGGGAGCTTGACCGGCGCGACGTTCCGTACCGACTCGTCGACCTTGGGCAGCACAGCACGCTTCCCGTTTCATTTCGCACCCAATTGGGCGTTCGGGAGCCCGACCTCCGGCTCGACAGCCAGACCGAGGCTGCCTCGATCGGCGACGCCGCGAAGTGGGCCGGTCGGCTGATGAAACATCTTCGTTCACGTCGTCAAGCGCGCCAGCACGTGTTCGGCGGAATGGGCGGCGTCTGCCTGGTCCACGGCGATACGCCCTCGACGATCATTGCCACACTGTTGGGCCGCCGGGCTGGCATCCCGGTTGCCCACCTCGAATCCGGTCTGCGCTCGGAGTCGGTGTTTCATCCGTTTCCGGAGGAACTCACCCGCCGGGCAGTGATGCGGCTGGCACACACCTACTTCCCGCCCAATGGTGCCGCCGAACGAAACCTGCGGGCCCGCTTTGCAGACCGTGACATCGTTCCGACCGGGCACAACACGTCCTCGGAGGCGATCGGCCACGTCTGGCCAGCCGAGCCCACCACGCGGGGCCCTGCCTTGATCACCGTCCATCGGGTCGAGAACCTGCATCGACGCGCCCGATTGGTGAACCTGGTCGACACGATCGAGCGATTGGCGCTTCGCGAGCCCGTCCGGTTCCTCGTCCATCAACCCACCGAGAATGCACTGCGCGAGGCGGGTCTGTGGGAGCGCGTCCAGCGAAGCGATGCTGATGTCGGGCCATTGATACCGCACGATGAGTTTATCAAGGCGACCGCTTCGGCACCGTGGGTGCTGACCGATGGCGGTTCGAGTCAGGAGGAATGTGCTGTCCTCGGCGTGCCGACGCTGCTCTGGCGCGCAGCCACCGAACGGGATGAGGGTTTGGGAGCCAATGTCGTGCTCACCAACTACGACGCCGGTGTGGTTGACGAGGTGACTGGCGACCCCGATCGGTATCGCCGTCAAGCGGAGCGCCCCGAGGTCACGCCGAGCGGCATCGTGGTCGATCGGCTGATCGAGTTGAGCTGAGCGGCCTTTCTATCGGCTGGCTGGCGACACGAGCCGTTCAAGGGCAGCTGCGTTCTCGGACTCTCTGGCGACGAGTCGCTCCAAGTGTTCCGGCAGGTCGTCGGCTCGGGACACGGCTCGGTCCATAGCCTGGACTGCAAGCCCCGCATCCGGGACCCCTACCGGAAGCGCAGGCATCGCTCCGTCGAGGTCGGCGGCAAGGTCGGCCATCTTGGGGGAGTAGTCGACGAGCACAGCCGGTCGGCCATGGATGAGCGCCGCCAACGCACCGTGGTACCGCATCGTGAACACCGCCCGGGCGCTTCCGACAGCGGCCAGCACGGTGTCGGCGTTTGGCTCGACGAGCTGGCATTCGGCACCAATCCGCTGTGCCAGCTGTCGATGTAGTTCGCCATCTTGCTCAGCTTCGAACGCGACGAACCGCACCGCGAGTCCAAGGCTGCTCGCAACCGCATCAATCGTGCGGGACATGTTGGCCATCCACGCACCGTCGAGCGGTGGTGCAGTCGACAGTGTCCGTTGACCGGGCACGTTGGGCCTTCGCACCGAGACCGCAATCACCTCATCGGTACCCTGGGTGCCTTCGACCCCATTCCAAGCGACGACGGGGTCGGCGGCCAATACCGAGTCGATCCCCAGCTGTCGCAGCCGGTCCTGGGAAGCGGGGTCTCGAACGGTGATGGCCCGAGCGCCGGTCATGACCCGTCGAACCATCTGACGGCCAGATCGACGGCTGACGTTCCCGACCCCCAGGCCGACACCAGCCCACGGCTGGTTGAGTAGCCGTCCAAGTGCGAGGCGTCCCAGGTGAAACGGCAAATTCAAAGGGCCGGTCTCATCCTGGATCAACCCCCCGCCCCCGAAGACCACCCCGTCCACCGAGCGGAGCGTTCCAACGAGCCTTGGGGTGTCCCAGACTCGATGGTGTTCCACGCTGGCCACGCCAAGGAGCGCAGCAGTGCGTTCGGGGTCGATCGTGATCGCCAGCGGATCGGCCCCGAGATTGACCAGTTGACGACACACGGCCTGGGCAATCAACTCGTCGCCCAGGTTGGTCGAGCCGATCCATCCAGCGACTGCCACCTTCACATCGCCAACTGGGAGCGTATTCGGGTGCCGTTCGTCCGGAAAGCTCGGTAGCATTTCGTCGTTCACTCGCCCTCGCTTGAGGGGTTCGTCGCTTGACATCACAAGGCGGACAGCTCTCGGCTTCGCCCCCACATTGCCCAGACCAGGACCGGCAGCATTGCCACCGTGGCCACCACCCGCTCGATGGTGGCAGCGAGGAAGAGCAGGGCCGCATCGGCTCCTATCAGGCCCGCCACCCCGCCGACCAGCGCCTCGCGTGCGCCGATACCCGACGGGAAAATGCCTAGTGCTGCAGCCGCCGGAGTCGAGAACGCCGTCGTCAGGGCACCCAACCATCCCAGCTTGGCACCGAGCAGCAGTGCGACAATCCAAAGCCGAGTCGCTCCGATGAGCACCTTCACCAGCTCGACCGTCATGAGCAGCGCCAATTGGCCAGCGGTTGCAAGCCGTGGTCGGATTGTCCAGCCGATCCCCCCGAATACCAGTCCGACGATCAACCCCAGCCCACCGATCCACCATCGGTCGGCTGCGACAATCAGCGCCACCCCCGTCACGGTCATGCCGCAGGTGAGCCACCAGACGCCTGTCATCAGTTGGGCTCGAACTGCACCTCGTTGGGTGGCACCCCGAGATGCCAGCACACGGTGGCGCAATACCGGTCCGCCAGGAAGCGGCAACAGGTTGGCTACGTTGGCCCGACTGACCTGACGCACCGACTCAACCGCTGGCAGGTGTACCCCCACCATCGCCCCCTGGATGGCGAACTCGGCGCCGTCCGCCGCCAGCACCAACGGAACGGCGAATGCCGCCACGGCGATGAGCGCTGGAACCGAGACGTCGTCAAACTGGGCTCCTTGCCATGCCTTCCACGAGACGAACACCACCAGCAGGGTTCCGGCCGTTGCGGCAACTGGACGGAGCCCGGGGACTCCTGCGAGGCGTTTCGACCAAGCACTCAGCGTCGCTGCGGCGCTCCGGGCGGTCCGCTCTAGCCCGGATCGCCAGGTCGGGCTTGGGGTCAGCCGAGGCACCGCTTCACGCTAGCGTTCGATGGTGCAGTAGCTTCAACTCCGTGATTGAGTTCAACAGGGGCCAACTCCGTGGTGCTGGCAACGACGGGATGACGCACGACAATCAAACCCGGCCCGGCGTGCAGTTTGCGAGTGCGTAACAGTATGAATCTAGGCAGTTCGCGACACTGGCGGGCATGGACCGTGTGGGTGTGCACAGTCCTGGTGGTCATTGCCTTCATCGGCTTTCTCGCGCTCCAGGTGCCGGGTATGGGCTTGGACGAGGGGGCCCATATCACCCACGCCGAAAAGTTGCGTCAAGGCCACCTTGCCTCACACGACGACACGATGAGCCCCGAGCTGTCGTCGGCTATTCGCTGTGACCGATACCGAGTCTGGGGCAGCAGCCTCAATCCAGGATATCCCACCGGTTCTCGCTACGAGTGCTTCACTCCGCCCCGGCTCGCCGAATTCAACGGTGAGTTCAATGCCCAACAGGCGCAGCAAACGCCCGTCTATTATGGACCGCTGGCGTTGGCCGTCAAGGTGGTAGACAAGGTGACCGACCTTGACCCGTTGGTCGACACCTACCGCGTGGCCGGGTTGATGTTCACCGTGCTGTCTGTCGTCTCGCTGCTCTGGCTCGGTGCCCGGCTGCGGGTATCACCATCGATCGTAGCGGCGGGAACGCTCGTCATCGTAGGCACCTCTGGCTTCGTGTTGGCCCATTCGTTCGTCAGCAACGACGCGCTGGCTATCCCCGCTGGTGTGGCGCTGCTTCTGGCCGCTCGCCGGGTAGCAGACAGCCGGTCGTCGGCGTGGTTGTTGGTGGCTGTGTCCTTCGCGGTCGCCCTTGCGAAGCCGACGTTCCTACCGGGCCACCTCGCTTGTGCTTTCTACATTATGCAGCGCCTCGAACCCGCCAAGCTGCGGCTTCGAGATCAGGGGGGGTGGCCCAGCACAAACAGGCTCTTGACCTATGGGAGAAGCACCCTCAGGCGGTTCGCGCCGATCATCGCAGTTGGCACTGGTGCCATGGCGGGTATCGTCGTGTTTCAGGTGTGGGTCGGGCGCTTCGTTCCCGGCTCAAAAAAACTATCCGACTACTACTTCAGCCGGATCTTTCAAGCCGACTACCTCAAAGACATCGTCAATACGCTGCAAAACCCCCTCACTCAAGAACGGCCGATCAGCCTCATGGACCCTACCTATGGGTTGGCGATGATGGCAGCTCTGGAGGCCGTCGTTCTTTGGGGAACTGTGCTGGTGGCAATGGGATTCTGGAGGCGAGGAGATCGAGATCCGGCACGCCTGGGTCGCAGCGCAATAGGTGCCATTTTTTTGGGCGCAGTCGTCTTGTTCTTGCAGAGCGGGTTGCGTGGCAACGCCCTGTCGTCCACCAACACCCGCTACCTGCTCCCTGTCGTTCCATTCATGTTTGGGGCGATCGTCATGACTGCCGACCAGGTTTGGGGCCGCCTCCTCCCGAAGGTTCCAAAGCTGGCTCTCCCGTTGATAGTGGTGCTCATGCTCGGTGTTCAGGTGATCGCGGTAGATCACACGTCCGACCCCCAATTGAACAACGCATGGACCCGACGACAGGCGGGAGTGCTGGCCTCTTTCATCAATGAGGAGGTCGCTCCTCCGCTCCCCAACGACGCGGACGGTGCATCGAAGCCTTGCATCCGAAAGGGTGACACCGTAGCCGTCATCCCGTACATGCCAGGGCTCTACGACATGGTGCCCGGTATCAAGGCCCCTACCGACTCGGACACCTATTGGGTGGGGTCGCTCCCACGCAAGACCCGTAGGGCTCCCTTTGAGGCGCTGACCGACTCCGACGTGGACGTGGTGATTGTCAGCTCGCCGCTCTACGTCAACTATGAGCGCACCGGTGCCGCCCGCGTCGCCGACGAGTGGCCAAGATGCGCTCGTTGGATGCCACTCGGACTCGGACTGACGCACCCACCATTCGAAGTCTACGTGCGGCTGGCCGAAAGCTGACGATCACCATGGCGCTGAACGGCACATGTCGCCCACATTCGGTGTAGCGTCTTCGATCGGGCATCGCCGGACCTCTCGGGTCTTTCAGGCGCTTAATTTCGCGTTTGGCGTCACGCCGCTCGGTTTATCATCTGTCGTGGCGATAGGGTCCGCCATTGGATTATACGCGCGATGTAGTTTGGGTGTGTGGATGTCACCGATGAAGCACTGACTGCCTATTTCGAGGCGGTTCTGCCGCATCTCGATGAGCGGCAACGCCGCTTGAATGCCGGTGCGATGGCGATCATGTTGGGGCGCGGCGGCCGGACCAGGGTGGCGGAGTCGACGGGCATGTCTCGGTCGACGGTGATCAAAGGCGCCAACGAGATCGAGAACGGTGCTGAGGTCACCGACCGGGTCCGTGCCGAAGGGGCCGGTGACAAACCGGCGGTCGAGAAACAGCCCGGCCTGTGGGAAGCGATCGAGAAACTGGTGTCCCCAACTACGCGTGGTCATCCGATGTCGGCGTTGTTGTGGACGCTCAAGTCGACCTACGAGCTTTCACGCGAGGTCAAAGCCCAAGGCTTTGAGGCGTCTGCTGAGCTTGTCCGACAGTTGTTGGCCCAACACGGCTATTCGTTGCAGGCCCCATCGAAACAGGCCGAAGGGACAACCCATCCCGACCGCGACGGCCAGTTCCGTTACCTAGCGGAGCTCGTCGACGCGTTCATCGGCACCGGTGATCCAGTGATCTCCGTCGACACCAAAAAGAAGGAACTGCTAGGCAACAAGTCCAACGGTGGCACCGAATACCAGCCCAAAGGCGACCCGGTCCGCACCGACGTCCATGACTTTCCTGACCCGGCGTTGGGCAAAGCCATCCCCTATGGCGTGTACGACGTGACCAACAACGATGGTTGGGTATCGGTCGGTGACACAGCCGACACCTCCGAGTTCGCCGTAGCAGCGATCGCCAAGTGGTGGGACACCCTCGGCAAACACAAGTTCCCTGACGCCAAACGTCTGTTGATCACCGCCGACTGCGGCGGGTCGAACGGCTACCGCGTCCGAGCCTGGAAATGGCACCTCGCCCAACTCGCTCAACGAACCGGTCTCGAGATCACCGTCGCGCACTATCCGCCCGGCACCTCGAAATGGAACAAGATCGAGCACCGGATGTTCAGCTTCATCACGATCAACTGGCGAGGCCGTCCCCTCACCAACATCCGCACCGTCGTCAAGTTGATCTCAGCCACGACCACCCAAGGCGGACTCACGATCCAAGCCGCCTACGACGCCCACGTCTACCCCAAAGGCGTCAAGATCACCGACACCCAATTCGAGACCATCCCGATCACACCACACGAATGGCACGGCGACTGGAACTACACCATAAGCCCACACCCTCTAACGCCCAACTAATCTCCTGGCGGGCCCATAGTGTCGTCTTCCAACCTGTCCTTCTTCACCTCGCGGACCCATTTCCTCAACGTGTCCTTATGGATCGACAACTCGTTAGCCACATCGGAGTACGTCCTCGACGACTCAATGACACTGCGAACCGCCTCGATCTTGAACTCTTTGCTGTAGTGGATTCCTGAACCCATCGACGGGCTCCTCTCGGATCACGCTACCGCCAGCCCCCATCGCGAAATCTGGACGCCCTCCAAGGTGGACTGGGGTGGTTGTAGCGCGGTATGGTTCGGGAGCCGTGTGGGCAGGTTGTCGACGGCGCAAGGAGAACTCACATGCTAGGTAACAGTTCGAATGCTGAGTTTGCTCAGCCCTGGGGTGCTGCCCGGAAAGCACGTGGGGCCGCACTTGCGGCCACTTTGGTGCTCTCTGGTGTTGGTGCTGCGTTGGGTACGACTTCGGTCGCTGGAGCAGAGACGATCAACACCGGTGCCGTCGATAAGGCTGGGGACGGTGTTGGTACCGGCAGCAGCGACGGTTCTCAGGATTGGTGCAACAAGTTCCTCGGGACTGGCACTCCTGTGAACGATTTCCGTTTCGGGATTACCGATTCTGAGGTCGTGTGGTCGGTCGACAAGAACGACGGCAACGGCTTCCAGGATGTCTCGAATGGTTCTAACTACGCCAATGGCGACAAGGTCATGGTGAAGTTCTCGGCTAACGAGGGTGACGGGCCTGGTGGTGCGATCTTCCGTCAGACCGTGACTGGTGGTACGCCGTCGACGTTGACTTCGAAGCTGTCGGTGTTGGATGCTTCGCAGGGTCCTGCCAAGGTCAAGTCGAACACCGCTCCGGTGGTTGTCACGGAGAACGGTGCCCAGACCAGACGGTTCGTGAAGGACTTCGAGGTGACTGCTGGTCCGTTCGTGATGGGTCCGGGCGCACCGGATATTGCGACGTTCAGTCTGAACAACCTTGAGGTTGATTCGGCTGCTGCGCCTGGTCCGATCCTGTGTAACGGCGACTTCGATATTGCTGCTGTGAACACGAGTTTCACGCTGAAGCGTGAGCCTGTTATTCCGTGCATCAACCCGCCGGCTGCTGGTTTCACTGACGTGAAGGACACCGACTACTTCAACACGCCGGTTGACTGGGCGAAGGCTTCGGGTGTTACTGCCGGAACCTCAGCGACGACCTTCTCACCTGCGAAGACTGTTTCGCGGGCGCAGATGGTGACGTTCCTGTGGGCTGCTGCTGGTTCGCCGGAGGGGTTCCCCGCTCACGGGTTCAGCGATGTTCCGGCTGGCGCGTACTACGAGGAGGCCTTGAACTGGGCGAGCCCTCGTATCACTGCTGGTACCGCACCTGGGGTGTTCTCGCCGAATGATGTGGTGACTCGTGCGCAGATGGCGATGTTCCTCTGGCGCGATGCTGATTCCCCGACGCCGAACCCGCCACACGGGTTCAGCGATATTGCCAACAATGCTTGGTACACCGAGGGTGTCAACTGGATTGTGGCCGTGGATCTGACCGCTGGCACTTCGCTGTTGACCTACTCGCCTGAGGACGCAATGGACCGTGGCCAGATGGCTACGTTCCTGTACCGTCGCAGCTGCCCCGCGGTCTAGGAGCAGCCTGATTCGGGTCTCGCCGGAGCGCTGCGGTGTTCGGGTTGGTCCCGATGACAACTGAATTCATCCGATAGGGCTCGAGTATGGGCTCATCTCGGATCGCTACATGGTCGTCGTCCCTGTTCAGCAGGGCGGCGACCATGTTCGGTTTTGTGGGGAGTAGGGCTGGGGCAGTCTGTGCCTCTCCGGTGGTTGCTGGCGGAACTGGGTGTGCTGGTGTTTCTCAGGATTGATGTAAAGCGGCCGATGGCTCTGAGGCAGGTTCGTTTGGATGGCCAGAATTTTGGACTGGGGTGGTTGTAGCGCGGTATGGTTCGGGAGCCGTGTGGGCAGGTTGTC
>ERZ724520.1088-NODE-1088-length-13998-cov-7.481604_pt1 | contig 13998 bp, 10 predicted proteins | sample MGYA00376053_ERZ724520 | MGnify/ENA primary metagenome ERZ724520 (study PRJEB28724, sample SAMN07190886) | activated sludge metagenome | isolation source: activated sludge of sewage treatment plant in Hong Hong | place: USA: Christiansburg, Virginia | collected... | reverse complement strand
GCTCCAGAATGCTCTTGGTGCACGACAGGCGCATCTGTTCGATGTGCTCGTTGATGGCCGAGTCCTTCTCAATGAACAAGTCGCGTTGGGGCACATAGGCTTCGGGCTGGTAGTAGTCGTAGTAGCTGACGAAATACTCCACCGCGTTTTTGGGAAAGAATTCGCGAAACTCGCTGTACAACTGCGCCGCCAGCGTCTTGTTCGGCGCAAACACAATGGCCGGGCGCCCCAGACGGGCAATCACATTGGCCATGGTGAAGGTCTTGCCCGAGCCGGTGACGCCCAGCAGGGTCTGGAATACCTCGCCATCGTTCACCCCTTCGACCAACTGATCAATGGCCTCGGGCTGGTCGCCCGCCGGTGGATAGGGCTGGTACAGCTCAAAGGGTGAATCCGGAAACCTCAGAAAAACTCCGGTGGGTGCTGGTGCAGCATCAGCGCTTGTGGATGAGCGGTCTGGGTCAACGATAGGGGTCGGGGCAGACATGTGATGGTTCGGCAATTGGGGAAAGATGGAACTGTAGTCCATGCTGGGAACTTCCGTTGCTCGGAGCATTGTGGTGCGCGCACGCCGGGCCAACGGTGCGGGCCGAGCGACCCTGCTGCGTGGGCTCTGCGGGCTGCCTTGCGGTGCTCTGGACAGGCGGGGTCTGGCTAAACTCGCCCTGCGGGCTCAAACAACGCCAGCCCTGATCCGCCCGGCCCTGCGCTCCTCAGCCACGCACAAGGGATCGCCCAGCCCGTACCGCTGGCCCGGCTTGGGTCAAATTCCGTTGCCATAATGGGAAGAAGTTATATGAATCGACATGGCGAACAACTGGAATATCCCGTCCTGGCTCGAAGGTGAAGTGCGTTCCCGAGATAAAACCTGCGTCTATTGCGGTACTGCATTCACGTCCCCCAAAGTCTCTAAAAAGACAGCGTCGAGCTGGGAACACATCATCAATGAAGAAACGATAGTTACACGAGAAAATATTGCCCTTTGCTGTTGTGGATGCAATGCGAGCAAAGGTCAAAAGGAGTTTTTCGTTTGGTTGCAGTCCAAATACTGTGTGGAGCGCGGAATAACTGAAGAATCGGTCGCCCCAATCATCAAGAAAGCGATTGCCGTTGGTCGACACAAGAATTAGAAGGAGCCACTTGGTGCTACCTTTGCCGAAAGCATGCGGCATCGCTCCGTGCCACCCTAGGGCGGTGCCGAGCAGCGAAGCGGCGGGCGGATCAGGGCTGGCGTTGTTTGAGGCGCAGCCGAGTTTAGCCAGACCCCGCCCGGCGCGAGCAGCGCAGGGGAGTCGCGCCAGCGGCCACTGCCCCAGGGTGGCACGGAGCGATGCCTCATGCGCAGCCACCCACCAACCCGTGAAGCACCGTCTGCAACAATATTGCCCATGCGTCCCACTCCACTCCCCCCACCCGACAACGTATTCACCTGGCCCGTCCGAATCTATTGGGAAGACACCGACGCAGGCGGCATCGTGTTCTACGCGAACTACCTGAAGTTTTTCGAGCGTGCCCGCACAGAGTGGCTGCGCGCCAAGGGTGTGGAGCAGCGCCAACTGCAGCAGGATCTGGGCTGCATTTTTGTGGTGAGCGACGTGCAGATCAAATACCTGCGCTCGGCCCGGTTGGACGACCAGCTGCTGGTCACGGCGCATTTGAGCGAGCTGGGGCGTTCGTCCTTCACCATCCAGCAAGAGGCGCGGCTGATTGGCAAGGATGTGGCCCCGGTGGTGCTGTGCACAGGCTCCGTGCGCGTCGGTTGGATCAATGGCCAGACGTCCAAGCCTGCACGTATACCGCCCGAACTGCAAAAGGCGCTTCAGGGCTGAAACCCGCGATGTGCCGGGCTGCGGAATCCATGCAGTATCCGCATCACATGCCCGCCTCGGGGTAAACCCACCCCGGTAGAATGAAGGCCGACGCCAGCCCCACGCTGCCGCTTCGCCACCCCAGAATCATTCCCACAGGACCCGCTATGTCTCTCTTCTCCTCCGTCGAAATGGCCCCCCGCGACCCGATCCTGGGTCTGAACGAGCAATTCAATGCCGACACCAACCCCAACAAGGTCAACCTGGGTGTGGGCGTGTACTTTGACGACAACGGCAAGCTGCCCCTGCTGCAATGTGTGCAGGCCGCCGAAAAAACCATGATGGACAAGCCCACCGCCCGTGGCTACCTGCCCATCGACGGCATCGTGGCCTACGACAACGCTGTCAAAGCGCTGGTGTTTGGTGCCGACAGCGAACCGCTAACCTCCGGCCGTGTGGCCACTGTGCAAGCTATCGGCGGCACCGGCGGCCTGAAGATTGGTGCCGACTTTTTGAAGCGCCTCAACCCCAATGCGAAGGTGTTGATCTCCGACCCTAGCTGGGAAAACCACCGCGCGCTGTTCAACAACGCCGGCTTCGAGGTCGACACCTATGTCTACTACGATGCGGCCAAGCGTGGCGTCAACGTCGAAGGCTTCCTGGCCAGTCTAAACGCCGCCGCCCCCGGCACCATCGTTGTGCTGCACGCCTGCTGCCACAACCCCACCGGTTATGACATCACACCTGAAGACTGGGACAAGGTGATTGCCGTGGTCAAGGCCAGGGAACTGACACCCTTCCTCGATATGGCCTATCAGGGCTTTGGCTACGGCATTGCAGAAGACGGCGCCGTTATCCAGAAGTTTGTCGCCGCCGGCTTGAACTTCTTTGTATCCACAAGCTTCTCCAAGAGCTTCAGCCTGTACGGTGAACGCGTGGGCGGCCTGTCCGTGTTATGCCAGGACAAGGAAGAAGCTGGCCGCGTGCTATCCCAGCTCAAGATCGTCATTCGCACCAACTACTCTAACCCGCCAACCCACGGCGGCGCCGTGGTGGCCGCCGTTCTAAACAACCCCGAGCTGCGTGCTCTGTGGGAAAAAGAGCTGGGCGAGATGCGCGTGCGCATCAAGGCCATGCGCCAAAAGCTGGTTGACGGCCTGAAAGCCGCTGGCGTGAAGCAGGACATGTCCTTCATCACCACCCAGATCGGCATGTTCAGCTACTCCGGCCTGTCCAAGGACCAGATGGTTCGCCTGCGAAATGAGTTTGGCGTCTACGGCACCGACACTGGCCGCATGTGTGTGGCGGCACTGAACAGCAAAAACATCGATTACGTTTGCGCCTGCATCGCCAAGGTGGTCTGACACTGCAGTGAAGAAATGTACCTCCATCCCACGTTGATATTGCGCAAGTAGCTATCACTTTTATAGCAATTTTTGAAAGCTGAATGCTTGCCAGCGCAGTGATCATGCTTATGCATCTTGCGCTATGGGTATGGACCCTTCACCAGACTTACGTTCACATACTAAAACCGTGACATCCTAGAGACAGACACTCACACCAGAATCGCTCAAAACTGTTATATTGCACTGCAACATTTCTTGCGTTGATACGTTTTTTAAAAGCGAGCTTTCCATGCTGTACCAGTTCTATGAAACCCAGCGGTCCCTGATGGAGCCGTTTTCCGACCTGGCGCAAACCGCCTCTAAACTGTTTGCAAATCCCCTGAGTCTGGCCGGACAGAACCCGTTTGCCCAACGTATCTCGGCGAGTTGCGACCTGATGCACCGATTGGGAAAGGACTATGAGAAGCCAGAATTCGGGCTTCGTACCATCGATCTCAATGGCATCGAAGTCGCTATTCATGAACGGGTAGAAATCAACAAACCCTTCTGTGAGCTGCGCCGCTTCAAGCGTTTCACCGACGATCAGGCGACGCTTGAAAAGATCAAGGACCAGCCCGCAGTGCTGATTGTGGCGCCGTTGTCCGGACACTACGCCACGCTTTTACGTGACACAGTCAAGACCATGTTAAAGGACCACAAGGTCTACATCACCGACTGGAAAAATGCCCGTCTGGTACCCCTGTCGGAAGGCGAATTCCACCTGGATGACTACGTCAACTATGTGCAGGAGTTCATTCGCCACGTCCAGGGCAAATACGGCAACTGCCACGTCATGAGTGTGTGCCAGCCCACGGTACCGGTGCTCGCCGCTGTCTCGCTGATGGCCAGCCGTGGCGAGACCACACCGCTGTCCATGACCATGATGGGTGGCCCGATTGATGCGCGCAAGTCCCCGACCGCGGTCAACAACCTGGCCATGAACAAGAGCCACAACTGGTTCGAAAACAATGTAATTTTCCGCGTTCCCTCCAACTTTCCTGGAGAGGGGCGGCGCGTTTACCCCGGCTTCCTGCAGCACACTGGCTTTGTGGCCATGAACCCCAGCAACCACGCCAACAGCCACTACGACTATTTCAAGGACCTGATCAAGGGGGACGACGCCAGCACCGAGGCACACCGCAAGTTCTATGACGAGTACAACGCCGTGCTGGACATGGACGCCGATTACTACCTGGAAACCATCAAGGTCGTGTTCCAGGACTTCTGCCTGGTCAATGGCACCTGGGACGTCAAAGGCGTGAACGGCAAATTAGAGCGGGTGCGCCCACAAGACATCAAAACCACAGCCCTGTTTTCTGTCGAAGGTGAGCTGGACGACATTTCAGGCTCGGGCCAGACACAAGCCGTGCACGACATATGCAGCGGCGTGCCACGGTCCATGCAAAAACATTTCGAGGCCAAAGGTGCAGGGCACTATGGCATCTTTTCCGGCAAACGCTGGCGTGAACACGTCTACCCGCACGTCAAGTCCTTCATCCTGGCGAACCAGCCTGCGGAAACGGCAAGCCAGGAAACTTCAATGGCGCCCGCAGCTGCCAGCAAGTCCACGACACGACCCGTGAAGGCAGAAGCAATTCAGGCTGCAGCCCCCGCGAATAAAGCGCAGGTAGCTACTAAAAAGATAGCCCCCAAGGCCACCACTCGAAAATAGTGAAACCTGCAGAAGGCGCGCCCGAGGAGTTAGCTGCCAGGCTGCTGGATGCACTGCCACAAACGCAGTGCACCCGGTGCGGATTACCGGATTGCGCCGCCTATGCCCAAGCGATTGTCGAGGGTGAGGCCGGCATCAACCAGTGCCCACCCGGCGGGCAAAGCGGCGTGACAACGCTCGCTCACATCACCGGATTGCCCAGCGTCGCGCTCGATCCGCAATTTGGCCAGGAAGGCCCTCGCCATGTCGTCTACATTGACGAGAACTGGTGCATTGGCTGCACCTTGTGTATCGCGGTGTGCCCTACCGACGCCATTGTGGGTAGCAACAAGCGCATGCACACGGTCATGGAACGCTACTGTACCGGTTGTGATTTGTGCCTTCCGGTTTGCCCCGTGGATTGCATCGTGATCGAGAACGCGACAGACCAGGCTACGGGGTGGGACGCATGGTCACAAGCGCAAGCCGATCTGGCACGTGAACGATACAACTTTCGCGTCCGCCGAACACAGAAACAACAACAGCAGCACGCCATTACCCAAGCGGCGCTGGCTCAGACCAAACTCGCCAATCTTGCGGAGCACTCCCGCATTGCCGACCCCAAGGTTTTGGAGCACAAGAAGGCCGTCATTGAAGCGGCCATGGCCCGTGCCAGAGAAAAGCAAAATTCAACACCAAACAACAAACCTTGACCCGTAGCGTCAGCTCGGCGACGACCGGGCTTTTGTACACTCCACAGCCCCAAGGCCACTGACTGGGCTATTGTTCACGCCGATCGAACGACGCCACTACCCGAGCGCATCATTCACTTGCTCGTGAAACTCGGCAAGGCTGACCGCGTTGCCAATCTCGCGAGGCAAAGCATCCCGAACCGAAAAAACCCCGAGAATTTTGGCCCCAGGACCCACAATCGGCAAATGCCGAAAACCCCGTTCAATCATGATCAACACCGCGTCTGCGACCAAAACCTCTGGCGCCACACAATGGGGATTGCGGGTCATGATGTCAGTGACCGTTGTGGTCTGTGGATTGAGCGCCTTGGCCAAAACGCGTGTCATCAGATCGCGCTCCGTCACAATGCCCAACAAGGTCCCCGGCGTGTCGACAATCAATACGCTACCGCAGTTTGCGCGGGTCATCACACAGGCGGCGTCCCAAACACTGGCATGGGGTCCGAGGCTGACCACATGCCGCTGGGACATGGACTGGAATACTGTGCGTTCGGACATGACGACCACTCCTTTCAATAAAGTATTGACCTCTGCGTATCAGCGCAGCGTCGCGTTGATTTTTTCCAGCGCCTGAGCGCCAGGGCAAAGTTGATCAACGCCCAGCGTATTCAGTGGCCTGTGCGTCGTATTCAGTGCGATGTGCAAATCGGTTGCCATCGGGTCGACATATAACAGTCCAGTGACCACCTCACCTCGTTGCTGGTGCGTCTGCATATAACTCATGGCCTTGTACCGGTCTGTTGGGTCATAGTCGGGGTGCAGTTTGCGCAGACGCAACATCGACCCATCATGCTGCTGCACCTCCACTACATCACCTGGAGCATATTCAGTGGTGATCTCACTGTGAGTGGTCATGAAATCGATGCGGCTCACGGCCTCGTTATGCTGGCGCACATAGTCGTAACTCTTGGTGCTGCCGCCGTGGTTGTTGAAGGTCACGCAGGGGCTGATCACATCGATAAAAGCCGCGCCTCCGTGGGACATCGCGCCCTTGATCAGCGGCACCAGTTGCGCCTTGTCACCCGAAAAACTGCGGGCCACATAGGTCGCACCCAATTGCAGGGCCAGCCCCACCAGATCCACCGGGCTGTCACTGTTGATGACACCTTTCTTGCTTTTGGAGCCGCGGTCCGCCGTCGCTGAAAACTGCCCCTTGGTCAACCCATACACCCCGTTGTTCTCGACAATATAGGCCATGTTCACCCCGCGTCGCATGGCATTGGCGAACTGCCCCAGGCCAATGGAGGCGGAGTCACCGTCTCCCGAAACACCCAGGTACAACAAATCGCGGTTGGCCAGGTTGGCGCCGGTCAGCACTGAGGGCATACGTCCGTGCACGGTGTTGAAGCCGTGCGAGGCTCCCAGAAAATAGTCCGGCGTTTTGGAGCTACAGCCAATACCCGAGAGTTTGGCGACACGGTGCGGCTCAATGTCCAGTTCCCAGCACGCCTGGATGATGGCCGCCGAGATCGAATCGTGTCCACAACCGGCACACAGGGTGGAGATCCGCCCCTCGTAATCGCGGCGGGTGTAACCGACCTTGTTTTTGGTCAGTGTGGGGTGGTGCAAATGGGGTTTTGCGATATAGGTCATACCAACTCCTTGCTACCGGATACCGGAGCTGCCTTGATCACCCGTTCCACATTTTTGCGAATCGTGTTGACAATAAAACGCGCGGTAATGGGTGTACCGTCATAGTGCAACACCCGAATCAGGCGAGCCGGGTCTACATCCAGTTCATTGATCAGCATGTAGCGCATCTGTCCGTCACGATTCTGCTCCGCAACAAACACTTTGTCATGTTCCGCAATGAAGCGGTTGACCGACTCGGGGAATGGAAACGCCTGCAGACGCATGGCGTCCAGGTGAATGCCCTCTTCCTCAAGCACATCCAGAGCCTCGCGCATGGCCGGGCTGGTGGAGCCAAAATAGATCACCCCATAAGGCGTCTTTTCTGTCGCATCGCGCAACACGGGCTGTGGAACCAGATTGGCAGCCGTGTCGAATTTTCGCAGCAGTCGCTCCATGTTGTAGATGTAGTCTGGCCCCCGCTCCGAGTACTGGGCATACGGGTTGCGAGTCGTACCACGGGTGAAGAAACTACCCTTGGTCGGGTGTGTGCCAGGCAAGGTACGCCATGGAATGCCGTCGCCATCCACATCCTTGTAACGTCCAAAGTCCTTGCCAGCTTCCAGTTCGGCGGCGGTCATGACCTTGCCGGTGTCAAAGGTCCTTGTGTCATCCCACACAAACGGCTTGCACAGCCGCTGGTTCATGCCAATGTCCAGATCGGTCATTACAAAGATCGGCGTCTGCAGCCGATCCGCCAAATCCAGCGCCGCCGCAGAATGTGTAAAGCACTCATGGGGGTCCTGCGGCAGCAAGAGCACATGTTTGGTGTCGCCGTGAGATGCATAAGCACAAGACAGCAGGTCGGCCTGCTGGGTGCGCGTCGGCATGCCGGTGGATGGGCCACCGCGCTGCACGTTGATGATGGTGACAGGAATTTCGGCAAAGTAAGCCAGGCCGATGAATTCAGTCATCAGCGACACACCGGGGCCGGAGGTCGCGGTAAAGGCCCGCGCACCATTCCACCCAGCGCCGACCACCATACCGATGGATGCCAACTCGTCCTCTGCCTGCACGATGGCATAGTTGTGCTGCCCGGTCGCAGGATCGATGCGGAACTTGTCGCAGTATTTTTGAAACGCCTCGGGAACCGATGAAGACGGCGTGATCGGGTACCAGGCTGCGACCGTCGCTCCGCCGTACAAACACCCTAAAGCGGCAGCACTGTTGCCGTCTGTGAAGATTTGGTCCCCCACTTTGTCCGAGCGGCGCACACGCAAACCCAAGGGGTATTCCATGTGTTGTTTCACGTAGTCCCGTCCCAGGTGCAAGGCGCGAATATTGGAGTCCAGTAGGCGCTCCTTACCCTTGTATTGCTCTCCAAACAAGGTCTCAAAAACATCGGCATCCACATCCAGCAGCACCGACAGAGCGCCCACGTAAATGATGTTCTTGAATAGCTGGCGTTGGCGCGGATCGGTGTAGGTGGCGTTGGCAATTTCCGTCAGCGGAACCGCAATGGTGTGCACATCGTCGCGGAACTTGTTGGGTGGCAGGGGGCGCGTGCTGTCATAGAACAGGTAGCCGCCGGGCTCAATCTCGGCAAGATCGGCATCCCAGGTCTGCGGGTTCATGGCGACCATCATGTCCACACCACCACGGCGGCCGTGGTAACCTTTTTCGCACACACGCGCCTCGTACCAGGTCGGCATGCCCTGGATGTTGCTGGGGAAGATGTTGCGCGGACTGACCGGCACACCCATGCGCATCACGGCTTTGGCAAACAACTCGTTGGCCGATGCCGACCCCGAGCCATTGACGTTGGCAAACTTGATGACGAAATCGTTGATGGCTTCAAGGCGTTTCATGCGAGCTCCTTCTGTGCAACCCGGCTGTCACGGCAATTTGCTCCGGCTTGCGTCGTATTCAACAAGAACTTCTGCATGTCCCAGGCGCCGGTCGGGCAACGCTCGGCACACAGCCCGCAGTGCAAGCAAACATCCTCGTCCTTGACCATGATGTGACCGGTCTTGAGTTCCGCTGACACATAGAGGTCCTGCGTGGTATTCGTGGCGGGTGCCTTGAGGCGGGTGCGCAGGTCCGCTTCGTCACCGTTGGCCGTGAAAGTGATGCAATCCATGGGGCAGATGTCCACACAGGCATCACACTCGATACAAGTGTCACGGTTAAACACCGTCTGCACATCGCAGTTCAGGCAACGACTGGCTTCTTTAAAGGCCACCGCAGCATCAAAACCCAGTTCAACTTCTACACGAATGCTGGCCAGGGCTTTTTCCGCGTCTGCCCATGGCACCTTGAACCGGGTGTCGTTGGACACGTCGTTGCGATAACTCCATTCGTGAATCCCCATTTTTTGGGACATCAGCTTGGTCAGAGGTGCCGGACGTTGTGCCACGGATTCCGAGTGCAAAAACCGGTCGATCGACACCGCGGCTTCATGGCCGTGAGCGACCGCTGTGATGATGTTCTTAGGCCCATAAGCCGCGTCACCGCCAAAGAAAACCTTGGGTTGGGTGGACTGAAAGCTATCTGTGCCCAGGACCGGCAGACCCCAACGGTCAAATTCAATTCCGCAGTCACGTTCAATCCACGGAAAGGCGTTTTCCTGTCCGACGGCGAGCAGTACGGTGTCACAAGCAAAAAATGCGTCAGGCTCCCCGGTGGGAAGCAATGTGCGCTTACCCTTTTCGTCGTAAACGGCGCGCACCACTTGAAACCGCACACCGATCAACTTGCCGTTGTCGTGGTCAAAACCCGTGGGAACGTGGAAGTTGATGATGGGAATGCCTTCGTGCTGCGCATCCTCTTTTTCCCAAGGCGAGGCTTTCATTTCGTCAAAACCGCTGCGAACGATGACCTTGACATCCGTGCCACCCAAACGCCGGGCGGACCGGCAGCAATCCATGGCGGTATTTCCACCACCCAACACAATGACACGGGGTGAAACCTCGGTGATATGGCCAAAAGACACCGAGGCCAGCCAATCGATGCCAATGTGAATATGGGCTGCCGCTTCCTTGCGCCCTGGAATATCCAGCTCCCTGCCACGGGGCGCGCCACAACCGACAAACACCGCGTCGTAGCCCTGACCAAGCAGCGCCTTCATCGATTCGATCCGGTGACCGCTGACAAACTTGACTCCCAAATCCAGCACATAGCCTGTTTCTTCGTCGATCACGGACTCGGGCAACCGAAAGCGCGGAATCTGAGAGCGAATGAAGCCGCCAGCCTTGGCCTCACTGTCAAACACCGTCACTTCGTAACCCAACGGCGCCAGGTCACGGGCCACAGTCAAAGCAGATGGTCCCGCACCAACGCAGGCGATGCGTTTGCCGTTGCTGGGCGCAACACTAGGCATGCGAGACTTCACGTCGTCCTTGTGGTCCGCCGCCACACGTTTGAGCCTGCAAATGGCAACCGGCTCCGGGGTCTCGCCATTGTTTTCTTCGACCCGCCCGCGCCGACACGCGGGTTCACAGGGCCGGTCACAGGTTCGCCCTAAGACTCCGGGAAACACATTGGAAACCCAGTTGATCATGTAAGCATCGCTGTAGCGACCCTGACCAATCAAACGGATGTACTCGGGAACGGGGGTATGGGCCGGACAGGCCCATTGGCAATCAACGACCTTGTGGAAGTACGATGGCTGGGAAATATTGACGGGTTGCAAAGCTGCCTCCTTGCCCGGTGCAGGCTTTGAAAAACAGTCGCACCGGTTAGGTGCAGTCTACGGCCATGGGCACTTCTATGGGGTCGGGAAACCCCTGATTGGGCACTGGATCTGTGCTTTTCATGATCTGCATCAAGAATTTCGGCGACCCAGTAGTCAGTTACGCAAGGAAAAGAAGTTGCGTATGCGGCCCAACAGATCACCGTGATTGGCCATGGACTGTCCGGCTGCGGCCAGCCTGACACCGCGTTCCGTATTGCGCGCTTCCACAATGGCAGACATTTCTGTGGCGATCTCGGGACGTTGCTGCAAGACTTTGGCAAAGCCTTCTTTGTCCAGACGGTAACAGTCGACTGCGGTTACCGCGATCACCGTGGCGCTGCGTGCCTCACCTGTCAGCATACCCATCTCGCCAAAAATGGCACCATCCCGCAAAGTTGCCACCGGCAAGCGTCCGTTCGGCCCCTCTATCACCACCTGTGCCTCGCCTTTGATGATCAGGTACAACCAGTGGGCCACCGCGCCCTGGCGGGTGATGATGTCACCCGCAGCAAAAGGCGCATGGATGAGGTGACCCGCGAGCGTCTTTTGCTCTTGTTCAGGCAGACGCGCAAACAACTCCGTGCGACCGATCGCGTCCAGTCGACGGTCAAACTCGCGTTGCCCGGCTGCGACACGCCAGCTGTCGTTCTCTTTGATCATCAGGTGTTCCTCTTGCGGCACACCCAACGTGACACCGGCCCGAGACAGTGCTGACAGTGCGTGAACCCGCACCGCAGAATCACCAGGATCATCAAACCGAGGATTGGAGAGCCAATAACGCAAGGTGTAGCGGCTGTAACCGAAGGCGACCTCACTGAGGATGGCGTTTGGCGGAGGATCGGTCAACACGTTGGGAATTTCGGAGTCCATCACGGAACGTTCCAGTGCGCGAATCACGGTGTCCGGGTCAGCCCCCGCTTCAATGTTGAATTGCACCGAACGCCGCCACGCAAACGGGCTGTCCACGGGGTCGCGCAACACCGTGAAACGATTCTTCATGAGCCAACCGTTGGGGACGATGACCAACTCTCGGTTGCGTGTTTCAATGGCCGTGTACCGCCAATGCACATCGGTCACCCGGCCACTGACGTTGTCCATTTGCACCCAATCACCCACCCGCAGAGAGTTGTCCAACTGCAGGGTCACACCGCCGAGCACGTTGCCCAGCGTGTCCTGCATCGAAAACGCGACCACAGCGGTAATCAATGCCGAAGTGGTAAACAACTGGGACGGGTCCACCCCCGAAAAACGCAGACACAAGAGGCCCCATGCCAGGGCCAAACCGGTAAACGTCAAATCGTGGGCGATGCGGGGCACCGTCAACCCAATCACTGGCAACAGTCCACGAAAAACCAGTGTGGCGATGAGGTGGGTTACGGCCCATCCCCACAACACGACGGCCACTACCGCAGCACTCTGCGAAAGCAGTGGGTGCAATTTCCCAAACGAAACAATGGCCAACGCACCCGCCGACAGACCGGTAAGTACCCAAGTCACCCGCAGGGCACGCCGCTCTCCCGGGCGCAACATGCGAAACACCAGGGCGATGGCAGCAACACCGACCAGCGCCAACCATAAATCCTGTTGCCGGTCGATCACGGTTTCTAGAACAGTCATAACCGGTCCAGTGTCGACTTAGCGGCTCTGCCCCGGGTGCGCCAGTTGTGAAAACGCCTTGACCACCTCGGGCGGCGCCTGCACCAGCTCAATCAGCACGCCTTCACCGGCAATCGGAAATTCATCGTTGCTCTTGGGGTGCAGGAAGCAGATGTCAAAACCCGCCGCGCCCTTGCGGATGCCGCCCGGCGCAAACCGGACTCCGTTGGCGGTCAACCAGTCCACAGCCACTGGCAGATCATCTATCCACAGACCCACATGGTTAAGCGGTGTGGTGTGCACGGCCGGTTTTTTGTCCGGGTCCAGCGGCTGCATCAAGTCCACTTCGACCTTGAAGGGCCCGGCGCCGATGGCGCAGATGTCTTCATCGACGTTTTCAGACTCACTGCGGTAAGTGCCAGTGACTTCCAGCCCCAACATCTCCACCCACAGTTTCTGCAGGCGCTTTTTGTCGGGGCCACCGATGGCGATTTGCTGGATGCCCAGCACGTGGAAAGGACGTTGCATAGTGTTTAACTCCACCTTCGTGTTCAAGCGAATTCAACAATCGGTTGGTCAACGGTCAGCGATTCACCCTTGGCCGCCAGCACCTTACCGACGATGCCGTCCGCAGTTGCGAACAACACATTCTCCATCTTCATGGCCTCGATCACCGCCACGCGCTCACCAGCCTGCACCTTTTGCCCCGGCACAACCGCGACTTCCACCAACAGACCGGGCATCGGTGACAACACATACCGACTCATATCGGGCGGCGCTTTGTGCGGCATCAGCGCATGCAACTCGGCCATGCGCGGAGACACAATCAGGGCATCAATACGCGTGCCGTTGTGCTGCAGGCGCAGCGCCAGCGGGTTTTTGGGCGTACCACGCTCCACCTGGGCGTTGAACGGCGTGCCGTTGACCGTGCCGGTGATGGCGATATCGTTGATGCGCGAATTGCTACGAATTTCATAGCTGCTGGCGCCTATGCGTACACGGGCCGAGCCGGTTTCGCCCACGAATTCATCGACGTGAACCGGGGTGTAGGCGTGCTTGCCGTCCTGCGCCAGGGTCACCACCACATAGTCCTTGCCCGCCTGCACGCCATAGCCCGGCAACTGGCCGCTGATGGCTGCCGCACGCTCGCGCGACTTGCGACGCACGAACGCCGCCAGCGCCAGAAGAAAGGAAGGATCTTCGTGCGGCACGTCTTCGGCGGAGAAGCCCTTGCCGTAGTTCTCGGCGATAAAGCCGGTGTTGAAGTCGCCCGATACAAAGCGCGGGTGCGCCAGCAGTGCCGCCTGGAACGGAATATTGCTGCTGATGCCGCGAATGACAAAACCGTTCAGCGCCTCGCGCATCTTGGCAATCGCGTCGTTGCGGTCAATGCCGTGCACGATCAGCTTGGCAATCATGGAGTCGTAAAACATCGGAATCTCCCCGCCGTCCTGCACGCCGGTGTCCACGCGCACGCCCAGCCAGTCCTGGGTGTTGGACTGGA
>ERZ724520.1087-NODE-1087-length-14012-cov-5.219102_pt1 | contig 14012 bp, 9 predicted proteins | sample MGYA00376053_ERZ724520 | MGnify/ENA primary metagenome ERZ724520 (study PRJEB28724, sample SAMN07190886) | activated sludge metagenome | isolation source: activated sludge of sewage treatment plant in Hong Hong | place: USA: Christiansburg, Virginia | collected... | reverse complement strand
GTTGGAGTTAATGTATACATTGAACCTGAACATATGCTTGAACTACTTATAGATATGGTTGGATTATTAACTACATAAACAGTCACCACCAAACTTCCACTTGCTGGACATAAGGTTGATGAATTACTCCCATAAATTGTATATGTGCTTGTTGTTGTTGGATTTATGACATTACCTCCCGAACTATAGGTATAACTTACTGCTCCTGTTGGAGATAATGTATAAGTGCTTCCTATGCAAATTGTTGGGCTAACTGATGTTATTACTGGTATAGTAACACTATTTACGATAACACTTAATGTTGAACTACCTATACAGCCATTAATGTCTGTACCAGTTACAGTGTAGTTTGTACTCGATAATGGATTAACAATTGATGTGCCTGATGAATAGGTATAGGTTAATCCTCCTGTTGGTACAATTGTATAGTTCTCGCCAGAACATATTGTGCCATTTGATACACCAATAGTTGGTGTATTAAATACATTTAACAAAACAGTTTGACTACTTGTACATAAATTAAAATCGGTTACATTTACTGTATACTGACTTGTAACAAATGGACTAACGGTAGTTGTACTAGTTAATGAGCTTGAACTCCAAACATAAGTATAAGGTAAGCTTCCGCCTAATACTACTGCAGTTAATGTACTTGTACTGCCAACACACAAACTACTTGTAGTTGGAGATACCGTAACACTTATTGCTGTTGGTTCTGTAATTTGAAAAGTTTGTGACGATATGCTACCACAACTATTTGAAACATTACATGTATAAATACCTGCTGATAATCCACTCGCAACAGACGTACTAACTCCTATTGGGCTCCAAGTGTAAGTAAAGCCTGTGCCTCCTATGGCTGATACTGTTGCCGAACCATTTGAGAGACCATTACAACTTACACTTGTGGTGGATACAGTTATTGACATTGATAAGGAACTTTCTATTGTGCTCATTTTATGAATAAAGGGAGAATCATAAATTGTTGGGCTAGAAATATTATACACTCCAATATCTTGATCAAAATCAATATTATCACGAACTAATCCAGTTGTATAAATATGTAAACTATCACAACCAAAATAAGTTGTAATCCCTTCTGATTCTTCATAATTTGCAGGCCCTGACAGACTTCTTGCCCAAACGCTATTTCCTAAAGGGTCTAACTTATTAATATAGATATCAAAAGTTCCTAGTGACGTTAAATTAAAAACACCTCCTCCCAAATCAAAATCAACAGTCCCTGAAAATTTTCCAGTAGTATATATATTATTATTAACATCAGTAGTAACACCAAAACATCTGGCTGAAGGGCCACCTAAAGTTCCTCCTCCAATATCTTTGCCCCATAAAAGAGTGCCCAAAGAATTAAACTTTGTTACAAAAATTCTATCAGATGAAGGTGGACCACCTGTTGTTGACAAAGTATAAGTGGATGATGATGCATCAACATCTACTGTGTTCATAAAACTACCGGTAGCTATAACATCACCAACATCATCAGCAGCAATTGAACTTCCCCAATTATAAGAAAAAGTACTACTTATATCAACAAAATGTTTAGCCCAAATAAAATTACCTGCTCCATCAATTTTCAAAACAAATGTTGCAATTCCACCAACAGAACCTAATGGTAATGGTAAATTATACACGCCAATACTTGGATCAAAATCTGGAATACCTTCGTACAATCCAGTTGCATATATATTTCCAAAATTATCAACATCAATTGCATTAAGTTCATCTAAACCTGCTCCACCAAACTGTTTTACCCAAATAAAATTGCCTGAAGCGTCAAGTTTACATATATAATTATCTCTATTACCAAAAGTAGTTAAATTAAAAACTGATGAGCTTGGATCAAAATCAGCAACATTTTCAAAAAAACCACCTATATAAATATTTCCAGCTAAATCCAAATCAAGTGAATTACCGTAATCAAAACCTGAGCCCCCAAACGTTTTAGCAAATAAAAAGTTTCCGGCAGGATCGAGCTTAACTAAAAAAAAATCGTATCCAGTAATCGATATGAGATTAAATACTCCTGAACTTGGGTCAAAATCAACAGAGCCGTTATAATAACCAGTAGCATAAATATTTCCCAAAGCATCAACTTTTATTGAACGAATTGCTGCAGAACCAAAGGTTAAATTCTTGAAAATTTTAGTCCATAAAAAAACTCCAAATTCACTATACTTTGATATATACATTTCTGCACCTAAAGCAGCAGTAGAATTAAAGATGCCTGAACCAGCATCAAAATCTACAGTTCCTTGATAGGCACCACCATAATAAACATTGCCAGTAACGTCTGTTGTTACAGAATTTGAATAACCTCTATCGGTACCTGCTGTTACTTTAGCCCATTTGAAAGCAGGTGTTTGTGAATAAAGAGATTTTGGGCAAATTATCACAAACCATACTACAATACTTAATATTTTCATACTCAAAAATCTTATTTATAAAAGCGTCAATAACACACCCATTTGCAATATGCTATTATATCTGCAAATCTTAAAACATACTAATACATCAAAAAACAAATCCTCAATTTCACTATTACCTAATATTTACTCTTTAAAAAAGATAAAATAGTTGTATTGTCTAAATTATAATATAATTGAATTAAAACTTTATAAAAAAGTTTATCGGTTAAATTTCGTAAGTTATCGGCATAAAAAAGAGTTACTGAAAACAGTAACTCCATTCTTTAATCAATTAACTATAATATATTAATCTTTTATAAACCTCAAGGTTTTTAACAACACATTATCATTGTTATAAATTGAAACAAAATAATTTCCTGTGTTCAAAAACTCAACATTTATATCAGTTATTTGATTTGTAGTAAACATTTCTCTCCCTAAAATATCTCGAAAAACAATTGATTTAATATTTTCACTATTTTCTAAGCCCTTAATACTTATTGAATTTTTAGAAGGATTAGGATATATTAACGCATTGATACTATTTTCAAATATTGAATTTATTATTGTTGTTACACCTAATGAACACATTTTTGCTGATCCTAAAAAACATTTACGACCTACCACAGTAACAGTATCATTAAAAAAGTAGCTTGCATTTGAAAAGCTAATTGGAATTTTTGTAATCTGTCCGATTTTAGCATTAGGATTCATTGCTGCAACAAGTATAGAATCTCCTTTTACAATTCCTCGAGCAATACCAAACGTAAAATAGTTTGCAGGTGCTTGGGCATTATATAAATTTCTAATCTGAACAGGGTCTAAATTTTTATAATAGGTAACAGTTGTAGGAGTTAGTATTGAATTAAAATGTGATAAACGTCTCATACCTTTAATATAATAATCATAAATGTGATTATTAACCCCTGAAGGACCAGGAGTTTCTTGATCCCACATTATATTACCATCTGCACCACTTAGCATAGTGAAAATTGGTAATGCTTCAGCTACTAATGAATCAATCCTATTTCCATAAATTACAGGTCCATCATTTTTCATCCAAACATAATTTAAACATGGTTTTGTTGGATTCCAAGCTTTCATTAACTCTAAAGTATAAAGAGTATTTTGTAACCACTGTCCGGAATAAACACTATAATCACCTAACCTACCCCATGGAAAATAATTTATAGATGTATGAATATCCAAATTATTAACATAGTAATTTCCATAGCTATTAAAATTAGTAGTATCTCTATAAACATAACTTAGCTTAGTTGGATCTGTAGTTAGCTGTGACCAAGTAACACTAGGAAAAGTATTGAAAACGTTTACATCTTCTATATCAGTTCCCCAGTTATTATACATACCTGGACTTGCCATAATTGATTTGTAAGCACTTAATGAAGCATTTAAATCTTTTATTCTTGCTCGGAAATAGGCTTTCTTAAAATCGGCAAATGATAAAGAACTTAAATAAGAAGGTGTAGGCATATGGCGACTCACATCTAAAACAGTTCCATCTACAAAAGAAGCACAGCTACCAGTTGTACTGTTACTTTTTAAACACTGTAACCAACTGTCTAAACCACCAGCTCCATAATGTCTATCAATACCATATTGCACTTCAAAATCCATTGAATGAATATCTGTATTTTTCACAACTGTTCCTGCATTATCATAAGCTGCAACCCAAAAAGAACCTGAATTATTTGTAAGAGTACTAACAGCTGGTGTAGGTGGGCATGTATAACCGGTTAATAAAGTTCCTGTATAAACTGGAGTCCAATTTAAGTTATCCCCAGTTTTAAAAATATGTTTATACTTATCTAACATATCATTGTAATAGGTATTATTTGTGCGATAAGTTTCCCAAAAACCACGAACATTACAGCCAGGAGACCCCCACATTTTATCTCTTTTTGAAACTGGAACAACTGTTCTATCTGGCACATTAAACCAACTAAATGTATGTGACCATCCATGCTTAATTGGTACATCCCATGAGCCTGGAGCAAATGTAAATGTGTACTGCCAAGAATTAATAAATCTACTTGGTAATGAAAAATCAGGTCCCCAGTTTATCGAATTAACCAAAGTAGGATCTGCAACATTCACATAAAATGAGTAATCATAATTAACTAAATGATTAGCACATCCTGATAAAATAGTTGACATTGAAAAATCAAAACTTAAATCTGAACTATTTAATGCATTTTGATGAACCTCAACGGCTATGATATTTGTTCCTGAAACAAATACTGAAGCAGGAACTGTAAATGTTACTGAGGAATTCTCAGTAAATGTTGGTGTTAGAGTTGAATACAAAATTGTACCAGTCGGCAAATTATATCTATTTACTTCTATTCCATTAATATAAACAATTGAACCATCATCAATTACCATACTTATTGTACAATTTGTTGGACTAGCCACACTAATAGCTTTTCGAAAATAAGTGGTTATAACTGTATTACCTGACACTACTTGTGGTGTTACGGTGACTTCATCTCCATCACCAAAACCTAATTGAGCACTGCCACTAGGCCAAGATACGTCTGAATAACTTGAAGTATTCCAATTTGATGGAGCTGCAGTGCCTTGGGATAAATATTTCCAATTTGAACCCATAGGTATTAAACTCGTTTGAGCAAAACTTAAAACACTTACAAATAATAAAAATAATGTTGTTTTCATAAAATAATATTAATATTTGTTATACAATTTCAAATTTACAGGAATGAACCTAAGTTTTAACAAAATAAAAATTAAAGGCAACATTTTACCGTTTATCGGTTTACAATACAATTTCTTACTATTTTAATAATAAAACGATAGTTTATAATAAATTTGTATAATAGGATCAACTTGAAATCAAAACCAAACATAAAACTACTATTTATACTAATTACAATTTGGCTTAATCCAAAATGTCAAACACCTTATTATATAAATTATACTACAGACAATGGATTAATAAGTGATTACGTCTATTGTGTTTTTCAAGATAGCAAAAACAATATATGGTGTGGAACAAATGAAGGCGTAAGTTCTTTTAACGGAGAAAGCTTTACAAATTACACCACGAAAAATGGATTGTCTGATAATGAGGTATTAAGAATATTTGAAGACAAAAATGGAAGAATTTGGTTCTTTTGTTTTAACGGTAAAGTTTGTTTTTTTTACAACAATAAACTATATAACGAAGAAAACACTTCCTGGCTTCGTTCTTTAAACTCCAATTTTAGAATGTTAGATTATTACATAGGAGATAATATCTATTTAATTAATTCAAAAACATGTTATGTTATTGATTCCAGCAATAATGTTAAAGAAATATTTAAGAGCGAAAATGATTCTACTTACTTCCTATCTTTAGTAGAATTAAATAAAAGTCCTCATTTATATTCTAGTAATAAAATAATTAACATTATTCAACCAAATATTTCTTATAACACACCAGAAAAATATAATTTCCATTCAAAATTATATCATAGTGGTAAAAATGAAAACCTTATTATCACAAATGTTGATGAAATTTTCACTCTGAATTCAAATTTTCAAAAAAAATATTCTAAAAATATAACATACGGAATTCAAGGTATTTCTATTATAAATAATGATTATTTTATTGGAACAACTAAAGGTCTAATTCAAACAAACTCAACTAACAAAAAATACTTAGAATTATTTCATGAGATTTCAGTTACTAATATTATTAAAGATAGTGAAGGTGGTACTTGGTTTGGATCCACAAACAAAGGAATTTTTTACATTCCAAATTTTAACATTACTGATGATAATAAAGTTAACATTAATGAATTATTCAAAAAAATAGAAACACTAGATAGTAAAGTAATTTTATTTAACAACAAAGGTGGTATCATAGAGTTACAAAATAATATTTTAAAACAAATTTTTAATCTTAAAGACAATCAAAATGCGGATTTCTATTCTATTAAAAATATAACAAAAAACATTTATACTTTTTGCTCACAAGGATTAATAAATTATAATATTAAATCTAATGAATTCAAACCTTTTGTTACAGAAATTTCAATTAAAGATTTCCACACACTCAAGGATTCTATTTACTTGGCAACATCTTCAGGAATTTTTAAAACTTCAAAACAAGAATTCTATGCAAACAACAGAACTATTTTTCATAATAAAAAATACAAAAAAATCTCATCAGAATACACTCGTTTTTTAATCCCAATTAATAATGCTATTTATGCCTGTACATCAAATGGATTAAAAGAAATAATAAATGACAGCATTTACCAATTTGACTCTAAATATCAGCTGTTTAATAACCAAATTGTAGACTATAAATTTGATCATTTAAACAATATTTATTTTGCCTCTAATGGTTTTGGAATAGCTAAATATAATACAAAAACTAAAGAAATAACTTCTTATAACAATACAGATATTGAAAATTGTAAAGTTTTAAGAATAGACAATCAAAATAAAGTTTGGGCTTTATCAACTAGAGGATTATTTAAACTAAATAACGAATTAAATAAATTTGATGAATATCTCGACATACATAGCTTTTTTAATACAAAAATTTTAGATTTCATTATTTATAATGATACAATAATTGCAATATCAAAAAATAGAATATTTAAATTACCAACTAATTTAGTTTTTAAAACAACTGAACCAAAAACTGTTTCAATTAATTCAGTTCTATACAATGATAAACTTCAATATGGAAATATTATTAATGTAAAAAGAGAATTAGAAAATATTTTAAGATTTAATTATAGCTGTGTCACATATACAAATAAAAAGAGTCTAAAATTTAAATATCAGTTAATAGGATTTGATAAAACTGAAAATTTCACTGATTTAAATGAAATAAGGTATACAAACTTACCTGCTGGAAATTACAAATTTACAATTTGCGCCTGCATTAAACATGGCAATAATTTCATTTGTGGTGATTCAAAAATAATTTCAATTTCAATTTCAGAAATGTGGTATAAATCACTCTGGTTTAAACTGATTATAATAAGTTTATTAGTATTAATTAGTTTTATTATCGCTATTTTATATTATAATAATTTTAAAACAAAACAAAAACTAATTAATACTAGAATTAAAAATGAGAAAAATAAAGCTGTAATGGACAAAAATCTTACACAGTTAGAACAAAAAGCATTGCTTGCGCAAATGAATCCCCACTTCATTTTTAATGCCTTAAATACAATACATGGCTTTTATTTAGGTGGTGATTCTAAAAATGGCTCAAAATATCTAATAACCTTTGCTAGTTTACTGCGCAAAATATTAGAATCCTCATCTAAAGAATTTATTAGTCTTGAAAAAGAAAGAGAATTAATGACTCAATATGCAAATCTGTTCAATTTAAAACTTGAGCATACTTTTGACTTCATTTTTGAAATTGATAAGAATATAGAACCACTTGAAACATTTATTCCAAGTATGATTATCCAACCATTTATTGAAAATGCTCTCTTACATGGGATAATTAACCATAAAATACAAGGAATTGTGAAAGTTCAAATTCAACTTTGTTCAGATAATTCAATTCAAGTTATTATATCTGACAATGGTATTGGAAGGGAGGCAGCACTTAAAAATAAAGTACAATCTGAATACGAATCTGTTGGCTTAGAAATTACCAAGAAAAGAATTAAATATTTAAATAAACTTGAAAATATACCACCAGAAATAACCTTTTTCGACCTAAAAAATAATGATGAAAGTGCAGCGGGAACACGTGTAGAATTCAAATTATTTTGTAAATTAGCCTAAATAAAATTATAAATAGTAACATGAAAATTGCAATAATAGAAGATGAGTTTCAGGCAAGAAAACTAATTTCAAATTTATTGAAAAAACATTTTTCATCTCATAAAATTATTGGTGAAGCTGATTCGATAAATAATGGTGTTGATTTAATTAACACATTTGAACCTGATTTAGTATTACTTGACATTCAATTAGCTGATGGCAATGGCTTTGAAATACTTGATAGAGTTAATTTTAAAAAATTCAAAGTAATTTTTACTACTTCTTATTCGGAATATGCCATCAAAGCATTTAAATATGGAGCTATAAATTATTTATTAAAACCTTTTTCAGAGGAAGATTTTATTGAAGCTTTAAATAGAATTTCACATGAAACTCTTAATGAAACATTAACTGAAATTAAGAATACTTACCACAGTATTAAATTAAATCAAAATCCTTCTAATATTTCCATACCTACTATTAGAGGATTTGAAATGGTTAACCTTACTGATATTATTTATTTTGAAACAATACCTGATCAAATATCAGTAACATTTAAAAATTTAAAAAAATTAAGGATTAATAAAACTCTTACAGAGTACACCGATTTACTTACCGAAAATGGTTTTGAAAGGGTTCATAAATCTTTTTTAATTAATTTATCTAATATCAAAGAATATAAATATAACGATGTTGGTGGAATTTTGATTATGACTGATGGGAAAGAAATTCCTGTTTCTAGAAGAAAAAAACAAATGATTTTGAATTTATTAAAACAAAATCAAATTAAGGCATTGTAATAATCAATAAAATAGCTCCTTAAAAATTAAAACCAATTAAATGAAAAATAAACTCCTCCTACTTATTCTAACATTATTTACAATTGTTGCAAATTTATCGAGTCAAACTTCCGGAACATACACCTATACTGGTAAGCCACGATATCAAATTGTAACTAAAAAAAATGGGGTATTTTTAAGTAACATAAATATTGAATTGTATCCAAATATTGCCCCAAAGCATACACGTAATTTTGATAGTTTAGTTAGCACTCATTTTTTTGACTCAACTGTTTTTCACCGTGTTATTCCTGGTTTTGTGATTCAAGGTGGTGATCCAAATTCAAAACATGGACCTAAATCTACTTGGGGTTACGGACAACCTTGGCAACCTACTGTAAATGCCGAATTTACAGCAGCAAAACACTTAAGAGGTAGGATTTCTGCCGCAAGAGATGCAGATATTAATAGTGCCAATTCACAATTTTTTGTTTGTATAGCAAATCAACCATCATTAGATAATAGTTATTCTGTTTTTGGAAGAGTTACTTCTGGTTTAAATTATTGCGACACTATTGTTAATTTACCTCGTGATACAGATGATATTCCTTATGACACAGTTAGAATGTACATTTCCTATTTAGGTTCAAATGATACAGTTCCCAACGCACCTTTATTAGTACAACCAGCTAATGCAACAACCACTATAAGTCCAGCATACGTAATTTTAAAATGGAATGCAGTTAGTGATGGTGTAATATATTATTTAGATTTATCTACTGATCCAACATTTACAACCATCATTAAATCTCATCAAACCTCACTATTAGCTTATACTTATACAACTGGAATGTTGAGTGGCACAAAATACTATTGGAGGGTTAGAGTGAATAATGGAGGGCATTTTAGCGCCTATTCACCTACATGGGATTTTACAACAACTGGTACTGCAAGTGGAATAAATGAAAACTTATTGAATGATAATGTTATATCAATTTATCCAAATCCAAGCAATGATATTTTCACATTTTCTAATTTAAAAAAAGGTGATAAGTTAGAAATACAGAATGCAATTGGACAAATTGTTTATACTTCTATAATTAATGACAGCATTTTGAACGTTAATTTAAAAAATTACGAAAAGGGAATTTACTTTTATAAAATTGAAAATAACTCACGTTCATTAAAAAGTGGGAAAATAATTTTAAACTAAAAAATTGAAATTAAGATTTTATTTAGTTACTCTGAAACCCTTATTTCTTCTATCATAAGCTGAATTGAGACTTGACCTCTAAATTCATTTTCTTTAATCTTATAAACAATATCCAAAGGTATTTGCTTCTGTAAAAAACTTAAAAAATCTCCTTTATTAAAAGCAATTGCTTCAACTTTTGTTAATTTAGTATGTGGTTGATAAACTTCTAATTTTAAATGATTTTGTCCCACTACTCTAGCAAATCCTGTATCTAACACTCCTTTACTTAAAAATACTGGAGTCATATTATGCGGACCATGAGGGGCAAATTGCTTCAAAATACGAATTAGTTTATCATCAATCTCATCAATTTTAATTTCTAAATCAATTTCAACTGTAGGCACCAACATATCTTTTGTAATTGTGCGAGAAACCTCATTTTCAAAAGCATCTATAAAAGCCTTCACATTTTCAGGTTTCATAGTTAATCCCGCTGCAAATTTATGTCCACCAAATTGTTCTAATAAATGACTACAATTTTCAATTGCAGTATAAACATCAAAATCTTTTACACTGCGCGCTGAGCCAGATACAACGCCATTTGACAAGGTTAAAACAATTGTTGGTTTATAAAATTTTTCAATTAATCGCGAAGCCACAATACCAACAACACCTTTATGCCAATTTGGATTATAAATTACTATTGATTTTTTAAAAGGTGTAATTGGATCTAACTCTAAAGTCTCTATAGCCTCATCAGTTATACTAATATCCAAATCTCTACGATGTAAATTAGTATCATTAATTTTAGCAGAAAAATCAACCGAATCTTCAGTTGACGATATTAATAATTCCACTGCTTTTGACCCATGTTCAATTCTACCAGCTGCGTTAATACGAGGTGCTATAGTAAATACTAGGGTATTTATATCTAAATCTTTATTTTCAGCTTTACCAAATGCTAATAAAGCTTTAATCCCAGGCCTTGGATTAGTATTTAATTGCTTTAATCCAAAATGAGCTAACACTCTGTTTTCGCCAGTTATAGGAACAATGTCTGCGGCAATACTAGTTACTACTAAATCCAAATAATTATAAATTTTATTTACTTCATAATTATTTGAAATACAAAACGCTTGAGCTAATTTAAATCCAATACCACAACCAGCCAATTCTTTAAAAGGATAATTGCAATCCTTTTGTTTTGGATCTAATACTGCAATTGCATTTGGAATATCTTCACCGGGTAAATGATGATCACAAATAATAAAATCAATTTGTTTTGCATTTGCATAGTCTATTTTATCATTAGCTTTTATGCCACAATCCAATGCTATAATTAACGAATAATTATTTTCTTCAGCGTAATCAATGCTCTTAAAGGAAATGCCGTAGCCTTCAGAATACCTATCAGGTATATAATAACGTATGTTATTTATATATTCTTTAAAAAAACTATAAACTAAAGCAACAGCGGTAGTGCCATCAACATCGTAATCACCAAATATTAAAACTTTTTCATTCTTTTTTATAGCAAGATTAATTCTGTCTATGGCTGTTTGCATTCCTTTCATTAAAAAAGGATCATGCAACATTTCTAAATTTGGTCTAAAAAAAGATTTTGAATCTTCAAACGATTCAATACCTCTTAACGATAAAAGCTTAGCTATAACTTCACTCACATTTAAAGATGTCTTTAACTGTGCAACCTTTTCATGGTTAAAATGATTATGTATAAGCCACTTCTTTTTCAATCTAATATTTTAAATACAGCTTAAAATGTTTACTACAGAAAATTAAACTAAAAAAATTACGCAATATTATGGTAAACCGACATTATATCATCGTCATCTTCCATTTTATCAATCATTTTTTTAAACTCAATTTCTTGTTCTTCTGTTAACTCTTTGGTAGTTGTAGGAATAAATGTTTTTATAGTTTCTTTTATAATATATTTTTTTTCATCTAATCCATCTTGCATAACACCAAAATCATTAAATGCAACTTGCACAATTAATTCATTTGTTTCATCATCCCATGTTAATTCCTCAGCTCCAAAATCTATTAAATCCAACTCTACATCATCTCTATCTAATCCTGTAGAATCAATTTTAAATAAACCTTTTCTTTCAAACATAAAACTTACAGAACCCGTAGTTCCAACAGATCCATTAGCTCTACTAAAATACACTCGTAAATTTGCAATAGTTCTATTTGGATTATCTGTTGTACATTCAACTAAAACAGGTACTCCAAAAGGTCCGTATCCTTCATATATAATTTCATCATATCCACTAGTATCTTTTTCAGATGCACGTTTTATAGCAGAATCAATATTTGTTTTTGGCATATTTACTGCCTTAGCATTTGCAATACATGCTCTTAATCTAGGATTTAAATCTGGATGAGGACCACCAGCTTTAACTGCCATTACAATTTCTTTTCCAATTTTTGTAAACTGCTTTGCCATTTTAGCATAGCGTTTAAACATTGTTGCTTTTCGGGTTTCAAAAATACGTCCCATAATTATATTTCTTAATTTTTTATAATTTCGACAAATTTAGTATAAAAAACAGCATACATTAAATACATTTGCTTTAAAATTTCAAACAAAATGAATCAAATTCAAAACTTAAGTGTTTTTAAAATACATATTAGCTTACCTGAAACATTTTCGAGGAAATTTATGGCACTTATACCTCAACAAAGAGAAAGAGTAAATCAATTATTAGAAGAGCGAATTATCTTAAATTATGCACTGGATATGAGCAGGGAACACGTTTGGGTAACTATTCAAGCAAAAAATCAACAATCTGTAATGGATATATTAGCTACTTTTCCTATAATTAAAGAAGTAAGGGTCGAAATTTTTGAATTAGCTTTTAATGATTCGGCACCTATTGGCCTACCCGAACTAATAATGAATTAAAAGCTGGTTTAAATTTTATCTAATTATTTTATTGCCTTTAAACTTAAATCTAAGCTTTTTACATGGTGGGTAAGAGCCCCAACTGAAATAAAATCTACACCACATTTTGCATAATTAGCAATTGTTTTCTCTGTAATTCCACCAGAACTTTCAATTTCAAATTTATTTCCTATTAATGCAACTGCTTTTTTAGTATCAGCAATAGAATAATTATCTAACATAATACGTTGAAATCCTCCTTTTGCTAAAATTAATTTAACATCATTAAGAGTCCTTGTTTCAACTTCAATTGGTAATTTACGCTTTGTTTGTTTAAGATAACGATGTGTTGCATCAATGGCTTCAATGATTCCTCCTGCAAAATCAATATGATTATCCTTTATCATAATCATATCATATAATCCAAATCTATGATTTGCTCCACCACCAATTACCACAGCCCATTTCTCAAAAAAACGAAAATTTGGAGTGGTTTTACGTGTATCAATCACTTTGGCTTTTGTGCCCTTGCAAAGACTTTGTAAATAATTTGTTTTAGTTGCTATTGCACTCATACGTTGCATTACATTTAAAACCAAACGTTCAGCAGTAAGTAATTTTTGTGTATTTCCTTCAATTAAAAAAGCGATATCGCCCACTTTTACAGGAGTTCCATCGCTAATTAATTCTGTAAACTTAAACTTTGGGTCAATAATTTTTAATATTTCTTTTGCAGCTTCAACACCTGCCAAAACACCATTCTCTTTAACTAATAATCGGCATTTTCCTTTTTGTGTTTTGGAAACTGTAGCTAAGGCTGAATGATCTCCATCACCCACATCTTCAATTAATGCGTCTTTTACAAATTTTTTAAGATTAAAATGCTTTTTATGAAGCTGTAAATAACTACTCATTCTCAATTCTAAATTGTGAAATTA
>ERZ724520.1086-NODE-1086-length-14017-cov-4.401232_pt1 | contig 14017 bp, 16 predicted proteins | sample MGYA00376053_ERZ724520 | MGnify/ENA primary metagenome ERZ724520 (study PRJEB28724, sample SAMN07190886) | activated sludge metagenome | isolation source: activated sludge of sewage treatment plant in Hong Hong | place: USA: Christiansburg, Virginia | collected... | reverse complement strand
CTCCAGTGTGATATGACCATCTTGTTCCTGCATCTGCTTTATATTGCAAACAGGTTCTAAGCGTATCTTCGTTATCACAAGGTAATGCTGGCGCATCATCTAAACCACTTGTCATTTGTAATAAATTTTTCACCGTAATTAAATTTTCTTTAGCAATAGGAGCAGATGTCCAACCGGTTCCTATATAATCCGAAACTTTATTATTGATGTTTACATAGCCTTTTTGTTGAGCAATTCCTGTAATAAATGAAGCTAGGCTTTTACTAGCTGATGCCCAATAGAATGATGAATCTTTGGTGTAAGTACCAAAATATTTTTCTAACACACGTTTACCATCTTTTAAAATTATAAATGATTTTGTGCCTTTTGCTTGTAAATAATTATAAAGTGAATCTATACGCGGTTGGCAATACCCTAAACTTGAGGGTAAAATAGAATCCCAAGTTGTGCCTACAGTTGGCGGAAAATATAGGCTTTGTGACTTTACTAGGTTTGTGAATAAAATGGCTAAGAGTAGAAGTTTAATTTTCATAAATCTGTTTTTTTTTACTGAGACTTAAATAATTTGTTTTGTATATTTTATTCTAATTTTTTTTTACAACTACTAAGACGCATTATTTTGTAAAAGGTTTAATTTAAAAGCATAAATATTTAACTACATTTACAAACTATGCAAACATCATTAGATAAAATTACAAAATTGTTCTTAATTGTAGGTAAAATAGAAGGGTATAGCTATTTAGTATTACTATTTATTGCAATGCCTCTAAAATACATTTTTCATATTCCTGATTTTATTAAACCCGTTGGAACATGCCATGGTGTTTTATTTGTACTTTTTGTAAGTATTATTTTAATAATGCTATTAAAAACAAAGCTTTCTTTAAAAAATGCAGCCTATGCGTTTCTATTGTCTTTAGTGCCTTTTGGCACTTTCTATTTATATAAAACGCTTAAATAAATAGTTAACTACTGCTTAGATTTTATAAATGCAGCTAAATCTTTTTTGGAACTGCTAAATGATAAAACCTCTAAAACTTTAAAATAGTTTTGTTTATCTATGGTTTGATCATAAAAATATTTAGATAATTCTAATCTGTTTTTTTCTAAATAAAATTGTTTTAAAATCCCAACAACTTGTGTAGTGTTTAAATTCTTTTTGTTGAAAAAAGTTTTGGCAATTGAATTTCTACCGTTTTCTAAACTTTCTTTTTTTAAAGTTGTAATAATGCCAGCATATTCAACTTCATCCATGGGTTGTGGTGTAATTTCAATTGTAGGTGTTGGTAAAACTGTTGGTGTTGGAGGGAGAGAAAATGTTTTCGTTGGTATAGAAACAACGGTTTGTGTAGCTGCTGGTATTAATGAATGTGTTAATACATCTGGAACCGCTGGTGTGGGAATTATTTCATCAGAAGTAGTAATTAATGTCTTGCTTTCTAAAATTAAGCCATATGCCCCATAATTATCTTTAGTAATAATGTATTTGCTAATGTAATTTGGCGCTGAAGCAAGCATAAAGGTTAATACATTAGTAGAACCACTTTGTAATACTTTTATTCTATAATTTGATTCATCTAAATAATTAAAACTTATAGTTGAATTGTATTCATTGCTTAATCTCACGCCATTTATTGAAATAATAAATTTTGGAAAGTTTGTTGCACCATTTTTAATAATTACACGTCCAACATCTTGGCCATGCATAAAATTTGATAAGAAGCAAATAGAAATTAAAGTAAGTAGTAGTTTGTTCATGATTTATTTTTTTTATAAAAATAGCAATTATTTTATTGGATTATTTTTAATTTAAGTTAAAATCATTCTACTATATATTTTATGAAATTATTCCAAAAAAATGTATTTTTAAAATATAATATAAGAGTATGGCAAACGATTTTAATGAAAAAACAGCTGAGATTAGCAATTTTATTAAGTGTAAAGATTGTGGAGCAAATTTAAAGTATTTGCCGGGGACTCCTTATTTAAACTGCGAATATTGTGGGGCAAAAAATGAAATTGAAGAAGAGAAGGAAATTGAAATTGTAGAAAATGATTTTGAGAGTTTTTTAAATGAAAAAGAACATCTTGAAGATAAACAAACTATTAGTACTGTAAAATGCACTAACTGTGCTGCATCAACTACTTTGCAACCAAATGTTACTTCCAGTAATTGCCCTTATTGCGATACCCCTTTAGTTATAAAGGATGCGTCTACATCTAGTATTATTAAGCCATCATACGTATTACCTTTTAAAATTGATAGAAAAAAGGCTACAACGGAATTTGTAAATTGGACAAAAAGTTTATGGTTTGCACCTAAAAAATTAAAAGATTACGCCGAACATTCTGCCGAAAAATTAAATGGAATTTACATGCCTTACTGGACTTATGATGCTAAAACAGAAACGCATTATAAAGGCTTGTATGGAGAATATTATTATATAACAGAAACGTATACTGATAGTGAAGGTAGAACACAAACCAGACAAGTTCAACATATTAATTGGTTTCCAACAAGTGGCACAGTTCAAAATGAATTTGATGATATTTTAGTTGTTTCATCAAAATCATTACCCGAAAATTTAGCAAACGAATTAGAACCTTGGGATTTAGAGGCATTAACAAAGTATAATGATAAATTTATAAGTGGTTTTATTACAGAAAGCTATCAGCTTGATTTAAAAAGTGGTTTTGAAAAAGCAAAAGATAAAATGCAACCAGTAATAAAATCAAGTGTTTTATCTAATATAGGTGGTGATGTTCAACAAATTACTTCGCTCGATTCGAGGTATAATGATATTACATTTAAACACATTTTATTGCCAGTTTGGTTAAGTTCTTACAAGTATAAAGATAAAGTATATCGATTTTTAATTAATGCTCGTACTGGAGAAGTACAGGGCGAAAGACCTTATTCTATTGGCAGAATTGTTCTTTTGGTATTGGCAATAATAATTGGAATTTGTGCCATATTATTTGTAATTGGCGTTTATACGGAGAAATAAATTAAAAAATTTTTGTTTTAAGCTTTCTTTACTTTTGTAGGTTTTATGCCTAACTTTTTCATGCTTCGGCGTTTTTGTTTTTTCGCTTGTTTATTCATGCGTTTAACCTCTTTAGCATTTTGACGGCTCAATTCCGAACTTGGTTTATTTTTGCCTTTTTTATCCAAATAAGGGTTAAAAGCTTCGCGGTTTTTGCCATGCCTTTTGGCTCTGGCCGATTTTCGCCACATTTTTTTACGCTCCTTGCTTTCAGAAAACTGTGCTTTAAGGGGTAGGCTTAAAATGCAGGTAAAAATAAGAATATGTAAAAGGTATTTAATCATTACTACAAATAACGATGTTTTTACTCAAAAGTAACAGTTTGCTGGTGTTTTTTACTAACAGGTTTTATGTTTAAATAGTGTTTTGCAGTTTGTTGGTTTTATAGTAAATTTGTTTGAATAAGAACTATTTTACTATGGCAACTAAAGATTGGACAAAAGAAGAAATATTAGAAGTATATAACACTCCACTTATGGAGTTAATGTATAGAGCAGCAGAAACACATAAACAATACCACACCGTTGGCGAAGTTCAAGTGAGTTCTTTATTGTCTATTAAAACAGGTGGTTGCCCCGAAGATTGCTCTTATTGCCCTCAAGCGGCGCGTTATCATACCGAAGTTAAAGTTCATAAATTAATGAGCGTGCCAGAGGTTGATGAAGCTGCAAATAATGCAAAAGCTGGTGGAGCTAGCCGTATGTGCTTAGGTGCTGCTTGGCGCGAAGTACGTGATAACCGCGATTTTGAAACAGTACTTGATATGGTTAAAACCATTAATAGTAAAGGCTTAGAAGTTTGTGCTACACTTGGTATGGTTACCGAAGATCAAGCAAAACGCTTAGCTGAAGCTGGTTTATATGCTTATAACCATAACATTGATACAAGCGAAGAAAATTATAATAATGTAATTTCTACAAGAAATTTCGATGATCGTTTAAATACAATACATAACGTTCGTAAGGCTGGTTTAACAGTGTGTTCGGGTGGTATTATTGGAATGGGAGAATCTGTAAATGATAGAGTAGGTATGTTATACACTTTAAGTTTATTACGTCCTCAACCAGAATCGGTTCCAATTAATGCATTAGTAGCAGTAGAAGGTACACCTTTAGAAAATCAACCACCAGTGCCAATTTGGGATATGGTAAGAATGATAGCTACAGCGCGTATTGTATTGCCAAGAACTGCGGTTCGTTTATCTGCTGGGCGTTTAAGTATGAGTATGGAAGGCCAAGCTTTATGTTTTATGGCAGGAGCTAATTCTATTTTTGCTGGCGAAAAATTATTAACTACTCCAAATCCTTTATATAATCAAGATATGGAAATGTTTAAAATTTTAGGATTAAATACTAAGCAAGCTTTTGTAGATAAATTAAAAAAAGAAGTAGTAGCATAATTTTGCTTAATACCTTTTCTAATGTCAATACATAAACGTTTTCCAATAAAACTTTCAAGTGAAATTGAAAAGCGTATACAACATTCTTCTTTACGAAAATTAAAAACTCAGTTTCCGTCAATTGATTTTTCGAGTAATGATTATTTAGGATTTTCAACTAAAGGTTTATTGTATAATGAGCTTAAAGGCCTTAATGCATCAACAAAAATAGGTTCTACAGGTTCACGACTTATATCTGGTAATTCTCTTTTATTTAATGAAATAGAAAATGATATAGCCATGTTCCATCATGCAGAAAGTGCTTTAATTTTTAATTCGGGCTACGATGCAAATTTGGGATTATTATCCTCTGTTCCTCAAAAAGGAGATTTAGTGTTATATGATGAATTAATACATGCTTCAATTATTGATGGCATCAGGTTAAGTTATGCTACGAGTTATAAGTTTAATCATAATGATGTAGAATCGATAAAAGATTTAATACAAAGGCATAAAGAAAGCTTTAAAGAAATTTATATTGTTGTAGAGAGTGTTTATTCTATGGATGGTGATTCTGCTCCATTAAAGCAAATTGCAGAAGTTTCAAATTTATGTGATGCATTTTTAATTGTAGATGAAGCCCATGCCATTGGTGTATGCGGACAACAGGGTAGGGGACTTTGTAACGAATTGCAAATAGAACACGATTGCTTTGCTCGTATTTATACATATGGCAAGGCTATGGGTTGCCATGGTGCAGCCATTGTTGGCAATAGCGATTTAAAAAACTATTTAATAAATTTTGCACGTTCGTTTATTTATACCACTGCCATGCCAGAACATAGTTTATTGGCCATTAAGGCGGCTTATAATTTATTAGTTAAAACCAATGAAATAAATAGCTTGCAAGCTAACATTGCCTATTTTAATGCGCAATTAAATGATACTATAAACTTTATAAAAAGTAGCAGTGCCATACATTGTATAGTAAAACCTGGCAATGCCGAAATTCAAAAATTAGAAGAGGATTTGGCGGCAAATAACATTTTTGTAAAATCTATAAAAAGCCCTACAGTAAAAGAAAACCAAGAACGCATACGTATTTGCTTGCATGCTTTTAATACAAAAGAAGAAATTGAAGCATTAATAAAAGGTTTAGAATAGTTGGTTAAGCAATTCGTCCTTGTTTGCATTCCCACAATAATTTAAATTTATAACAGGCTTCATTGAATGTGCAACTTAAGTGGCGAAGATTTATCTGTTATTTGATATTTGTTTTTTTTAGAATATCCAATATTTTTTTAGGATCTTGTCGATTATCCCAAAATGCTGTGATTATAAGAAGTTCTTTATTGAATTTGTAAAATATACTAAAGTGACCTAATACGGAAACGTGAGTGTTAGGGAAATCTGCTTTTTTAAATAATTCGGGGTTGGATTGGATTACGTTAATTTGCGAAGCAATTAGTTTAATTAATTTTTCTGCATAAGTTGTTGTGCCATTGCGTTTAACCCAGTATTTTAAAATTTCTCTACGCTGTTGGGCAGCTGTCTCAGTCCAAACTACAGTTCTTTTAGCCATTTCAAGTCAGATTTGTCGAGTTGAGAGTGGGGAATTAATTTTTTTTCTTTAATATCCTTTTCGCTGAGGTTTAGCATTACAATTTGCTCCTCAGTTAACTTAACAGTTTCCGCGTCTATTGGACTATTTTTAACTAATTGAAAAAGTGCAGTTAAATATTCCTTGTTTGAAATAGTAAAAAGTTTTTCAATTATTCCATTTCTAATATGGTCAGTTGTAGTCATTGTTGGTGATTTTTAATATAAAGTTAATTAAAACAGATTAATTTCCAAAATTGCTAAAAATGTAGCTAGAAAACTGAAATGCACGTTGTTGTTTTAAATGTATCAGAAAATAAATAAATTGTTCAATCAATAAAAGTCCTACAGTAAAAGAAAACCAATAGCGCATAAGCATTTGCTTGCATTTAATACGAAAGAAGAAATTGATGCATTAATAAAAGGATTAGAATAGATGGTTAAGTAGCTCCTAAGTACCTCGTCCTTGTTTGCAACGAGGACGTTTTAACTGAGCGTTTTTAACGCTCAAATTAAAACTTTGTAATTATAACCATACAATTATAACCTACTTAATCAATTGTATTACTAAAAATATTTTCTTCTGGATTTGAAACAATCTTTTATAAATTATGATAGTTATTTAATGCGTTGAAAACGCATTTCTAAAACGTCCTCGTTGCAAACGAGGACGAGTTTGGCTGCTTTTGCAAATGCCGAAGCCGAATGCCCAAATGGGATTTAGGTTTTGTTATAGCCTGGCGGTTTCTTTTGCAGTTAGTTTAAATCCAGCTTTCGTTTCCGCATACACAGAAACAAATTAGCTAGTCTTTTTGCCAGTCAGTAAACCAGTTGTCTGTTCCTCTGATAACAACAAAGAAGCCGCCACAGAATGTGAGAATTCCTCTGATATCATGTAGAGCTGAAAGTGACACATAACAGATAGTGAGACCAAACACCCACTCAATATTGGAATAGATGCTCATTTTTGTTTTCTTCAGCCATATCATAAGGTATGCAAGGAACCACACCGAACCAAGAATCATAGGTTTAACCCACCAGTGTCGATCAATAAAACTTAATAATTCATTGTAGTGAATGAGCAAAAATATTAACGTTACAACTAAATTAATTGCAAGCCCAAACATTGCAGACACGAAGACAGGAGCAGGTAAATATTTTTTTTTACTCATTAGTTTTTGTTTAAGTAGTATTGAATTTACCACTTTTTCTGTAAATTAGTTCTAAAGCACGAATTAAATACGAAAACTTATTAGCAATAAACTTTAGGTCTGCGTTAGGTCTACCAAGTTTTAGTGAGAACGATACAATGCTTGAGAATTTGTGAGTGTAATTGTCGCCACGAAACCTGAATTTAAATTTGTTTGAAGTAAAACATTGATGTCAACGTTTAGGTTTTGGTTCTCGTCCTACCGCTTGGCTATAACATCCAAATAAAACTAACTCTCTCATCCTTATCTGTATTATTTAGCAGGCTATGGATGTTTTTAGCACTATTTAGATAATTTAAATTTACTCTTTTAAGCATTAATAATCAAATGGAATTAACAGTTTATAATTAGGGTTCAATTAATAAACATCATTACAGTTATAGAAAACTAAGACCGTATTCGAATTTATTTAATGTTAATTCTCTTCAAAATTAATAATCCATTCTAAGCCATATTTATCTCTAAACATGCCATAGCATGGCTCTAATGGGTCCTCACTTATAGGCACTTCTATTTGCGCATCTACTGTAAGCCCTTTGTATAGTTTAACTGCTTCTTCATAGCTATCTGCATTGATAAAAATTTTACTTCTATTTTCGTTTTCATTTGTCTTTCCCATAAATTCCGGAACGTCATTAGCCATTAAAAATGATTGTCCAATTGGTAAAGCAATGTGCATTATTTTATTAGCATCTGTTTCTGATACCTGAAAGTGTTCATTTGCAATGTCTTTAAACCTAATAAGTTTTGTGAAATCGCCACCAAAAACAGATTTATAAAATGTGAATGCTTCTTCGGCATTTCCATTAAAGTTTATATGAGGATTAATTTGCGCCATTTGTTTTTTTAATTTAACTTTTTATGATAGCTAAATTAAAAATTTCTCTTTCATATTGTTTAATTTTTTTACGAAAGTCTAGACCTACATTATAAACAAACTGTTTTTTGAGTGTGTGTGGTAAAAAAAAAGAGGCTGTCTCAAAAGTCAGTTTTAAAGTCATTCTGAACTTGTTTCAGAATCTAGAGATGAGTAAAATCAACCTCTTTAGAGATGCCGAATCGAGTTCGGCATGACGATTTGGGACTTTTGAGACAGCCTCTTTTAATGATAGCTAAATCTTAGTTTATTTATTTTTTGTAAACCATTATATTAAAAACAAAAGCTTGCATTTTTTTAATTTGTTCGCTACGTTTTAAACCTTTTATAGAAGATTTTTTTGCATTTAACGTTAATTCTGTTTTTAAAGATTCATCTTCTATAGATGCTATAGCTTGTTTAATTAAGTTAGATTTAATAGCAAAACCTGTTCCTTCTGCACTGCTTAATTTACCTCTAATAATACCAATTACATTACCTTGTTCATCTAATAACGGACCACCACTATTACCTGGGTTTACAGGAATTGATACTTGGAACATAGTTGTATCATTATTATATCCAGATAATGCACTTAAAGAACCTTCGCCATATACCATATCTTTACGAGGGTAACCAATAGTAAATACTTTATCTCCAATTTCTGAAACATTATTATTAAAAGAAAAAGGGTAAGAAATTTTATCTAAAGCTTCCGTATTATCAAGTTTATAAATTGCAATATCTAATGTAGGGTCTGTAGCTACTAGTTTTGCAGAAACTCTATCTAAAATGGAGTTAGTTACAAAAACTGAATCGGCATTTTTTACCATGTGTAAACTAGTAATAAAATAGCCCTTGTTGTTTAAAGCAAAACCTGTACCTTCTATATTTGCTGGTGCATATGCAGCTTTTACAATATTGTTTTTAGCAGTGTGTATTCCACCGATAATGGCATCTTGAGAATATTTTAATTCTGCCACATCTCTTTTTAAATCTGTAATATCGTTGCTTTGTTTTTTTAGTAAGTAGCCACCAGTACTTAAAACGGTTAAAGTTCCTATTACAGCCATAACTGCTACCGAAGCAGCAACAGCCACTGTTTTACCATGTTTTTTAACAAAGCCTTCGTTTATAGAAACTATTTTAGCATCTTTTCCAAATTCTTGTTGGTGTATAGTAGAAAATAATTGTTTAATGTTTTGGCGTTGCTCATGGTTGTTTAAACCTTCAATTAGCACTCTGTGCTTTTCAAATGCTGTTGCAAATTCTAAATCAGTTTTTAAACGTGCTTCAAAATCAGTTTTTTCTTGTGGAGTACAAGTTCCAAATAAGTAATTGTCAAATAAATCAGTTGCTCTCATGTTTCTCTCTCTTATTAATCTTCAAAAAAACTTCGTTTTAAACGTTGTAAACACTTGTATTTTTGGGTTTTTGCATTATCTGAATTTGTATAACCAAATTTTTCTGAGATTTCGTCCATGCTTAATTTATACACATAAAAATCTTTTAAAATGGTTTTACAAGGTTCACCTAATTCTTCTAGGCTTGCGTTCATTTTTTCAATATCTGATTCTTTTTTAATATGATCAGTTAATTCTTCGGTTACATCAACTACTTCATCTTCTTCGTCTTCTTTAAAACGATAAGTATTTCCGTTTTTACGTAATTGTTTTAACCATAAACGTTTTGCTATAGAAAAAATAAAGGTTTGCAACTGGCAATTTAACTCAAAATTGGGCTTTTGTACGTTTTCGTAGAGCACAATTAGTGTTTCTTGGTAAATATCAGCTGCAGATTCGCTATTTCCGCTATTGTTTACAACATATTTAAGAACGAGGTTATAGTACTTTTTGTATAAAGCACGTAACACGGCATCGTTGTTATGCTTAAGGCCTTCTACAAATTGTAGATCTGTGTACGTTACTTTCGACATAAAGTCTGTTTGAGTTAATACCTAATTTGGTTAAAGGTAACCCACATTTTTTGGATTTTTATGGTATTTGGTCTAATTTTTTAAGAAAAAGCTTTGTTTTTCTATAAATATGCCTAAAAACTTATTTACAAATCGCTAATCAAGGGAAAAGAACCAAGTGCAATTGTTTAACAAATAGTGCTTAATAAAAGAATTTTTACTAATAGACTTTGTATGTGTTAAGGTATCACTAGTTCAGATGTAGTATTCATACAGTTCGTCATTGCGAAAGAGGCACGATTGAAGCAATGCTTCGACAGGCTCAGTAACCATCTCAAGTAATGTGTGAGATGGCTTCGTTCCTCGCCATGACGAAAGGTAATAAAGTTTATAAAACATAAATGCTTAACCAATATAAAGTTTAATATAAATAGCCTAAAACAAACTGAGTTGTTTATCACCAGCCTTGTAATTAAATTTATCTAATGCAAAGGTAAATTCTGTAGTTGTTTCAAGGAACTTAGTTTTTGATAGTTTGTACAATTCCATTATGGCTTCAGCAATTTTGCCTTCTCCTTTTATACGAACACTTTTTCTGCTATCGCCAACTTTACCGCCATGGCATGAACTAATTTGATTCCACACCTTTGTTGCTCTATCTGGGAAATTTTTCACTAACCAATCTTTAAAAATGTGTTCTACAGCGCCATTTAATCTTACAATGGTAATTCCAGCTGTAGTGGCTCCAGCAGTAGCAGCTTGTTCCATTACTTTTGGAATTTCATGGTGGTTTATTCCTGGAATGATTGGCGCTATCATTACGCCACATGGAATACCGTGTTTCGTTAGTTTTGCAATAACTTCCATTCTGTTTTTGTAAGTAGAGGTGCGAGGTTCTAATAACTGTCTTACTTTTTCATCCGACCCAGTTACAGAAATCATTACATGTACTAAGTTTAATTCAGCTAATTGAGTTAAAATATCAATATCTCTTTCAATAAGGGTGTTTTTGGTAATAATAGCAACAGGATGTTTGTATTTTAAACATACCTGCAAAATACTACGTGTAATGCCAAGTTTTTTTTCAACGGGTTGGTAGCAATCTGTATTTCCAGAAAGCATAATTGGTTGAGGTTTCCAATTTTTATTACTGAATTCTTTTTCGAGTAATTCAGCGGCGTTTTTTTTGACAATAATCTTTCTCTCAAAATCTAAACCTGCACTGTATCCCCAAAATTCGTGAGTATTACGGGCATAGCAATATACGCAACCGTGTTCGCAACCTTGGTATGGGTTTAATGAGTAGGCTAGCCCAATATCCGTACTTTCAACTTTGTTTATAATGGTTTTGGGGTAAGTATAAATAATTTCTGTTTCCTCTTTTTGTAAAAAAGGCTCATCAAGAACTTCCTTAAACTCTTGAACGTAGTTGTTTTTACTAAATTGGTTGTGAGGATTAAATTGTGCACCTCTTCCTTTAAAATAATCTACAGTAGCAGTTTCCATGGCTTATATTATTTATTAACACAAAAATATTAATAAATAATAGCAATTGGTTGCTATAAATTGTAGCATTATGTATTTTGGTAAAAATACATTGTTATTTTATTTGGATTCTTAATCCTTCTGTATTATTCCAAACAATCATTTTGGCTTTGCCTTTCATAAAGTTTAATTCTTCTTTACCATTTCTTAGGCTTTTTTTAGAAGGTTCTCCAAATTTTTCAATTAATTGATTAAATAATACTTTAATAAATTTTGAGTATGATTCAGCTTCTTCCCCAGTATTGAAATAAGAAAAATGCAATTTTATAATTTCAATTGGTTGTTTTTCAAATGCCCAAAATAGTACAGATAATTTGTGATGCGCTCTTAAGCCATGTGTTGGATGATTTATTGCCAAAATGTACTCAACTGTTTGTTGTTGTTCACTTTCAAGCTCTATATTGTCTGGATTTTTAATTTTATCTAATATGTATTTTATATCTGTATGCAATGGGATTTCTAAAAATGAAAAACCATTTTCTTCATTATAATTTAAATTTGTAATTATATAAGAAATTACCTCATTTGAATTTTGAAGTTCTTTATTTTGCATAATCGTAATTTATTAAGTTTATGAGTTTTGTTTCTGTATCTACTAAATGTGGTTTAAATTGTATAAAATAATTTAATTGCCATGTTTGTGTTTTTTCGGCTTGTTTACTGCTTGTTATATCCCATGGTGGATAAACTCTTATACCTCTTTTGCCATCACTACCATTATGAGTTATGATTTTATTTTTTGCTAATAGTTCTTTAGGGAAAATAAATTGCCCCAATTTATCTTCAAATTTCACAGTAATTATATACGCATCAAAATCATCCTTCGTATTAAATGGTTCAGTAATTCCATCGCTATTTCTTTTCCAAACGGTTACAAATTGACCATTTTTAGTGGGCGTTATTTTAGCAGTACGATGTATAATTTTTTTACTATCAAGTGTAAAAGTGCAGGCATCATATTCTTTGCTTTCATCACTAAAACATAAATCGTTAAAACTTAAACCGCAATTTTTATAAAATAGTTGTAACGTTTCAAAAATAGTATGATTAGTTTTTTCTAACATATTTGCTTATTTCTTTTTGGCTACACATCTTATTACAGAACCTGTTCCAACATGGTAAAGCCCTTCATTAAGTTCAATAATGGTTTCTTCTAATTCAATAAATTCAAAGTTTGTAAAATCTGCTTTTAATTCTTCAACAGAAAACAACATATCTAAATCTTTAGGTCCGCCAACTTTGTTGTTTGCCGTATTATAACTTAAATGAGATTTACTAAATGCTTCAAAAATTAATGTGCCACCAGGTTTTAAAAACTGTACTAATGTTTTGTGATAATTAGATTTGATATGAGCAGGAAAGTGCGCATAAATTAGTGCTAAAGCATCAAACTGATTAGGCATGAAATTCAAATTTTGCAATTCCCCAACTTGGTAATCAATAGTAACATTATTTGTTTGCGCAAGTTTAATGGCTTTGTTTTTACCTTCATTACTAATATCAAAAGCCGAAACTGTAAAGCCCTGAGTAGCTGCATATACAGCATTTCTTCCTTCGCCTTCTGCAGGGAAAAGAATAGCACATGGTTTTATTTTTTGTAATTGCTCTTTTAAAAATACATTTGGATTTGTGCCGTAGGCAAACTCTGGGCTGCTGTATCTGTCATCCCACATTTTAGAATTTGGTATGTTCATTATAATTTTAATAAAGGTTAGTTGCTTTTATTTATTTGGTTAATAATCCAATTAATTTGTGAATCATTATTTGTTTTTAAATCTATAGGATTTATTTCTAGCTCAACATCAGGCTTTATACCCTTTGAATCATAAATAAAGTTTGGTGTTTTCATTTTAAATTGTAAAAATGGAATCCATACCATTGTTTTAGAATAAGCTAATATAAATGCCTGTAAACCAGAATTGCTATAATCACTTCCTTGTGAGTATTCGCCATAAAATTTTCCAATATTGTAATTTCTTAGTAGCGATAAAAAGTGACCTGTTGTAGAAAAACATTCCCCATTAAGTAAAACACTTATTTTTCCTTTGTAGTAATTTGATTTGTTTTGTTGTTTTTCAAACCACCAATAATCAAGACTATCTGTTTCTAAATAGCAATTTAAATTGTTAATGGGTTTGGTGTCATTCATATTTATTTCCTCAATGTTATTTGGGTATTGAGCTAGGTATTTCCAGTTATTTACAGTATTGTATTTTACACCAATATAATCAAAGTAATAATATGGTTTATTTATAAGGTATGAAAAAACGAAGTTTGAAATTTCTGGAGCCCCACCGCTATTACCTCGTAAATCAATTATTAGGTTTGGTATTTTTGAGCTATCAATTTTATTGAAAAAAGTTGAAATTTGTTTTTCTGCAAGTATTCTATCCTTTTCTATATAGCCATTTTCGAATGAATGTAGTTTTAGAATTGCAATATCATTTTTGATAATTTTAAAGGATA
>ERZ724520.1085-NODE-1085-length-14030-cov-8.026977_pt1 | contig 14030 bp, 7 predicted proteins | sample MGYA00376053_ERZ724520 | MGnify/ENA primary metagenome ERZ724520 (study PRJEB28724, sample SAMN07190886) | activated sludge metagenome | isolation source: activated sludge of sewage treatment plant in Hong Hong | place: USA: Christiansburg, Virginia | collected... | reverse complement strand
ATATTGGTGTGTGTAAATGAATAAGTCGCTCCGTTTGCGGTGTTGATACTTACTCCATTTGCTTTTAAATTATAATCGGCATTTCCGTTTGTATTTGATGCCTGAATGGTCCTGCTATCACCTGAATTGATGAGCGTTGTACTGTTTTCAGCAGGCACTGTTAGACTTGTTTGAAAAAGTCCAACATCAAAAATAAAATCACCACAAGCTGGCAATGCCTTTTTTAAGGTTTGTGTTCCTGTAGCATTCCTAAATACAATACCTAATTTGGTAGCATTGAGTTGTTCGGTGGCATCTAAACCAAAATAAGTACTTGGTGTTAAGGTAATGCTATAGGTTCCTGGACCTGTATTTGACAACAAACCTATATTGTCATCTTGTCCCCAATTACCTATCACAGAAAAGCCAAAAGCATTGGCTGTATTACCGATTCCGGCATGCATATATACTTTTGCCGGAGAATTCCCCATAGTATTACAAGTTGCAATTGGGAAAGTTACTCTAATTGTAATCTGGTCTGTAACGTTAAAAGTAGCCGGAGTTATGGTTACTTGAGAAAACATTACTGACGAAAACAAGCAAAGCATTAAATTTAATAAAACATTCTTTTTCATAGCGTTTAATGTTAAAAAAGGGCTGTTGTTAGGCAGCCCTTTTGTTAGCGTTTTTTATAAATTAATTTGGATTTAACACCAATTGATAAGTATAATTCCTTGGATTGCTGATATCAACAATAACATCGTATTTGGTTTTGGTATTTAAATCGACATAATCGCCAGGAGCCTTAATCGTTCCATCACCATAATCAGCAGCAACATATGGTGTTGGCACTACAGTGATTGGGCTAATTTCTGTACTACCGGTTCCTGTACCCTTAAAAATAGATACTGGTGTAGAACCATTACCTGTTTTGAAACCGAATTTCTTACCATTGATCAACTCAATAGTAAGTTTCCATGTTTTGGATGCAACATCATAAACCATTGGCGTGATGTTAGCAAAACCAAATGGTCTGGTTGCCGCTCCAAAAATTCCGAATGAATATGATGTTAGAGAAAAAGTATTCGCTACTAAATCTGCTTTCACTAAATAATGCCCAGTGGTCGTAATGGTATAACTTGTTGGTCCTGCTTGAACTAAAGTACTACCGCTTACACCATATATTGAAGGATTTGAAAACTCACCGCAAGCATCTGGTTTGTAGAATTTGTAATCACCTGCTTCTAAATACATATACCCTTCATAGTTTGTAAAAGTTTTATAATCTACCGAAGCAAGTTTAGCACTATTGCTTGCTGAGCTACCATCTTTTACAAAAGCTAAAATTGGAAGTGTTTTAGGATACCCTTTTACAGCTATTGTTACCGGGTTTGAGTATTGATATAAAGCATTCGTAGACACTCCTAGTTTAGATTTCACTCTAACATCAATATTCATTTCGTTACAATTGAATGTTGGAAGCTGATTTAATAGTGTGTTGAAGTCACCTTGTGTTATGTTGGCTTCTCTTGCATCAAGCGCTAGATTGAAACCAAAAGTTGACTCGACAGCATTAGTAAAATTCGGGTCTGCATCATGATCTGAAATTACAAGAACATAACTTGATGCTGTAGCAACACCATTGTTAGCTCTATCCCATTCGAATCTAGAAAATACACTAGCACTATTTTCATCCAACAAGACTGAAGGAGAAACTACAGAGGCATCTTTACGAAGTTCAAATCCATTAGCACTGACAACAGGATCTTTGTCATTCGTGCAGGACCACAAAGTGATTATTGCAAAAAGTAATGTTGATATTTTTAAAATATTTTTCATTTATAATTATATTTAAATTAATATCCTGGATTTGGAGTCAAGTTAGGATTGGCCTGAATGGCTTTTAAAGGAATTGGGAATAATTTGTAATGATCTGGAAACGCTGTTCCGTCTTTTACACCACCTTTCCATGGCCATAAGTAAGATGCGTTTGTAAATTTGCCGTATCTGATTAAGTCGGTTCTTCTGTGCCCTTCGAAGTTAAGTTCTCTTCCTCTTTCGTCTAATATAAAATCAGGAGTTAAATCACCAGCAGTAATTGATGATGCATTTGATCTGTTTCGAATAGCATTCACATATCCAACAGCTTCTGAAACACTTCCTCCAGCACCTCTTGCTACACACTCTGCATAAATCAGATAAACGTCTGCGAGTCTGAATAATGGAAAATCAGTATTTGCAAAAGAATTGATTACAGTTGGCCCAACAAAATTGGTATTCCTAAATTTTGTAGAAGGGAAGCCATCAATCCATGCTTTGTAATCATTCATTTCATAATTATGTCTTTTGGCAGGATCAGGATTACTAGAGCCTGTAAAGAATAATTTTGCCCGATCATCACTAGATGCTTCTAAGGCGGCTGTGGTACTTCCAAACAAACCGTACCATGCTTTTGTAGCTCTGTGACCACCCCAAGCGTTGGTTCCTCCACCTGGATTTCCATAGTCGGAAGCCGTCATGGTTATATCATTGAGGCTACCGTTAATTAGGTAAGTCGTATTTCCATAACTTTGGCTTACTTGTGAATCAGCAATCAGTGCGTAGATAATTTCGTTTTTAGCACTTGTTCTGTCATTGTCAGCCTGAAATAAGCTTCCAAAATTAGGTGCCAAACTGTATCCGCCTTCATCAATTACTTTCTTAGCATAAATCATAGCATCGGTATAACGAGGTGTACCTGTGTATACTTCTGAATTGAGGTACAATTTAGCAAGCAACATTCTCGCTGTTGATCTATTGGCTTGACCATATCCGATATACATTGGTAATTTAGGTTCAATTTCCAACAATTCAGTTTCAAGAAAGGCGAAAAGTTGCGCTCTGTTGGTTTCTGGCTTTAATGTTCCTATAGGATCTGTTTCAAGTAATAACGGACCTTTTCCAAAACAGTCAATCAAGTAGTAATAAGCCAAGGCACGTAAAAATCGCATTTCGCTGATGACTTGATCTTTGGTCGAAATATTATATACATTCATTTGATTAATCACAGCATTCGATTGTGTAACCGTGTAATAAATTCTGTTATACATATATCCAAAAAACTTGTTGCTGTCAGTCCAATCTGTATTGGTAGTCAACTGATCGAGCCCATTATCACCCCAACGGTTTTTCATGCCATCCGCAGTAAAATCTTGCAAATTGATAATCCCTCTTAAAAAAGGTGATTCACCTGGGTCATCTCCAGGTATGTTAGTACTACCTGGCCCTGAAGGTCCTGATAACGCAAGTGTAGCATATACCTGCGACACCAAACCAGCTAAGGTTGCTTGCTGTGCCAATAACTGATCTAAAGTCAAATCCTTTCCTTTTGGTTCGGTATTGAGATCATCTGTACAACTAATTGACAACAATAGAACTACCAATCCTAACGCGATGCCTTTTATTTTAAATTTTTTCATAATTCTTTTTTTTAATATTAAAAGTCAAGACTTAATCCTAAAGTATAGGTAGTTGGTCTTGGGTAAAAATTATTGTCAATGGCTCCAAAATTTTCAGGATCTTGCCCTGAATAATTTGTAAACAAAAATGGGTTATTAACTGAACCACTTACTTTTAGCGTCGATTTCTTTACAAATTTAAGAAATTTATAGGCCAAAGAAATGTTATCACATCTTAAAAAAGTAGCATCTTCCATATACATGTCAGAGAATGGAACGTTGTTTAAACTACCAAACTCAACAAGCGGATTTACTGATTCCAAGACATTATAAAGTGCATTTCCGTTCAACGAAGACGCACTACTAAGTGCTCCTTGATTCTTTTGTTTTTGATTATAGACCTGACCACCAATCTGTCCTCTGAAACTGGCTGATAAATCCCAGTTTTTATAAGTTACATTGGTATTAAAACCATAGGTCCAGTTTGGCTGTGTAGCAGCATAATATCTGTCATCATTGGTGATTTGTCCGTCGCCATTTCTATCCACATAAGCACCCACAACTGCATCACCATTACCATCATAAACCTGTTCAAATACCCAGGCAGATCTCGGTTGGTCACCCACGTGGTGCCACATCAAATAATTTCCGGTTCCTTCAACGCTTGTGTCTGTAACCGCTATTACAGTCCTACCTTCCAAATTTGTAACCTTATTATAATTGTAAGCTATGTTCCCGCCAAAACTTAAAGAGAATTTATCGGTAGTAATCGCTTTGACATTTAAAGTAGTCTCAATACCTTCTCCTTCAATTTCTCCAATATTCTTAGCAAAATCACCTGAAACAGTTCCACCAGCAGGAAAAGTAACTACTGCTAACAAATCTGTGGTTTTGCGTTTGTATACATCAACACTACCAGAAAGAATGCTGTTTTTGAAAAATTCAAAATCCAAACCGAAGTTTATCGTCGTTGTTTTTTCCCAAGTAAGGTCTTCGCTGAAACTTATAGGACTATAAATTGTGACACCAGGCAAATATTGACTTGTCGCATTTCCTGGAGTAAATAAAAGTTGTGAAGGGAAATACCCCACTTTTTTACCTCCACCAATGTCAGTCTCTGCTATACCGGATTGTCCTGTTTTACCCCAACCTACTCTTAATTTTAAATCTTGTACTGTGTTGGAGTTTTTAAGAAATGACTCTTCCTTAATTTTCCAAGCGGCTCCAACAGCAGGAAAATAACCCCATCTGTTTTCTGGTGTGTATAAAGAGGTAGCATCAGCTCTCATCGTAGCCGTAAACAAATACTTACCTAACAAATCAATATTGGTTCTAGCAAAAAAGGCTTGAAGGTTTAGCGGTAAATAATACCTATTGTTTTTATTGTTTTCATCAATATTAGGAACTCTGACACCTGTAACGCCATCTATTTTTGTTTGATTACTATTCCCGTCAGTCTTGAAATTTTGGTAAGAGTAACCTGCCTGAGCATCAAACCTTGTTACAAATCCTGTCATTGTTTTATTGTATACCGCATAAGCATCCATGGTGGTATTGGTCGATGTCTGATTTTCTAGGTAAGTTAACCCAGGATTGAATATATATTGATTTACAGGACCCGTCGGAACAAGCGTATAAGTCGCTATTGAATTGTTCTCGAAATTTTCTCTAATTCTTGCCTGTGAGGCATCGATTCCTAAATTGACTACTGCACGTAAATCTTTTAAGAAAGGAAGCTTGTAATCAAATTCCACATTCCCTAAAAATCGCACTGCTCTTTCCGGTCTTCTTCTCTGTTCCAATAAAGCTAAAGGATTCCATGATCCAAGAGGCGCATTCGTTGCTGGATCTAATGACTGAGCATAACCTCCAAATATTGATGATGCATCATATACAGGTTTGGTCGGATCCATACTCAGAGCTCCTCCCAAAGCGCCACCTTCATCAATAGCATTTTTATCCGTGTATGAACCTTTGGCATTGACATCAATCTTCAAATTGTCTTGCAACAACTTTGGTGTCATTTTAAACGAATAAGTAAATCGCTCGTAGTCATTCGTTTTTAAAAGTCCTTGAACCTTGTTATATCCTAATGAAACCCTGAACGGTATTTTTTTATACATATTAGCCCTAACTGTGAAATTATGATCGGTAGAGATAGACGTTCTCATCACCTGATCTTCCCAATCAGTATTACTTAAAAGACGACCTTCAACTTCAGGTGTTGCTGGATTATCAATCGCTGTCGTTGACGGATCATCAACGCCTAAAAGATTTGTCTTATCCGAAGAAACTCCTGTACCTGGGAAATAAGTTTGAATAAATCTTGTATACTCAGGACCACTCATGACATTAAGCGACTTGTTTAGTTTACCGACAGAAATATTCGCAGAATAATTAAACTGTGGCTCTCCACTTGTTCCTTTTTTAGTCGTAATTAAAATAACCCCATTAGAAGCCCTAACACCATATATAGCAGTAGCAGACGCGTCTTTTAATATAGAAAAACTTTCAATATCATTCGGATTAATCAAAGTAAAAGGATTACTTACTCCTGCAGGATTTAAATCTCCGATAGGAACACCATCGATAATGATCAACGGATTGTTACTAGCGTTCAAAGAAGCACCTCCTCTAATTCTAATATTTGGTGAAGAGTCAGGTGAACCACCGCTGTTTGTGATTCTAACACCCGCAGCCTTTCCTGCCAATAACTGGTCTACTGAAACGATAGCACCTTTGTTAAAATCTTTAGCAGTAACCAACGACACAGAACCCGTCGCATCTTTCTTTTTTGCAGCGCCATAACCTACTTGAATCAAAACCTCTTGAAGCTGATTTGATTCTTCTTCTAAGCCTACATTAATATTATTCTGAGAATCATAGGTAATGACTGAGTTTTTATAGCCAACATAAGAAAAAACGATTTTCTCGCCTTTCTTTACTTTCGACAATTTAAATTTTCCGTCAAAATCAGTTTGAGTTCCGTTGGCAGCACCTTGTATTACTACGTTTACTCCCGGAATAGGTTGGTTGGAAACCTTGTCAACAACGGTACCTTCAACAGTGCTCTGTGCAAAGACACCAAAAGGCAGAAGGAGCATTAAAAATAACAACTTTTTGTAAATTGTTTTCATACATTTTGTTTAAGTTAGAGTTTGATTTTTGAGCTTATACATTACTTCGAAAGTTAAATTTAGGTAAATTTTTTGTTTTTTTTAAGAAACGCCTGTTAATTGTGTGTCGAAAACGTTTTCGTGTTGAAAACTTTCCAAATTATTCATTTTTTTAGGTCTTAAATTTCCATTACTAAAAATATAAATTACCTTTATTCTGAAAACACCATTTTATATACTCTGCTATCATGAAAAGAAAAGTTACTTTAAAACAAATCGCTAAAGAATTAGACGTATCGATTTCTACCGTTTCAAAATCACTTCGAGACAGCCCAGAAATTAGCGAAGACACCCGCCAAAAAGTACAAGCCTTTGCCAAATTATACAATTACAAACCGAACTTAATCGCACTAAGTCTTAAAAACAAAAAAACAAAAACCATCGGCATCATCATTCCCGAAATTGTACATCATTTTTTTGCAACAGTCATTAGTGGCATCGAGCATATTGCCAATGAAAAAGGCTATAATGTGATTGTATGTTTGTCTGACGAATCTTTTGATAAAGAGGTCATTAACATGGAAATGCTAGCCAACGGAAGTATCGATGGGTTTATCATGTCGCTATCTAAAGAAACCCAACAGAAAAAGGATTTTCATCACATAAGCGAAGTCATTAATCAAGGCATGCCTGTTGTAATGTTCGACAGAGTAACCAACGATATTTTATGCGATAAAGTAATTATTGACGACAGTTTAGCTGCCTATGAAGCCGTTCAAGGTTTAATCAATAATGGCTTTAAAAAAATTGGCCTTATCACCACCGTTGACTATGTTAGCGTAGGTAAATTGAGAACCGAAGGGTATTACAAAGCCTTAAGAGATAATGGGATTGCCATCGACGAAAACTTAATTGTAAAAATAGAAGACATCGAAAACTGCGCAGAGCAAATCAAAAAATTAATCTCAAATAATAAAGTAGATTCTGTTTTTGCTGTCAACGAATTGTTTGCCGTAACCGCCATTAAAACCGCTAAGAAATTAAACTTAAAAGTACCCGAAGACATCGCTGTAATTGGCTTTACTGATGGTATCATTTCAACCTATTCTTCGCCAAGCATTACTACTGTGAGTCAAAACGGAATTAAAATGGGTAACAAAGCAGCCCATATGCTGATCGAGAGATTAGAGTCGGAAGAAGATGAAGAAGAACATTACAAAACCGAGGTCATCGAAACCCATTTGGTACAAAGAGAATCAACACCAATACTTAAATAATTGAATGTGCTGTAACCAAATTACATTTCGTCGATAATTTTCAACTTTTCTTTTTTGAAAAGAAAAATAACATATATTTACAGCCAAATATCAGAACTTATACTTTACTTCGAAAATTTAGTAAGTTTTGATAAGCAAAGCGCTTATCGTATACAATTTTAAATTACGATAATGGAAAAGCGTAAATTAGGTTTCTGGGAAGTATGGAACATGAGTTTCGGCTTCTTAGGAATACAGTTCGGTTTTGCTCTGCAAGGCGGATTCATGTCTAGAATTTTTCAAACCCTCGGAGCAGACCCGCATGACATTCCTGCTCTATGGATTGCAGCACCTCTAACAGGACTATTGGTTCAACCCATCATTGGTTACCTCAGCGACAATACTTGGCATCCAAAATATGGCAGACGAAAGCCTTATTTCCTTTTGGGCGCCATATTAAGCTCCTTTGCACTATTTTTCGTTCCTTACTCTTCTACACTATGGATAGCTGCTGGTTTTCTATGGATTTTAGATGCTTCGATTAATATTAGCATGGAACCATTCAGAGCTTTGGTTGCCGACAAACTTCCAGAGTCACAAAGATCTTACGGATTTGTGCTCCAAACACTTATCATCGGAATCGGAACCTGGATCGCATCCAACCTACCATGGTTGGTGAATAAAATGGGTTTTACCGAAGAAGCAGCTCCTGGTGTAGTTCCAGAATATGTTAAAATCGCTTTCGGTATCGGCGCTATGGTTTTTCTAATTAGTATTCTATATACCGTACTGAAAACCAAAGAATATCCCCCAAAAGATTTAGAAACTTTCAAAAAAGAGAAAAAAGAAAATCGCTTCGTGCATGACTTTTTATTCTCTTTAAAAAATATGCCTGTCACCATGAAAAAACTAGGATTGATTCAGTTTTTCAGTTGGTTTGCTTTCTTTACCATGTGGAGTATGGCTACGCCTGCGCTAACAGATTATGTATACAAAGCACCAGCACCTGACAAAACCGCTTTCGACTTTTCAATTCCTGCTCAAGAGCAGGCCTTCAATATAGCCAATAAGGCTTTCCAAACTGCTTCTGATAATGTGGGTTCAGCGATGGGTATCTATGGACTTTCATCCATGGTTTTCGCATTATTACTCACTTTTTATGCCGCTAAAAGATCTGTAAATAGAAAATTGGTTCACATGTTTTCATTGGTCGCTGGAGGTGTAGGCTTCTTGCTAATGGGACTTGGACAAGCGTCTCTTCTGAACATTTCCTTTATTTTAATTGGAATTTCATGGGGAAGTATTCTTTCCATGCCTTATGCCATGCTTTCAAGTTCTGTTGACGAAAAAAGAATGGGTATGATGATGGGTCTTTTCAATATGTTCATCGTGATACCACAAATCATAGCAGCATTAGGTGGTATTAATTTCTTGTCTGAACTAATTAGCAAAAGCAGTATTGCTCCAATGATTTTAGCTGGAATTTCTCTTATACTGGGCGGATTAAGCAATTTTTTAATTAATGATAAAAAGGTTATAATAGGATAATGAATAAAAAAGCATTCATATTCGACCTCGACGGAGTGATTGTGGATACCGCAAAATATCACTTCCTCGCTTGGCAAAAAATAGCAAGCGAACTCGGAATCGAATTTACCCCAGAACACAACGAAAACTTAAAAGGTGTCAGCCGCATTCGTTCTCTAGATCTTATCTTAGAATTAGGAAATATTCAAGCGTCACAAGAAGATAAAAACAAATGGCTCATTCAAAAAAATGAAGATTATTTGTCTTATTTAGTCGACATGAATTTTAGTGAAATATTGCCCGGTGTCATGCCAGTATTAGAATATTTAAAAGAAAACAATCAGGGCATTGCATTAGGGTCTGCTAGTAAAAATGCAAGACCTATTTTAGAGAAAACTGGCATTCTAAGCTACTTCAACGTAATCATTGATGGCAACGATGTAACCAATGCCAAACCAGATCCAGAAGTATTTGTGCAAGCAGCCAAAGGATTGCAAATTGCTAATGAAAATGCTATTGTTTTTGAAGATTCTGTTGCCGGAATTCAAGCTGCCAATGCTGCTAAAATGGTTAGCATCGGAATAGGTGAAGCCAATGTCCTTCATGAAGCACAGTACATCTTTAAAGACTTTACTTATATGGATTTAAGCTTTATTGAATCCCTAATAAAAAAATAAAAACGAAAAGAATAAAATCAGCTTACTGGTTTTAGCATGTCAATAAAAATTGAAAAAGAAAAAAGAAAATGAACCAAGATTATATTAAGCCAGACCATTGGTCCATCATTGAAGAAGGATTTGATGTAGAAAGTGTAAAATCATCCGAAAGCCTTTTTAGCATTGGTAACGGAGCTATGGGGCAACGCGCTAATTTTGAAGAACAATATAGCGGACATACGTTCCAAGGTAGCTATATCGCCGGAATTTATTATCCCGATAAAACCAAAGTGGGCTGGTGGAAAAATGGCTATCCAGAATATTTTGCCAAAGTACTCAACGCACCAAATTGGATTGGAATTGATATTGAAATTAATGGCGAAATGCTAGATTTGAATGCTTGTTCAAAAGTAACAAACTTCAAACGTGAACTCAACATGAAAGAAGGTTGGTATCACCGTTCGTTTGACGCTACTTTAAAAAACGGAACAGAAATTCGCGCCAACATCCGTCGCTTTTTATCGCTAAATTTAGATGAAGTCGGTGTCATCAATTATGAAATCACCCCTATTAATAAGGACGCAACCATTGTTTTCAAACCTTATCTAGATGCCGGAGTAACCAATGAAGACGCCAATTGGGAAGAAAAATTCTGGGAACCGCTCGATGTGAAGCACAATCAAAATGCTGCCTTTGTTACGGCACGTACGTTTAAAACACATTTCATCGCCACCACGTTCATGCACAATGCTATTTTGTTGGATGGCGAAAACACCAATATTAATCCAGAAAACATTGAGTCAAACAACGAAAAAATTCAATTCAATTACGCCGTCAATGTAGCGCAAAATGCTACGGCTTCGATTCAAAAAATCGGTGGATATACGGTTTCTCTAAACCACGAAAACACCCAAACTGCTGCCGAAAAAGTAATCGAACAAGCTTTGGCAAAAGGCTACAATCAATTGTTGCAAGAACAAATTGAAGCTTGGGACAAAATCTGGGAAATGTCAGACATTACCATCGAAGGCGACGTCAAAGCGCAACAAGGAATTCGGTTCAATATTTTTCAATTGAACCAAACGTATTTAGGAAAAGATTCTCGTTTGAACATCGGTCCGAAAGGATTTACCGGAGAAAAATACGGCGGTTCAACATATTGGGATACCGAAGCGTATTGCATTCCGTTTTACATGGCTACGAAAGACCAACAAGTCGCCAGAAATTTATTGACTTACCGTTACAATCAATTAGACAAAGCCATTGAAAATGCTGAGAAATTAGGATTTAAAAACGGCGCTGCGCTCTATCCGATGGTCACCATGAATGGTGAAGAATGCCACAACGAATGGGAAATTACTTTTGAAGAAATCCACCGAAATGGCGCCATCGCTTTTGCTATTTTTAACTACTACAGATACACCGGAGACTATTCTTATATTCCCGAAAAAGGTTTGGAAGTGCTTATCGGTATTGCCCGTTTCTGGCACCAAAGAGCCAACTTGTCTACACACAAAAATCAATACATGATTTTGGGTGTAACCGGTCCGAACGAATACGAGAACAACGTCAATAATAATTTCTATACCAATTATATTGCAAAATGGTGTTTGGATTATACCTTAGAGCAAATTCAAAAAGTAGCCTTAGAATATCCTGATGACCACAAACGCATTGTTGCGAAAGTGAATCTTACAGATTATGAATTGCAAGGTTGGAAAAAAGTGGCCGACCACATGTACTTCCCTTTTTCAGAAGAACTCAATGTATACTTACAACAGGACGGATTCTTAGATAAAGAACTTGTTCGTGTTGCGGATCTCGATAAAAGCCAACGTCCAATCAATCAAAAATGGTCTTGGGATAGAATTTTGCGCTCACCTTACATCAAGCAAGCCGATGTTTTACAATGTTTCTATTTCTTCGAAGACCACTTTTCTAAAGAAGAATTGTTTCGCAATTTCGAATTTTACGAGTCGTTTACCGTGCATGAAAGTTCGCTTTCGCCTTGTGTGCACTCCATTCAAGCTGCTGTTTTAGACAAAATGGACATGGCGTATACTTTCTATTTAAGAACGTCGCGTCTAGACTTGGATGATTATAATAAAGAAGTTGAAGAAGGTTGTCACATCACTTCAATGGCTGGAACTTGGATGAGCATCGTGGAAGGTTTTGGCGGCATGCGTGTGAAAGATGACATGCTTCATTTTACGCCTAGAATTCCAAAAGAGTGGAACGGCTATTCTTTCAAAATCAATTTTAGAAATCAAATTTTAAAAGTCGCCATACACCAAAATGAAACCAAATTCGTTCTCGAAGGCAATCACGAAATCACAGTGGTTGTCAACGGAAAAGAAGTGTTGGTAGAACCGAATAGTTTAGTTACTGTATAACAATAGCTCGCAAAGACGCTAAGTCGCAAAGATATAGCTTAGCGTCTCCGCGACCTTGCGAGATAAAAATCAATCTTATGAAAAAACTTTCTTTCATTTTATTTTGTCTTGCATTTTCTTCCTTGACTTTTGCTCAAATCGAGAAAGTCGAACCTCCATTTTGGTATGCAGGCATGCACAACCCCGAATTGCAAATTATGTTTTACGGGAAAAATATCGCAGAAAATAGCGTTACGGTTTCGAATAATGTCGTCATCAAAAACATTCAAAAAACCGAAAACCGAAATTATCTTTTTGTGACGATTGATACTCAAAACATTCCAGCACAAGAGTTGACTTTTACTTTTAAAGGCACCGACAAAATAGAATTCACCAGAAACTACAGCTTAAAACAACGCCGCGATAATTCCGCTTTGCGCAAAAGCTACGATGCTTCTGATATGATTTATTTGATTATGTCGGATCGTTTTGCCAACGGAAATCCAAACAACGACAGCGATCCATCGGTTACAGAAAAAGGCGATCGCGCAAATCCTGGTGGCCGACATGGTGGCGATATCAAAGGTATGATTGATCATTTGGATTATCTAAAAGAACTTGGCGTTACTGCGCTTTGGCCAACACCCATGTGTGAAGACAATGACGCGCGTTATTCTTACCATACTTACGGTCAATCGGATGTATACAAAACCGATCCGCGTTTCGGAACCAACGAAGAATATTTAAAACTGTCATCCGAATTGCACAAAAGAAACATGAAACTCATCATGGATTATGTGACCAATCATTGGGGCGCAGAACACTGGATGTATAAAGATCTGCCAAGCTATGATTGGATTCATCAATTCCCAGGTTATTCCCAATCGAATTACAGAATGACCACTCAGTTTGATCAAAATGCTTCAGCGATTGATAGCAAAAACTGTATGGATGGCTGGTTTGTGAGATCGATGCCCGACTTAAATCAGTCGAATCCTTTGTTGTTGAATTACCTTATTCAGAATGCGATTTGGTGGATTGAATACGCCGATCTCGACGGATTTCGTGTAGATACTTATTCCTATAATGACAAAGCCGGTATTGCCAAATGGACCAAAGCAATTACCGATGAATATCCATACTTTAATATTGTAGGCGAAGTTTGGATGCACAACCAAGCCCAAATGGCGTATTGGCAAAAAGACAGTAAAATTAGTGCTATTCAAAATTACAATTCTTATTTACCAAGCGTAATGGATTTTACTTTACACGATGCGTTCGGCTCTGTTTTTAATGAAGATGAATCTACTTGGGACAAAGGACTGATCAAGGTTTACGAGAATTTCACGAACGATTTCCTGTATCCAAATCCGAATAACATTATGACGTTTTTGGAAAATCACGATACCAATCGCTTCAATCAAATCTATAAAAACGATTTCAAAAAATACCAAATGGGATTGGCTTTGATTGCCACAGTGCGCGGTATTCCACAATTGTATTACGGTTCAGAAATAGGCATGGCGGGCGACAAAGGCAAAGGCGATGCAGATATTCGCAAAGATTTTCCAGGCGGTTGGAATGGCGACACCAACAATGCATTCACCAAAGCAGGAAGAACAGCAGAACAAAATCAGTTTTTCGATTTCACTTCAAAATTATTCACTTGGAGAAAATCCAATGATGC
>ERZ724520.1082-NODE-1082-length-14036-cov-5.030828_pt1 | contig 14036 bp, 18 predicted proteins | sample MGYA00376053_ERZ724520 | MGnify/ENA primary metagenome ERZ724520 (study PRJEB28724, sample SAMN07190886) | activated sludge metagenome | isolation source: activated sludge of sewage treatment plant in Hong Hong | place: USA: Christiansburg, Virginia | collected... | reverse complement strand
CTAATTCATAATTGATATGCCAACTGTCTATAAATTGTCCTGTGCAGGCTGTAAAACACCTATATCTAATAGAGGAAGACGTATCCACTTAGCATCTAATCCCAGTATCAAAGGATTTTCCTCAGATTATGGTAGTAAGCAACTAATGTAAACCGATAGCATAAATAAATATAATTTTGCCATTGCCAAATTCAAAACCTAAGCTGCCGAACATGTAAAGAAGTGGTTGGATATCATCTCTTATAACCCTGCTAATTATGTCTTTAATAATGTCATAATGCTCAATACTACTTATTTTTGAATGTAGAAGGAGAAAAAACAGATAAACAATGGAAAGACCTTTAGCCCATTCTAAAAGAATAAGAAATACACTAATGCTAATATCCTGAATAGTTTAGATGTTCGATATGTTTATGTATGATGCTCCAACCCACCATTATCCTCTGTGGACATTCATTTTGCAAAAGATGCAGAGAACGGCATATAGACCTCAATGTGAACTGCCCTATTGACAAAAAGTAAATGAGCAGGGCTGGACCATTCATACCCAACAGACTCATCGAAACCCTCATCCAACAACACTTGGAAAAACAACCAAAACAATAGCAATGATATTTATTGCCTTTTACAAAGGATAAAGAGAACATATCATATCTTAATACGCTGCGAAATCAGGTGGCTGAACAAATCCTGTTTCACCCACGAATCCTTGTACGCAATACTGAACTCCTCCTTTGTGTCAATATCAAAATAGTTGGTTCCTAGTTTATTCAAATATCTATTTTCCGTATACAATATCTTGAATCGGCTCGCCACATAATTATACTTTAACCCGATAAAATTACGTTTAATAAAAGTAAACTACTACCGCTGAGTATTGTATATTATCCGCTACACATACCTCCTCCGAAAATCAGAGTATCTGTTCATCGTCACCAAAAATAAAACGGCAGACAAAAAGTAAACCACTCCCTTGTAAATTTTACCCATTGTAGTACGGTCCAACATCACCGCGTTCTTAGGATCAAACTCTCGCAAAGCCTGAACTGACCAAATAGCCGCTCCAACCGTAAACAGCATGTAGAAAAATTTAAGCAAATAGTGAGCATATGGCTTTCCTTTTGTATCATAGATAGTAATATCAATCTATGTTTTGAGCAAATCTTCAAAGAGAATGGCAGATCGCAATTCTTTGGTGCTATTTTAGAATTGTTTTCGATAGATAATAAGGTCCTTCTGGAAGTTGTGATCGAGAGGTTACTTCAATATTAAATTCCACATCTTGTCCACCTTGTAAGTGTTTATTACCTTTTTGTCCTCTTATGATAGCATTTATTCAGTTTTTTTTATCTCTTCAGTTGGCTATGAGAGAGGCGACTATGCTTTTAGTTTTTGCGCAGCCTCATTTTGCTTGATCGCAAAATCAATGAATCGTTTTCTAAACCCAAAACAAAAATTTATTTGAAAAGAATTAAAGCCTGTTAAGTTTGGTCGCCCTAACCTTGGTAATAGTTTGAACATTGTTGATATGGTTTAATTGCCTTAATTAAATAACCTCATAATCATTGATCAGTGACTGATCCGTACTTTTCCCAATCCTTTTATAGCATTCTCTACTGATCCTCGAGCAACAATCACCTCCACCGTCTATCTAAATTCAAAACCAATAATGCGTCCGAATGCGTCGTTTCCTGCAATCAAGGACTTCGTTATTCCATTATCCTTTGTAATTGGTTCGTTGTCTTCATAGCTCGGGAAGATGATCCCACTTCTGTAGCATCTCCACCTTAGCTTCTGTCCGAAAAATCTAACCAGCAAGTAATTCTGCTCAAACGGTTGGATTTATTCAAGATGAGATGGTAAGCATTCCTTGGATTTGATTAGTTTAGGTAGGACTAAGAAACTAATATCGAAATGCTTCAGTTGCTAAACCAAATGTTCGTAATATTTTAAGTTTGATTTTTATATCTTCCAGTCAACAATAATTGTCTCAGTCAGAATTTAAGGATTTATTGTTTATACCTTGTCTTTAGCAATGCGAATATCAGCCTCCTCGCCCATCAAAATAACATTGAATCCATTTTTTGCAAAAAATTGACAAAATTACTCATTCTGATTGCAGTCAGCGACAAGTACCCAAGAGTGATGCCCGTATTTATCTTTGAGTTGTTTGGAAGTTGAGAGTTTCTGGCAACTAGTTACGCTTTTTAAAGCGCTTTTTCCTAAGGTAAAGGTGGTCTTAGCGAGTGCAACTACTCCGACAGCGATTGCAAGATTAACGAATGATTTGTTATACTTGGAGAGGTCGAAATCAAGCAACTTGCCAGCTGGAATGGCTGGAACTGCATCCCAAATGGTGCTAGTCGTAGATTTGATATGATTTTCGATAATAGTACTTGCCCCCATATCTATATAGTATCAACTCAAGGATATTAATGAAATCATAACAATTTTATGTAAATTAACTCAATATCGACTAAATTGATAGTTTGGGATTATGGTATATCAATAAAATTGTTATCAAAGAAAATTGCTATCTGATGATCGCGAACTTTTGCATTGGGACGAGGCATATTATGATGAAGAAGATTAGCTCGATCCTTACAAATATTTTCTTCTTTTATGCTACCCACATCTCTATGTTGAGAGCTAAAACTATTAGATGCACTACTCGTTCATCTAATCGATAAATTAAAACTTTTTGTTTGGAACTTTTTGTGTTTTGATAAAACTTTTTTTTTATTTGAGTTAAATGAGATTTTCCAGATTCTTTTTGCTCTTCGACAACTTTTATTCCTCTTTCTTCACATATTCCCCAAACTGAGCAATAATTTCCTCTTTTTCCTTCATCAGACCAATTACTTAAAGCTGATTCTCCAAGATCATTAGTATGTTTTTATCGAAAACGCACCTGAATATAGAGTTACTGTCACCAACAGAGTCTCTCTAATTGCCTATCTGTTCAATGGTATTTATAATTTTAGAATGGCATTCCTCCTAAAGTGTATTCAATCGCTTCTTATAGAACGTCAAGTAGTTCCTGAGCCTTTGTGCCTCTTCCAAAATTTTAGAACCCTTGATTTCCATCTAATCCTTCCTCATTATATTGACTTATTGACTTATAGTCTCAAGATGATAACATCCAATAATCTCATCATTCTAAAGTTATCATATTTTGCACAATACAAATTAATTTGAATTTTGCCCACCCTCTTACTTCAGGCACACTATCCAGTATAAGATTAGCCATCACTAAACAGTTACTAATTTACTTAAGTTGTATTTTTGAAATGAAAACGTGTCCCAAAAATATGAGGACAATCAAAAAGGACATCAAAAAAGTTTGGAATCAGCAATTTAAAGCTACGGACGGATGTCCTTGAGCGTGTTACATTGATAGTTCATATATTTGTAGGATATGCCGGCTTGTGTTTTTGCCTATTATTAATAAAAGATAATTCAGTGTTAAATTGTATTTGGTGATCAAAGGGGGCTTTCCTATGACTGAGTCGGAATCCACATCATATAAGGTCCTCCCATAATATGTTGTAGTTGACTCATGTCACCCCAGTATAATATCTGCTGAAAATTCTATGTTGAAGGGCCAGTAGAAATTGAAATAGTTTACTCCCGAACACGACAGTTGGAACACACTGGCACCACTTGCTCCTGCGTTTCAGTCTGAATGGCTACTTCCCTGCTCTCCTTGATCTAAGGATAGAGCACCTCAAGAGGTTGATGGCTAAGCTACCAGCTACGCCTGAACTGGTTCAGCTCCTTCCGGTAGGTCGACTCCCCAAACAGCGTTTTATAATATTTTTTCAACTTAGTGATACTTTTGTGTTTGGCCATCATCTTCTGGAAATGACTGCGACATTGCGTCGGCGTCCGAGGTTGGAGAAATTAGGAAAAAATTTTAAAAATCTTGCACACCCTAATATCAGTAAATTCTTACTTTCTCTTGTGTTTGGAAGTAAAGACGTTCTGGTAATAATTAACAAAGATTGTAAACCTAAAATTTTATTATTCGCCCCACTTACCATCAGGACCCTCCCCCTTTTCCTCAATGATGGAAGAATCTTCTTACTATGACTGCAAATCGGCGGATTTGACTTTTTCTGAGGGTAAAGGCTTGAGAACGTGATTGAGGACTCTAAAGCTGCCCGGCATTAATAATATATTAATATTATAAGCTAATTTTGTTCTCGCAAACTAATACTTCTTTCGAATAGTATCGTTCTCGCTCAATCATCATTTCACTACCAAACCACATTGAACAATAACTTGCTTTTATACTTGAGCGTAATAAGCTTTATTCTTAAATTTTATTGCGATTATATAAAACAGAAGTTACCCTTTCGTTAACGCATTCCTCCTCAACCCTCACCATCTAAAACACCTTTTCCTCCTTTTGTCCATATTGGTAATCAATCAAACTACCGACATTTATTCGAGCCATTTTTCTTGAGATACCGTCGAGGCTGCCCAATCCTGGAGCTACTGGCCGACAGAAACATAGGAGGTCAAACTTTTGACTCTAGCACATTCCAGGGAAATATCGGGCCATTTTTTAAAAGTTGAATATTTCAGATAAAGTTCATATAATTGTTACGGAGGGAAAATGTTGATTTGGAGTTCATAAAGAAAGCGAGATATTAACTTTTAAAGAGAGTATAATAGAGGGGAAAGGTATTAGTATATAGATAATCGGTTTATTAATATTATCAATAGGTTTATATGAAAACGGAGATCGATGACTCGAACTACGAGGTTATGATCAGCAAATTAGCCAAGGGATCGATCGAAGACAAAGCGCAGAGTCTCAAAAAATTATTATTTTTGTACGAGAACGCACGTTCCAGAATCTACCTCTACGAACGTCGCATCACCGAGTGTTTGTAACTGTCACTACTCATCGAGTAGGTACCTTCCCCCTTACCCAGCGAGACATCAGTCTGAACGCCCTCTCTCTCCTAGAAAAAATCATCATGAATGCCTCCGCAGACTCAGAAATCATGCTCATAATCAAGAAAAGACTACTCAGCAAAATGATCCTCAACCTCGGCAGCATCGAAGTTACCATTCGCAAAGTCAGCCACAAATGCATACTCGAGTTTCTCAGAAAATTCAAAGACTTCGAAACCATCATCACCGTCTACCTCAAAACCGCCGTACAACAATCATAAAACTTCCACCTCAAACTCAAAGCCATCAACAGCTTCCACTCCCTCCTCATGGCCGAAACCAAGTACTTCAGCCATGAACTCGATGCCACCAAACCCCTCATTGAAGAACTCATCCACGCCTCCTTCCAAAAAGACTACTCCTAGATCAGACGAGCAGGGCTAATTTGCTTAATTTTCGTGCTCAAAATCAAAGGAGCAGAGAACACCCTAAAAAATTTAAGCCAGCAAGCCGAAAGCGAACTGTACCAGCTAAAATATTAAAACTAGTAACTGTCACTACTGCTTGAGAGCATTTTAAAAACAGGGAAGGAAGAAGAGGGACAGGAAAGCATTCTCCTCAACTAAGAGCCAGAAAACTAAAACAACACACCCAGCCCCAAGTTCATCAGCATCCAAGAAACTGAGGAACTCAAACCCTCAATTAAAGCGGACCTGCCCGATGTAGTGCTCGAGAAAGTCGACAAGATTCCAGACATGCAAATGAAAATTTATAACGAAGTCTCTTACGCGGAGTAACTGCTAAAAAAATTGTAAAAATCAAATGGATGGTAGCTGTGCGAAATATAAGAATTTGCCCCTTTCCTAGAAAAGTGCCTCATCGATGAAAGCATCAAACTGTTCAGCATCTCAAAAAAAATAGTAGAAGTCATATTCAACTCCGAAGACGGACGACGCAGAGAGTACTACGTCGTTCTGGTGCCATGCATTGTCAACGGAATCGGAAACAAACGCTTCATTGTCCGCAAAAACCTAGATAAACTCGTAAGGCAGTACATGAAGAACCACACTTAAGTCTGGGTGGGAAACATTGTCGAACGTTTTGCGCTCACCAAAAACCCAAAAGTCAAGGAAATACTCATCGACCTAGTGACACATGCCTATCGCACTTCACCTGAGTTCTATTATCCTCCCTAACGACCCTTTGAAATTTTTGACCTCTAGATTAGCGACAGCTCCAGTAGCCTCAAGCGAAAAGTAATTGACTGCATCTTAATGATAATTGAAAGGCAGGGGAAGGATGATCGAAGTAGAGAAGAAATGCTACAATGTTTTTCAGCAGATCCTTACAGCAAAATTATTAGGAAAATGGGCAAAACCAATAATTCCTTAGGCTAACTCTCAGAAGACGCAGAAGTAGGCTCTCTCTAACCGATTTCCCCAATTTTAAAGAAAAAAGAAAGGAAACAGAGATTGGTCACTGCTGAACCCGAAAAAGTTAACTTCCTGGAAAAGAGTGAATAGAAATAAAAATCGGAGAATATTAGTGAGTAAAAATACAAAAACAGACAGCTCATACAGTACAGCCGTGAGAGAAGAGTGAGAAATTCGCACATTTAAATAAATTTTCGCGGTGCAAAGAAACAGGAACGCAGAAGCAAAGACGATAAATAAAAAACCTCTCTCGAGCGTTTACCAGAGTTAAAGAAAGCCAAGAACTCTAGCACCTCTAAATACGAGGCCAACTAATCGCCAGTAAAACGTTCCATCGGCTAGCGCAATATCGTTTACATCGATCGGTAAAACCTAAAACCCCTCGACAATCCAAGAGCCTAGTTGTAACGCGCCATTGTGGAGATGAAAGACTCAAACTGGAGCATTCAATTCTAGGCAATCAACAAGATCCGTGCAATAGTCTAGTTTCACCGCTAGCTAATCTCTGACGAAATAATGTCCAGCATCGTAAACTAGCTCCTCCAGAGTCTGAGCAACCTACGCTCTGGCGTAACCAAGCTGGCGCTCATGTGCCTCAACTAAATGATGCGCAAGTTCCACCGACGCATGTACCAGTTCACCGAAAACATCATCCTGACCATCATCAAGAAATCAATCACCACCAGCGAGTTCATGCAGGACGAAATCAAAAGATGTATCGCCACGGCCATTTAGGAGCTATGCCTCTCCAAAATAGTATCCGCCCTCAACTCAGTCCGGTAGTCCCGCTCCATGGACATACGCATGACCTTCATGCTCTGCGTCGAAAGCATGATCCGCTCGGAACGCATCTACCGCAAAGAGTTCGAATGGATCTGGGGCGTGCTCATCTACTTCAACGAAGAACCCCAGTTCAACCTACGCTCAGAATGCAAACGTATGGTCCGTCTCATCCTCGAAAGCTACAAGGACTGGAAAGCAGATCTGGCCTAACTCAGAAAAGAAGTATTAGAAAGAATCGATCGCTTGCTGAAAAGTCTATCCTCCAAAGGCTAGAACAATCTTTGGATTGAGACCGAAAACTCAGAGTTCGAGAAAGTGATACTCAATAAGATGATCACTAACAAATACTTTGCCAATAACTACTCAAAGTTTGAAGAACTCGACAGGAGCTATACTGCCAAAAAGAACTGGAAAGAACGCATGCGGCTCCTCAATGATGTCTTTCAAAGCGCCTTCGAACACCCCAACTAGTTTGAGAGCAGCACCAATGTAAAGAAATATTTCCAAATTGCGATCGAACAGATTGACGAAAAAAACCCAGGATTACTAGTAAATGCAGTCAACAATTTGATTCGATCTCTCTAAGTGTTTCCCAGTGTCCTCTAGGAGTTTTTAGGGAGTATTTTGTAGAAAACAATCCCTGTGTTTGAAACTAGAAGGGGAGAGATGATAGCAATTGCTAGCAAACTGCTAAACAAACTGTACATTCAGTACGACACCAACCGGATAGCTCGGGAGTATTTGCGGATGATGGTGGGAGGTAGCAAGGCAAAAGGAGAAGTATTGAATCAGTTACTTTTATTGTTACGCGATAATGAACAAAAAGAGAATGAGCATCGCTCCATCCGTGAGATTCCGCTTTAGAAAAACTCTGTCAGCTTAGGCGACAGTTCTAACTTGACAAACGGACAGAACGTCTTCGTCAAATCTCTCGTCAAACTTTGCTCTGAAAAATCAGGAGAGATGGGCGCCAACTGGAGCGGAAAACTCAAAGAACTGATCATCCTATGCCAGCGCAGATTCGGACAAGAGTTCACCAGCAAACTGATGGCCAATCCCAAAGTTATGGAAATCATGTCCTGAAAAGCATTACTTTATTTTCTTCTGTTCTTATTTCCCCATGTTACACTAACTTTCGATTTTCTATATTTAATTTATATAACTAATGCTCTGGGATAACAACCTCCCCATGACCGAAAAGGCCAAACGGGAAGAATTCCTCAAGACCAAAATCAGCGAAGGCTTCTCCCTCTTCTACGACAAGAAGAAAAATTTCATCGAAAAGAAGGAAGTCCCCTATGTCATGAGGTATCTTGGGCAGTTCCCATCAGAAGCCCAGGTCAGAGACGCCATTCTCCCCGAAGTACTCACCCGCCCTACAACAGATCGAAGAGGATGAACCGCTCGAATCGATTAAGTATTCCAAGTTTGAACCATATATGTTGCGGGGTACCTTTCTGCTAATAAAGTACTAAAATAGCAGTAGTTCGAGCCTGATGATCCAGAAACCGTGCTGGCAGCTTTTAGATTATTGGATCCTGAAGGAAAGGGATACATTGAGATTTAGTAAATGAAAAGACATTTGGAAACCTCCGGTATCGAATTCGGACAGAAGGAAACACAAGACTTCGTTTAGTTCGCCACAAACAAAGACCCAGAGGCAAAAGTCATCTACTATGAAGACTACCTCTCTCGACTCTACAGTTTTGTGGACAAACATCTGGAGAATATCATGAAGGGATACTCCACCTTCCAGTCCAAAAAATGATACTGTTGCCTTGATCGATAATAAAGTTAAACAAACATATAAGGAACAGGTTTAATAACGTTAAATTGAAGATTTGTTATAATTGATTCAACAAAACAAAATGGTTGAGAGAACTTACATCATGATCAAGCCCGACGGTGTCCAAAGAGGATTAGTCGGAGCCATCATTGCCCGTTTCGAACAAAAAGGTTACTACCTTAGAGCCCTCAAGTTGGCCACCCCCTCCAAGGCTCTCCTTGAAGAACACTATGCCGACCTCAATACCAGACCCTTCTTCCCCGCCTTGATCAACTACATGCTCTCAGGCCCCGTCGTCTGCATGGTCTGGGAAGGAACCGGTGTCGTCGCCACCGGGCGCCTCTTGCTCGGAGCCACCAACCCCTTGGCTTCCAACCCCGGAACCATCCGCGGAGACTACGCCATCATCACCGGCCGAAACATCTGCCACGGCTCAGACACCGTCGCAAACGCTGAGAAAGAAATCAAACTCTGGTTCGGCGAAGTCATCGAATGGAAACATCACTCCCACGAGTGGATCTACGAATGATCTGTAAACATTTGTCATATCCAACCATTCACCCTATCCAAACATTCACCCTATCCAAACATTCACTCTATCCATAACTATTACTATAACACAGTAGTAGTATTATACAGCAGTGATCATTCTAATTTTATCTTCTTGTTGCAGTAAATACGACTCACCGCCTCCATCAGCTACTCGTACTTCAAACGCCGGTAACGACCGTAAATTGGGTCGTCCTTGAAACGACTTACGCGTCCCTTCTCCACTCCCTGCAACAGCAAAATCAAATCGTGGTCTGTAATCGTCACGTCCTCTGTATGCCTGATCCATTCTTCAATTTAGGAAGTGAGCAGGTTACTTCGATGATAGCTATCCATGAGGTTGCCCGTCTGATCCTTACCGTCTGATTTGAAGAAACTTAGCATCACCTCTTTCTTCTGAAGTGCCTTCTATCGACGAGTCAGCTCAATGCTGGAGTAGGCGCACTACTTAAATGTCTCGAAAGATTTGTCCAAGTTCAGTGCCTCTGCAGAAACTGGCTCATTGACAGTTTTGTGGACGACCTCCCAATTGATGTCCTAATAATTGCGCATAACCTTAATCTGTATGGCTTCTTCAGTAATCTTATACTTGATCCCTTCCTTTTTGAGGTCATCCAAAATCGACCGAATAATTTTATGCAAACTGGTTGAAACATTCAGCAAATTCACTTTCCTCCTGACTTCCTCAATCTGCGGCAACTGCTTCTTCATCCTAGAAATAGAATCAATATCAATCTCAATCTCATAGATAGTTCGGTAGTTAGTACTCACCACTCCACTTCTCTACAAAGCCTACAATATCTTGTTAAACAACTTCACAGAAATCTAGTATTTCTTACAGAAGGAGTTAATGCGAATCACCTTCTATTCGTCTTTCTAAGCGTACTGCTTACTTATCGTGTAACAGTCCAGCAGCTTGTCCTCTATGCAATCAGAAAAGAATCGTTTTTTTGACTGCTCCTCTCTTTTCACCGGCTTCTCCACCATCCTCATCACAATTTTCTGTAAATACTCAGGAGTCACAAACTCAGAAGTAATATAGTTACGATAGTTGTGGTAGTCGTTTTCCGAAAACATCAGTAACTTATCCTTAGTGGTGAAACAAGATTCGACAAACTTGATCACATCAGTGAAAGTGTAATAAATTGCAATGTCGAAGTTGCAGAACCGTAGAAAATCTGTGTTTTTGGTAATAGTAATCTCACAACAATTTATTCTTTTTATCAGTTCAAATATCTTCTCTTCCTCCTTGTCCACCTCTAAGCGATCCATCATATCCTCTGTCAAAAAACTGTTCATCTCAGTCGGAGTTAGGTAGTCATAGAGATTTATCGAAGTCTTAGACTCCAACATCAACTTTTTATTCAAATGATAAGCCTACTGCCTCTTGTTTACAATAATCAGAATACGTTTGTGCTCAGTTTTAGCAAGATAGGCCAGCATTGTCTTAAATTTCTCCTCATTAGTTGTCTTCAAAACAATGAAGTTATAGGGCTGGGCCTTGGGTTTATTGATTTCAACCATATGGTTGCGAGAGGCATGTTCCTGATAGTGTTCAGGCATGAGCGTATGATACAGTCCAAGCACACGGTTGGGATTTGTTTTAGCAATCATTTTGGTGAGTAGGGAAGAGTGGTTGTGGTAGAGATGCATATCTGCAATGAGCAGCAGGTCACATTCAAACTCATGATAGTCCTCACATTTGAAAAGACTAGGAGTAATGAACAATAATTTTAATTTTTTCAACTCGTAAAGTTCAAGAACCCGCACCTTGTCTTCAGGCTACTGATTTGCACTGAGAAATCCCCACTTTAATTTGGCTAGTCTGCCTAGTTCCTCCATCTTAGTGATCCAAAAAGTGGGGTACTCAGTGACGAGGATGGCAGTCCCTTAGATCTTTTGATGCAAAATCTGAATGAGCCTTGGCGATGACTGAAAGGGAAGATAGGCCAACCCTGAGAACTATTAACTTTCCTCCAACCACTGACAGATGTCCTTGATCTACTCTGAAACCTGCATGATAGTTTGTTTAGTAGAGGTGCCGTTGTTCTATCGCTCAGCCATTTGATTCTATTTCGATGCGCGATGTTCCTGGAAAAGGTGTTCTATATCCTTATCCAAACTGATTTTGAGCAAGGATTCCTTGAGGAGGGTGCGTTTGACAGACTGGTCCAGTTGGTAGTTGAGGTTCTAGCGAATGACTTCTGCGAGATCAGGTTAGCCCTGGTTCGGATTGTGATTTTCCTGCTCTTCGTACATTATTTGAATAATATTTCAGTTAATTTTAATTTATATGTCCGTAATGTAAATCGGTTAGCTTAAGACCAGCGCCAGAGGACCCCTCATCGGTACTACCCCTTCCATACAGCCGTCATCAAAATCGAAATCGACACCCAACGCACCGACCGCATCTTCCTCCACCAACGCGACAACGACCTCAAACTCGCAGAAATGTTTGTAGAAAAACACACACTCAATCCAGCACTCACCGATCATATTTATCAAAGAATTAAGTTTAGCAGGCAAAATGTTTAGCTGAACGACGAACCCCAGAACACAGAACGAGGGCGTAACACTGAGAGGAAGAATAGTATTGCTTAAGACTCTAAAAGTTATTATAAAATGCAGACTCCCACCAACCAACCCTTTTTTAATAACCAAGAAGAATAGTACAACGATCAACAGTCTTTTGGAACTGGGCAGTCTCATCTAGTAAGGAAAAATCAGCAAGACTCAATCAAATAAGAAAAGCTGTTTACAATACCTAAAAATGAATAATCTAAACGAAAAACACCATTACTGAACTCCCCAAATAAAAATGAAATTATCAAAGATAAATAGTTTTTATTTTACGATTGTGAGGATGAACAGGAATAAAACGGGGTCAACCTTTTTCCTAATTCAAAAAAATCGTATTTCTAAAAAAATAATTAATTCTAGAGCAATAAGTATAGCAATAGAGCTTAAAATGTAAAGTAAAGGAATAACGTGTTAAACTCTTAGGCTAAGTTTCGAAAGGCCTTTGATATAATCGAACAACAATAAAAGCAGTAAAAACAATAGTTTAATCTGAAGTCATCAAGATCAATGACTAACTTCAAAAGCGATCAGCAACCCGTTAAAATGGTATCGACAACTAAATTTACCACCAAAGCTCAGGAAGAAATAATCTTCGCTCGAAATAATTCATCAGCAAAGCCCCTGAATGTTAAAATTTTGGGGAAGGAAGAAATGGACAGTATGCGCCAATCCTTAAGAAAAAGTATGTCCAAACAAGACATCAGCCGGATCAATAGAGATGTCACAAGAAGACTGTACAATGAGGCAGACATCAAGAAAAACTATCTCAACATCATAAAAGAGAAAGCCAGAAGAGACAGGTAAAAAGCAGAGGACGCTTAACTAACCCACAAACCTGAAATTAATAAAATCAGCAAAGTTATCGCATAGGGACGCAAGAAAGCATAAGTACCAGTGGAAGTCTACCTGATGGAATAGGGCAAGAAAATATAAAACAAACGAGCTTAGAAATTTGGGAGAAAAGCTCTTGAATAGATAGAAAGTTGCTCTTTTCAACCCCAGCTTAACATCATCAGTAAAAAACTAGCAAGCGATCGCGAGGGCATTGAGAGCCGAATGAAGATGCGATAAAGCAGCAGAAGGCAAATATATGAGGGCGAAAACACGCATCGTCCAGTTTTGAACGAGATAACGAAGGAATTAATGCGAGAGAAGGGAAGATTCGAGGAACGGCAAAAAGAGTATTTGGAACAACGAAACTCTAAATTGGTGGAGTTGGTGAGGGAAAAGATCCGCAAGGAAAAAATAGACTCGTAAACTGGACAGCAATTGTTCAAACCGGTAATCAAAGACGTGGGCATCCGCGAGAACCAAGGATAAAATATTGGGAACTATTTGCATAATATTGGACGATCACCGCCACCAACAGAATAAGCAGTATCTCCTCGACCCAGAATCAGTGAATCTTCAGAGCTGCTAGTGAAGCAAATGTGCCAAAAACGCATCGCTTGGCTGTTTTCAGAGCTAGACAGCGACCAGGACGGAGTCATTTCATCCCAAAAAATAAACATTGGCAGCGTCAGTCCCTAACTGTTGGACATAATAAAACCAATTCTCTTCTAAATGTAGGAGATACAATAGTAACTCACTCTGGAGTAGTTCCGCAACGCAGTCTAGATCTTACACAACCGTTTAAACGCCGGCGAACGCAGCGTTCTATACGGATACCGTCAAAAATGCAAATGATTTATATTCCGACTTTTTTTCATATAAAACAACCACTTAAATCACATATAATCAGCCAGCAACACATTCTCCTCCTTGCGCGACCGGCACTTCAAAATCACCAAGATAATGCCCAGAATCGCAAGAATCACGATGCACACTATAACCACGTACACAATCGAGTCCGTCGGCATTATAAAGATCTTTATCCCCCAACTACATCAACCAAATCTTACGTCTTTGTGGTCGAAGCACCAGTAAACACAGCCAACTGACTGTTCGGAATAATGGGCGACCATGACTTCAACCCTCCCAGCCTTGCAATCGTAAACTGC
>ERZ724520.1074-NODE-1074-length-14118-cov-4.641542_pt1 | contig 14118 bp, 14 predicted proteins | sample MGYA00376053_ERZ724520 | MGnify/ENA primary metagenome ERZ724520 (study PRJEB28724, sample SAMN07190886) | activated sludge metagenome | isolation source: activated sludge of sewage treatment plant in Hong Hong | place: USA: Christiansburg, Virginia | collected... | reverse complement strand
GACTTGCACCTTTACATGCATTATTTTGAAATTTATTTAATATTCTTTCAACTTCATTGTTGTATGCAATTAAGTCTTTAATTGCTGTATTAGAGGAGTAAAAATAAACCAAAACAAATCTATCTGTTAAATTTTTTCCATTTGGCAAATCAATATTTGAATTTTTCTTATCTTGATTTAATAATTCAATTCTACTAAAAGGGATTTTTTCTCCAACTTGGAGTTTATTGTTTTTTTGTGCAAATACCGAATTAAAAACAATTAAAACATTTAGTAAACATATCCACTTCATTTTACTACTCTGTTTCATAAAATTTAAATTCAGTTCTTCTGTTTTTAACCAATTCTTCAGGTAAACAATCTACACCATCAACACATTCATTTACTGGTTCTTCTTCGCCTTTTCCTATTGCTTTTACGCGGTTTTTAGCTATACCCTTACTAATTATATAATTTGCAATACTAATTGCCCTTTTAGTTGACAAGGTCAAATTTGAAGCTGCTTCTCCAGAACAATCTGTATGTGAAATAACTTCAATACGTTTGGTAGGTTCTTGTTTTAATTTGTCTACAATAACATCTAATTTTCCTTTTGCTAAAGGCGTTAATTTAAATTGACCAGCAGTAAAAAAACTCTCTTCAAAAACTAAATTTTTAACAGCTTTTATTTTTTCTTTTAAAACTCTTAAATCTTTTAAATCATCTTCTGATAATTGATATTCATAACCTTGTTCTGTTTTATTAAAATCACTTACTACATTACCCGATTCCGTTTCTAAAAACACATCATCATCACCCTGAACTTTATCTGTTTTCGACATTTTTAATGTTAATTCACTTTTGTTTTGAATACCACTAATACGAAAATTACCTGTGCTACTTGTTAAAACTGTTTGAATCGTATCTTGCTTTGCATTTGTAACATAAATTTTTTCATTTCCCAACGCAGTTTTTGTAGTTTCGCCATGGGTAATTTTACCTACAATTTCATTTGGTAAGGCAATAAACGGCACATTATTTCTCTTAGATTCTATAAAAACTTTAACGGTATTTAAATCAGGATTAATTGATACAATTTTTCCATCTTCATCAATTATAAAACTAGTAGGTAAATCTTTTAAAAAATACTTACTTACAAAAAAATCTTTAAAAGATTTAGTAGCGATTAAATTATTTAAACTTCCAAGTTGAAATTTTTCTATGTCCTTTAACCATTCCACTTTATCAGATTGTAAAGCAACCAAAACTACATCAAAACTTTCTCCCATTTTATAAACAGCAGTACTATTTTGATTAAACAATCTTTTTACTTTATAAAAATCTTGTTTTGATTTTAATACACCTGATGACCAAAATCTTACATAATAGATTTTTTTTGAACCATTAAAATTGATACTTTGGACTGTGTTTTTTGAAGATGACAGTACTAAAGATGGTGCAAAATCATTAATTTTTAATGAATCTTGGGCATTAGCTTTTATAAAAAAAGCTAGAATAACAAATGATAAAAAATGTTTCATATTATTCAGTTTCATAAAATTTAAATTCAGTTCGTCTATTAGCATCAATTTGTTGCGTTGTACATTCCACTCCTTCATTACATTCATTAATTGGTTCCGATTCGCCCTTTCCTATAGCCTTAACTCTTTTTCCCTCAATTCCTTTTACTATTAAATAATTTACAATAGCCTTTGATCTTTTTTCTGACAACATTTGGTTATACTTTGTTTCACCTCTATAATCAGTATGCGATATAACTTCAACTCTTAAGTTTTTTTGTTCATTTAATTTACTAATAACTATATCCATTTTTTTAATTGCCAATGGCGTTAATTGATTTTCTCCTGAAGCAAATAACTTTTCATCAAAAGTAATATTTTTAGATTCGTTAATATTTCCCTTTAGATTTTTTAACTCTAGCAAATCCTCTTCAGACAATTGGTATTCGTATCCATCATTTGTTTTACTAAAATCACCTAAAACATCCCCTTTCTTAGTTTCTAAATATAAATTTCCAGTTTCATTAACTCTATCAGTTTTATTCATTTTTAGAGTGAGATCCGATTTATTTTGAATCCCAGAAATCATAAATTCCCCCTCTTTATTTGTTAAAACTGTTTCTATTGTATCCTTTTTTGAATCAGTAACATAAATTTTTTCTTCAACCAACGCCTTTTTGTTTAAACTCCCATGTGTTATTTTACCTGAAATTTCATTTGGAGTTTCAATATAAGGAATATTTTTACTTTTTGAATCTATAAAACCTCTTAATTGCATGATATCCGGATTTTTCAAAACAATTTTTCCTTCTTCATTTATTAAATATCCAAACGGAATATCTGAAACTAAATAATTTGAAATAAAATAATCTTTTGCTCCCTTTATTGCAATATAATTATTCATTCCTTCAATGGCATATTTTTGGATATCATTAGTCCAACTTTGTTTATCACTTTGCAATGCAATTAATAAAACTTCAACACCATCTATATCGTAAAAATTAAGTTTTGATGCGTGTTTCTGCACTTTTTTAATTTTAAACAAATTATCTTTTGATGATGCATTTTCTGATGACCAAAAATAAAGATAAATTAACTTATTACTTTTGTAAAAATTAAAACTAGTAACAGAATTTCTTGATGATGATAATACTAATGGCGGTGCGTTTTGCCCAACAAATAAAGAACTTTGAGCGAAATAATTAATCCAATTAAATACTACTAAAAAATATAATACTAAATATTTAATTTTCATTTATTGCAACTCTTACTTTTTCAAATATGCCTCAATTGCTTTTGCTAATTCCTCACCTCTTAATCCTTTTCCGATAATTATACCATCACCATTAATTAAAAAATTAGTAGGTATACTATTTACTCCATATTGTTTTGCAACAATATTATTCCAACCTAAAAAATCACAGGTGTGGCTTTTCCAAATAAGATTATCTTTTTCAATAGCACTTAACCAAGCATTTTTTGTTTGATCTAATGAAACACTAAATATTTCAAAACCATTTCCATTTATAAATTTTGAAGTAGTGTATTTCTTGTAAGCCGCAACCACTGATGGGTTTTCTGCTCTGCATGGCCCACACCAACTTGCCCAAAAATCTATTAATACTAATTTACCTTTGAGAGATGATAATGTCACTTCTTTTCCATCAACTCCAGTTTGATTAATTTCAGGTGCTTTGTTACCTAAATTTAAACCTGTTACAACATCCAATACAGCATTTGGTTGACCCACAAGCTTAGAAGACTCGGAAGTAGTTTCTTTTTTACTTTTGCATGAAATACAAGAAAGTACTATTGATAAAAATAATATGGTTTTAAATAAATTCATTTAGTTGTTTTTTCTAATAATTTCAGCGCCAATAGCATTTAAACGGCCATCAATATTTTGATATCCTCTATCTATTTGATTTATGTTAAAAATAGTACTTTTTCCTTTTGCACTCATTGCAGCAATTAATAAAGCTACACCTGCTCTAATATCAGGAGAAGCCATTTGAATAGCTCTTAATTGAACTTTTCTATCGAGCCCCATAACGGTTGCACGATGAGGATCACATAAAATAATTTGTGCTCCCATATCAATTAATTTATCTACAAAAAACAAACGACTCTCAAACATTTTTTGATGAACTAAAATATTTCCTCTAGCTTGAGTTGCAGTTACTAAAATTATACTTAGTAAATCAGGTGTAAAACCTGGCCAAATAGCATCAGCAACAGTTAACATTGAACCATCAATAAAAGTATCAATTTCGTAATGAGCTTGAGAAGGAATGTAAATATCATCGCCTCTACGTTCCATTTGAATTCCTAATCGTGAAAACACTTTTGGTATGCAACCTAAATTATCATAAGATACATCTTTAATAGTTATTTCAGATTGAGTCATTGCGGCAAGTCCAATAAAAGAACCAATTTCTATCATATCTGGTAAAATACGATGATTAGTACCTTTTAAAGAAGTAACACCTGTAATAGTTAATAAATTAGAACCTACTCCACTTATTTTAGCACCCATGTTATTCAACATTTTACATAACTGTTGCAAATAGGGTTCGCAAGCAGCGTTATAAATTGTAGTAGTTCCTTCAGCTAAAACAGCTGCCATAACAATATTAGCAGTACCGGTTACAGACGCTTCGTCAAGCAACATATATGCTCCTTTTAATTTTTGAGCTGTTACCTTAAAATTTTCTGTATCATGGTCGTATTCAAACTTAGCACCTAAGTTCTCGAAACCAATAAAATGGGTATCCATTCTACGTCTACCAATTTTATCGCCTCCTGGCTTAGGCATATAAGCTCTTCCAAAACGCGCCAACATTGGGCCAATAATCATTGTAGAACCTCTTAATCCTGATCCTTTCTTCTTAAACTCATCAGAAACTAAATAATCTACTTTTACTTCATCAGCTTGAAAAGTGTATTCTTCGTGTCCTGTTTTTTCAACTTTAACCCCTAAATCTTTTAATAAATCTATTAACTTATTAATATCAACAATATCAGGAATGTTGCTAATAACAACCTTTTCTGGAGTTAATAATACTGCACATAAAATTTGTAAGGCTTCGTTTTTTGCACCTTGAGGAATAATATCCCCTTTAAGTTGCTTGCCTCCTGTAACTTCAAAAATGGCCATAGTTTAAATTGCTGGTCGGTTATTATTGTTGTTATTACGATGTTTGAATTTGTTTTTATTTTTTTTGTGGCGATTTTTATTTCCACCACCTCCGCCAGCATTAACTGTTATTGGCGTTTGGTTATTGTGATTTTTATTTTTTAATTCATTAGCATGAGTTAAAGCAGTTGCTTCATCAATATGCAACTCATTATTGGTCATTTCTTTAAATTGCTTAAAAATAACATCATCTGTAACCGAATCTTTATTCCAATTTACATAAGATTTTTTTAAGTGATTAGCAATTAACCTTGTAAGCTCTTTTTTCTCATCCCCTTCTTGATAGGTTTTTGCTACATCTATGATACGCTCAATGGTTTTACCATAATGCTTATAACGAATTTTTGTAGCAGGATATGGAACAGTTTTTGGTTTAGTTGTAAATGTTTCTGCATTTGGTTTAGGATAAGGAGAATCTACATCCAATTTAAATTTAGAAATTAAGAACAAATGATCCCATAATTTATGTGTATAATCAGAAATATCGCGTAAATGAGGGTTTAATTGCCCCATAATTTGAATTATTGCTTTCGCACACTTGTTACGCTCGTCTCTATCTTCAATAGTAACAGCGTGTTCTATCATTACTTGTATATTTCTACCATATTCAGGAATTTGTAAATGAGGTAGTTGGGTATTGTATTCCATAATCAGTTAAAAGCTTAAATGTAAGTAAAAAACCACAAAATAATGCTGGTTTTAGGTAAAATGTTAAAACAACTTTATGTTGATAAAGCTACGTAAAAATCAGAAAAAAAACGAAAATCTAAATATATTTCTTAATATAAACTTCAAGCCTTTTAATATCACTTATTGTAATATTACTGCCTTTAATTTCTATTAAACCTTCTTGTTTAAAATCACTTAAGGTTCTAATAAGCGATTCAGTAGCAGTTCCTACAATATTTGCTAAATCTTCTCTCGAAATGGAGATACTAAAAGAATCCTTATTATTTTGCTGATATTGTTTTTGCAATTTTAATAATGCTTCAGCAACGCGTTTTTTTACACTGCTATAAGCCATTTTTAAAAGTTGTTCTTCTTTTTCTTGGATTTCATTTGATAATAATCTAACAAAGCGTTTCATAACACCATGATTATTATTTAATAGGGCATAAAAATCTTCTTTTAAAATTAACACAACACTCGAATCCTCGAGAGCTTCAGCACTTTCATTATACTGAGTTTCATCAAGTAATGCAGTGTAACCAAAAAAATCGCCCTCTTTTACTAATGATATAATTAACTCCTTCCCATACTCATGGGCTCTAAAGGTTTTAATTTTTCCTTTTTTTTTTTTTTTTAAATAATTAGGATTATTACCTTCTGTAAAAATTAATTCTTTCTTTTTAAACGTTTTTACTTTAGCAGTATCACTAAGGTTTTTAAGTTCTTGCAACGATTTTGCTTCATCTAAAAAAGAATTTATTCCATTTTCATCTCTGGTAAACTCATTTTTTAGTAATTCCGTTTTCTTCAACCTGCTTTCTACAGCTTTTAACAATTCAATATCATCAAAAGGCTTAGTAATATAATCATCGGCTCCCATTTCCATTCCTTTTCTAAAATCTCCTCTTTCAGACTTAGCAGTTAAAAATATAAATGGAATTGAAGCTGTTTTAGGATTTGAGCCTAATAAATGTATAACACCATATCCATCTAAAACAGGCATCATAATATCACAAATAATTAAATCAATACTATTTGCATTAGCTATTTCAACGCCAATTTTACCGTTTTCTGCTTGCAACACTTTAAAATTTGCAAGCTCTAAAATTTCTGCTGTATTTTCTCTAACCTCTGTGTTATCTTCAATTAATAATATTGTCTTCATGATGTAATGGTAATTTGATGGTAAACTTAGTTCCTATATTTAACTCGCTTTCAAAAGATATTGTGCCGTTTAGTACTTCAACATACTTAGCCACTATACTTAAACCTAAACCTGTACCTTGAATATTTAATGCGTTTTTTGCTCTAAAAAATCGTTCAAATAAATTCTTCTGTTCATCAACAGGAATTCCCATTCCATGATCTTTTACAATAATTTGAAGCTCAGATTTTATATGATTTGTTTGTACTTCAATTACTTTATTTTCTGAAGAAAATTTACTTGAATTTGAAACTAAATTTATTATAATGTTTTTTAAAAACTGTTTATCACATACAAAATCGGGACCACCAGTATGAGTATAATTAACTTTTTGACCAGGCTTTAAAAAATTAGATAATTCATTTATACATTCATTAACATAATCAGGAATATTAATAGAAACAAGCGTAATGCTAATTTTACCTTCTTCTAACTTACCTGCTGATAAAAAATCATTTAAAATTAATGTCATGTTTGAAACAGCAGATTTTATACGGTCTACATGTTTATGACGTTTATCTTCTTCATCAGAAGTTTTGTATTTCCCTATTAAAGAAACAGATGACAAAATTGTGCTTAAAGGAGTTCTAAATTCGTGCGAAGCCATAGTAACAAAGCGCGATTTCATATCATTTAAATCTTTTTCTTTTTCTAAAGCCTTGCTTAATTCATCCTTAGACGAAAAAAAAAAAAAAAGGGTTTCCTTTAATATTTTGGTACGTTCCTCAACTTTTAATTCAAGTTCAGCATTAATACGTTTTACATTTTCTTCGGCTTGCTTTCGCTCAGAAATATCAATAATAAAAGCAATTACAAAAAAGCCATTCTCATTTTTATAATGACTTAAACTTATTTCAATAGGAAATTCGGTTCCATTTTTTCGTTTACCATTTAAATCAAGTGCCTTACCCATTGACCGAGAATGGGGCTTTTTATTATAACCCTCTCGATGCATTTCGTGAGTATGTTTAAACTTATTTGGAACTAAAACTTCAATTTTTTGTCCTATTAATTCACCTTTGGTATATCCAAACAAACGTTGGGAACTTGGATTAGCTCTAACAATTTCTCCAGCTTGATTTGCAATAATTATCCCTTCAGTGGTATGTTCAAACAAAGCATTTAAACTTTCCATTTTTATAATATTATTTTCTTCCAAGATATTCATTTTTTTATTGCAATTAACGAAGTTATTCACCCTTGTTAGTAAAAAAAATGACAATTGTCATACTCAAAAATGACTAATATCATTTATTAATAGGGAAAATTATAGTGAAATATATTCAGTTAATGCATTAAGTACTTGAATATCATCACTAAACCGATAATAAATAAAAAAAGAAGAACAATTTTTTTGAAATTTTTCTCAGGAATTTTCTTAAGTATAAGTTTCCCAATATAGGAGCCAATTAAAGCAATTACAAACAAAATTGGAACTAAATAATAAAATTCTTTCTCTAAATAACCATTAAATAAGTAAACAGATGTACGGGTAAAATCAACTCCTAAATCTATAATTGCAGATGTAGAAACAAATGCAACTTTATCGAGATTAAAAGCTGTTAAACAAACTCCTCTAATGGCACCACCAGTGCCGATTATACCGGCTAAAAAACCAGCTAAACCACCACCTACAATGGCATTTGTATTTGTGGGTTTTATTACCAAATTGGGTTTTATAAAGAAAATAAGACTAAAAACTATTAAAAACACTCCTAATAATATTTCAGCATATTTTAAATTTACATAACTTGTTAATATTGACCCAATAAAAACAAAAACTATACTGGGTAAACCAATTAATAAAATGAGTTTAATGTTTACACCTTTATGGAATAAAATAATTTTAATAATATTACTAAAAACATGTAACACACCAGTAATTGCCAAAACTGTTTGAAAATCAAAAAACAATCCTGCTATTGGAATTAAAAAGATGGAAGAACCAAAACCACCAATAGTTCCAACTACTTCCGCTAATAAGGCTAAAAAATAAAAAAGAATTAAATTCAAGGCACTAGTTTAAAATATAAATTTCATTCTTTGCAGGTATACAAACATTTTCATAACCTTCTTTGATCAATTTTTCATTAAAACTAACTTTAGCTTCATCATCTCCATGAACTAAAAAAAGTTTCTTTATTTTACTTTTTTCTTGGCATGACAAAAACCTTAATAATTCGTTGTAATCAGCATGAGCACTATAAGAATCAATTACTTCTACTTCGGCATTTACTGTATACTCTTTACCAAAAATTTTAACTTCTTTATCCCCATTTCTAATTTTACCACCTAATGAATTTGGAGAACAATAGCCCACAACCAAAATGGTATTTTTAGAATCAGAAATAGAATTTGCTAAATGATGTTTTATTCTGCCAGCATCCATCATACCAGAGGCAGAAATTATTATGCATGGCTCTTCGGTTGAATTCAACGCCATTGAATCAGATTTTTCTCTAATATATTTTAACTGTCCAAAACCAAAAGGATCGCTGTCAGTTTTAATGTATTCTTGTAAACGAGCGTTAAAACAATCCACATTTTCGCGCATTATTTCAGTAATATCAGTAGATAAAGGACTATCTACATATACTTTTATTTTAGGTAACAGTTTACTATTTGTGAGTTTATCTAAAATAAAAACTATTTCTTGAGTTCTACCCAAACTAAAAGCAGGTATTATCAGTTTTCCACGTTTTTCTACACAAGTATGTTTTACAACATTTAACAAATGTAATTCTGCATCTTTCTCTATCTCATGCAATCTATCACCATAAGTTGACTCACAAATAATATAATCAGCTTGCGGAAAAGTTTCAGGATCTTTTAATAGCATATCATTGTATTTACCAACATCACCCGAAAATGTTAAATGAATGCATTCTTTGTGTTTTTCATTTATTTTTAAGTGTACAACAGCGCTTCCTAAAATATGACCAGCATCAGTAAACATAAAAGACATTTCCTCGTTTAAAGCAAAATCGGCATGATAAGGAACAGTTTTAAAATGCTTTAAGCAATGATCTACATCAGTTGATGTATATAAAGGCGTCAATAAATCTTGCCCACGCTCTTCTCTTATTTACATATTTAATATCACTTTCATGAATTTTAGCACTATCATAAAGAAGTACTTCTACTAATTCTAGAGTTTGTGGTGTGCAAAAAATTGAACCTAAAAAACCTTCTTTAACCAATAAAGGTAAATTTCCTGAATGGTCAATATGTGCATGTGATAAAATAACAGCATTAATATCTGAAGGTATTAAACCCAAATTACGATTCATAGGTTCAGTATCTTTTCCCATGCCTTGATATAAACCACAATCGAGTAAAACTTTAAATCCACTTGCTGTTTCTAATAAGTGTTTACTACCTGTTACCGTTTCGGTTGCTCCAATAAAATGTATTTGCATAATACAAAGATAGTTCATTTTAAGCTTAATAACTGACATTTGTCAGTTTTAAACATGATTTTAAATCAAACTAAAAAATTAACTCACACTAAATTTGTTTTGGGTAAAGGAATTATAAAAATGATTGAAAGTATAATAATTTAAAATATAATAATATGAAAACAATCTTGGTACCGGTAGATTTCTCTGAAACATCAGATAACGCCTTAGAGTATGCATTAGGATTAGCTAATTATTTAACAGCCAATATTATTTTATTACATGTAGATGCATTACCATTAGTTAATAACGAATTCCAAGATTTATCTGCTGCGGTTCAAAAAAGTAAAGAAGCATATGTTGAACTTTTAAGTAAAAAAGCAGATGCTATAAAAATAGATCACCCTACAAGAAATGTTGATTATTATTATGAAGTTGGTAATTTTCAATCAATTGTAAATAGCTTGGTTTTTGAAAAAGCCATTGATATAATTGTAATGGGCATTAGTGGTCATGGAAAAAAATTAAGTAAAGTAATTTTAGGAAGCAATGCTGTTAATCTTTCAAGAGAATGTGAGGTACCAGTTATAATTGTTCCACCACATTATAAATATAGAAGAATTAAAAACATTGCCTATGCAAGTCAGTACGACGAAAGTGTGAAAGAAACCACTGGATTAATAAAAGTAAAGCATTTAAATACACTATTTGATTCTACATTAAATGTTTTGCATGTTTTACCAGACAATCACATGATTAACCAATCAGAGGCAGAAACCGATTTGTATATTGAACAAAAACTAGAAAATACAAAACATAGAACTTATAATTTATGGGCCGCTAAAGCAAGTGAGGCGTTATTAGAATTTATTAATAACCATGATATTGATGCAGTAATTGTTGAACAAAAGAAACATTCAATTTTCTACAAAATTTTTCATCAAAGTACAACTAATGAATTAGCTTTTAACAGCCCTATACCTGTATTATCAATAAAAGGATAAACTTAAAACATACTATTGTGAAAGTTGCTGAAAATTTAAAAATAAGTACAACCTGTTACCATTGTGGTGAAAATACTAATGGAGCAAATTTTCGTATTGAGGATAAAGAATTTTGCTGTAAAGGTTGTCAAACAGTTTACGAAATAATTAATAAAAGCGATTTATGTTCTTATTATGATTTAGAACATACGCCAGGTATTAATCAAAAAAATGAAATACGAAAAGGCAAATTTGATTTTTTAGATGATACTAAAATAATTGACAAACTTGTTCACTTTAAAGACGAACACCACTACCATGTAATCTTTTATTTACCACAAATGCACTGTGCTTCTTGTATTTGGATATTAGAACACTTAAATAAAATAGATAAAGGAGTAATTAAATCACAAGTAAACTTCATTAAAAAGGAAGTAACTGTTGTTTATGATTTTAAAGAAACTTCATTAAAAAAAGTAGCAGAGTCGCTAACACTTATTGGCTATGAACCGCATATAAGCCTAAATGATGTTAGTAGTTCTAAAATAAAAAAATACGATACAACTCAAATTATAAAACTGGGAATTGCTGGATTTTGTTTTGGGAATATAATGATGTTAAGCTTTCCTGAATATTTTTCATTAGGAGAAATTGAAGATCCAAAATTAAAATATTGGTTTAATTACTTAAACTTATTTTTATCATTGCCTGTTTTCTTCTATTCGGCTTCTGAGTTTTTTATTTCTGGATATAAAGGTTTACGACAAAAATTTTTAAATATTGATGCTCCCATTGCATTGGCAGTATTAATAACCTTCTCAAGAAGTGTGTATGAAATTATTTCTAACACAGGTGCTGGATATTTAGATTCAATGTGTGGCATTGTGTTCTTTATGTTAATAGGCAGGTATTTTCAAAACAGAACCTATCAAAGTATTTCCTTTGATAGAGATTTCAAATCTTATTTTCCACTAGGAGTAAGTGTAATAAACAGTGATGGCAGTGAAAAACAAATTTCTGTATCTGATTTAAAAATAGAAGATCGCATTAAAATTCATAATGATGAAATTATACCTGCTGATTCTATTTTATTTTTAGGAAAAGCAACCATTGATTATAGTTTCGTTACAGGTGAATCTTTACCAGTAGAAAAAACAATTGGTGAAATTGTTTATGCAGGAGGGAAACAAACTTCTGGAGCTATTGAATTAGAAGTTGTAAAAGAAGTATCGCAAAGTTACTTAACTCAATTGTGGAATAACGAGGCCTTTAAAGAAAATAAGGAAGAGGCAAAAGTTTCATTTATTCATAAAGTTAGTAGATACTTTACTTATATATTATTCTCAATTGCCATTGTTTCTGCTATATTTTGGAGCATTAACGATTCTTCAAAAATTTGGGGTGCAGTAACAGCCGTATTAATAGTTGCATGCCCTTGCGCCTTATTACTGAGCGCAACTTTTACCAATGGTAATATGATACGTATATTAAATAAGTACAAATTGTATGTAAAAAATGCTTCGGTAATTGAACAAATGAGTGATATTGATACTGTTGTGTTCGACAAAACTGGAACTATTACAGAACAAGGTAAATCAGAAATAATTTTTCAAGGTGCTGAATTAACTAATGAACAAAGTCAATTAATTCGTTCACTTGCAAATCAATCAAATCACCCACTAAGTAAAAGTATTGTTTCTTATTTACCATTTAATAAATGGTTAAATGCAAAAAATTACAAGGAATTTAAAGGATTTGGAACATCTGCTACCATAAATAATCATTTTGTAAAAATGGGTTCATCAGAATTTGTTTTAGGTAAAAATACTCCAAATGCAAATGCAGGAAGCCGAGTGTATTTAAGTATTGATGAAGAGTTTATAGGTTATTTTGTAGTAAAAAACGCCTATAGAAATGGATTAGAAAAAATCATTACATCATTAGCATCTCAGTTTAATTTAAAAATTCTATCAGGAGATAATTCAACAGAAGAAGGATATTTAAAAACAATATTTGGTAATAAAACCCAAATGTTATTTGAACAAAAACCAGAAGATAAATTAAATTTTGTAAAAAACTTACAAAATGATAATAGAAAAGTGTTGATGATTGGAGATGGATTAAACGATGCAGGTGCTTTAAAACAAAGTAATGTAGGAATTGCTATTAGCGATGATACAAATAACTTTTCTCCAGCATGTGATGCAGTTTTATCTGGTAAAAACTTTATTCTTTTAAAGGAACTTATTAATTATTGCAGAAAACAAAAACACATTATTTATGCAAGTTTTGTATTATCTATTCTATATAATTTTGTAGGATTATTTTTTGCCGTACAAGGCGATTTAAAGCCTGTTATCGCAGCCATATTGATGCCAATAAGTTCTATAAGCATTGTATTATTAACTACAGGGTTAAGTTCATTATTTGAATTAAAATTAAAAAAAAGACTAAATGAAAACCGAAATAATAGTTGATAATTTAAAATGTGGTGGTTGTGCAAACACCATCAAAAAAAATGTGTCTGGTTTTGATAACATTGAAACAGTAGATGTAAATACAGATGAATCTAAAATTACAATTACTCATTCTGAAGCTATTGATTTAGATTCAATAAAATCAAAATTAGATGATATTGGTTACCCAGAAACTGGAACTACTCATGGTTTAGATAAGCTAGCTACTAATATGAAATCTTATGTAAGTTGTGCAATAGGCAAATTAAATACCGAAACTGACAAAAGTCATAATTGAGCTTGATGTATATCACAAATTAATATATGAATCACTAATATTTTTAACCCCGATATGAGCGCAATTTTTATAATGGTAGGAGCAAGTTTAATCATAGCTGTTGGTTTTTTAATTGCTTTTATTTGGTCAGTAAAATCAGGCCAATACGAGGATGATTATACTCCGTCAGTAAGAATGTTATTTGATAACACTACAACCCAAGAAGAAAAAACAGAAATAACAACAAATAAAACCAAAAAAACAAAATAATATGGAACTACAAAAATTTCAGTACGATAATAAAACAGTAAAAATGTTTGCCTATGCTACAATTCTTTGGGGATTAGTTGGCATGTTAGTTGGATTGATAGCTGCAATTCAACTTTATTTACCAGATGCTAACTTAAATTTACCATACACAACATTTGGTAGATTA
>ERZ724520.1073-NODE-1073-length-14118-cov-6.122591_pt1 | contig 14118 bp, 10 predicted proteins | sample MGYA00376053_ERZ724520 | MGnify/ENA primary metagenome ERZ724520 (study PRJEB28724, sample SAMN07190886) | activated sludge metagenome | isolation source: activated sludge of sewage treatment plant in Hong Hong | place: USA: Christiansburg, Virginia | collected... | reverse complement strand
AAAGAACAATACCTCAATATGACACCAAACGAAGATAATTTTTTAGAAAACTTGCCAAAAAATGAATCGTTTAATGATGATTCTGGACAAGATGACAGTTTAAAAGAAAGCAATTTTAATAATCCTGCCAATAAATCGAATAAAAAATCTAAAACACCAGTGCTAGATAATTTTGGTAGAGATTTAACAGAGATGGCTGAAGAAGGAAAACTCGATCCTGTTGTGGGTCGTGAAAAAGAAATTGAAAGGGTTTCGCAAATTCTAAGCCGACGTAAAAAGAACAATCCGCTTTTGATTGGCGAACCTGGTGTAGGTAAATCAGCAATTGCTGAAGGTTTGGCCTTGCGTATTACTCAGAAAAAAGTATCTAGAATTCTTTTTAATAAACGAGTAGTAACACTAGATTTGGCCAGCTTAGTTGCCGGAACAAAATACCGAGGTCAGTTTGAAGAACGTATGAAAGCGGTAATGAACGAACTCGAGAAAAACGACGACATCATTCTTTTCATTGATGAAATCCACACCATTGTTGGTGCCGGAGGAGCAACTGGTTCTTTAGACGCATCAAACATGTTCAAACCAGCTTTAGCAAGAGGAGAAATACAATGTATTGGTGCTACTACTTTAGATGAATACCGTCAATATATTGAAAAAGATGGCGCTCTAGAAAGACGTTTTCAAAAGATTATTGTGGAACCTACATCCGTAGAGGAAACGATTACCATTTTGAACAACATTAAAAATAAATATGAAGACCATCATAACGTTACTTACACCCAAGAAGCGATTGAAGCTTGTGTAAAATTGACCAACCGTTATATGTCGGAACGTTTTCTTCCAGACAAAGCTATCGATGCTTTAGATGAAGCTGGATCACGCGTTCACATTACCAACATTGAAGTTCCAAAACAAATATTAGAATTAGAACGTCAATTGGAAGAAGTGCGCGAATCAAAAAATTCAGTTGTCAAAAAACAGAAATATGAAGAAGCTGCCAAACTTCGTGATGATGAAAAACGCATCGAAAAAGATTTGGTGATTGCTCAAGAACAATGGGAAGAAGATTCAAAAAGCAACCGCATTGTAGTGACTGAAGACAACGTTGCAGATGTGGTTTCTATGATGACTGGAATCCCAGTAAATCGTATTGCTCAAACGGAAAGCAATAAATTAGCTAAACTTCCTGAACTTATTGAAGGTAAGGTTATTGGGCAAAAAGATGCAGTATTAAAAATAGCCCGTTCGATCCAAAGAAATCGCGCCGGATTGAAAGATCCAAACAAACCTATTGGTTCTTTTATCTTCTTAGGACAAACCGGAGTTGGTAAAACTCAGTTAGCAAAAGTTTTAGCAAAAGAATTGTTTGATTCTGAAGATGCTTTGATTCGTATCGACATGAGTGAATACATGGAAAAATTCTCCATTTCAAGATTGGTTGGTGCACCTCCTGGATATGTTGGTTATGAAGAAGGTGGGCAATTGACAGAAAAAGTTAGAAGAAAACCTTATTGCGTTGTACTTTTAGACGAAATCGAAAAAGCACATCCAGATGTTTTCAATATGTTATTGCAAGTTTTGGATGATGGTTATTTAACGGATAGTTTAGGACGCAAAATCGATTTTAAAAACACAATAGTCATCATGACTTCGAATGTCGGAGCGCGTCAATTAAAAGACTTCGGACAAGGTGTTGGTTTCGGAACTGCAGCTAAAACAGCACAAGCCGATGAGAATTCAAAAAGCATCATCGAAAATGCCTTGAAGAAAACCTTTGCTCCCGAATTCTTAAACAGAATCGATGACGTGATTGTTTTCAATGCTCTAGAGAAAGAACATATCGATTTAATCATCGAAATCGAACTCAAAAAACTATACGCTCGTGTAGCCGAATTAGGATATCAGTTGAATCTTTCAGATAAAGCCAAAGCGTTTATTGCTGATAAAGGTTTTGATCGTCAATTTGGCGCTAGACCACTTAAAAGAGCTATTCAAAAGTATGTTGAAGATACTTTAGCTGAAGAAATCATTACTTCAAAAATAGCTGCTGGTGATGAGATTTTCATGGATATAGAAGAAGGTGCTCAAGAGCTCACCGTAAAAGTGCAAAAAGCAGAAAAACCTGCAAAATAATTTTTTTCTTAGCCACAGATTTATAGAATTACAGACAATGTAAACCTTGAATCTGTGGCTAAAATTTTATAATCATGTCACAAAACAAAGTTATTTTCGGTAGTGAAGAATGGTTTTCATTTCCCGATTTAGGCATACCAACCATTAAAGCGCGTGTTGATTCTGGCGCAAAAACTTCCGCATTGCATGCCATCAACATTACTCCATTTATAAAAGACGGCGCCAATTGGGTTAAATTTGATATCAACCCAATTCAAAATAATTTAAAAACAGTCTTGCATTGCGAAGCGCCATTAGTAGACAAACGCATTGTTAAAAGTTCAAGCGGCTTCAGAGAACAGCGTTTTGTCATAAGAACTACATTGGACATTGGCAATTCAAATTGGCTCATTGAAATGACTTTAACCAATCGAGATTCTATGGGATTTCGCATGTTGTTAGGTCGTGAAGCCATGAGTGGTCGCGTTTTAGTAGATCCAGAACAGATTTATTTGTTAGGGCAATCGACCAACGACAATTTAAAAGAAATTTATAAAGATGCCGAAAAAGCAGTAACCGGACTCCGAATAGGTGTTCTAGCGAGCAATCCTGAATTGTATAGCAACAAACGCATTATGGAAGCTGGTGAAATGCGCGGTCATGAAATGCATTTTTTGAACATCAAAGAATGTTATATGAAATTGGATGCCACCAAGCCCGAAATTCACTATCGTGGTGGAAAAATACTCAACGAATTTGATGCAATTATTCCACGAATTCGGCCTAGTATTACCTTCTACGGTTGTGCTTTAACCCGTCAATTCGAGGCATTGAAAGTATATTGCTTGAATTCGTCAACAGCAATTACCCAATCGAGAGATAAATTATTTTCACTTCAATTACTATTAAATCATGGCGTTGAGATTCCAACTACGGGTTTTGCCAATTCACCTTTAGACACTGACGATTTGATTAAAATGGTTGGCGGCCCACCATTAATAGTAAAATTATTAGAAGGCACACAAGGGAAAGGTGTGGTCATTGCCGAAACAAAAAAAGCTGCTGAAAGTGTGATCAATGCATTCAAAAGTTTGAACGCCAATATTTTAGTACAAGAGTTCATCAAAGAAGCCAACGGGAAAGACATCCGTTGTTTTGTCATCGATGGAAAAGTTGTTGCTGCCATTCAGCGTGAGGCTTTGCCTGGTGAATTTAGAGCTAACATTCATTTAGGCGGCACGGCATCGATCATAAAACCTACTGCGGAAGAAAAACGAATAGCCATCAAGGCTGCGAAAGCTATGGATTTGAAAGTGGCTGGTGTTGATATCATTCGCTCTTCAAAAGGCCCATTGTTGTTAGAAGTCAATTCATCTCCTGGTCTTGAAGGTATTGAAAATGCAACCAACAAAGATATTGCTGGAGAAATGATCAAAGCCATCGAGAAAAATTTTAAATTAAATAAAAACAGAAACTAACTATATTTGCACGAAATAATAAGCATCTGAAACTCATGAAAAGCACCGAAGAAATATTAGAAATCAACAAAAAGCAAAAAGAATTTTACAACTCTGATGCTAAGGGAAAAACCAATTTTGCTTCTACGCTTTGGTCGAATTTCAGAAATGGTGCATTGAGTGATTTTAGAAAAAAATTCGATATCAAAGACCGCGTTTATGATGAGCATAAAGTTTGGCTCGGCGATATGAGTGATAAAAAAATTCTAGATTTAGGTTGTTTGCGTGGTAATGCTTTATCACTTTATATGGCTGAAAATGCTAAAGAATATATTGGTATCGACTTAAGTGATGTAGCCATTGCAAGCCTTCAAAAACGTATCGAAGATCACAACTGCAAAAACGCTCAAGCCATTGCAGTCGATTTTTTTTCGCCAGAGTTTCATCACACCAACTTCGATATCATTTACGCTTATGGTGTTTTACATCATTTCGAAAACTTCGATTTATTGGTTGCCAAACTTCAAGAGAAATTAAATCCAAATGGAATTATCATTTCTTACGATCCGCTGGAAACCAGTTTTCCGATCAAAGTACTTCGCGCCATTTATCGCCCATTTCAAAGTGATAAAGATTGGGAATGGCCATTCACCAAATCCGTTTTAAATAAGATTAATAACAGTTTTAAAATCGAAGAAATCCGAGGTGTTTTGGGTAAAAGCAAATATGGCGTACTCATGAATTTATTACCATTAAATGACGCTTACAAATCGAGAGTCATCGCAAAAATGGTCGAAAAAGATTGGAACATTACGCAATTGAAAGACATATATACTTGCATGCATACGACGATGTTACTTCGTAAAATATAATGAACTTTTCCCCAATCATCGAGAATCCTTACCTTGATGTAATGCTTCGTAGTATTGCGGTATATTTCTTCATGATTATTGCGTTGCGAATCTTTGGAAAAAAAGAACTTTCCCAACTCAACACTGCCGATATCATTTTGATCTTGCTGATTAGCAATGCTGTTCAAAATGCCATGGTTGGCAGCAATACTTCATTAACTAGTGGTATTATTGCCGCTTCTGCCCTTTTCGTCATTAATATGATTTTTAAAAGGGTCATGCTGAAATCGAATTTTATCAAAAACTTGATTCAAGACAAACCAGAAATCTTAATTCACAATGGCATTATCGATTTCAAAACTTTGGCTAGACTGGGCATTTCTTCTGAAGAACTGGAGGAAGCCATTCGCGAACACGGAATTGATCATTATCGCGATGTTAGATTGGCCATGTTCGAAATTGATGGCAATATCAGTGTGATTTCTGGAAATGAAAATCTAAAGCAAACCCGCCACAAAAGAAAAATTCATAAGACTTTGGGTAATTTGAATAATTAATTACTCGAAGATACTTTCATCAAGATTAAAACTATTCAAGAAGCTTACAGAATTTTCGATATCATAATGTAGAATTCGATCTTCTTTCACCAAAGGCACTTCGGTTCTGTAAGATTTCAAAAACATTTCAATAAACGCACTAGATTTTAAAGGGTTTCTGAAAGCAATAGCTTGCGAAGCATTCATCAATTCAATCGCCAAAATACGTTCGAGGTTTTCCATAATTCTCAAACATTTGGTAGCGGCATTCGCACCCATACTCACATGATCTTCTTGTCCGTTAGACGAAACAATACTATCAACACTAGCTGGTGAAGCCAATTGTTTGTTCTGACTGGCAATACTAGCCGCTGTATATTGTGGAATCATAAACCCCGAATTTAATCCCGGATTATCCACTAAAAATACTGGCAATCCGCGCAATCCTGAAATCAATTGATAGGTTCGTCTTTCTGAAATACTACCCAATTCTGATAAAGCAATGCCTAAAAAATCTAAAGCCAAAGCCAATGGTTGTCCGTGGAAATTTCCGCCAGAAATAATCACATCGCTATCGATGAAAACATTAGGGTTGTCGGTAACCGAATTGACTTCCGTTTTAAAAACTTTTCTTGCATAGTCTAAAGCATCTTTCGAAGCACCGTGCACTTGTGGAATACATCTAAACGAATACGGATCTTGAACATGCACTTTCTTTTGTTCAATAATTTCACTGCCTTCTAAAAATTCGAGTACTCTTTTCGCGGTTACGATTTGTCCTTTATGTGGACGGATATAATGAATCAATTCATTGAATGGCTCTTTTCTACCGTCAAATCCTTCTAATGAAATGGTTGCAATCAAATCGGCCAACCACGAGAACTTCAGTGCTTTTATTAAAATATGCACCCCATAAGCACTCATAAATTGCGTTCCATTCAGCAAAGCCAATCCTTCTTTCGATTGTAAAGTAATCGCTTCCCAACCGAATTGAGCTAATAGCTTACTAGCGTGAACCTTTTCATTTTGATACCAAACTTCACCTTCGCCTAAAAGTGGCAGACACAAATGCGCCAATGGAGCCAAATCGCCAGAAGCACCTAAGGAACCTTGCTCATAAACCACCGGTAAAATATCGTTATTGTAAAAGTCAACAAGACGTTCCACCGTAATTAATTGCACGCCCGAATAGCCATAACTCAAAGATTGAATTTTTAAGAGCAACATCAGTTTCACAATTTCTTGAGGCACATAAGCACCTGTTCCGCAAGCATGCGATTTTACTAGATTTTCTTGAAGTTGCGATAAGTTCTCATTCGAAATCTTAACATTGCATAACGACCCAAAACCGGTATTAATGCCGTAAATTGGATCTTCATGCATTTGCATTTTTTTATCCAAATATTCGCGACATTTCTGAATGTTGATTTTTGCTTCTTCAGAAAGCGATAATTTGAAATTTTGACTGATAATCTGCTGAATATTTTCTAGTGAAAGTACATCAGAAGTGATGTAATGCATGTTGTCCATGTGGCTGTTTTATTGGTAGTCCAAAATTCTGTAAACGATTGTTAAAAAGCAAGGGTTGTTGATAATATTCTACAAATAATTGAAGATTCATTAATTTTTAGACTTTATATTCCTCAAATTATAATGTACGCAAAGCAGATTGAGGGCAAAATGAAAAATTCGCAAAAATGATTTTCAGTTTTTTATACTCAATTAAATTAGATTACATTTGAAATTCTGAATATAAAATGATGATTACTAACGGTTCAAATACTAGCATAAACTCCACATCCAATACTTTGGTAGCTACAACTGTTACATCAACGACTACAACCCCTTTGGGGTAAACGAATCACATATCATCCAATTTTTTTTCTTATCATGAGAAAAAGTTAAACTTGTCTATTAAATACCTTACTTAAATTAAATTGAAAATGAACGTATTAAAATTTGGTGGAACTTCAGTAGCCAATGCCCAAAATATCAATCTTGTACTCGATATCGTCAACGAAACTTCTAAAAATGACCAACTGGTTGTGGTAGTTTCTGCTTTTAGTGGTGTAACCGATTTGTTGGTTTTAGCATCAGCCCATGCGGCAGCGAAAGACAAAAACTACAAAGAAATTGTCAACCAAATCGAGAAGAAACATAAAGATGCTATTGAACAATTGATTTCTTTAACAGAGCAAAGCGAATTGATCGACACCATCAACAGCAATATCAATCACTTAAAAACACTACTCGATGGCTGTTATCTTTTAGGCGAATTGTCTAACAGAACGTCTGATACGATTTTAAGTTTCGGCGAATTGTTATCCTCGCAAATCATCGCCAAAGCATTACAACAAAAGGATAGCAAAGCAGGTTACAAAGACAGCCGTGAAGTCATCAAAACCAACAGCCATTTCGGAAAAGCGGTCGTTAATTTTGAGGTTACCAATGCTTTAATTGCAGATTTTTTCAGAGCTTCTCTAAATTCAGTTACCGTAATGCCAGGTTTTATTGCTTCTTCTGAAGATGGCAATACAACAACTTTAGGTCGCGGTGGTTCCGATTATACCGCAGCAATCGTAGCTGGTGCTTTGAATGCCTCACAACTCGAAATCTGGACGGATGTCAACGGCATGTTTACGGCCAATCCAAAAATTGTAAAACAAGCGCAACCTATCGAAACCATTTCGTATCAAGAAGCTATGGAGTTATCGCATTTCGGAGCCAAAGTGCTTTATCCGCCAACCATTCAGCCGGTTTTAAAGAAGAATATTCCAATTCTGATTAAAAATACTTTCGAACCAGAAGCCGCAGGAACATTGATAACATCATCAGTAAGCAGCAAAGAAAATCCAATTAAAGGAATTTCGCATATTGATAAAATTGCTTTGTTAACGCTCGAAGGCTCTGGAATGATTGGTGTTTCCGGTTCTTCAAAAAGATTGTTCGAAGTCTTATCGCACGAAAACATCAACGTTATTTTTATCACGCAAGCTTCTTCTGAACATTCTATTTGTATTGGTATTTTAAATGCTGATGCTGACAAAGCAGAAAGTGCTATAAACAAGGCGTTCGAGTTGGAAATCGCTCAGAACAAAATCGACCCATGTATTGTTGAAAAAAACCTTTGCATCGTAGCTTTGGTTGGTGAAAACATGAAGAACCACCAAGGTTTGAGCGGTAAAATGTTTAGCACTTTAGGTAAGAACAATGTCAATATTAGAGCGATCGCACAAGGCGCTTCTGAAAGAAACATATCCGTTGTAATTAACGAGCGTGATGTCAAGAAAGCTTTGAATACGCTGCACGAACGTTTCTTTGAAGACAACACCAAACAGCTAAATTTGTTCGTAATGGGCGTTGGAAATGTAGGCGAGAAATTTATTGATCAAATTCACCAACAAAAGAAATTCCTAAAAGACAATTTGAAAATCAATGTGCGGGTTATTGCAGTTTCTAATTCGAGAAAAATGCATTTTGATGAAGAAGGAATCGCTTTAAAAGATTGGACTTCATTGCTAGAAAATGGAGAAACAGCCAACAAAGAAACGTTTATTTCTAATGTAAAAGCACTCAATTTACGCAACAGTATTTTCGTTGATATCACAGCCAATGAAGCTGTTGCTCATACTTACAATCAATACTTAGAAAAGAATATAGCAGTCGTAACCTGCAACAAAATAGCTTGTTCTTCGGTATATGAAAATTACAGCAATCTAAAACAATTGTCAAGAAAATACAATGCGCCGTTTTTGTTCGAAACCAATGTCGGTGCGGGATTGCCTATTATTGATACGTTGAAACACTTGATTGCTTCTGGTGATAAAATCAATAGAATTAATGCGGTTTTATCTGGAAGTTTGAATTTCATATTCAACAATTTCAGCGAAACCTACAGCTTTCACGACGTGGTCAAAGAAGCAGGTGTTCAAGGATTTACAGAACCCGATCCAAAGATTGATTTAAGTGGTGTTGATGTAGCAAGAAAAATTTTAATCCTAATTCGAGAAAGCGGATATGAAATGGAAATGGAAGACATTCAAAACAATTCGTTCCTTCCGGCTGAATGCATGAATACGACAAACAATGAAGATTTCTTCAAATCGTTAATCAAACATGCGAGTCACTTCGAAAATCTTCTAGCCGAAGCCAAACAAAAAAAAAGCCGATTAAAATTTGTCGCTTCTTTTGAAAATGGAAAAGCCAGCGTTGGATTGCAATTTATTCCTGCTGATAGTCCGTTTTACAATTTAGAAGGAAAAGACAATATTGTGCAGTTTTACACGGATCGCTATGTCGACCAACCGCTATTGATCAAAGGTGCCGGTGCCGGTGCCGCAGTAACAGCATCTGGAATTTTCGCGGATGTTGTCCGAATTGGAAATGTGTAATGTCACAAAAGAATTTATTGAACTTAGCGTCTTAGTGCCTTCGTGGCAAAAACCTTAAATATGGAAATAAAACTCTTCTGCCCTGCCACCATAGCCAATCTTTCCTGCGGTTTCGACGTCATAGGATTGTGTCTTGATGGCATTGGTGATGAAATGATCATCCGAAAATCGTCTGTTAAAGGTATTCGAATCACCAAGATTGAAGGTGCTGATTTGCCTTTGGAAACCGAAAAAAATGTAGCAGGCGTAGCTGGTTTGGCTTTATTAAATGTATTGCAACTCGACTACGGATTTGAAATCGAAATCTATAAAAAAATCAAAGCTGGCAGTGGTATCGGAAGTAGTTCAGCCAGTGCTGCCGGAGCTGTATTCGGAATTAACGAATTGATTGGTAGTCCGTTTTCGAGAAAAGATTTGGTGCAATTTGCCATGCAAGGTGAAGTTTTGGCCAGTGGAAGTGCGCATGCCGATAACGTAGCACCAGCACTTTGCGGTGGATTTACGATTGTGAGAAGTTCAAATCCTTTAGATATCATTCGTATTGAAAGTCCGAGTGAATTGTACGCTACAGTAATTCACCCGCAAATTGAGCTAAAAACTTCTGAAATGCGTGCCGTTTTGCAGCCTATGGTTTCTTTGAAAAGCTCCATTACACAATGGGGCAATGTAGCAGGATTGGTGGCCGGATTGTATACAAGCGATTACAATTTAATTGGCCGTTCGTTGCATGATGACATCGTTGAACCATTGCGTGGGAAATTCATTCCGCATTTTGATCAAGTGAAACAAGCTGCACTAAATAATGGTGCTTTAGGTTCCGGAATTTCTGGTTCTGGTCCATCAATATTTGCATTGAGTAAAGGAATCGATAATGCCCGAAAAGTAGCCGAAGCAATGCGAGAAATATTTGATGGAACTGAAATTCCTTATGAAATTCATGTTTCAAAAATCAATTCGAAAGGGGTAAAAATAATTTAAAGCTTTAAGCAATATGCAGTAGGCTTTAAGCTTATTGCCTAGAGCCTTTAGCATAAAGCATATAAAAATGAAATATTACAGTTTAAACCACAATGCACCCAAAGTTTCGTTTCAAGAAGCGGTAATCCAAGGATTGGCACCTGATAAAGGGTTGTATTTTCCGGAAAGTATTACTCCGCTTCCCACTGATTTTTTCGAAAATATTGAAAAATTAAGCAATGAAGCAATTGCTTTTCAAGCCATTCATCAGTTTGTTGGTGATGAAATTCCAGAGAGCCATCTCAAGCAAATCATTGCTGAAACTTTATGTTTTGATTTTCCTACTGTAAAAGTGGAAGAAGGAATATATGCTTTAGAATTATACCACGGACCAACCATGGCTTTTAAAGATGTTGGTGCTCGATTTATGTCGCGTTGCTTGGCGTACTTCAACAAAGACAAAAAAGACAATAAAAACACCGTGCTTGTTGCCACATCAGGCGATACGGGTGGCGCTGTAGCTAGTGGTTTCTTAGGTGTTGCTGGTGTTGATGTGGTGATTTTATATCCGTCGGGAAAAGTGAGTGACATTCAAGAAAGACAGCTTACCACTTTGGGACAAAACATCAAAGCGCTTGAAGTGGATGGCGTTTTCGACGATTGCCAAGACATGGTAAAAAAGGCATTTTTAGATGAAAGTTTGCAGCATAAAAACCTGACTTCAGCCAATTCGATCAACATTGCACGTTGGTTGCCGCAGATGTTTTACTTTTTCTTTGCCTACAAACAATTGAAATCGCAAAACAAACCGATGGTATTTTCTTGTCCGAGTGGCAATTTTGGAAACATTTGCGCTGGAATTATGGCAAAAAAATTAGGATTGCCTATTGAACATTTCGTAGCAGCAACCAACGTAAATGACACCGTACCACAGTTTTTAATTACCGGAAAATACGAGCCTAAACCTTCAAAAGCAACGATTTCAAATGCTATGGATGTTGGAAATCCGAGTAATTTTATACGGATTCAGGAATTGTACCACAACGATTTGAACGCATTCAAAAAGGATTTCACTTCGTTTTCTTATGATGATGAAGCTACCAAACAAGTTTTAAAAGATATCTATAAAAATTCAGGATATATTGCCGAACCGCACGGTGCTGTTGGGTATTTAGGATTAAAAAAAGAAATGCAAAACCATCCGAATGCAATTGGAATTTTCTTAGAAACGGCACATCCGATCAAGTTTTTAGATGTGGTTGAACCTGTTTTGGGAATTCAATTGCCGATTCCAACGCAAATTGAAAGCGTTTTGAATAAAGAGAAAATCCGTGTTAATATCAAAACGTATGACGAACTCAAATCGTTTTTAGAAAGAACCTAAACTCAAATAAGCTTTTCCAATATACTTGATGATATCGGAGGCGATGAATGATTGCTGTCCGGTTTCTGGCAATGCGATATCAGCCGTTTTTCCGTGCAGATAAACACCCAATATAGCTGCGTCTATTGGTTCGTAAGATTGCGCCAACAAACTCGTGATCATTCCTGTAAGTACATCGCCACTTCCTGCGGTTGCCAAAGCTGCATTTCCTGTGGTATTTTCATAAATGATTTCACCATCAACGATTCGGGTTGGTGCGCATTTCAACACAACGATAACTTCATGCGCAACGGAAAAGTCAACCACCATTTGCATTTTTTGTGCTTCATTTTCCCAAGTTCCTATAAGCCGTTCTATTTCTTTTTGGTGTGGCGTGAGTATCGTTTTGGGTGGCAACAAATGCATCCAACTTGGATTTTTTGCTAAGATGTTGATGGCATCCGCATCGACAACCAAAGGTTTGGTATTTGACTTTAAGAAATCGTGCAGTGCATTTTGAGTAGCTGGCTCCTGCCCGATTCCGGGACCAATTCCAATAGCTTGAGGTTTGATAGCAAAATCAATTTTTGAAAGGTAATTTTCTTGTGCATCGGTAATCACCATCACTTCTGGAATGGCGGTTTGCAAAATCGTATAACCACATTTTGGTAGGAAAGCAGTGACCAATCCGCAACCCGTTTTGAGCGCTGCTTTGGAAGCCAGACATACCGCTCCTATTTTTCCGTAACTGCCACCAATAAGTAGCGCGTGGCCTTGCGTGCCTTTGTGAGTATTGGCTTGTATCGGTTTATACCTTTTTTGGATTTCTTTGTGGTTGATGGGAAAAGGAAGATTCATTTGGCTAATGTTTGATTAAAAGTACGAAATAATTATGACCTTTAAATGTCTTAGAAACCGAATTGCCCTAGCCCTGATGGAAGCGGTATCTTTTTGTGGCGGCGTTCGACACAAAAAATTTAGCGTACAGCAGGTTCCCGGCTTCTAAAAAAGATTAAAAACAATCTTTAAAAAGTATGCGATTTTTGTAATTTACACGACTATAAATTCATAAATTTTGAATAAATTAGCGACTTTAAATTTAATTCCTACGAATAATGAAGAATACTGCGCTGACGCATCTACACGAAAGTTTGGGAGCTAAAATGCTTCCGTTTGCTGGTTACAATATGCCTATTTTATATGAAGGTGTGAATGCCGAACACGAAATCGTTCGCAATGGTGTGGGCGTTTTTGATGTTTCGCACATGGGTGAATTTCTGTTGACTGGCGACAATGCGTTGGCTTTGATTCAGAAAGTGACTTCGAACGATGCTTCGACACTAACGATTGGGCGTGCACAATATTCTTGTTTGCCCAATAATGATGGTGGCATTGTAGACGATTTGATTGTGTATCGCATGAAAGAAAACCAGTATTTGTTGGTGGTGAACGCTTCGAATATTGATAAAGACTGGGAATGGATTTCAAGCCACAATGATTTGGGTGTTGAGATGCGCAACCTTTCGGATGATTATTCGTTGTTGGCCATTCAAGGTCCAAAAGCAGTTGAAGCGATGCAATCATTAACTTCAGTTGATTTGAGTGCTATTGCCTATTACCATTTTGAAGTGGGAGATTTCGCCGGATTTGAAAATGTTATTATTTCTGCAACGGGTTATACGGGTTCAGGTGGCTTTGAAATTTATTGTAAAAACGACCAAGTAGAAACCATTTGGAACAAAGCTTTTGAGGCTGGAGCGGCTTTTGGAATCAAACCGATTGGCTTGGCTGCACGAGATACATTGCGTTTGGAAATGGGATTTTGTTTGTATGGCAATGACATCAATGATACTACTTCTCCATTAGAAGCTGGATTGGGTTGGATTACCAAGTTTACAAAAGACTTTGTGAATTCGGAAAATTTGAAAAAACAAAAAGAAGCTGGCGTTACTAGAAAATTGGTAGGCTTTGAAATGCAGGAACGCTCAGTGCCCCGTCATGATTATGAAATTGTGGATGCTTCGGGAACTGTGATTGGTGTAGTTACTTCCGGAACGATGTCGCCTACATTAGGAATCGGAATTGGTTTGGGTTATGTAACTGTGGCACATAGTGCTATTGACAACGACATTTATATTAGAATTCGCAAGAATGATGTTGCTGCGAAAGTGGTGAAATTACCTTTTTATAAGAAGTAATGGAACGCGGATAACACAGATTTGGTGGATTGGCGCAGATTTTAATACATTTTTTATCTGTGTAATCAGTGTCATCTGCGTGCCATAAAACATTTGAAAAAACAAAGAATAATTATATTTTTGCCGAATGATTTTTAGGCAATAAAACAAAATAAGAAATGGGAAGAGCGTTTGAATTCCGCAAAGGAAGAAAGATGAAACGTTGGTCAGCAATGGCAAAAGCGTTTACAAGAATTGGAAAAGATATCGTCATGGC
>ERZ724520.1072-NODE-1072-length-14140-cov-4.026695_pt1 | contig 14140 bp, 10 predicted proteins | sample MGYA00376053_ERZ724520 | MGnify/ENA primary metagenome ERZ724520 (study PRJEB28724, sample SAMN07190886) | activated sludge metagenome | isolation source: activated sludge of sewage treatment plant in Hong Hong | place: USA: Christiansburg, Virginia | collected... | reverse complement strand
TCACCACTGGGTTTATGCGCATTTATTAGAATGTTTAAAAATGTTTCCAATCTTTTATTGATTGTATCATCAAAAAAGTCAATATAAATTAGTGCAATTAAAAAATCCCAATCTTCATCATTAATTTTACTTTCATAAAAGAAATCAAAAAGATTTTCAAGTATTTTACTATTATAATATTTATTTATTTTGTTATTGTTCAATAAAGTGTGTAAATAGTCTATTGATATTTCTGAGTTTAAAGATTTTAAAATATTACAAATTAAAGTAATTTCATTTGAGTATGCACCTAAAACAAAATCCGCAATAGAAGGATTAAAAAGAACATATTCATATTGGTCATTTCCAATCTGATTTCTATTCAATAATGATTTTGTTGCAAGTTTTCTTACCGATTCAAAACTTTTATCAGAATTATCTCCGAAATTTGAAGGATGAATTTTCAGAAATGTATTATAAGAATCTCTCAAATTTTCTTCAGATATTTTACCGTTATTAAAAACGGTTAAAAATGTAAGTGCTCTTACAAAATCATCTGTTTGATTTTGAAAATATCCTTCCCAAATTACTTTTGGGTTATTGAGCCTTTGAAGAATATAAGACCAATAGTCTTCTGATTTAATTTCACCAATAACAGATGAATCAGTTATAAATTCGATAATTCTAGGATTAAAATTCTGGTGTTTGATTATGTCTTTATATCTTTTATCTTTATAAATTACATCAATGAATTCTTGTGGCAATTTTGAATGATAAATATGATTATATAGAATTTTAGCTTTATCTATATTAGTTAAATTTTCAATTGTAAGAAGAAATTCGTTTTCTCTTATTTTTAAATTTTGAAAAATATGACTTAAACTATATGCTTTATTTAAAATGTTTGTTCTTGATGTAAGAATAAATTTTTTACTATTATCTTTTCTAATTCTATTAATAAATTTGACAATATGAGAGTCCTTTTTATTATTAATAGCGTCATAAATATTACTTCCTAAGAAGTCGTCACAATAAAAAAGAATTTTCTTTTGTTCATTTTCGCGATACAAACTTTCAGCTTCGCTTATATTTTCTTCTATATCACAAAACTCATAACCTTTTGCTGTATATAGAATTGCCAGATTATCAGCAAGTGTAGTTTTGCCGATACCTGGTTCACCAGTCAGAATTACAACATTATTTTCTTCTAAAATTTTGAATCCCTTATTATGATTTGCAGTAACTACATATCTGTAAGAATTTTCTTCAATTTCTCGGATTGTAAATTGACTTCTACCTTTTATTGCATTATTAATTAGAATATCTAACACACTTGTACTAGTAATCCAAAGTTTATAGTTTCTTTCGACAACGTCCTGATTTTCTCTTTTAGATAAGAATGAATTTAAATCTTCTTGTCCCCAAATATCACTTTCATCTTGAATGTATGTTTTAAAAAGATTTAGAATTTCTATTTTATTAATTCTAGAAAGTGTTTTTGACGTAATAAATATATATTTATGTGGATTTAGATTTTTTACTTTGGCTAATTCTTCGGTTTTTAATTTTGAAATTAATTGAGGATAAGGAGTTGAAAAATAATGTTTGCATTGTATAATGCCCTCTTTCTTATCTCCAATCCAGAATCTACCATCAACCCCTCCATCTTTTCCAGACTTAAATATCTCAACTTTTATGTTATGTTCTTTTGCAATAACAGATGCTGCTAAAATTTCAAATTCTCTGTCATTTAATTTTGAGTAGTCATATTCCATTATCTAAATTAGTTTGATCCAAATTTATGGAATTTAATTCTCAATTATTTGGATGGCTTTGTTGTAAAATTATCGCTAACTTGTTTATACCCCTGATTTATTACAGTTATATATATTATCAAATTTAATCTTTTAATTACAAACAATCAAAGTTTATCTTTAGGCAATCCAATAAAAAAGCCCCACTCAAATAGAGTAGGGCTTTAACTTCAATGGTGGTTTATTATTGTTTAATTAGTTTAGAAATACTGGTATTTCCATCTATTGTAACATTTACAAAATACATTCCATTAGCAAAACGTGCTAAATCAACCGGAATATTTAAATTACCATTTAATTGTCCGTAATCTTTAGTAGAAACTACTGCACCATTACTATTATAAATAGTTACGGCAACAGCTGATTCTTTTTGTAAATTCAATAATATGTTTGATGAATTACTTGCTGGATTTGGATAAATTTTTACAGTTGCATCTGGTGCAAAAGCTGTTTCATAAATACCAACTCCTGTGCCTGTTCCACTTACAAAACCATTTGTAATGGCTTGTGCCATAGTTGCTGTTCCTGCATTATCAATTTTACCTGTTGGGTCAATAAATAATCCTATTACATTAATTTGTGTATCATCATAAGTTGCTGGTAATGTAAACGAAAATGTGTATGTAAATACTGTTCCTGCTACTGCACTTGTTCCTGCTGCATTTGCAATACCTGCAAAACTTGGACTAATAAAACGTGCCACATGGTCGTAATGCATTGTAGCTGCTGGTACTGGGTTTGGTAATGATTCAAAACCACCCATTGGACCTGAACCACCACCTGCATAAGCATTTGATTGATTATAAGAACTACCAGTTCCTGTTACATCATCTTCTGTAATTACACAAGCTAATTTATAGTTTCCAGTAATTGCAGTTTGTACTGTAGTAGTAACCGATACATTTAATACACGTGTAGTTGAATTATAAGTTGCTCCATTTTTTAAAACTGCTTTTGGTGCAATTACTACTCTCGATAATAAATCTGTTTCAATAGCACTTGGGTCAATAGATGGTAAACGATCTACTATAGCTTTTGGATAACCTGTAATTAAAGCTCCAATTGCTGCATCATATGCTGTAACAACCATTGGGTCGCCATTATGAACTGCTATTGGTGCAAAAAAGCCAGTGTATTTACTTGTCATTAAATCCATATAAACAGCACCACGTGGGCACCATTGGCACCATGTACCTGTTCCTTCTTCGGCAACTACTACTTTACCTGCTGCTGGTGTAATTGGTGTTACAGTTGTAGAACTCACATTATCAACTGGTTCAGCATCTGCACCTAAACCATTAACATTAGTAACGGTTGCTGTAAATACATTTGGTCCTGTTGTTAAAGTAAAAGGGCTTGTAATGTTTATTACTGTAGAGCTTAATGATGCTAAGGTTAATCCTGTTACATTTTGCCCTACTGGTGTTCCTCCATTTTGCGATACTGCTAATGAAAACGAATTGATTACACTTGTTCCTAAGTTTCTAACTGTAATAGCTGGGTTTCTTGTTTGTCCTGCTAATCCATTAGATACGTTTACTAAATTTAATGCAGCGTTTAATGCTGGTAATGTATATGGTGCAACGTTATACGAAACATCATCTACCCAATAACTTGCTGTTGCATCTGGAGGATAAATATCAATACCCCAAACTTGATTGTTTGTGTTTGACCAAGTTCCTTGTGATGTACCATTAATTAATAACTCCCAAGTATTGGTGTTAAAGTTTGCTTTTATAGTTAATTCAAACCATGCACCAAACGGATGAGTTCCTGTTAACTTCGTAGTACCCGAATTTTCTATTCTTACAGCTCCAGTGTTTGTCATATAACAATCAAGTGAGTACATATTTCCAATGGTTGAGTTTCCTTGAAAATTAAAATACCCATCTTTTCCTGTAGGAATTTTGAACCAACTTGTAAATGTAAATTGCCCTGTACTCAAGGGAGTAGTAGTGGTAAATGGTAGTACTACATCTTGTGGGCCACCTGTTGAAGAGGTTGATGAAAAATAAATAGATTTTGATCCTCCCGATGTGTGATTATCTGTATTAACAACAGCAACATCTTCTGTTCCACCGCCAACTGCAGATGACCAAGTTCTCCAATCGGGAGATTGAACACCTAATAAAGGGGTTGTTAATGTATAGGTTTCAAATGAATCTGAAAAAGTTTGAGCTTTTGCAGAAAGTAATGATACCAAACATGAAATTGATAATAATAGTTTTTTCATTTGTATAGTTTTAGATTTAAAGTAAACTTATTAATTAATGATTTATAAAACAATTCATTTATTGATAATAATAATAAAGCTAAGAAATGGCCTTTTTATTACCTTGTTTTTTTATGACTTCCATTTCTACCTGTAAATTGCGTAGCATATTCATAATACTGCTCACATTTAGCTCTTCTTCTCTGTAATCTGTCATATTAATACAACACGTGTATTCCCAAAGTTCTACAATATCTTTTAAATTAACATTATAAGGTTGGTACATTTTATTATCTGAATGGCATTCTAAAAATCCTTTTTTAGTATTTAAATTAAAAATACGTTTATAAGATAAGCCATCATCTTTAGTAACTACTATATACGTATGCCCGTTTTTCACTTCTTCAAGTTTTTCAACGTATTTAGCTACTACAAACGAACCTTCTTTTATTGGAGGCATACTATCACCTTTAATAGGAAATGCACGATGCTTACCTGTAGGTAAAAAAGGAAGTTTCATTCTTGGCAAGCGTTCAATATAATTATGATCGGAATAGATACGTAAATAGCCTGCACTTGCTTTTAATGGTACAAGTTCTACAACATCTCTGCCATCTTCATCAATTAATACCGGAAATAGCATACGGTTTTTTCCAATTTTCATTAATCCATCTAAGCTAGTTTTAGTTAAATCACCTCTTACTAAAGCATCAACTGCTACATGAAAATAATCCGAAATAGAAATTAATAAATCTATCGATGGTTCATTTCGGTTTTCTTCATAAGCTCCTAACCTAGAACGGGTAATCCCTAAATTGTCTGCTAATTGCTCTTGCGACAAGCCTTTTTGCAAACGCAAGTATTTTAAATTACTAAAAACTTTACTCATATTTTTAAATTGCTACAAATTATAGCACTAATATACTACATTAGATAGTATATTTGCAAAGAGTTTTTGTTAAAATTTAATTTTTGTTGTTCACATGGTTTTGTAAATAAGTCAATACTCATTTTATAAAACCCAAAAAGGCTGTCTTTTTAAATAAGACAGCCTTTTTAAATTTAGTTTAAAGGTTGTTTTCCAAAAAATAAGTAGAAAAAATAGTAAAATTGACTTTTTATAAAGTGCCTAAATAAACCCAAAATTGTATATTTGTTTTTTATACATTTTAAAAACACATTATGATTGAACTTTTTAAACATTTAATGCCATTAGATTTAAACTGGATTATTACAAATTATCAAACAGCTATTTATATTGTGTTGTTTTTGGTAATTTTTATAGAAACAGGCTTAGTAGCAATGCCTTTTTTACCAGGCGATTCGTTATTATTTATGGCTGGTTTAGCGGCTCGTTCTGGCGATTTAAATTTATTTTACCTATTTATATTATTGTTTTTTGCAGCGGTTTTGGGCGATAATTGTAATTATTGGATAGGCAGAAAAATTGGAGTTAAAATTTTTGACTTAAAGTTTAAAGGTAAACCCTTAGTAAAAAGAGAGTATTTAGATAAAACCCATTTATTTTTTGAAAAATATGGTACAAAGGCTATTATTATGGCTCGTTTTGTTCCGTTTGTAAGAACATTTGCTCCATTTGCAGCAGGTATTGGCGAAATGAATTATAAAAAATACATTGTGTTTGATATTATTGGCGGTGCATTATGGATTGGTTCATTAACAACTGCAGGTTATTTATTAGGTAATGTTGAATTCATAAAAAAACATGTTGATTTAGTGTGCCTTGGAATTATTGGAGTATCTGTATTACCAATTATTATTTCTGTAGTTAAAAATAAATACGAAAAAAAATAGTTTAAAAATGTTACCTCAAGAAAAACCAAATCAGGATTTACTCGATCAATGGCACAGCGACCCAGATAACTGGTATTTTGGAATATTTTATTTCAATAGAAAAGATAAACGCATTTTTCCACCTAAGCGCATAAAAGCAATGGGCTGGACAGTAAACTTTGCTAATCCAATTTCTGTTTTAGCAATAGTATTGATACTAGCCTTAGTTTACAGTTTAACAGTTTGGTTAAATACGACTAGAAAGTAGGGGGTTAATGTTTCTTGCAATATAGCAATGACTTAGTAAGTGTCTCTAAAATAAAATGATTTTTAATAAGGAATCATTAAACCATTTTCACCAATTCTTTCCAAACAACATCAGTAGTTTCTGGCTTACAGATAACAGATAGTGGTTCTAATTTAATGGGATGAATAAATTCTGTTTTATAAGAATGTAAATGTATAGATCCATTTGGGTTCGAGCGATCAAAGCCATATTTTAAATCGCCTTTTATAGGGCAACCTATGGCACTAAGTTGGGCTCTAATTTGATGATGACGACCTGTAAATAAGTTTATTTGAAGCAAATGGTAATTAGAAATAGAGGCAATTAATTCATATTCTAATTCTGCTTTTAAAGACCCATTTTTTTCTGTTTCAAATGCCTTTGATTTATTAGTTTGTTCGTTTTTTATTAAGTAATGCGTTAACCGTTGTTTTACTTGCGGTGGTCTGTTTTTTACAACTGCCCAATAGGTTTTAGTTATGGTTTTATCTCTAAATAATTCATTCATACGAGATAGCGCCTTACTTGTTTTAGCAAAAATAACAATGCCAGAAACGGGTCTATCTAATCTATGGCAAACACCACAAAATACATTACCAGGTTTATTATCGCGTTGCTTAATGTAATTTTTTACTTTTTCAGATAAAGGCATATCACCCGTTTTATCACCTTGCACAATTTCCGAAGAGCGTTTATTAATAATAATTAAATGATTGTCTTCGTAAACAATTTGTTGGGGAGTAATTATTTCGTGCGCTTGAAACATTGTCTAAATGTAAAACAATTATTTTAAACTAAGAGTGTTTATTATTACATCGCAGCATTCATTGGTAGTTTGCTTTGTGTAATTTTTTATAGGCAATATTAAAAATTGCTTTAATTTTTTTTGATTCAATTTGTAATGGTTTTCAAAAGCTTTACTTACTTTATTTAAGTAAGAGGCTTTAATCTTTTGTTCCATGCCTCTATTTCTAATTTTAATGTTATTTAAAAGTAAGTGAGTCTCAACATCAATATAAATAACTAAATCAGGTTCAGGTAGGGTTTCTTTAATTACTAAAAAGTTTTTTTTATAGATTTTATAATCATGTTCATTTAAATTGGCTTTAGCAAAGCAAATGCATTTATCTAAATGAAAATCGCTAACTACAATCTTATGAGTACTATTTTTAAAAAAGGTAGAAAGCTGGTTTTGTCGTTCAATTAAAAAAGATAATTCGGTAAGTAGTGCCAGTTTTTTTTTGTTTTCATAAAACAAAGGCAGTAAAGTGTTTTCTTCAAATTTTTCGGGCAAAAAATGGGCATTGAGTTTTTTGGCTAAAGCCTTAGCAATAGTAGATTTTCCTGCACCAATATTTCCTTCAATGGCTATATACATAATTACTTAGTGGTTGTGTGTTTAAAAACTTGGCTATTATCAATGCATTCTTCTAATAAATTATGCACTGTTTTATTAAAAATGGGGTGCACATGCAGTGGCGCAATATCATATAAAGGAATAAGAACAAATTTCCTTAAATGCAATCTTGGATGCGGAACTATTAAATTATCCTCATTTATACATTCATTATTATAAAAAAGAATATCAATATCAATGGTTCTTGCTTCATAAGTGGCACTTTGAGTTCTTATTCGGCCCATTTCTTTTTCAATGGTTAATAATGATTGAATTAATTGATTGCTCTTTAGTTTTGTGTGAACGCAAATACACTGATTAAGGTATGAATTATGGTTTTCTACACCCCATGCTTCGGTTTCATAAATTGGAGAGGAAGAAATAACAGTCCCAATTTTTGAATTAATTTCATCTATAGCCTTTTGTAAGGTTAATTTTCTTTCACCAATATTACCACCCAAACATAAAAAAGCTACATTCATATAAAAAACTGTAAAAATAAGATTAAGTAGGCTAACTTGCCTTAATAATTTATTAAATATAGTAAAATGAAAAATTTTTTAGGAGCTTTTTTTGGATCATGCTTAGGAATTTTAGTTACTGGTGTTGTAGTAGCTATCATTGCAATTGTTTCAGTTACAAATACAATTAAAAATGCAATAGATAATGGTGGAGATGAACCATATTCTTCTGTTGAAAATTCTGTTTTAAGATTGAATTTAGATGACGAAATTAAGGAGCGCGGTGTAGATAATCCTTTTGGGAAAATGAATTTAGGTCCCTTAATGCCAAAAGGTAATTTAGGATTAAATACTATTTTATTAAATATTAAAAAAGCAAAAGCAGATAAAGATATTAAAGGTATTTATTTAGAAATTGGTTCGCCAAGTGCTGGTTTTGCAACATTGGAAGAAGTAAGAAATGCACTATTAGATTTTAAATCATCAGGCAAGTTCATTTATGCATATTCTGAAACGTATAGTCAAAAAGGGTATTATGTGGCAACTACAGCTAATAAATTGTTTTTAAATCCACAAGGAGGATTAGAAATTAAAGGCTTAAGTTCACAAATAATGTTTTTTAAAAACATGCTTGATAAATTGGATGTAGAAGTTCAAATTTTTAGACATGGAAAATTCAAAAGCGCTATTGAGCCCTTTATGTTGGATAAAATGAGCGAAGCAAATCGTTCTCAAGTTGAAACGTATTTAGGTTCACTTTGGAATCAAATGATTAGTGGAATTAGCAAAACTAGAAATATAACGGTTGCAGATATTAATAAAATGGCGGATGGTTTATTAATTAGAAACCCTGAAGACGCTTTAAAATATAAATTAGTTGATGGTTTAAAGTATGAAGATGAAGCCTTTGACGAAATTAAAAAATCCATAGGTATTGCTCAAAAAGATAAAATCCATTTTGTAACGCTTGATAAATACAAATCTTCGCCAAATAATTTTGCTTTAAGTAGTAATAAAATAGCCATAATATATGCTGTTGGTGAAATTGAAAGTGGTAAAGGTGGCGAAGATAAAATGGGCAGTGAAACTATTGCAAAGGCATTAAGAGATGCACGTTTAGATACAAGTATTAAAGCAATTGTGTTTAGAGTAAACTCTCCAGGTGGAAGTGCATTAGCAAGTGATGTTATGTGGAGAGAGGTAGTATTAGCAAAGGCTGTTAAACCTGTTGTAGTTTCTATGGGCGATGTAGCCGCAAGTGGTGGATATTATATTAGTTGTGCAGCTAGCCGAATTTTTGCACAACCAAATACTATAACTGGTTCAATTGGTGTATTTGGTATGATACCAAATGCTCAAAAAGCATTAGCTAATAAACTAGGAATTAATATTGATACTGTAAATACTAATAAACACAGTGATGTAGGTACAATATTAAGAGGGGTAACTCCTGATGAATATGATTATGTTCAAAAAAGTGTTGAAGCTATTTATGATGTATTTATTACAAAAGTTGCAGAAGGTAGAGGAATGGCTAAAAACAATGTTGATAGCATAGGGCAGGGAAGAGTATGGAGTGGAACTGATGCATTAAAAATTCATTTAGTAGATGAATTAGGTGGTATAAATGATGCTATTGCTTATGCAGCTAAATTAGCTAAGCTACCTAATTTTAAAACTATTGACTTGCCAAAGAAAAAAGATCCTTTAGAAGAATTGCTTGATAATGGAGCTGATGAAATGGAAGCTAGAACTATGAAAGCTAATTTAGGCGAACAATACATTTACATAAAACAACTAAAAAATGTTTTACTTAAAAAAGGTGTCCAAGCTCGTGTTCCTTATGAAATGATTATTGAATAGAATAATTCAATTCTAAAAATAGTTATTTCACATACAAACTTTGTTATTTCGCACCAATTTAACAACTTATGTGATAGATTTATATAATTTTGAAACTTAGTTTGAGTTCAAAAATTAGGATATTATATTATTTAATGTTTGTTTGTGTTATTAGCACAGCACAAACCGTAATGTTAAAGAATATTGGCAACTATAAATGGGTGAAAAATGCAAAAAATTCTGCTCCAATAAAACTTAATGTTACATGTGAAGTAAAAGATGTAAGTAAGAAAATTCTTAAAAAAGTAACTACCCAGGTTCCTCAAAAACCGTTACATTTTAATTCTGTAACTATAAAAGATTTTAATAAAAATTTTAAAAATCACAAATTACAATTTAAGTCACAATTAGTAAAACCATTTTTAATTGAATCTGCTTCAAAATTTTTATTTAGAGATAATTCTGAGGCCAACATCACCTACACTGATAAAGCACATGGTTATATCGCAAGAAACGCAATAGATATTACGGAAGATGCCAACCATAATATTTGGATAATTTCAGATGATGGATTAATAAAATACGATGGGTTAAAATATTATTTATACAACCTAGAAATTGGTTTACCAACATTATCGTTTGTTAGTATATTATGTGATAATCAGAATAAAATATGGGTAAATACTGAACATGGTTTTTTCTATATTAAAAATGACTCATGTTTTTTACCTGTAACTAATGACTTTGATTTTCAAAATTTTCATGGAAGAAATATTGCAAAAGATGATAAAAATAGAATATGGATATCTTCCTCTAATAAAGGAGTTGTCTGTATTAATAACGACAATACTTTTTTTTGTATTGATAAAAGTTCTGGATTACCAAATAATGATGTTGGAGATATTGCATTTTTAAAGAACAAAATTTATTTGTCGTTATTAGGAGAGGGTTTAATGATAATTGATGAAAACACTTGGACTCAATTAAAAATAAAAGATGAACATAGTTTTTCCGATCCTTATAGAAATGCTGTAATGTCAGTACTTGCAGTAAATGATACTCTTTATTTAGGTACATGGGCAAAAGGTTTTATTAGAATAACAGCAAAAGATTCAACCTTATATTCTGTTTCAGGAGTATTTAACGATAGAATTCTTAGAATAGTGAAAACTAATAATGGTATAGCTTATGCAATTTATGGTAATGGAGTGGTTATTCAAAATGCAAATTATATTGCACATTTCAATAAACAAAATGGATTAATTGGAAACTATTCATTTAGTGTGTTTTATGATTCCTATAAAAATGTGTGGATAAGTGATTTAGAAAAAGGGATTTCACGTATTAATGAAAATGTATTTTATAAATCACAAAATAAAAATAATTTAGTTAAAATATCTAATGTAAGATATAGTCCAAATAAAAAGCACAAATGGCTTTTTATAAATGGTGGTATATTAACAGAGGAAACTGATTCAAGTTTAGTTCAATATACTTTAAAAACTAATACTAATAATACATCATTAGAATATGTGCTTGATGGTTATGTAAATGATAATAATGAAGTGTGGGGTGCTAGTTATGCCAATAGTGGTATTTGTAATATTATTGATAATAAGGCTTATTTTTACTTTATTTCAAATAATGAACAAGAGCGTATTTTTTATAATGTATTAAAATCTAGTGATGATAAACTTTGGTTTGCAAATGATAAAATTGGCTTAGTATATTATGATTTGAACGCTAAACAATTTTATAAAAAAAATATATCCAATGGAACTATATCTAATTGTTGTGTAACTTTAAAAAAAGTAGATAATCTAACAATTTGCTTATATGATAAAGGAATGCAAAAAATTGAACAAACAGACTGTTTTGATTTTTGTATAAACAATAAGGTTTGCGCTTATAAAATTAATGATGTCTTAAGCATAAATTCAGGAGAAACAATTGTATCTACAAGTTCACAGGGCTTATTAATTTTGAAAAATAATGATTTATATTCATTAAATACCTCAAATGGTTTAATTTCAAATAATGTTTATAGAGTTTATTTTGATGGAAAATACATATGGGTTTTTACAGATAAGGGAATTGAAAGAATTATTTTAAAAGATAAATCTGTTGTTTTTAATCGTTTGTTTGATAATAATTATGGAATCTTTATAAATGAACTTAATGGCTATTTTCAAAAAAATATATTTGGTGGACCACAAATTATTTCATCTAATATTTATGATTTTCATCCTGAAAATGAAAATAAAATAAGACCTCTACCTATTTTAAAAATAACTCAACTAATTATTAATGATAAAGATGTAAGCTCTGCTTCTGAAAATAATCTTTCCTCATCTGATATTATTCATATTAAATATAAATTTATAATGTGGGGACATGAAAATGAGTATACACATTTAGCTGTTTTAAAATCAGAAAATAATGATACTATTGAGTACAAAATTGGAGATTTAGGAGAAGTTCAATTAAATGATTTATCTCCTGGGAAATATTCATTTAGAGTTTTAGTAAAAAATAGCTTAGAAAGTTTTTATTCTAATCCAATTAAATTCTACGTATCTCCAAATTGGTATAATACATGGTGGTTTCGTGTTTTGATGTTTTTAATGGGTGTATTAATCTTTAAATATTTTTATAAACGTAAGCAATTGCAAAACAAGAGGCTCGATTTAAAAGTTAAAAAACAAACCGAAATTTTAAGAAAAGAGAAAATAGAGTTAGAAGAAAAAAATAATATTATTGAAATTCAAAATAATGAAAAGGATACATTAATTCAAGAAATTCATCATCGTGTAAAAAACAATTTACAATTTGTTAGCTCATTAATTAGTATGCAAATTAATGCTTCGTCAAATGAAAAAGAAATATATTCTTTAAATGACGCTTCACGCAGAATTAGAGCAATGGCATTAGTGCATGAAATGTTGTATAATCAAGATGATATTTCTGGTGTTAATATCAAACAATATTTGCAAGAGTTAATTCAATCAATTAATGAGTTAGTAAATACAACAAATATTCCTATTAAGTTTAATGTGAAATCTGAAGAATTATTATTTGATACTACTAAAGCTATTGCATTAGGTATGATTACATCCGAATTAATTTCAAATTCTATTAAATATGCTTTTAAAGATACCAATCAGCCAATAATAGATATCGAATTAGAAAAAAACAGTAGTTTAAGTACCTATATATTTTCTGTTAAAGATAATGGTTCTGGTATGGTTGAATTTGAAGATGGTAGAAATAAATTAGGTATGCGTTTAATAAGTATTTTTTCGAGACAACTAAAAGGCAACTATAATTTTGAAAGTAAAAATGGAGTTAAATATTCAATAGAATTTTATTTAAAATGAATAAAATAAAAGTTTTAATAGTTGATGATGAAGTGCTTATAGCAGAAGATTTAAAGGATATGTTAATGTCTTTTGGATTTAAATTAATTTCTATGGCTCATGATAAAAATTCTGCAATTGAATTGTTAAAAACAACTAAAGTAGATATTGCTTTATTAGATATTAGAATGACCAAGGAGTTAGATGGATTGGAAATTGGAGAATTTATTAATTTAAATACAAAAATCCCTTTCATATACATTACTGCTCATTCTGATGTTGCTATGATTAAGGAGATAATTAAAACTAAACCAATTGGATATATTACTAAACCTTTCAAAAAATCTGATTTGTTTGCAACCATTACATTGGCTGTAGAAAATATGAAAGAACAACATAATCAAATTTTAAAATTAAAAGATGGTTATGAAACACGCCTTATAAATTTCGATGATATAATTTATGTTGAAAGTGAAGGGAATTATTTAAATATCTATTGTACAAATAATAAATTTGTTAGCAGACAATCTTTGGATTCAATTTTAACTGATTTAAATGATACAAGGTTTTTAAAGATACATCGTTCTTACATCATTAATCTTAATAAGGTAACAAAATTTTCAAAAAAAGAATTACAAATTAATAATACAACACTTCCTATTTCACGTAATGTAATTGATGAGTTTGAGAGTAGAATAAATGGATTTAATGTATTGTAAGTTGTATTATCTTTTTTATAAATTTGGAAAAATTGATTAAACAGAAATTTTGGAGAAAATAATAAATAATAGTTCTATATTAAATAAATGGCTTAGTAATAAAACTATATATGCTATATTATTTTTCGTTCCTTTTTTTCTTTATCTTAATACAAATATCATAAAAATGATATATAACATTTTTCACCAAAATAAAAAATCAAAATAAATTAGTAATTTTCACCAGAAACCAACAATTTCCTAATTTGTAAAAATGAATTAAAAAATCATTTTATATTAGA
>ERZ724520.1071-NODE-1071-length-14147-cov-4.461964_pt1 | contig 14147 bp, 12 predicted proteins | sample MGYA00376053_ERZ724520 | MGnify/ENA primary metagenome ERZ724520 (study PRJEB28724, sample SAMN07190886) | activated sludge metagenome | isolation source: activated sludge of sewage treatment plant in Hong Hong | place: USA: Christiansburg, Virginia | collected... | reverse complement strand
CGTTGGTACATGGGTTATTTCTTTCTATCTTCTTGTAATGATATTTATAGCCCAGAAAGTTATTTACGGTCGCAAAATTGGTATATAGATGAATCATGAGAGTGTTGTATATTGGGCAGTTGAAGCTGGGCGGCACTTGCTACGATAGAATGCAAGCCCTCAAGCGTCTTGGCCATGAGGTAGTCCCGTTTGATGTTTCGGCTTTTGAGTCAAAATTCCGACTTATACGGTCTGCGCAATGCCGATTGAACTTGGGTTTTCTGTTGACTGATTTGAACGAAGCGCTGGTGAAATTTGCGCCGAATGTTCGTCCTTTGGATTTAATTTGGATCGACAAAGGTGTTTGGATTTTCCCAGCCACCTTGGTTCAATTGCGACTGTTGACAGGTTCTAAAATTGTGCACTACACACCAGATGCACAGTTATTGGACAATAGATCTAAGCATTTTATAGGTGGAGTAAAGGTATACGATTTCTTGGTGACAACAAAAAGCTTTGAAGTTGCGAAATATAGGGAATATGGAGCGCCAAACGTTATATTAGTATCGCAAAGTTTTTGCCCGGTCCGGTTTCACAACCCAGAGCATGTTGCGAATTTTGCTTGCAATGTTGGTTTGATAAGTGATTACAAATTTGCTTACGGCGAAATTATTAATGCATTATCTTCCCGCGTTGATGGTGTTCGCGTTTGGGGGCCAAAGTGGTCGGAGGCAGCCGCCCGCGGGGTATTAGGTAGAGACGTCATAGCAGGTGGTGGACTGTGGGGGCCAGATTACGTAAATGGACTAGCGTCTTTTGATATTGGTTTGGGGCTGCTGTCTAAGTACATTCCTGAATTGCATACCACTCGTAGCGTCGAGGTTCCTGCAGCAGGCACCTTTCTTTTGGCTGAGCGAACTTCGGAGCATCAAGCCATGTTCGAAGAGGGCACTGAGGCTGATTTTTTCGACTCAAAAGATGAACTTGTTTCAAAAGCAAAGTTTTATTTATCAAACGCAGATTCAAGAAAAAGGATTGCTGCGAAGGGTCGCGAGAGATGTTATAGAAGCGGGTATGACATTGACTCCACATTTGCTAACATTTTTAGGAAACTGTTGAAATGAAACTTATCTCGTGGTCGGTAAATGTGGTGTCAGGGTGGGAACTGCTCTCTGAGTTTGTTCGTCGGAAACTATGGAAATTGTTGTTTGCACCGCATCAGAAACTGCTTGGACCTTTTTTTCTTGATGCACAAGATCATATTGGAGCGGAGAGAATTATTACGGGTAAATCATATGAAGAAAGAACTCTGACTGTCTTAGCAACAGTCGTTAAGCGATTGAAACTTGGTGATGGTATCGCTTTAGACGTTGGTGCAAATATCGGAAACCATTCTTGTTGGTTTGCGAAGCATTTTCAGGCGGTACATTCTTTTGAACCCGGTACTGTCGCCGCACTGCTGTTGCGGGCGAACGTCATATCTTCTGGCAGGCATAACATTGTGGTGCATCAGTGTGCCCTTGGCAGTCGTAAGTATGGTGGTGTTCTAAATCAAATAAGCGCAACAAACCTCGGATCGAGCACCGTGACAGAGTCACTTGAAACGGCTGATTTTATGATCTATCGCGGAGACGATTATTGGAACGATCTTAATATTGACGACAGGGTTGAGTTAATAAAAATTGACGTTGAAGGTTTTGAATCGGAAGTAGTCAGTGGTTTTTCTAGTTTGCTTCGACAACAATTGCCATTGCTTTGTGTTGAGGTGTTGAAGGAGCAAAAATGGCAAGACCTCAAAAAATCTCTCCTTGAAATCGGTTACTCATCTTGGTGGGTGGTAACCCACAGTGGAGGTGGAAGCGGGTTGGTAAAAAAGTGTTGGGAGTTGATTCGAGGTCGACAATATTGTTTATCACCGCTACCTACCATGTTCCCGGCAAGTGGATTCGACATGATTATTTGCACGTCCGCATTCCATGAAAAAAAACTCCATGACGATTAAAAAAGTCAGGCCATTGGTCGCGATGGTCGTGCCCTCCTTGGAAGAAGGGGGCGGCGTCCCCGCTGTGGCGGAGTTCGTTTACCAAGTGATCCGGCGCACGGGGAGGTTTGATGTGATACTTGTGTCACTCTCAACAACAGCTCTCGACGATGTTGGTATTTCCCTCACGCTGCCTGGCACTTGGCTACGCAGCAAAAAAGTAGAGAGCGGGCTTTGGCGCAATCGTCCGTATGTACGCGTGGGTGTGTTGGGTTCGGAGTTGGAGTTCCAGCGTTATAAGCCTCGGAAAGCATTGACTGATTTGCTAGCAGGTTGTGATTTGATTCAGGTGGTGTGCGGCGCGCCCGCTTGGGCTAACGCGGTAACCGGGTTGGGTATACCAGTATCGCTGCAGGTGGCTACACGCGCCAAAATTGAGCGCCGGCGGCGCGATGCCAACCCTAAAACAATATTAGGTTTGTGGCGCAAACTCATGACAGAAATCACGAACCGAATGGACGACCGCGCGCTACGTTCCGTCGACGCGATTCAAGCAGAAAACCCTTGGATGTTGGAATACTCAAAACAAATCAATGCGGGGCGAAGCGGGGTCGACATTCGATATGCCCCGCCCGGTGTTGATGTAACGCTGTTTTACCCAATGGCTGAGCGCGACATCTCTGCTCCATACATACTTTGTGTCGGACGTTTGGATGATCCCCGTAAGAATATTAGTTTGCTCCTTTCGGCATTTAGTTTGTTGCCATCGTGTTTGTCGAACGTTAGTTTGATTACCGCTGGTGCTGGCGATCCGCCAAAAGACTATTGGGGACAGGTTGTAGCCCTTGGTTTGCAAAGTAGGGTGCGCCATATTCATAGGCCTAAGACCGCTGAACTTGTGCAGCTATATCAGAAGGCCACTGTATTTGCGTTGGCGTCAGATGAAGAAGGCTTAGGGGTAGTGATCCTGGAAGCAATGTCCTGTGCTGTGCCAGTCGTCGCGACGCGGTGTGGCGGTCCGGAAGGGATCATTTCCGATGGTAAAGATGGTTTTTTAGTTCCGTTAGATGATGCAGAAGTGATGGCTGAGCGATTGACAATTCTTTGCACGGACAGCACACTGAATTTTGAGATGGGGTACCAGGCACGCTTGACTATCGAAGCGAAATTTGCGAACGAAGTGGCTGGCCAGGCGTTTGTTGATGTGTGGGATAAGCTCCTGCATAAGGCCGGGAAGCTCTGATGTGTGGGTTTGTCGCGCTCCTCGGCACATCGAGCACCAGCTTTTCAGTTGAAGCACTCCGGCCCGCGCTAAACCACATGCAACGCCGTGGCCCAGATGCCGAAGGCGTATGGAACGAGCCAGGCGTGTGGTTGGGTCACCGTCGATTGGCCATTCAAGATTTGGATGTGCGATCAAACCAACCACTCCACTCACACTGTGGCCGCTACGTCATTGTTTACAACGGCGAAATTTACAACTTTCATGCGTTGCGTGACGAGTTGGCTATTAAAGGTGTGCAGTTCCACACCACCTCTGACACGGAAGTTTTGCTGGTCCTTTTTGCATTGGATGGCGAAGCTATGTTGCAGCGTCTACGCGGCATGTTCGCCTTTGTAATATGGGACCGCACTACGCGGTGCGCCTTTGCAGCGCGCGACCCCTATGGAATTAAGCCTTTGTATTGGGCGCAAACTGCTGCCGGGGTGTTGCTTGCATCTCAAGTGAAGGCGTTGTTGGCTACCGACCAGATCTCACGGGCTCCTTGTGCGCGGGGGCAAGCAGGCTACTGGCTGTTGGGTAGCGTGCCAGAGCCTGACACTTGGTACCAAGATATCAAGGCTTTGCCCCCTGGGCACAGCGCGTGGATTGCCGACGGTCGCATCTGCACCCCAAAGTGTTGGTGGGACGTTGCAGCAGCCTGGCGCGAGGCGCCCACTCGATTTCCACCATCTGCAGAAATTGAGGAACGCACGCGCACCGCTTTACGCGCATGCGTGGCAGCCCATTTGGTTGCGGATGTGCCCGTGGGGGTGTTCTTGTCAGGCGGCATTGACTCTGGTGCACTTGCAGGGCTGATGGTCGAAGCTGGTGCTAAGCGCTTGCAAGGCATTACGCTTGCATATGACGAGTTTACGGGCACAAATCATGACGAGGCACCTATTGCTGCAAGGTTGGCTGCGCACTACGGCATTGAACACCATGTGCGGCGGGTATCACATGATGAGTTTGCAGCGGACTTGCCGCGCATTTTGGCGGCAATGGATCAACCCAGTGTAGATGGTATCAACACCTGGTACGCCACTAAGGCAGTGGCCGAACTCGGTCTCAAAGTTGTCGTTTCTGGTGTGGGTGGTGATGAATTGTTTCAGGGCTATGCCAGCTTTTCTCAGCTGCCGCGTTTGGTGGCGGCTTGGGCACCGACATCGAGGATCCCCGGGGCAATGCCGTTGGCTCGTTCATTGATGAGTTTGCAAGCGCGTGTCAGTGACAATAAACGCTGGTGCTATATGCCCGATTGGGCTCGCACCATGCCCGGGGCATGGTGGTTGCGACGCGGTTTATACAGCCCAGCTGATTTACCTGGGTTGATGGGTGAAGGCCTTGCAGCTGAAGGGCTGCAAGGGTTTAGCCCCGATGTTTGGGTTGAGCAAATGAGTGGTGCAATAGCAGGCGATTCAAAGTTGGCTGTGGGCCAAATTGAATCTACTACGTATATGCGCAACCAGTTGCTACGCGACAGTGATTGGGCCAGTATGGACCACAGTGTAGAGTTGCGCACACCCTTGGTGGATGCATGGCTATTGCGGGACTTGCAGCCCTTCCTTGGCGCATTCAAGCAGTTTCCCAACAAACGGTTGTTGGCTGAAGCACCTGCGATTCCGTTGCCCGAAGATTTAATTACTCGGCCTAAGACTGGCTTTGGCATTCCGGTGCAAAAATGGCTTCGACAGCTCGGTCATGCCGAAGTGAGTGGTGGGCCTAGCCATGGGTGGGCGCGCATGGTGGCGCAAATGTACGAGAGTGGTGGCATATGAAACTGGTGCATGTAATTCCTCATATGGATGAGGAGGCTGCTGGCCCTACACAGTCAGTGGTTCGGTTGTGCGAGGCGTTGGCAAGATGCGGACAGCGTGTCACTATGCACACAATGGCCACGGGCCGCCCAATAGTGAATGTTGATGTCGTTGTTCACAAGCAGTGGCGGATATTAGGACAGTTTGGCTTCTCACTTGAACTCGTAAAGTCGCTTTATATCGAAACTACCAGGGTTGACGTTATTCATAACCATAGCCTTTGGTCGTTCCCCAATATCGCTGCAGGATTGGTGTCGAAACGCGGTCGAGGGATACTGCTCACTTCGCCACGCGGGACACTTGCGCCAGCAGCAAGGGCGCGATCAAAGTGGAAAAAACTCATATTTTCACCGCTTCAGCAACCAGTAATTGACCGTGCATCGTGTTTGCATGCAACAAGCGCAATGGAGTACAGCGATATAAGGGCATTGGGCTTAAAACATCCTATTGCAGTAATCCCAAATGGGATCGATATTCCGGTTCTAAACCTTCAAATCTCGCAGCCAAATACAAACCGCTTTAGAAGATTACTTTTCCTGGGTCGTCTGCACCCAATCAAGGGCATTGAAATATTGCTCAGGGCTTGGCTGGTGTTACAAAATATTCATCCTGAATGGGAGTTGGTTATTGCTGGGAAGGGTGAGACAACCTATGTTGATTCATTAATCAATCTAGCTCGTCAACTGCACTTAAAACGTGTTAGTTTTCCGGGTCCAGTTTATGGCGATGCCAAGAGTAAGCTATATTTTTCATCTCACTTATTCATCTTGCCAACAGAAACTGAGAATTTTGGCATGGCAATTGCTGAGGCCCAAGCGCACGGTCTGCCTGTAATCACAACACAAGGTGCGCCGTGGTCAGGATTGGAAGAAAAGAAAAGTGGATGGTGGGTTGAGCGGTCTCAAGAGAACATTGAGAGTACTTTGTCGAAAGCGCTTAATTGCGACGCCACCACACTCGATGATATGGGTAAGCGTGGTCGGGAATGGATGATTTCTGATTTTGACTGGCATTCAATTTCAAAGCAAATGCTCAGCGTATATGAATGGCTCCACAAAGGTGGTACGCCACCATCATACGTAGCTCTTAATTAACCTTTGGTGCAACTTATGACGACAAAAGATAAAAAGGTATGTGTTTATATTCTTGCAAAGAACGAAGCGCAGAATATTGGTCGTAGTTTAGAGGCATTAAGCCCAACTGGATGGGATGTTGTTGTGTTGGATTCAGGATCAACTGACGACACCGAAAGAATTGCAAAAAGTTTTAGTTTTGTATCTTTTCAAGAATACCAATACATTGATCACTGCAAAGCGTATAACGATGTAACTGCTCAATTGGCTGTAGGATATGATTATTCTGTAATATTGGATGCGGATATGTTGGTAACTGACATGCTGCAAAAAGAAATCAATGAAAAAATTAAATCACCGAACTTAATTGAAGCTATGGATGCAGAAATTCTCATGTATACAGGTGGGTTGCCATTAAAATACGGGTCCCTTTGTCCACCCAAGGCCTTTGTTTTTGCGACTGGTAAAAGTTATTTTGTTAACTCCGGGCATGGAGAAAAAATAAAACCCGGTATTGCAGTGACTCATGCGAACGAAAAGCTGCTTCATGATGATCGAAAGAGCTATGCAAGCTATCTGCTGTCTCAATTGCGGTATTCAAAGAATTTGGTTGTCCGCACTGCAGCAAATCAGATGTCGGTTAGGGACTGGTTGCGAACCAAAACACCACTGCTTATTTTTGTGGTGCCACTCGTTTCTTATGTCGTGAAGATGGGTTTTTTGAGTGGACGTGCCGGTGGGTTGTATGCGCTTGATCGGCTAATTGCTGAGGCAATCATGTATCGCCAGGCGCTTAGTAAGAAAATGAGTGATATGTAAATCCAGTAGGTAATCCCCCGGTCTGGCCGGGGTGACAGTAGGAGTTTGACATTTCCGTCGGTACGGGTGTCCATCGCAGAAACTACCAAACGTGAGCCCAAGCAAACGAAAAGAGAAACTGGATGGACAACATAGAGAGGCTAAACCGCACGAAATGGGAATGCAAGTACCACGACGTATTCATACCGAAGGGTTGATGAAAAGTGCTGTATGGGCAATTGCGGGTACATCTTGGAGAGATGTTTCGAACGCTGGCGCAGCACAAAAAGAGTCGGATCGAAGAGGGCCACTTGCTGGCCAATCACGTGCACATGATGATCTCGATATCGTCGATGTACGCGGTGTGCAACGTGGTGGTTATATCAAGGAGAAAAGCGCGATACACCTGGCCCGGGTGTATGGAGAGAGAAAGAGAAATTTTACAGGGCAGTGCTTCTGGGCGCGCGGATATTTTGTTTCGACCGTAGGTCGAGATGAGTCGGTGATTCGCAATTGCAACCAAAACCAAGAGAAAGAGGATGAAAGGTTGGAACAACTTGGGCTGTGGAGATAAGTCACCACCGTTTCGGTGGCGCCAAGAGTTGGGGCCGCGTTAGTGACCCCGTTTAGCCGCTTTGGGCGGCTCACAATTTGAATACCCCCGACTTTGCCGGGGGATGGTTATTGTTAGTTTTTGAAGTGCGCTTATGACGTGGGTCTTTGAGTGGTTAAAAAAGATCAAAGAAATTTAATAGATAATTTAAGCTGTTCTAAAAATGGCAGTTAAATAAGTTTTGAAAACATACAGCGAGCGAGCTTCAAGTTTTCTAGAGAGAAAAATTAATATTGATCGCCATTCTGCTGCATTTGATTTGTCTGCTTAACATTTGGCACGTGCGGGGATAATTTTACGATTTTATAATACCAAGCTAAATTAAAATGAATATTTCTGCGCGCATATTATCGATTGATTTATTAAGGGCAATTGCTGCTTTCGGCGTTTACATGTTTCATTCTAGCTTATTTGCCGGATTTGATAAGTTTTCCCTGCCTATTTCTATTCCATATTTTTTGGTTGATGTAAATATCCCTAATTTTTTTTCACTGGGTGCTAGTGGTGTGTCTTTGTTTTTTGTAATAAGCGGTTTTGTCTTGACAAGGTCTTGGTTTAAAAATAAGAATCAGCAATTAAATTTCAGTGATTATTATTTTCGAAGATTTACAAGGATATATCCGGCCTATTTATTTTCAGTTTGTGTAACGCTGTTAATATACCTTTTGTTTAAAAACTACGAGTTATCTGGAGGGGTTAATGAAAATAAACCGTCATTGATAAATAACTTTTTCATTCATTTAATTTTTCTTCAGGGATTCCTGCCATTTTCATTTCAATCGTTCAATGGTACTCTTTGGTCAATGAGTACCGAAGTTCAGTTCTATTTGTTGTTACCTTTTTTGTATATTTTTTGGATGCGAAAATGGCCATTAAATGGGGTTCTCGTAATTGGAGCTATGTGCATTATTTTGCGCTATTATGGCGCAACAGATCTTGAGATGACAAGCCCCATCGATGGTGGGGTATCTTATTCGGTTTTGATTTCATACAGTATCGCCGGGCGCTTATTTGAGTTCGTTATTGGTCTTTATATAGCATCATTGGAATATCAAAATAGGTTGCGCCGTTTTGGTTTTTCTAAAGTATTATTTGTTTTATTGATTACAGCAGCTGTTCGATGGAAAGGACCAGGGTGGCTAGCTGATCCCTTCTTTGGTATTGCATATGGTGTGATTCTCGTTTGGTTTTTGACAAATATTGAGGATTTAAAGTCGGTTTATCTCAAAATATTTATTGTCAAAAAAATGGAGCATTTGGGTAGCTAGTCTTACAGTTGGTTGCTCAGTCATTGGCCGTGGCTTAGGCTTTCTCAACAAGTCGGCTGGCTGTCTGGTGTTGCTGGGTGGACGCATCTTGTGTTAGATGCGCCTGTTTGTTTTTTTGTAAGCTATGTGCTAGCCAAGTGGATGTTCGTACATATAGAAGATAAATTTCATAACAATTTGGAATTATTTAAACAAAAGTTATCTTCGTAGTTGGTTATTAACAGTAATTTAGGATTACATGCGGCCCTCGTTATGGAATTTTGGTATGAAGGAAAATAGTGTTCACCGATAAAGTACTTTTAATCACCGGTGGCACCGGTTCCTTCGGCAACGCCGTGACACGCCGCTTTCTGGACGCGGATCTGCGCGAGATTCGCATCTTCAGCCGCGACGAGAAGAAGCAGGATGACATGCGCAAGCGCTACAACCATCCCAAGCTCAAGTTTTACATTGGCGATGTGCGCGAGCCGCGCAGCGTGGCCGCGGCCATGCGCGGGGTGGACTATGTGTTTCACGCGGCGGCGCTTAAGCAGGTGCCGTCATGCGAATTTCACCCTATGGAGGCAGTGCGCACCAACGTGCTGGGCACCGAAAACGTGCTTGAGGCAGCGATTGCGCATGGCATTAAACGGGTGATTTGCCTGAGCACTGACAAGGCGGTTTACCCCATAAACGCCATGGGCATCAGCAAGGCCATGATGGAAAAGGTGGCAGTGGCAAAGTCGCGTGAAGCAGGGGACACCACGATTTGCGTTACCCGCTATGGCAATGTAATGGCATCGCGCGGTTCGGTCATTCCGTTGTTTGTAGACCAGGTGCGTGCTGGGCAGGCGCTAACGGTAACCGACCCCACCATGACACGTTTCATGATGACGCTAAACGATGCGGTGGACCTGGTGTTGTATGCCTTTGAGCATGGCAACGCGGGCGATATTTTTGTACAAAAGGCCCCCGCTGCCACGGTGCAGGTGCTGACCCAGGCCATTTTGGAGCTGATGGGCAAGCCAGATCACGAGGTGCGCAGCATCGGCACCCGCCATGGTGAGAAGTTGTTTGAAGCCTTGCTGGGCCGCGAGGAAATGGCCAGCGCCATAGACATGGGCGACTACTTCCGCGTGCCGCCCGACGGCCGCGACCTTAACTACGCCAAGTTTGTAGAACAGGGTGAGCAGCGCATGACCCAAAGCACGCATGGTGAAGACTACAACTCGCACAACACCACCCGTCTGGATGTGGATGGCATGAAGGCGCTGCTGTTAAAGCTGGACTTTATGCAGCGCATTGCGCGGGGGGCGCACGCGGTGGCTGAGGACTGATGCGATGAAGGTCCTGATAACCGGAGCTAATGGCTTTGTTGGCAAAAACCTGCAACTGCATCTGGCAGAGCGTAAAGATATGCAGGTGGTTTGCTTTACGCGCGCGGACGATGTGGACACCTTGCCCGCCTTGCTGGACGGCGTCGAGTTCGTATTTCACTTGGCAGGCATTAACCGCCCGCAAGACCCGGCAGAGTTTGCCACGGGCAACGCGGGTTTGACGCAAGACCTGTGCACTGCGCTGGCCACCCTGAAGCGGCCGGTGCCGGTGTTGCTGGCTTCAAGCGCCCAGGCCGCGCAAGACAACCCCTATGGCCGCAGCAAGCGCGCCGCCGAAGATGCCGTGCGCGCCTATGGCACGGCCACCGGCGCACCGGTGTACCTGTTTCGCCTGCCCAATGTGTTTGGCAAATGGTGCAAGCCCAACTACAACTCCGCCGTGGCCACCTTTTGCCACAACGTGGCACGCGGCCTGCCCATTCAGGTGAACGACCCTGCCGCACCGGTAACGTTGGTGTATGTGGATGACGCGGTTGCCCGCTTTGTGCAGCTACTAGAAGGCGCAGACGCCGCCAACGGCCCTGATGGCTTTGCCACCGTGGCCCCGCAACACACCACCACGGTGGGCGAGTTGGCCCGGCTGGTGCAAACCTTTAAAGACAGCCGTAATACGCTAATGACCGAGCGCGTGGGCATCGGGCTGATGCGGGCGTTGTATTCCACATATGTGAGTTACCTGCCGGTGGAGGCGTTTGCCTATGCCGTGCCCCAGCATGGCGACCCGCGTGGCGTGTTTGTGGAGATGCTGAAAACACCGGATTGCGGGCAGTTCTCATTCTTCACAGCGCACCCCGGCATTACCAGGGGCGGGCATTACCACCACAGCAAGACCGAGAAGTTTTTGGTCATCAAGGGCCAGGCCCGGTTCAAGTTTCGCCACATGCACACGGGGCAAGAGTACGAGTTATACACCAACGGCAGCAAGGCCGAAGTAGTAGAAACAGTGCCCGGCTGGACGCACGACATTACCAACATCGGCACCGACGAGATGGTGGTCATGCTCTGGGCCAATGAGGTGTTTGACCGCGACAGACCCGATACTGTTGCCTGCCCGCTGTAGCGCACTGCATGGTTGACCTGCACTGATGGGGAATTATGAAAAAACTAAAAATCATGTCCGTGGTGGGCACCCGGCCCGAAATCATTCGCCTGAGCCGCGTGCTTGCACGGCTTGACGAACATTGCGAGCACGTGCTGGTGCACACCGGGCAAAACTACGACTATGAGTTGAACCAGGTATTTTTTGACGACCTGGGCGTGCGCAAGCCAGACTACTTTTTGAACAGTGCCGAGGGCAGCACGGGCGCGGCCCACACCATTGGCAACCTGATCATTGCGGTCGACAAGGTGCTGGGCGAGGTGCAACCCGAGGCCATGCTGGTGCTGGGCGACACCAACAGTTGCCTGTCGGTCATACCGGCAAAGCGGCGCAAGATTCCGATTTTTCACATGGAAGCAGGTAACCGTTGTTTTGACCAGCGTGTGCCGGAGGAAACCAACCGCCGCATTGTGGACCACACGGCCGATGTCAACCTGACCTACAGCACGATTGCGCGCGACTACCTGCTGCGCGAGGGTTTACCACCCGATTTGGTCATCAAAACCGGCAGCCCGATGTTTGAGGTGCTGACACATTACCGCCCGCGCATTGACGCGTCTGACGTGCTGCAACGGTTGGGGCTGGAGGCGGGTGGCTACTTTGTGGTGAGCGCGCACCGCGAAGAAAATATTGAGTCCACACAGTCTTTCACCAAGCTGGTGGCGGTGCTGAATGCGGTGGCGCAAGACTATGGTTTGCCGGTGATAGTGTCCACGCATCCGCGCACGCAAAAGCGCATTGATGCAACGGGCGCTATGTTTCACCCGTTGGTACGCTTGCTGAAGCCGCTGGGTTTTCATGACTATGTGAAGTTGCAGTTGTCGGCGCAGGCGTCGTTGTCAGACAGCGGCACCATCAACGAAGAGTCTTCGATACTCAACTTTCCGGCACTCAACCTGCGCCAGGCGCATGAGCGCCCTGAAGGCATGGAAGAGGCTGCCGTGATGATGGTGGGCCTGGAGGTTGACCGCGTGCGCCAGGGCTTGGCCATATTGGCGACCCAGTCACGCGGTGACCAGCGCACCGACCCGCATGGGGTGCGCCCCGTGGCGGACTACGGCATGCCCAATGTGTCGGACAAGGTGGTGCGCATTGTCCACAGCTACACCGACTATGTGAACCGTGTGATCTGGAAGAAGTATTAAGCCATGGGCAAGCCAATGCGCATTGCGCTGATTGCCGACACGTTTCCGCCGTTGCGCACCTCTGGTGCCGTGCAACTGCGCGACTTGTCGCGCGAGTTTGCCCGTCAAGGTCACTCACTGACGGTGATGTTGCCCACGGCGGGCTTAAGCACGCCGTGGTTGCTGGAAGACTTGGATGGTGTGCAGGTGCTGCGCCTGCGCGCGCCCCAGACCAAAGACATTAACTACGTCAGCCGCACCATCCATGAATTCTTGATGCCGTTTGCCATGCTGCGCAACCTGCGCAAGAGCCCGCTGGCCGCGCAGCGCTGGGACGGGGTGGTGTGGTACGCGCCCACTATCTTCTTGGGGCCCATGGCGAATGCGCTGAAGAAAACCAGCGCGTGCCGCAGCTACCTGATCATTCGCGACATATTCCCCGAGTGGGCGGTTGATATGGGCCTGATGGGGCGGGGGTTGCCATACCAATTTTTTAAAGCGGTGGAGCGCCACCAGTATTCGGTGGCCAACGTCATTGGCGTGCAAACCCCCGCCAACATGCCGTACTTTGACAAGTGGCCAGCTCCGCCCGGGCGACGCACCGAGGTGCTGCAAAACTGGCTGGCCGACGCGCCTAACGTGGGTTGCAGCGTGTCGGTAGCCAGTGGACCGTTGGCAGGGAGATCAATTTTTGTGTATGCCGGCAACATGGGTGTTGCGCAGGGCATGGACATTTTGCTGAACCTGGCAGAACGCCTGCGCAACCGACAAGACGTCGGGTTTGTCTTTGTGGGCCGTGGCAGCGATGCGCAGCGGCTGCGCGAAAAAGCGGCAGCGCATGGTTTAAGCAACGTGGCGTTTTACGACGAGATCGACCCGACCGAAATTGCCGGGCTGTATGCGCAGTGCCATGTGGGCATTGTTGCCCTGGACCCACGTCACAAGACGCACAACATCCCGGGCAAGTTTTTGAGCTATATGCAAAGCGGCTTGCCGGTGCTGGCCAGCATTAACCCGGGTAACGATCTGGTGGGGCTGATTGATGGCGAGCGCATTGGCCGCGTCTGCACCGACCATTCGGTTGATACGCTTCAACGTTTGGCGGAAGAGCTGTTGCATGACGTTGCCTCAGACGCTGGCATGGCGCTGCGCTGCAAGGCGCTGTCTGCCAGGCTGTTTTCACCCGAGGCGGCGGTGAAGCAGATCTTCGTTGCGCTGGCGGGTTAAGCAGATACTATCGATTTTATAGCTGCTTACGCAGTTTTTTCGAGGGCCGGAAGGCCAATTGGCTAATATGACTACAACGTTCCGACAATGCGTACACATGCTTGCGCTTTTTGCCGTTCTGTCTCTGCCAGAGGTTGCGCTGCTGGGGTTCTTTACGGTCGGTGCCGTTTTGTCTTACCCGGCGGCGGCACCAAAGCGAGCAGATGTGATTGTGGTTCTGGGAGGTGATTTCAGCAACGGGCGGTACACCCGCGGCCTTGAACTACTGCGCGCAAGCTACAGCAGCCATTTGGTCTTGATTGAGCCAAATGCAGATGATCGCAAGCACGCATTGGCCAATGTACCTGGCGTGGAAATTTGGGATGATGTATCCCCCAGCAATAGCTGGGGCGAGGCAACGGTAGCGCGTACTCGTATGCAGGCCAACGGCTGGCGCACTGCGCTGGTTGTCAGTGACCCGCCGCACTTGCTGCGTGTGGGTTATGCGTGGTCATCCAATTTGTGGGGGGCGGGTTTGTCGTACACCCTGAT
>ERZ724520.1070-NODE-1070-length-14161-cov-7.823763_pt1 | contig 14161 bp, 18 predicted proteins | sample MGYA00376053_ERZ724520 | MGnify/ENA primary metagenome ERZ724520 (study PRJEB28724, sample SAMN07190886) | activated sludge metagenome | isolation source: activated sludge of sewage treatment plant in Hong Hong | place: USA: Christiansburg, Virginia | collected... | reverse complement strand
ACGCCAACCCGAAGCATCGGATTACAAGTAATCTCATTGATTCAGTGAACTAGTGGCGGCCAAAGCTTTGCCCTTGAGATACCGCTGGGCTAGGGTGTAGACGCTACTCGCCGCCACTGGCACTAACCACGACCATGGAAACCATCGGCCGCTGCCCAGGCTTACGCTCCATCCGAATAAGCCCAGCCAGCTCCAGCCGCGCCAACGCAGCACTAGCTGCATCGCGTTCGACGTTCAGGGTTTGGAGGGCTTTTTGCGTCAGCTTGAAGGGTTTGCCTTTGGCCATGCCGTGCAGCCACCACAGCGCAATGCCGACGTTCAGGGTCTTACCCGGTAATGACGCAGCGCAGCCCAACCAGTCCAGCGGGATGGGGCCACGCAGGAACAGCGCGGCTTTTGGGGCAGCCACCAGCTTGCCGGTGCTTGTATCAAGCTGCAGGCGCTTGACCGGTATGTCACGGTCTGGGTCAGGGGTGGTAGCCATAAAGAATTGTTAAAAAGAATGTACGGGTGCGGTAGCGCGCCGCAGGTGGGTGCGGTGTGGTGCTGCAGGTCAGGCCAGTGTGGGCTGACCCAACAGGTGCATGACCTTGTTCCACATGACCACGCCGCGCTTGTCCATGTAGCGATCCGGGTAGCGCACTTCTTTCACGTCGCTGCCCAGCGCGAAGCCGTCCAGCACGATGCGGCTGGCTTCCTGCATCAGCGCTTTGGTGGTGGTGATGGCCGCGTCCAGTTCGTCCAGCGGGGCTTCGATCAGCAATGCGTCGTGTACCGGCGCACAGACCCGAATGCCAGCTTCGGTCAGCAGGATGCTGGCAATGCGCAGCATCTCGGCACCGTTGGCTTGCATGGGGAAATTGCGCAGGCTGCGGTCGTTGAGTTCGTCACGCGTGTGGATTTGCCAGCCAAAGCCTGCCCACAGGCGACCACCCAACACCGCTTCGTCCACGGCGCTGTCTGACCATTCCCAGAAACGGCGGTAAGTGCGGCGGTGTAGCTCCAACAGTTGGCGGGCACGCGCTACCGGTTGATTGATGCGCAGCGCCAGGCTGGCTTCACCCATGCCGTATTGGACGGCCAGCACGCAGGCTTTGAACTGTTCGCGCTCGGCTTCGTGGGTTTTCTTGGTGGCGGTGGCGGGCACGGCCCCGGCTTGTATGGCAAAGGCCAGATACGGGTCGCCACTGCGGTAGGCCGCCATCATGGCCGGGTCGCCCGAGAGCGCAGCGGCAATGCCGAACTCTTGCTGGCTCCAGTCCACATAGGCCAAGCCCCAGCCCGGCTTGGGTTTGATCAGGCCGCGCAGCCAGACCGACGGGCCAAAGATGAACTTGGAATTGGACGGCTGGTTGCGCCCGGTGCGCGAGCGAAAGGGCGACAGCAGGCAGCGGTTGCGGCCATCGTCGCCTACGTGCAGATTCGCCAGCCGCATTTCTGACAAGGCAGAGCGCAGCTCGCGAATCGGCGCGACTTGCAGATGGGCGCGGGCCATTTCCCGGAAGGTGGCATCGCACATATCAAGCCCGCCACTGTCCAGCCGTGGCCAGGCGATTTGCTGGGCTACCAAATAGGCTTCCCAGCGGTTGGCCTTGAAGGTGCGCCCTTCATAGATGCCGTAGTCGCTATCCACATCGGCAATCAGTTGGTCTTGAATGGCGCTCCACTGCGCTTGCAGCAGGGCGAGCGCCGCTGTGTCGATGGGGATGCCGTTGGTCTGGATGCAGGAAACGGCTTTCATGTAGCGGCCACGTAGCAGGGCACGCGGCCAGTCGATCTGGTGTTGCAGGGTGGTAAGCAGGTGCGCCAGCGCCACCACGTCGGTTTCGCAGTAGTCCAGGATGGCCAATTGATCCGCCTCCGACCACGGCCCGCCGGTCAGCACCAGGTCACGCATGGCATCTTTTTGCTCACCAGCGATGCTGGGCAGGCCGTAGTGCAGCAGGGCACCCAGCAGCCCGCTGCCGTGGGCCAGCCGCAGGCCATTGGTCAGGCAGCGAAACTCGGTGAAGAGGTCAAGCACATGCACCGGATGCGGCCAGCCCAGGGCGTGAAAGCAATCCATTTCAGCCGAGGCGTAATAGGCCACGCACAGCGCCTTGTCGCCGGTTGGGAAGGGTGCTGCAGCCATCTGTTGCAGATCGGCCTGCCAGTGGCGCTGGGTGCGGCCTGACGGCCACGCGCGCACCACCATGCAGACGGGCACGGGTGGGTTGCCCTCGCGGCCACCTGCCGGGTGGAATTCAAAGTCCACCAGGTAGATGCCGTCGGTGAAGCTGGCGGCGTGCATCAGATTTTGCCCAGCAGGGTCTGGATGACCGGATGGTCTAGGCTGGTGATGATCTTGCCGCGAAAGGCGACTTCGACCAGCGTGTCAATGTCATGTGCGGGCCATTCGGGCTCGGGTAACGCGCCTTCGGCCTCGTACACGTCATAGCCGCCCGCGTGCATGTTGGCGGTGATGCGCAGCCACTTGAGTTTGGCGTGTTCCACGGCCTGCGCCAGCGACTCGTGCCACGGGTTGCGCGTACCGTCTTCACCGGGCAGGGGCACGGGAATCAGAAAGACATTATTTTGGCGGTCAATAGCGGCGTGCAACTGCACTGGGCGCACCAGTTCGCTGATTTCTTGCGCCACATCGGGCATGACGACATAGCTCTCGCGGGACTCCTTTTGTTCGAGCAGCATGGCGGCAAAGGTCATTTCTGGTGCGGCATGGGTGCGAAAGAACTGCGGCTTTTTGGGCTTGCCTACGGGCACCAGGGTGAGCAGTTTTTTGACCCCCAAGGTCGCACCGTAGTTGGCTGGCAAGCGCAGGGATTTGAGGGCGGCGCTGGCGCTGGTCAGGGGCTGGCTGGGTGGTGTAGATGCGGTGGGTACAGCGGGGGTTGTTGCGGGCGTTGCGGTGGTTGCTGTCGCGACTGTGGTTTGCGTGGTCATGGGGGTGTTCCTTGAGAAATTGAAGTCGAGAGGGGTTTGGGGGGTGTCGGGGCTGGGCTTGGGCGGCATGGCGGGCTCCGGGTTAGGTGGCCGCTTTGCGGGCGGACTCCAGCTTGAGCACCAGCAGGCGGATTTCGTCGTCGGTCTTGCCTGAGATACGGGCCGCGTTGAGCGCTTCGATCTCGGTGGCAGGCCAGCCAATGGCACGCGGCCCCAGGCTGATTTGACGGGGCCACAAGCCTTGCGTGATGCGCAGGTAGATGGTGGAACGCGAGTACCCGGATTGGGTTTGCGCGGCGGGGATGCGTAGGATGGTGTTAGCCATTTTGGGGTCCTTCTGAAAGTTGTTAAACGCTGACAGAACGGAATTTAGGTGGGCGATTTGGGCGAGAAAAGGCCGCACAAATGCCCTGCCTCAGAGGGAGTTGGGCCGAAATTTCAAGAAGTTGGGGACTTGCGCCAGTGATCGAGCGGGGCAATGGAAATGGCTGCAATCACCGGGGAATACGGCGCAGATGTGCGCTGGCCGTTGGGCGGAAAGTTGGGCGAAATTTCTCCGCCCAACTATTTTCAGGAATGCATGTGTTTTTTGATGGTGCTGTAGTTGCGACCCTGCGCAATAGGCATCTTTTCGATCTGCTTTGCGTACCAGTTTTCTGTATTGCCGGGCTTGGCCTTGCGCAATTTGCGGTACTCCTTTTGCCAGTCCGCATACATGGCCTGGGTGTCTGCTTTGCGCCCCTCGCGCTTGGCTGTCGTCGGGGTGTGGCGCGAGTCAGCCAGGGGCGCGGTATCGACCATTTGGTGCACTATGACGGCATCAACCGAAAAGCTGCCATCCTCAAAACTGACCAGATCAACCAGCGGGATTGCGCTGTTGCCTGCGGTCAGGGCCAATTCATGTTGCAGGCGCAGCGCCAGCATTTGAGTGCGCTTGTCACCTTGCACCATGCCGATGTTCATCAGCCTGTCGATGGATGCCTGTTGCGTGCTTTGGTGTAGGTCCAGGCTGGTGGCGACGAACTGGCATACCGCTGGCACGTCGCAGCGCCATTGCAGCAATTGGTCCGACGCTATTGGGACACGGTTGGTGTCATCGCGCCTGTCACAGACGATGAAGCTGGCCACTGTGCCATCGGAACGCGCCCGGTTGTGCACGGGCATGACGCATTCGTTTTCGCAGCCTGGGCAAACGGCGCTGGTGGCCGGGCTGGAGCGGGTGAGGAGTTTTTGCTTTTTCAGGGCGGCTACGGCTGGTGCTGGCCATTGCGCCAGTTCTGCTACCGTCACCAGCACCGCGCCGCCTTGCGCGCCTACACGTGCCAGCAACTCAATCAGCGCGGCTTGTGGAGTCATGGGTTAACAGATAGCGCAGCATCGGGGTCGGTGGGCTCTGTCGGCTCCATGGGCTCAATACCTGAATCACTCAGCATCTTGCGCAAGTTCAAATCGAGCGCGTCGTATTTGAGCGAGCATGAGTTGGGGAACGAGACGGAGACGGTCACGGTCTTGGCAGGTTTTGCGCCTGTGGCGGCCATGGTGACGGCCAGCTCAACTTGACTCACGTTGTATTGGTGCAAAGGCAGTGAGGGGCCGACTCTGTCAAGCAGGTCGTAGACGGCGTTGGCGTTGGTGGTGGTGTCGGCCTCCAGGTTGATGCGCTCGCCCTTTTTGAACCGGGCTGATAGACGCAGCTTTTTGACGGTCACCTTGTCGATGCCGCTGGCCAAGTCGTAGGTGAATGCAAAGTTGCGTTGCATCAGCGGTGCCAGGTCGTAAATGCGCTGGTCTTTGGGGTCGGGGGGTAGCACGGGCAGCTTGAGAATGGCCGTGGTGAACATGCCCTGAAGTGGCTCTGTTGCCTTTTTTGAACCACGGCAGCTCAGGTCAAGCGTGCCCTCGGATTGGGAGTAAACAAAGATCAGCTCAAACGCCGGGTTGTGTGGGCGAATCGCAAACCCGGTGCTATCCCATTCGGGGCTGTTCTGGGAATAGTCTTCGGGGTAAGCAAAGAAGTAGTCCCGTGTACCGCGCCGAAACGGCTCCACCACGCAGTTCTTGCCTCGGCCCTCGGTGTTGTGGAAATAGCTGCTGATCAACTGAGCCAGTTGCGCCAGGCTGGTCGCATCCACTGCCGCCGCAGGGTGACCCAAATTCTTGCGTTTGCGCCAGTAGGTCAGGGTGTCGGCATGGTAAAAAAGTGTGGCACCTTTCCAGAATGCGGCGTGGTCGAGGAACGCGACCATGGCGCGTTCAAAGTGATTGGTCAGCGCGGATAGTTGGTCAACAAAAGCGTTGTAGGCATTGAGGTCAGTTCCTTGCTCAAAATGCCACTGCGCTTCGTCCATGATGGCGCGAAACCCTTTCTCGCAACCCAGCTCGAAAATCTCCCGGAACTCAACATCCATTGCATTGCGCTGGGTGTCTGGCAAAACCTTCCACGCATCAAACAGCGGATCGATTTTGGCCTCGGTCATCGCGGCAAAGTTGAAGCCAGCCAGCACGCCTTTGGCATCAAAGTAGCGCTTGAGCAGCGCATTGGGAACCTGCCGGAAAAATTCTCTGGTGCTGTAGTGACGTGCCATGATTCTCTCCCTTTGGATGGTGTTGAAATACACTCTATTGCACAATGCTGGATCAAATGTACATGGCCTGTACTGGAAACTGGTTTTGCGCCACGAAGGGATCAGACGATGACTACCGCCAACAAAATTGAATCTGAAATTTCAGCCTTGCCGCCGCACTTGCAGGCAGAGGTGCTTGATTTCGTGCAGTTTGTTAAGCATCGCCACGGCATCGCCACGGTGGCAATCGCCGATAGCAATCTGCAGAGCGGTGGAGATTCCCCATTTTTTCAGGCGCTGTCTGATGCGGGGTTTGTAGGCTGCATCGAAACAAACGAGCAACTGTCCACCAGCTACAAGCAACACATTGATTTCTCAGCCAAGGTCGGCGTTCAAGCATGATTTTGGTGGACACGGGCGCATGGCTGGCGCTGGCCGACAAGGGCGACGCGTACCACGCCCGGTGTGTGGCATTTTTCCGCAGCAACCGCGAACCGCTGATGACGACTTACCCGGTGCTGGTGGAGTGCGTGCACTTGATGTTCCGGCGCATTGGGGTTACCAAGACGCTGGCATGGATGGAAACGCTGGCGGCGCAGGGTGTTGGCGTGTTCGCCATGGGTGCCGACCATTTACCGCGCCTCACGGAGTTGATGCGCCAGTACGCGGATTTGCCTATGGACTTGGCGGATGCTTCGCTGGTCTTGCTGGCCGAGGAATTTGGCGAAGGCCGGATTGTGAGCACGGACGAACGAGATTTTCATGCCTACCGGTGGAAGAGTCAGCACCCGTTTAGCAATTTGCTGTTGGCCCCGGGTTAATGGGTAACGTTGCCCCAGTGCTACAGCGTGAAAAATATTGTTGTCGCTTATTGGACGCTAAACTGCACGCAGGCTGCTGAAAATATGACCTCCAAATTCATTGGGGGTATTTCTGGGGGTATTGGTGGTTGTTCAAATCATGAAACCTAGCATCCATGCGGGTTGCAGGTGATGATGTGAACGACTCCGTTCCGCCAAGATAAAAAGCCACCTTCGGGTGGCTTTTTTGTTGGCAAAACGGAAAGCTTGCACGGCAAGGTGCAGCGTGGCCTAGTTGTCCAGTGACGCACTCCAGCGTGCGTTCCAGTCCTTCTCCAGATCACGGCGATTGCGTTTGGTCGGGCGACCGTGTTCCAGTGTCATGGCCGGTTCAGGGCTCAGCCGCCTGGCCTCGGCCTCTTTGGCCCGGCGCTCCAGGCTCTCGGGTGTTTCGGCATACAGCTGCTGGGCCACCGGCGCCGGGCCGCGCTGCTCGCTGATGCCCATGACGACCACGGTGTGCGCGATCTTGGCCTGCCAGATCGTCAGCACATCACCCACCCGGACATCCCGCGAAGGCTTGACGTCCTGCTGGGCGATCTGCACCTGACCACGGTTCACGGCCTCGGTCGCCAGTGAACGGGTTTTGAAAAAGCGTGCGGCCCACAGCCATTTGTCGATTCGGGTTTTGTCCATTACGGTTGGTTGGTGTTGAGGGGAATCCCTACGCAAGCGTCCAGCCCCTGGATGATGCCATGGTGCAGCCGATTGTTCAGCTGGATGGTGCCGCCCAGGGCCTGCACGATTTCCCGCGCAATGGCCAGGCCCAGGCCGGTACCGGATTTGGTATCTCCCGTGGCAAACGGCTGGAATAAACGTTGGCGCATGCTGTCACTCAATCCCTGCCCGCTGTCGCTCACGGTTAGTTGGGCCCAGGCCCCCTCGGGCGCGATGCGGATCGATAGGTGGCCACCGGCCGGGGTGTGGCGTACCGCGTTGTGCAACAGGTTGCGCACCAGTTCACGCAGCATCCAGTCGTGCGCATGCACAGCGCAGGGCTGGGCGTGGATCTCAAAGTCCAGGTCTTTCTCCGCGATGAGGGGCGACACATCCAGTGCCACGGCGCGCACCACTTCCGCCCAGTCCAGCACGGCGAAGTCCTGCAACTGGCGCACCTGCTCCACCTTGGCCAGCGACAGCATCTGGTTGGCCAGGGTGGTGGCACGGTCTACCGTCTCCTGTATCTCCTGCAGGGCCAGCGGCGCAGCAATGTCACCGCGCAAGGCTGACTGCACCTGCACCTTGAGCACGGCCAGCGGCGTGCGCAGCTGGTGCGCCGCATCCCGCACAAAACGCTTCTGGTGATCCAGCGCGTGCTGCAGGCGTTTCATCACCTGGTTGGTGGCGTCGGTCAGTGGTTGAATTTCGAGCGGAATGTCCGAGGCCTCAATCGGTGTCAGATCGCCTTCCTCGCGTTGTTCCAGCGCGTCACTGAGCCGGCGCACCGGTCGCGTAACCCGTTGCACGACCACCAGCACCACGGCAGTAATCACGCTGATCAGCAGCAATTGGCGCAGTAGCGTATCGCGCAGAATTTGCCGCGCCAAGGTGTGGCGCAGCTCCAGGGTTTCGGCCACCTGTACCGTGGCCATGGCTTTGCCCTGGGCACTGGCAACGGGTTGCAGCAAGACTGCCACCCGCACCGCATCGCCGCGAAAAGTGTCGTCATAAAAATCGACCAGCGCGGCGTAAGGCCCCTGAGTGGGCAGGGTGCCGGTCCACAGGGGCAGGTCCTGGGCACCGTCGATCCAGCGCCCTTTTACGTCCGATACCCTGTAGGTCATGCGGCTGCGGTTGTCGGCTTCAAAGGCCTCCAGTGCCGAATACGGGATCTGGGCCCGGATGCTGGCGTTGTCATCGACTCCGTCCACCTCCAGCAATTCACCGATGGCCTTGGCTGACGCCAGCAGCGTGCGGTCATAGGCCACATTGACTGCGCCCAGCGCCTGGCGGTACAGGCTGAAGGTATCCACCACAATGAACAGCGCAATGGGCACCAGGATGCCGACCAACAGGTGCCGGCGCAGCGACAGCGCGCGGGTTCCGGGGGCCGGTGGGCTGGCCATATCAGGCACTGGCCTTGAGCAGATAGCCCAGGCCGCGCAGCGTCATCAGCGTCACACCCGTGCCCACCAGCTTCTTGCGCAGGCGGTAGACCACGACCTCAATCGCCTCGTACTGCACCTGCAGTTCCCCGGGAAAGACGACCTCGAACAGTTTCTCCTTGGCCACCGCGTGACCGGGTTTGAGCATCAGGGCTCCCATCAGCGCGAGTTCACGCGGTGTCAGGTCCAGCACCCGGTGTTGGTGGTAGATGGCACCGTTGTCACGGTCATAGCGCAGCGCCCCCACGGCGGGATACTCCTGGGCCTCGTCCCGCAACGGCAGCATGCGGCGGTGCAGGGCGCGCACGCGGGCCTCCAGCTCGTCCAGATCGAAGGGCTTGGGCAGGTAGTCGTCGGCGCCGGCGTTGAGCCCCAGAATGCGGTCACCCACGGTGCCGCGCGCAGTCAGTATCAGTACCGGAGTCCTCAGCCCGGACTTGCGGGCCAGCTGCAACACCTCCAGGCCATCCTTGCCCGGCAGGCTCAGGTCCAGCACCACGACGTCGGGTTGCAGCGTGGTCCACAGGCCCAGGGCCTGCGCGCCATCGCCGCACACATCGACCCGCATGGCCGCGCGCACCAGGCTGCGCTGCAAGGCGGTGCGCAGGGCCAGATCGTCCTCAATCAACAGTAAATGCATGGCGCTGTGGCGTGGGATATCGGGTTTCCCCTAGTGTTTTGGACAGCCGATTGACAGGCTGGCTTCGCATCATAGGTTTGTTTTCAACACAACAGGAGACTGCCATGCGTCGCGATATGTTCCTCAAATCCATGCTTGCATTGGCGGGTACCGCCAGCCTGCCGATGACGGCCCGCGCCGCCGCGGCCAACCTCAAGATGATGATTCCCGCCAACCCCGGCGGCGGCTGGGACACCACGGGCCGCGCCTTCGGCAAGGCACTGATGGACGCCAAGGTGGCCGACACCGTGCAGTACGACAACAAGGGCGGTGCGGCCGGCGTCATCGGGCTGGCGCAGTTTGTCAACGCCAGCAAGGGCGACCCCAACGCGCTGATCGTCATGGGCGCCGTGATGCTGGGCGGCATCATCACCGGCAAGCCGCAGGTGTCCCTGGACAAGGCCACGCCGATTGCCCGCCTGACCAGCGAATACAACGTGTTCGTGGTGCCGGCCGCGTCGCCGATCAAGACCATGAAGGAAGTGGTGGAACAGATGCAGAAGGACCCCGGCAGCGTGAAGTGGGGCGGCGGCTCGCGCGGCACCACCGAGCACATCTGTGCCTCCATGCTGGCCACCAAGGTCGGTGTGGACCCGAAGAAAGTGAACTACGTGGCCTTCCGCGGCGGCGGCGAGGCCACGGCGGCCATCCTGGGCGGCAATGTAACGGTGGGCGGTGGCGGCTATAGCGAGATGGCCGAATACATTGCCGCCGGCAAGATGCGTCCCATCGGTGTGACCTCCGAGAAACGCCTGCCCGGCATCAACGTGCCGACCATGAAGGAACAGGGCTACGACGTGGTGCTGGGCAACTGGCGCGGCATCTACGCGGCACCCGGCATCACGCCCGAGCAGCGCGCCGCGCTGACCGATATGGTCATCAAGGCGACCAAGACCAAGTCCTGGGCCGAGTCCATGGAGAAGAACGGCTGGACCCCGGCCCTGCTGAGCGGCAAGGCCTTTGACGACTTCGTGGATGCGGAATTTGCCAGCCTGCGCGGCATCATGCACCTGGCGGGCATGGTGTGATGGAGGCCGCTCGCACGTTGCGCGACCAGACCTTGGTGGGGGCGGGTGTCATCGTCCTGGCCCTGGGGCTGGGCTATGGGGCCCTGGATATTCCATCCGACGCGGGTTACGCCGGTGTCGGCCCCAACTTTCTGCCCTGGGTCGTGGCCATCTCGCTGCTGGTGTGCGGCGCCTTTCTGGTTTATGAGGCACGCAGCGGCGGCTTTCGCGACATGGAAGACGGGGACGGTGAAAAACCCTATTGGCCCGGCTTTGTGTGGATGTCCACCGGCATGCTGGTCAATGCCGCGCTGATCACCACCATTGGCTTCATCTTCAGCTGCGCGCTGTGCTTTGTGCTGGCCTCGCGCGGCCTGCGCAACTCCCAGGGGCAGCAAACCGGGGGGCTGCGCGCGTGGGGCACGGACATCGCCGTGGGCCTGCTGATTGCTGCGCCGGTCTACTGGATGTTTACAAAATTCCTGGCCATCAGCCTGCCGGGACTGACACAAAGCGGGTGGCTCTGATGGAAATCTGGAATCAATTGCTGCAGGGCTTCGCGACAGCGGGCACCCCAGTCAACTTGTTGTGGGCTTTTGTCGGCTGCGCCTTGGGAACAGCCGTGGGTGTGCTGCCCGGCATTGGCCCGGCGACCGCTGTGGCCATGCTGCTGCCCATCACCGCCAAGGTCGATGCCACGGCGTCCATGATCTTCTTTGCCGGCATCTACTACGGCGCCATGTACGGCGGCTCCACGACGTCCATCCTGCTCAACACGCCGGGGGAAACCGCCAGCATGGTGACGGCGATGGAAGGCAACAAGATGGCCAAGAGCGGCCGTGCCGGTGCGGCCCTGGCCACGTCGGCCATTGGCTCTTTCTTTGCCGGAACCATTGCCACCATCGTGGTGACCCTGTTTGCGCCCATCGTCGCGGAATTCGCCGTCAAGCTCGGCCCACCGGAGTATTTCTGCCTGATGCTGCTGGCCTTCACCACCGTGAGCGCGGTGTTGGGTCAGAGCACGGTGCGGGGGTTGACGGCGTTGTTTGTGGGACTGGCCGCCGGTCTGATCGGCATGGACCAGATCACCGGTCAGGCACGCTATGCGGGTCAGGTTCCCGAGCTGCTGGACGGTGTGGAAATCGTGCTGGTGGCGGTGGGTCTGTTTGCTGTGGCCGAAGCGCTGCACGCCGTGCTGTTCGAGGGCAAGATTGTGGAGTCCGAAAACAAGATGAGCCGCGTCCATATGGACCGCTCCGACTGGCGCCGCTCCATCCCCGCCTGGATCCGCGGCACCGCCATCGGCACACCGTTTGGCTGCATTCCGGCCGGCGGCACCGAGATCCCGACCTTCCTGAGCTATGCCACGGAGAAGAAGCTGGCCAAGGGTGAGAACCTGAAGGAGTTCGGCACCAAGGGCGCCATTGAAGGTGTGGCCGGACCGGAGGCCGCCAACAACGCCACGGTGACCGCCGCGCTGATTCCGTTGCTCACGCTGGGCATCCCGGTGTCCAACACCACGGCCATCCTGCTGGGTGCGTTCCAGAACTACGGCATCCAGCCGGGGCCACAGCTGTTCAGCAGTTCGTCGGCATTGGTCTGGGCGTTGATCGCGTCGCTGTACATCGGCAATGTGATGCTGCTGGTCCTGAACCTGCCGCTGGTGGGCTTCTGGGTCAAGCTGCTCAAGGTGCCCAAGCCACAGCTGTATGCCGGCATCCTGATCTTCGCCACGGTGGGGGCCTACGGCATGCGCCAGAGCGCGTTCGACCTGTTCCTGTTGTACGCCATTGGCGTGCTGGGGCTGGTGATGCGGCGCTTCAGCTTTCCCACCGCACCGGTGGTGGTGGGCATGATCCTGGGCCCGCTGGCCGAGGCACAGTTGCGCAACGCCATGTCGATAGGCGAGGGCAGTCCCATGATCTTCCTGCAGCGGCCCATGTCGGCGACGCTGCTGGTGATTGTGGTCGTGGTCCTGCTGGCACCGCGCATCATCAAGCAGTTTTCGCGGCGCTCGATTGAGGCGATTGGCTGAAAACCTTGAGGAAAATCAGCCGCTAGCCCTCGTGGAATATGCGTTAGTCGCTACAGATTTGGTAGCATTTATCTCACCAGACTGACTGGCCTTGCACCCCTGAAATCCACGGCTTTCAGGGGTTCTTTTTTGCCCCAATGCGCATCCTCGGACGCCCCGTGCCATGGCGTCTGTGCTATGCACAACACAGCGAAAATTGTTCTGCAGCACCGCACAGTTTGCGAGACAAGCCCTCCCATTGGCGATACCATGGGCGCAGCGAGGCCAAGTCCCATGCACCGACTTAAAACGTATATCGTCGAAGACAGCAAGGTCATACGCGACAGCCTGGTCGCTGCGCTGGAAGAAATGACCCCCATCCAGGTGGTCGGGGTCGCTGAAGACGAAGCCAGTGCCGTGCACTGGCTGACCGAAACCGGCAACGCAGCGGATCTGGTCATTGTCGATATTTTCCTGAAGCGGGGCTCCGGTCTGGGTGTGCTACAGGCCGCGGACCGCGTGCAACCGCAGCGCACCATGGTGGTTTTGAGCAACCACGCCACGCCCGAAATGCGCCGCAGGTGCGCCGAGCTGGGTGCCCGCAAGGTTTTTGATAAATCCAACGAGTTGGAAGCGCTGATGCTCTACTGTGAACGCCTGGCATCCGGCGAGGCTGGCAACAGCGTACGCGGGGAGCTGAACTGAGTGCGTCTACTGGATCAAGCCGTTCTTCAACGCGTAGTAGGTCAGGTCGCTGTTGGAAGCGAGGCCTAGTTTCTCCATGATGCGTGCCCGGTATGTACTCACCGTCTTGATGCTGAGCGACATGTGTTCGGCAATGTTGCCAACAGCCTCCCCAGCCGCCAGCCGCAGGAACACCTGCAACTCGCGTTGCGACAAATTCTGATGCGGCGGTTTTTCCAAATCCCCACCACCCACCAGGGCGTCGGCCAATTGTTCGGCGACGGTGGTGCTGATGTACTTGCGACCCCGCGACACCGTGCGTATGGCATCGACAATGTGCTCGGGATCGCAGTCTTTGCCCAGGTAGCCGCTGGCCCCTTGTTGCAGCAAGGCGGCGGCGTAATGGGTCTCTGGCAAGGCACTGAGTATCAGCACCGGCAAATCCGGCGCACGTGCCTTGATGGCAGCCAGGGCTTCGACCCCCCCCTGCTCGCCCATGGAAAGATCCATCACCATGACATCAATGCCGCCGCTGCGCACCAGGTCGACCGCATCGCGGCCATTGCCAGCTTCCGCGACCACACTGAGGTCTGCATGGTCGGCAAAAAATTGCCGCAGCCCCGCGCGCACGATGGCATGGTCGTCAACAATGGCAATCCGGATCATGTAGTTACGTGCTTTCCTGCCCTGAGTTGTTGTGCATTCTAGGACAGCCCATGCAAACCCATCTGCCTACCGTAGTGACGCGAAACCCACTGGCTATTCTGCTGCTGGTGCTGGCGTCCATTGCCGTGGTCTTGATCACCGAAGACTCCACGCAGCGCGCCGCCGCCCTGGTGCAAAAACTCGGCGCCATCGCGGAAAACCGCCTGCATTTGTACGACTTGACCAAGGCGGTGCTGGACGCCGAATCCGGGCAACGTGGCTACCTTTTGACGGGGCAAGAAGAATACCTGGTTCCCTACACCGCCGCGCTCAAGAGCATAGACGTTGCATTTGCCCAGCTGGACGCCGCCTACGGCCGCGAGCCGCGTTCGGCCGGGCTGCTGAAAAAGCTCCATTCGCTGACAGAGACCAAACTGTCCGAACTCGCTATTCCGGTCAAGATGCAAAAAGAAGGCCGGCGCCAGACTGGCAGGGAGTTCACCCTTAGCGGCATAGGCCAGGAGTACATGGACGCCATCCGCACCACGGGTGCGGAGCTGCTGCAAGTGGAAACCCACCGTCTGCAGAGCAGCCAAAACGCGGTGTCGGACTGACCTTGCCCCCGAAAACTGTAGTTCTTAAGCCTTGTTCAAAATACGCACA
>ERZ724520.1067-NODE-1067-length-14199-cov-4.905614_pt1 | contig 14199 bp, 12 predicted proteins | sample MGYA00376053_ERZ724520 | MGnify/ENA primary metagenome ERZ724520 (study PRJEB28724, sample SAMN07190886) | activated sludge metagenome | isolation source: activated sludge of sewage treatment plant in Hong Hong | place: USA: Christiansburg, Virginia | collected... | reverse complement strand
AAACAAAAATATCCTAACGAAAAATAAAATGGTTTTGCATACTTTTGACACCCAAAAGTATGTTATAAAAGTAATTCGACTTTTTGAGGGACGACTAATTAATTTTTCTCATTCCATTCTTTTACCATCCAATAAGGGTCTAGCTTAAACTTTCTCCAATCTTCCATTAGTTGATTGTGCAAAGTGTCAATTTCAAATTTTATTACATCATTATATGCTTCATAATCTTTAGCATATAGTTCATGTTTTAACGTTCTTTCAATGTATTCTAGTAAATTAAAACAGGTAGTAAATTGTCCACATGCAATAATTGTATCTAGCATATTTGTTTCCCCTTCTAATTCTATATCGCTAAACCATAAAGTAGTCATTTTAGTATTAGCTTTTTCAGTTGCCGAAATTATTTCTCTACCTGGGTCAAGTAATTCTTCGTTAAGGTAATGGTGTTTTTTCTTTCTTTTAATTACCTCGCTAGTCATTAGTTTTTTAGCTGCATTTAAAACAATACGAGGTTTCCAAAATGGGTCACTAAATAGCCTTTCTAAACTCAACGAATTCATTTGTTTTATAAATACTTCAGATACTAGTTTTATTCCCGATCTACTTCTATTAATAAATAAATTGTACAAGGTTCCAAATTTTAATCTATCAAAGTGTAGTATACGCTTAAGTTCATAATCTGATACACCAAAACGTTTTGTTAAACCTGTTAAACCTTTTGAGAATACTAGAAGAACAACGGCAATTAAAAAACCTAATGTCCCTAATATAGAAAAGGCAATAGTTCCAAGTTTGGTATTTATATATATTGCAAATGCTAAACAAAAGAAGCCTATTGCAGCACTAAAAAATCCAAAAATTTGTAAGCTACCAAAATTCCATTTTCCTATGTATGGTATATGGTGTTCTGTACTTCTAATGTAACTATCCATGGTTGGTGCAGAAACATCAGAAACAATATATAAATCAACTGCTTTAGTGTCATTCGAACAAAATATTTTCTGTTCATTTTGATATTGTCTCATTCTTTTTTCAGAAGCAACAACAGCATCAATTCCTTGGTTATCGTATATAGAACCATCCATGATACCAATAGGGTAATCAATTTTATCGCCATCAAATGCATGATTTGGCAATAAGGAGGCATCTTTTAATTTAACAGCTTCGGGGTAATCAAAATCATCCGGAAAATTTATTGGTTCAAATCCAAATGGAAAACACGATGATGCTGCAATGATATCCGAAAACCTTACTTCTTTAGCCACTTCTAGCGGAATGTAAATCTTTCTATTGCCTATATTTTCATGTTTCTTATTTGTATTTTCGGTTTTGTAAAAGCAAAAAGGAAGTGCAAAGTTAAATTCAGTAGCATTAAAACAAATTTCTTTTAAATGGATTTCATTATCGTTCCATAACATGTCAAATGTTTCTGCTTCAAAACGTTTATGGTAGATGGCAGCAAAAGAGTTTATTAATGAACGCTGTTTGTCATCTTCCCAATTACTATCGTCAGATAAATAGCTTAATGCTTCTGTAGCTAAATCGCAATCTTTCATGAAACTATGAACACTTTTGTAGCAGTCTAGTATTGAGCCACCACGTTTTAATGTTGTGACGTATTTTACACCAACAAAAGAGCCAGCAGATACAGTAGATAATATTCTTGCTCGTTCTAATAAATTAATCCCCTTCCACTGTTTAGTAGATAAATATGTAATGGTTCCTAAATGAAAAGAGGTGGCTCTGTATCCTCCACCAGATAAAGAAATAGCAATGTTATCAAATGGATTTAAGGGTAATTTATATTTACCAATGTTTTTTAAATCATGTGTTATTTTAAATTCATTTTCCATAAGAATTTTTTATCACTGGTTTAAATTACAATTGTAAATAGTTTAAAAAGAATTTGGTAGTTAAGGTGATTAAATTAATTCGCTTTTATAGTGCATTGCATCAACAAGTTCAACGTTTGTATGGTAAAATGAGTTTATGGTTTTAATAAAAATATTTGCAAGTATTGCTTGTCCAAATGAATTTAGATGTAATCCATCTAAAGAAAATACACAATTGGAACTGTAAATTGCACACATATCTTTATGGCTATAATTTATTTCGTGTTTTAGTGTTTTCGAAAATGCGTGTACATCAACTAAACCTATGTTTTTTTCTTTTGCAATTAGCTGTATAGCATCATTGTATGAAGAAACAGCTTTTTGTATTTCTGAAATTTCTGATTTGTTTAAAAAATATTTTTTTGGAATAGGAGTTTTTCCTGTAAGGTATTTTTCTTTTTCAGGATCAAGTTGAATTTCTAAAATCACTAACTCGTCTTTTTCTAATTGCCTAATTCCTGTTTTTGGATCATTAACAATAAATGCATTTTCACCAGTATTAAAAGTAATACCGTTTTCTTTATAAAGTGAGTTGTATTCATCTATTTCATTAACGTCTAGTATAAGACCGTTATATGGTATAACTGTAAAATAGGGTATAGAAGTAATGTCTCCAATATTGGCAATAACTCCTTTAGCGCCATTTTTTGTAAGTTCATTTACAATTTCTTTTAAACTCGATATAAAACCTTCACCAATACCACCTTCTAATGGTGTTATTTTATCAAAAGTTCCACCCATCGAGGCATAAGTTAAGATATCATTATTGCCAATATATAAAGTAAAAAATGTTGGATTTAAGGCAAGAACGTCTGATAAAATTGATGCAGTTGCTGGATTTGATGCCATTCTTGTAAAGAAGGGATTAAAATTACCAAATCCATTATGTGGGTTTCCAACTCCAGGAATTACTAAAGAGGTGAGCTTAGCACTTGGAACACTCATATTATTAAATGGACCTTGTTTTTCAAAAACATTTTCTGTAAAAGCTAGTAAATCACCATTTGGAGCTAAGTAACTTGGTTGTAAATTATGTCCATCTTTTGTTTTTTGATCTAATACCATTCTCGCATTACCATAAAAACCAATTCCTACAGAGTTTTCATTCATCAATGGTTGTTTAAATTCTCCGCCACCAATTAATTTAAATTGTGCTGATAAAAAATTTGCAAAACAATTGAGTTGACCTTCTTGGTATAAGGCAGCGTTTGTGTATCCTGTTGTTATTGAATCACCAACAGCAACATATACACTTGTATCAATATTTGAATTATCTTTTTGAAACATTAGTAGGCTCGAAATTTTAGCACATTGTATTTTAAAATTATAAGAACTTTTTTAAATAAAAAAATTATTATTTACCTAATTTGAATTAGTTAAAGATTTCAAACTTTCTACATATTCCTTTTTTATATTTTCTACAATTGTTGCGCAAGGTAAAATGTCATGTATTAGTTCTGATGATTTACCTGCGGTCCATAACGTTTGGTAATTATTAGGAAGTACTGATTTTTCTAATTTTTTCATACCTCTAATTTGAACTAACATTTTGAACCATTTTTTTGTTTGGGAGTTATTGCTTAACCATTTCTCGAACCAGTTTTGAGTATAACCCATTTTTTTTGCTGCATCGTTATTTATTACTGCACAAGGTGTTCCAGATAATTTGGTTGTCATTACAATATCATCCATCCCTGATTTTACAATGGCATTTTTGTAACTATCATTAACACCTGCTTCAGTACTGGCAATAAATCGTGTTCCAATTGAAACACCACTTGCTCCAAGTACTTGTACCGACAATAAGCCCATGCCATTTGTTACGCCACCTGCTGCTATAATTGGCGTTTTCGGAAAATGTTCTTTTAAAGCAGGAACTAAAACCTGTAAAGGATTTGGTCCCGCATGTCCACCTGCACCTTGGCCAACAGCTATTATACCATCACATCCACTATCAATGCATTTTTTTGCATGACTAATATTTGTAACATCACAAAATACTTTTCCGCCATATTGGTGCGCTCCATCAATAACTTCCTTAGGATTTCCAAGCGAAGTAATAAAGAATGGCACCTTTTTATCTAAGCATATTTTAATATGTTTTGCTACAAGTGGATTTGATTTTTGGACTATTATGTTTACTCCATAACTTCCATTACATTCCTTACTAAATGAATTTAACTCATCTAGTATATTTTCCAGTTCTCCATCTTTTCTGTAATTGAGAGTAGGAAATGTTGCCATAATGCCGGCTTTCATGCCAGCCTTCATCATTTCTATATTACTAACTAAAAACATTGGTGCCATAATCACAGGAAACTCAATTTTTAATAGTTCTGTTATATTATTTTTAAAAGCCATAATATTTTTTTGATTTATTACAAATATACATTATATTTATGCATGCATAATACTTATTTGCTGTTTTACTAATCTTTTATTTACCAATTGTTATGAATAATATAGAAAATTATAGACTTTTCGATTTATTACACCACCTTAAAAGCATGCCTTTAAAGGCTGATGCGTTAGCTGCAAAAGAAGAAGGTGTTTGGAGAAAATATAGTACTCAAGAGTATATTGACACTGTAAATAATTTAAGTTATGCATTTTTAAATCTGGGTGTTAAACCAGGTGATAAAATAGGTTTAATTACAAATAATAGACCTGAATGGAACTTTGTGGATTATGCATGTTTACAAACTGGTAGTATTAGTGTGCCTTTATATCCAACAATTAGTGAGTCGGATTTGACACATGTAATAAAGGATGCTGGTATCACCTATTTTTTTGTTACAGATGCAAAAATGTATCATAAAGTAAAAGCTTGTGCTGGTAATTTAGAAATTAAAGAAATATATACTATTGATAGATGTGAGGATTTACCATGCATTAAAGATTTAATTTTAAAAGGTAAAGAACAGCCTAAAGAGGTTGAACTTGAGAAAATTAAAGCTTCTGTTAAAAACACAGATCTTGCAACCCTTATTTATACTTCTGGAACTACAGGAAATCCTAAAGGTGTAATGTTATCACATCATAATTTTATTAGTAACATAATGGCTACTTATTCATTATGTGATTTTAAGTTTGAATGGAGAGCTTTAAGTTTTTTACCTTTAAATCATGTGTATGAAAGAATGTTATCATACTTATATATTAGCTTAGGTATTTCGGTTTATTATGCAGAAAATTTAGAGAAAATTGGGGATAATTTAAAAGAAATTAATCCGCATATATTTGTAACAGTTCCTCGTTTACTCGAAAAAGTGTATGAGAAAATTGTTTCAAAGGGTTCAGAATTAACTGGTATTAAAAAAGCACTTTTCTTTTGGGCTTTAAATTTAGGGTTACGTTTTGAGCAACATAAAGCAAATGGCTGGTGGTATGAGTTTCAATTGAACCTTGCAAATAAAATTATTTTTAGTAAATGGAGAGAAGCTTTAGGAGGAAATATTGTTGTTATAGCTTCTGGAGGCTCTGCTTTGCAACCAAGATTAGCAAGAGTTTTTTTTGCTGCAAAAATCAAAGTTTTAGAAGGGTATGGTTTAACAGAAACTTCGCCTGTAATTGCGGTTAATAATTTTGATGACAATAATAACAAAATTGGAACAGTGGGTCCTGTAATTAGTAATGTAACATTGAAGTTTGCAGAAGATGGTGAAATTTGCGTGAAAGGACCAAACGTTATGATGGGATATTACAATTTACCTGAATTAACAGCTGAAACAATTGATGCAGAAGGATGGTTTCATACTGGAGATATCGGTATTTTAGAAGATGGCAAATTCTTAAAGATTACTGATAGAAAAAAAGAAATGTTTAAAACCTCAGGTGGTAAATACATCACACCTCAAATTACCGAAAACAAACTAAAAGAAAGTCGTTTTATAGAACAGGTTATGGTTATTGGTGAAAACGAAAAATTCCCTTCAGCCTTTATTGTTCCTTCTTTTGCTTTCTTAAAAACATGGTGCGAAAAACATAATATTCCTTATACTTCTGATGCTGAAATCATTAATAATGAACAAGTGAAAAACAGAATCATACAAGAGGTGGAAACTACCAATTTAGCACTTGCGCAATATGAAAAAATTAAAAAAATTGAGCTATTGCCAAAAGAATGGAGTATTGATGGGGGGCAAATGACTCCAAAGTTATCTTTAAAAAGGAAGGTGATCTTAAATGAAAATACACATGCCTATAACAAAATATATAAATCAATATAATTAGCCCAATTTAAAATAAAATAATATGCGTGCATAATAATTTTCTTATATTTGTAAGCTAATATGAGTAAAAAACACACCGAAACAATTGATTCTAAATTAAAAACTACCTGGCAGGTTGTTAGTAGAATGTATAATGCTGAAGCGGCATTACATGATTTAACTATTGCCATGGGTCATTTTTTACTTAACATAGATAGTCATGAAGGTTCTTATGGTTCGGATATTGCACCACTCTTAGGAATGGAAAGCACATCTCTTTCTCGTATTACTCTTTCATTAGAAGAAAAAAAATTAATTCAACGTATACCTGATAAAGTAGACAAACGAAAAATAAAAATCGTATTAACCGCTAAAGGCAAAATAGCAAAGGATTTGGCGAAAAATGTAGTTAGAAATTTTAACCAATTAGCAGTTGCAAATATTGGTAAGGAGAAAATTGAAACGTTTTTTAAAATATTAGATGAAATTACAGCGCTTGCTGAAGAACAAAATAAAGTAATAAAACAATAACATAAAAAAATGAAAAGATTAATTCAAAAAGTTGCGGTTCTGGGCTCAGGAGTTATGGGAAGTCGCATTGCTTGTCACTTTGCAAACATAGGTTGCGAGGTATTATTGTTAGATATTGTTCCAAAAGACACTAACGATGTTGAAAAAGCAAAAAAATTAACTATAGAAAGTAAAGTTGTTAGAAACAGAATTGCTAATGATGCTTTGCAATTTGCTTTAAAATCTAATCCTTCACCAATTTATTTAAAACAATTTGCTAATCGTATTACAGTTGGAAATTTTGAAGATGATATGTCTAAAATTTCTAATTGCGACTGGGTTATTGAAGTTGTTGTTGAAAACATCGATATTAAAAAAATAGTTTTTGCAAACGTCGAAAAATTCCGTAAACCAGGAACTTTAATTACATCTAACACTTCTGGTATTCCAATTCATTTAATGACAGAAGGTCGTTCTGATGATTTTAAAGCTCATTTTTGTGGAACCCATTTCTTTAACCCTCCGCGTTATTTAAAATTATTAGAAATTATTCCAACTAAACATACTAATCAAGACGTAGTAGATTTCTTAATGAATTACGGAGAACAATTCTTAGGTAAAACTACAGTATTATGTAAAGATACTCCTGCATTTATTGCTAACCGTGTTGGTGTTTATGGTATTATGGCATTATTCCATATTGTAGAAAAAATGGGATTAACTGTTGAAGAAGTTGATAAATTAACTGGCCCAGTTTTAGGTCGTCCTAAATCTGCTACATTCCGTACAGGTGATGTAGTTGGTTTAGATACTTTAGTAATGGTGGCAAATGGAGTAGCTCAAAATTGCCCAAATGATGAAGCTAAAGCTTTATTTGCTTTACCAGAGTATTTAAAGAAAATGGTAGAGAACAAATGGTTCGGTGATAAAACAGGACAAGGTTTTTACAAGAAAATTAAAAACGCTCAAGGTAAATCAGAAATTTACGCTTTAGATTTAAAAACATTGGAATACAAGCCATCTCAAAAAGTAAAATTTGCTACCCTTGAAATGACTAAAACGGTAGATAATTTAAAAGATCGTTTTAAAATTTTAATGGCAGGGAAAGATAAAGCAGGTGATTTTTACCGCGCTATTTTTGCTGGTTTATTTGAATATGTTTCTAATCGTATTCCTGAAATTTCTGACGAATTATATAAAATTGATGATGCTTTAAAAGCAGGGTTTGGCTGGGATTTAGGTCCATTCGAATATTGGGATGCTGTAGGTGTAAATGAAGGTGTTGCCATTATGGAGCAAGCTGGACATAAACCTGCTGCTTGGGTTAACGAATTATTAGCTAGTAATACATCGTTCTACAAAATAGAAAATGGTAATCGTAAATATTACGACATTAATTCTAAATCGTATAAAGTAATTCCTGGCACCGAAAATTTCATTTCATTAGAAAACATTCGTGAAACAAAAACAGTTTGGAAAAACAGTGGAGTTACTATTACTGATTTAGGTGATGGTATTTTAAATGCTGAGTTCCACACTAAAATGAATACAATTGGTGGTGAAGTTTTAGCAGGATTAAATAAAGCAATTGATATTGCTGAAAAAGATTATAGAGGATTAGTAATTAGTAATGAAGGTGCAAACTTCTCTGCTGGTGCTAATGTTGGTATGATATACATGATGGCTGCTGACCAAGATTGGGATGAATTAAACATGGCTGTAAGAGCATTTCAAAATGCAACTATGCGTTTACGTTATTCTTCTATTCCTGTTGTTGTTGCTCCTCATAACTTAACTTTAGGTGGTGGTTGCGAAATCTGTTTACATGCTGATAAAGTGGTTGCTCATGCCGAATCTTATATTGGTTTAGTTGAATTTGGTGTTGGTGTTATCCCTGGTGGTGGCGGAACTAAAGAGTTCGCTGTACGTTTAAGTGACTCATTAAAAAATGGTGATGTTGAAATTAATGCCTTCCAAGAAAGATTTTTAACGATTGGTCAAGCTAAAGTTTCTACATCTGCTTATGAAGCCTTTGAATTAGGGATTCTTCGTAAAGGAATTGATAAAGTTGTTGTATCTCGTAGCAGACAATTAGCTGAAGCAAAAGCTGAATGTTTATTGTTAGCTGAAGAAGGGTATACAAAACCAGCTCACCGTAATGATATTCGTGTATTAGGAAATCAAGTATTAGGAGTTGTTTATGCTGGTGCTGATGCTATGAAAAGCGGTAATTACATGAGTGAACATGATCAAAAAATAGCAGTTGAATTAGGAACTGTTATGGCAGGTGGTACATTATCTCAACCAACTTTAGTGAGTGAACAATACTTACTAGATTTAGAAAGAGAAGCATTTGTGAGATTATGTGCTGAACGTAAAACGATGGAACGTATCCATAGCATTATAAATGGTGGAAAAATTTTAAGAAACTAATTTCAAATAATAATCAAACTTTAAAATATAAAAAGATGAATGCATATATAGTAGCTGGTTTTAGAAGTGCTGTAGGTAAAGCAACAAGAGGAGCTTTTCGTTTTACACGCCCTGATGATATTGCAGCAGAAGTTGTTAAACATTTAATGTCTACTATGCCCCAAGTAGAACATGATAAAATTGATGATGTAATGGTTGGTAATGCTATGCCAGAAGCAGAACAAGGATTAAATATGGGGCGTTTTGTTTCTTTATTAGGATTAAATACTGATAAAGTTTCAGGTGTAACAGTAAATAGATACTGTGCATCTGGTTTAGAAACTATCGCAATGGCATCTGCTAAAATTCATGCTGGTTTAGCTGAATGTATTATTGCAGGTGGTGCAGAAAGTCAAAGTATGATTCCAATGGGTGGATGGCGTGTAATGCCAAATCCTAAAATTGCTAAAGAGCATCCAGATTGGTATTGGGGAATGGGCTTAACAGCTGAAGCTGTTGCTAAAGAATACAATGTTACTCGTGAAGAGCAAGATTTGTTTTCTTATAATTCTCATCAAAAAGCAATTGCTGCTATACAATCAGGTAAATTTAAAGATGAAATTGTTCCAATTAAAGTAACAGAAAACTACTTAGATGAAAACGGCAAACGTAAATCTAAAGAAATAATTTTTGCAACCGATGAAGGGCCTCGTGCTGATACATCAATTGAAGCATTAGCTAAATTAAAACCAGTTTTCGCAGCAGGTGGTTCTGTAACTGCAGGTAACTCTTCACAAACAAGTGATGGTGCTGCTTTTGTTATGGTATGTAGCGAAAAATTTATGAAAGATCATAATTTAACTCCTATTGCAAAATTAGTAGGACATGCAGTTGCTGGTGTTCCTCCAAGAATTATGGGTATTGGACCAATTGCGGCTATTCCTAAAGCAGTTGCTAATGCTGGATTAAATATTAATGATATTGATTTATTTGAGTTAAATGAAGCGTTTGCATCTCAATCAGTTGCAATTATTAAAAATTTAAATCTTGATCCTGCTAAAATGAATGTGAATGGTGGTGCTATTGCGTTAGGACATCCTTTAGGTTGTAGTGGCGCTAAATTATCTGTTCAACTATTTAATGAATTAAGACGTCAAAATAAAAAATACGGAGTTGTAACGATGTGTATTGGTACAGGACACGGAGCGGCTGGTGTGTTTGAACTTCTTTAATCCTTTAAACACCTGTCATGTTTTAAAAACCTGACAGGTGTTTAAAGCAAAATAATAATCAATCTAATTACTAAATACTAACTACTAAAATCTAATTAAGAATGACAACAAAAACAAAAGGCGGAGAGTTTATCATTAAAGAAACTAATGCACAAGATATTTTTATTCCAGAACAATGGACTGAAGAACAATTGATGATGAAAAAAACATGTGATGATTTCATCGATCAAGAAGTTATGCCAATTTTAGATCGTATTGATAGCCAAGAAGAAGGCTTAATGCCATCATTGCTTGTTAAATCAGGTGAATTAGGATTATTAGGTGTTTCTGTTCCTGAAAATTTGGGTGGACTAGGTTTCGATTTCGTAACATCAATGTTAACTACAGAAGTTTTAGGTGCAGGACATTCTTTTGCAGTTGCGTTATCTGCACACACTGGAATTGGAACCTTGCCAATTTTATATTATGGTAACGAAGAGCAAAAAAACAAATACATTCCTAAATTAGCTTCAGGTGAGTGGAAAGCATGTTATTGTTTAACTGAACCAAGTGCAGGTTCTGATGCTAATAGTGGAAAAACTACGGCAAAATTAACTGCTGACGGGAAACATTATATTTTAAATGGACAAAAAATGTGGATTACAAATGGCGGTTTTGCTGATGTTTTCACAGTGTTTGCTAAAATTGATGATGATAAAAATTTATCGGCATTCATCGTAGAAAAAGCATTTGGAGGTATTTCATTAAATCCAGAAGAACATAAAATGGGTATTAAAGGAAGCTCTACTCGTCAAGTATTCTTTAACGAGTGTAAAGTTCCTGTAGAAAATTTATTATCAGAAAGAGGTAATGGTTTTAAAATTGCTGTAAATATTTTAAATATTGGTCGTGTTAAATTAGCAGGTGCTGCTATTGGGGCATGTAAAAGAGTTGTTACAAGTGCTGTAAATTATTCAAATGAAAGAACTCAATTTGAAAGATCTATTTCTAAATACGGTGCTATAAGATATAAATTAGCAGAGCAAGCTATTCGTATTTTTGCTTCAGAAAGTGCTACTTACCGTGCTTCTCAAAACATTGAAGATGCAATACAAGCCTTAATTGAAGGTGGTATGGAAAAATCTAAAGCAATTTTAAAAGGTATTGAGCAATTTGCAGTTGAAGCAGCAATTTTAAAAGTTCATGGTTCTGAAACTTTAGATTATGTTGTTGATGAAGGCGTTCAAATTTATGGTGGTATGGGTTATAGCGCTGAAGCACCAATGGATAGAGCATACCGCGATTCTCGTATTAATCGTATTTTTGAAGGCACAAACGAAATTAACCGTATGTTAATTGTTGATATGCTTTTAAAACGTGCAATGAAAGGTGAATTAGATTTAATGGGGCCTGCACAAAAAGTAGCACAAGAATTAGTTGGTATTCCTGAATTTGCTGAATTAGACGAAACGTTATTTGCTTACGAGAAAAAAATGTTAGGTAATTTCAAAAAGGCAGTTTTATTAACTGCTGGTGCAGCTGTACAAAAATTAATGGCAACTTTAAGCAAAGAGCAAGAAGTAATCATGAATATTTCTAATATGATTATTGAAACTTACGTTGCTGAATCTACTTTATTACGTGTTGAAAAAATGGTAAGTATGCGTGGTGAAGAAGCGTGCGAAGTACAAATTGCAATGGCAAAATCTTATATGAATTCTGCATGTGATAAAATTTGGGTAGAAGGTAAAGAAGCTTTAAATAGTTTTGGTGAAGGTGATGAATTACGCATGATGTTAATGGGCTTAAAACGTTACACAAAACAAGATCCATTTAATGCTAAAAATGCACGCCAAACAGTAGCGCAAAAATTAATTGCAGAAAATAAATATTGTTTTTAATAAAAGGGTGGCTTTAATCATTCTTTGATTATCAGAGGATTAAAGCCACCTATTTAATTTAATTAATAATGAAATTATTTATATTCTTGTTTGTTTTTAGCTCAATTTTATTCTCTTGTAGAAAGAAATATGATTGTGATTGCACTAGCTATAGAGTTTTACCACCAGATTCGTATACTTATAGTGTTAAAGCTTATAAAAGAGAAAAAGCAAAGATTGAATGTGAAGATCCTCATGCTGCAAGAGCAGGTATTTCTTGTGTTTTAAGATAGTAATATGGACAATGTTTTTTTTGAAGGAAAAGTATTATGGTCGCAAATAGATTCTAATAATCATTTGCGCCATTCTGCTTATGCTGATTTTGGTGCTCAAGCGCGATTAGAAATTTTAAATAAATTGGGTTTTGATGCTAAGGTTTTAGCTGAATTAAAAATTGGCCCAATTTTGTTTAGGGAAGAATTAATTTACATGCGTGAAATTGCCCCTGGTGATAATATAAAAGTTACTTGCGAAATGTCTCATTGCAGAAAAGATGGTAGTAGGTATTCCTTTAGCCAAGCAATCTATAGAGGAGATGGCATACAAGCAGCTCAAATAAATATACAAGGTGCTTGGATAGATATTGAAAAACGTAAATTAACAGGCTTGCCTGCTGATTGGGCAGACAAGTTTATGCATATACCAAAAACAAAAGATTTTGTATTAGAAGAAGTACCAGTTAAAATTAATGAACCTGTAAAAAACAGTAATGATATGACAGAATTAGAACAAAAATTTGAAGATTCTAAAAAGAGAGTTTTAGAGTTAACAGAAAAACCATCTAACGAAAAAATGTTAGAATTGTATTCGCTTAATAAACAAGCTATTTTAGGTGATGCCGAAGAACATGGCGAAAAACCAGCAATGTTTGATTTTGTAGCAGCAGCTAAATACAATGCTTGGAAAACTAAAGCTGGTATGAGTAAAGAAGATGCTCAGCAAAAGTACATTGATTTTGTTGAAAGTTTATTTAAGTAGTAATGGACAAATTAAATTCTCTGGTTCAAAAAGCCAAAACCTCTAAATTTTATTTATGGTTATTAAACATGGTTTTGCTAAGAACGGTGCCATTTAATAAACCTCATAATTTAAAAGTTACACATATTGGTGATGAAGAAATTACGGTTACTGCTTATAACATTAAATCAAACAGAAATCACATAAATGGTATACATGCTTGTTTGCTTGCAACCTTGTGTGAATACGCTTCTGGTTTAAGTTTATTATTGCACTTATCGCCAAAAGATTATCGTATTATTTTAAAAACCATTCACATGACATATCACTATCAAGCAAAAACGGATGTGAACGTTGTTTTTAAATTAACCAAACAACAAGTTGAAACTGATTTTATTACTCCTTTAAAATCAACAGATGCCATGTTTCATGAATTTAAAGTGGATGTATATGATTTAGAAAACCATCACATTTGTACAGGCCTAATTAATTGGCAAATAAAAGCTTGGAAGAGCGTTAAATTAAGAAAGTAATAGTTGCTAAATTCCAGATTTTAAAATTATGCAAATTTCAGAAAATAGTTTAAAATGGTTAATGAGATTGTATCCACCATTGCTATTTCAAAGAATTTGGGTAAAAAAAATTCACAAAAACTTTTCTGCTATTGATGTAAAAATTAATAGAACCTTAATTACTTCAAATTTAGGGAAAGCAACATTTGGAGGCACCATTTTTTCGGCAACAGATCCTTTTTATGCCATGATGCTGGGCCAATTAATGATGCGTAAAGGACTCAGAATTACTGTTTGGCTTAAGAGCGCACAAATTCAATATATAAAACCTGCACGTAAAGATTTGTTTTTTACTCTTGTCATTACTGATGAAATAATACTTGAAGCAGAACGAATACTAAAAGAAGAAGGCAAATTTATTAAATCATTACCAATTGAAGTTTATAATAAAGAAGGCGAACTATGCGTAACTGCTTCCAATGAAGTGTACATTAGAAACCTTGATTTTAAAAAACAATAGAATACTCAAACTCCTTTTCATTTTACATTATTGT
>ERZ724520.1064-NODE-1064-length-14235-cov-4.029337_pt1 | contig 14235 bp, 15 predicted proteins | sample MGYA00376053_ERZ724520 | MGnify/ENA primary metagenome ERZ724520 (study PRJEB28724, sample SAMN07190886) | activated sludge metagenome | isolation source: activated sludge of sewage treatment plant in Hong Hong | place: USA: Christiansburg, Virginia | collected... | reverse complement strand
TTGGTTTACGAAAACTCTGTTTCCTTTATTAATTTGCCCATTAGTGTAAAATTAAAAGACGTCGAAAATCAAACCAACACACTCTTGAATGGTTTGATTTATGAAGACAACAATATCGAAGACGATAATATCGAGATGAAAATTTGGAAATTGGCTCCCATTTCTATCACGAATGATCCTCAAGTGAATGGAGGGAAAATAAAAACTGTTTTACCTTTGAAAGTCTTGTTCAAATATAGAATTGGCACAAAAACGTTAGGCGTAGATTTATATAACACTAAAGAATTCAACCTTAACGGAGTCGTTACTTTGATGAGCGATGTGGCTTTGACGAATTGGAAACTCATAACTAAAACCGAACTTAAATCGCTTGATTGGAACGAAAGCCCTACGATGGTTGTTTTTGGAAAAAATGTTCCCGTTACCTATCTTATGACTCCAGCAATCAAGATTTTCAGTTCAAAAATAGAGAGCAAAATAGATGGGGCGATAGAAAAATCGATGGATTTCAAACCTAATGTTCTGGCGGCTTTGGAAAAAATTTGCACTCCTTTTCAAATGAGCGAAGCTTATGAAAGTTGGCTCCGAATCACTCCAATTGAAATTTACTCGACCAATGCCGTACTCAAAAACGATACTTTCCTGATGGATATGGGAATGAAATGCACGATGGCAACTTTGATAGGAAAACAACCAGAATCCAAATTTGATGCGTCAAAAATTATCCTAAAACCAGTGACAAAAATCCCGAACCAAATAACGGCAAACATTGCTGCGGTTTCTACTTATGCTGAAGCTTCTAAAATTATGACCAAGAATTTTACGGGACAGGAATTTGGTTCGGGCAGCAAAAAAGTAAAAGTACAAAAAGTGGATATTTGGCATAAAAATGACAAAATGGTCATTGCTTTGGACGTTTTAGGAACGGTAAACGGAACAATATATTTAACAGGTTTTCCGCAATACAACGAACAAACGAAAGAAGTGTTTTTTGACAAATTAGATTATGCCTTAGATACCAAAAGCAAATTAATGCGAACCGCCAACTGGCTAGCTCAAGGACTAGTTTTGAGAAAAATTCAAGAGAGTTGTCGCTATTCTATCATTCCAAATTTAGAAGAAGGAAAACAAAGTATGGCTGCTTATTTGAAAAATTATTCGCCAATGCCAGGCGTTTTTGTCAACGGTAAAATGGAAGATATACAATTCCAAAAAATTCAACTGACAAATAAAGCTATTATTGCTTTTATAAAAGTAAACGGAACAGTAAATGTATCTGTGGATGGTTTGAAGTAGAATTCAGATGACAGGTTGCAGGTTGCAGTGTAAAACCTCAAAGGTTTGAAAGAAACCTTTGAGGTTTAAAATTTCATTCTGATTTCTTTTTTCGCATTCGATACACATAATACCCAATTCCAGCAACAAGTAGATACGGAATCACCATCAGGTAAACGATACCATCATTTACAGCTTCTGCTTTTACAGCATTTCCCTCGCTAGTCAAAGCCGCACGACACATAGCGCATTGAGCATACGATGAAATTCCAAAAAAGAAAAAACAAATTCCGAAAAGAACGGCTTTAAATTTGAAATTATCTCTTCTAACCTCTAACTTCTGACTTCTAACTTTACTAAACATAATAAGGCGAAATCATTAAATATACGACAACTCCAGTTACGGCAACGTATAACCAAATTGGAAAAGTGATTTTGGCTATTTTTTTATGCCTGTCAAATCGTTCCGCCAAAGCTCGAACATAAGTTATCAATACCAAAGGAATAACGGCAATAGACAAAATAATATGTGATATTAAAATGAAATAATAAATAGGTCTAATAATCCCTTCCCCACGAAATTTTGTCGAATCCGAAGTCATGTGATAAGCGACATACATCACCAAAAAAGCAACCGAAAGTGCAATTGCAGTTGTCATCAATCGTTCGTGAAGTATTCGTTTTCCGTTTTTAATAGCTAAGACGCCAGCAACCAAAACTAGGGCTGTAATCCCATTTATTGTAGCGTAAATTGGCGGCAAAAATGAAAGTGGTTGGACATTGTATCCAAAATCTTTTAGTTTGACGCTAAAAAGTAGAGCAACAACAACCGGAATCAAAATGGATACTATTACTATAAATTTGTTGAATTTTTTCTCCAATGAATTATCTTCCATAATTATTCTTTTAATAAAATTGCAATGTCTTGCTGAATGTCTCTAACTCCTTTTTTTTCTAAACCGTCATAATATAAAATTGGGTTTCCGTAATCGTCTTTTCGGCAGCGAATATCTCCATTTTTATCAACTAAGGCAAACAAACCCGAGTGTTCAAAACCTCCTCTTACTTTGCTGTTTTCACCTGCATAAAGATTGAATCCTTTGTTCGACAGATCGAAAATGTACGTTTTATCACCTGTCAGGAAATTCCAATTGGACGATTTTACGCCTAATAATTCGCGATGTTCTTTCAAAACGGCTGGCGTATCGTGTTCAGGATCTATCGAAATAGAAACAATTCCGAAATTAGGATTGCCAAAAAAAGTTTTTTCAATTTGCAACATACTTTGATTCATCTTCGGACAAATCGTAGGACACGTCGAGAAGAAAAATTCTAAAACATACACCTTGCCTTTATAGGTTTCATTACTAACCTTTATGTTGTCTTGGTTAACCAATTCGAATTTTGGAGCTGGTCCAATTTTCTCTAAACTTTCACTATTCGTATTTGAATTTGAAACTTGGTCCAATCGATCTCCTTTTACAATTTCGTTGTTTTGAAAACGGTCGATAATTTTGGGAACAGCATAGATTCCGAAAACCAAAATGACGAACGAAATCCCGATATATGATTTGTTTTTAAACATTCTTTCTAAATATTAAAGTTTTTTTGAAGCATTATGATTCTTTTTTAGAGCTGCACGGTATTCATAAAGAATAACTTTGAAATCGTCGAGCATTTCGTTGCTCAATTCAGCAGGATGAAAAGTGTTGTAGCCTTCTTTGTACCCTTTTTTTTCCTTTCTTCCTCGAAGATTTCTTTCCTTATCAACAATATAAACGTTTGAAGTTCCAAAATCTGGATCCAATTTTCCAACCAATTTTAGCTGGTCATAATAGGTTTTGATTTCCTCTGGCGAAGTAAAAACAAAATGCCATTGGCTAACATCAGTATTTGCGCTTAAAGCATCGACAATACTTTGTGCATGAGCTTCGGTTCCTAAAGGGCAAACAACCACAAATTGAAGGTCTTTGAAAGCGTGATAACGTTGGTAAATTTTGGCATTAAGGTTAAAATAATTACCTCTATTTTTTAAAATATTGGAACCTGAGAAACCCAGAATTGATATTTTTCCATCAAGACTAACTTTCTCGTTTTTTAGTGATTTCCAATTACCAAAATCAGCAACTTTGGGAGTAATAATGGGTAATTTAGTAAAACTGTTTACTCCTGATGCGAAAAAAAGGTAGGCAACAATTGGTAAAATAAAAAGAACGAAGAGAACAATATTTTTTTTCATTTTTTAATGAACTGTTTTAGTGAATTTTTTCAACCACATAGTTCTTATTGTAGAAACATAGATTTAAGTTGTACTGTTTTAGAAAACTTCGTTTTTACATAGTTTTCATAGACTAAGTGTAAAAAAAAATTCTTATATGTAACCCTTTGGACTGCTATATTTCTATGTTTGTTTGGATTGAAACTATGTGGTTATAAATTTACTTATACTTTCACAGAAAACCCATTAGAACCAATGAAATTTTTAATGTGTAAAAATAAAAAAAGGCACGCAATGCGCACCCTTTTCATTGAATTAATATTTTGTTAAAAATTCCACTTGATGGTAGAGTTCTTAAAAACCTCGAAAACATAATTTGCTTCTGTCAAAAGAATGAAAAGCAAATATACTACTAGGAATATCAAAGGCCAAATAACCGAATTTCTCAAAGTCGATTTTTCGCCTTCCATGTGCATAAAAGCATACACAATATAATAGGCTTTTACACCAGTTAAAATAATGAAAATCCAGTTCAACAAGTTTAAACCTAGCAAACTATTGTTGTGTAAAACACCAGGCTTAATAATTCCTAAAATAACCTCAACGATCGTTATTAAAGATAAAAAACCAAAAACTGTCCAAATTCTTTTTGTGTTAGAAACGTGTTCGTGTGACATAATAATACCTTTTTGTGAATTAAACTAGATAGAAAACTGTGAATACAAAAACCCAAACTAAATCGACAAAGTGCCAATAAAGCCCAACTTTTTCTACCATTTCATAACTTTTTCTTTTCTCGTATGTTCCAAGTAACACATTAAAGAAAATGATAATATTGATAACAACTCCAGAAAATACGTGGAAACCGTGGAAACCTGTGATAAAGAAGAAGAAGTCAGCAAATAACTTGCTACCATATTCGTTTCTAGTCAAATTTGCACCTTCTACCACTAAACTTGCATCATTTAGACGCAATTCAGATTCACTTCTAGTTAGAACTGTTTTTTTCTTATTAGCATCAATTTTCTCAGTTCTTACCAAAATATTTGGATGTGCTTTGAAACCCGCTTGAACTTCGGCAACTGAATACGATGGCAAAGTAGGTTCGTCCATAAACCATCTTCCTTTATTTCGGGTCAATTGTTCTCTTTCTTCTGGCAAGACTACAGCAAAATCAGCAAGTGCTACTCGGTTACCTTGTGTATCCACAAATTGAAGTAAACTTCCTCCTTTAGTTTCAACAGCACCATACTCCCCTTTGATAAAGTTTTTCCATTCCCAAGCTTGTGAACCCACGAATATTAAACCCCCAATAATGGTTAAAAACAGATAAAGGACTACTTTATCTTTTTTTAATTGGTGACCAGCATCAACGGCAAGGACCATCGTAACTGATGAAAAAATCAAAACAAAAGTCATAAATGCCACATATAGCATTGGCTGAGGATTTCCGTGCATAAACGGAAAATGTGTAAATACCTCATCGGCTAAAGGCCAAGTTTCAATAAATTTGAACCTTGAAAAACCATAAGCAGCAAGGAATCCTGAAAATGTTAACGCATCTGACACGATAAAAAACCACATCATCAATTTACCATAACTGGCTCCCATGGGTTGGTTGTCTCCACCACCCCAAACTTTTTCTCCACTATTCGCAGTCGTTACTGTACTCATAAAAAAAATTTAATTAAAAGTTTCCAAATCTACAATTTTTTCTTATTCAAAGAAAAATAAAAATAAAAATAAATAAATCCACAATAAATCTAGGAAGTGCCAATACATTGCACCTAGTTCAATACCTAGAGTATCTGTCGAATTGTATTTATGTTTCAGTTGTTTAAATATAATAATAAAAAGCGCAATTAATCCTCCAGCAAGGTGCAACAAGTGAACCACAGTAACTATATAAAGAAATGTAGTTGTAATGGAACTTTCGGCTCCAGTAAAATAATAACCACTTTCTACAATTTGTCCAAAACCCACAAATTGCAAAACAACAAATAAAATTCCTAAAGCTAAAGTCGCTAAAAGAAAGGATGTTGTCGCTTTTTGATTGTCTTTTTGAATGGCTTTTTTCGCAAAATGAAACGTGATACTACAGCCAATAATCACTGCTGTACTGTAATAAAATGCTGTTGGCAATTGAAAATCCTTCAACCAATCGGCTCTAGATTTGCTTACTACAAAAGCACTTGTAAGTCCAGCAAACATCATAACCATACTAATCATGGCAAACAATAACAGCAATTTGTATGACCTTGCTGTTCTTGATTTATGCTCTTCGGCGCTCATTGTTGTTGTCATATCTATCTTAGAATTTTGTCAAATATATAAATTAATTGCAATAAAGTAATGTAAGAAACACTTACTAGCATTAAAGTTCTTGCGGCTTTGGCAGTTCTCAACTTATACAATTTCACTGCATAAAAAAGCATCCAAAGTCCAAGCAAAAACACCAAAACTGCGGCAACTGGCGAGATAAATAATTGTCCCGTATAACCCAACGAGGGCAAAAGCGAAGCTACAATTAGCCAAACTGTATATAATAGTATTTGCAAAGCGGTTCCGTTATCTTTTTTTCCTGTAGGTAACATAAAGAATCCTGCTTTTTCATAATCTTCGAATAAAAACCAACCAATTGCCCAAAAATGGGGAAACTGCCAGAAAAACTGAATCAAGAATAAAGTTCCGGCTTCTATGCCAAAATTGCCCGTTGCAGCAACCCAACCCAACATAAACGGAATCGCTCCCGGAATTGCTCCCACAAAAACCGATAAAGGAGTTACTGTCTTTAAAGGCGTATAAATACTTGTGTATAAAAATATGGAAATCGCACCAAACATCGCCGTTTTAGGATTGATGGTATAAAGTAAAGCGATTCCAATAAGAGTAAGAATACTGGCAACAACCAAGGCTACATTCGGAGCCATCCTTCCTGATGCAACAGGACGATTTTTAGTTCTGTCCATCAAGGCGTCAAGGTCTTTTTCGATAACTTGATTGTAAGCGTTTGATGCACCCACCATACAATAACCGCCAATGGCTAACTTCACTAAAACAATCCAATGCAGGGAATGAAAATCAGGAATACCCAACAAAAACCCAGCAATTGACGAAAAAACAACACTAATGGCTAAACCCGCTTTAGTGATAGCTTTGAAATCAATATATATAGATTTTATAGAAATAGAATGGGGTGTACTACTCAAAGTTTACTTGCTTTATTTTAAAACTTTTGCAAAAGTAGTTTATCAAAAGGGAATAGACAAAAAACAATTCATAAAAAAGGAGAAATATCATTTCAAAATTGAAAATTTTTATTTAATGCTTTTTCCGTTGAATACTGATTTGGTTTATTCGTGCTATGAAACATAAAATATCAAGGACGAAAACCTTTTAAAGTCTAAAATACTTTAGCACAATCTAAAAACAGCTTTTCGCACTTTTTTTATATCTTCTATGGTTTTGTATTTTAATTTTAGAGGAATTGGCTGCAAAACCGAACTGCCATTTTTTAATTTTATTTTCAGAACATATCTTTTGTAGCTATTCAATTTAATAACACCTACCAAAATCAATAATATAGGTGAAAAAAGAATCCATTTGAATCCAAAAATCCATAGGGAGAATAAAATAACACTCAAAGACACGCCAACAAATAACATTATATATTTTAGTGGCACTTTCTTGACCTTGATATAAATTTTGTTAATTTCAGAGAATGAGATTTCTTTTGATTCTTTGGATTTAAACTTCAGAATCATTTCTTTTTCTCCGATAGTGATTTTTTTTAAATTATTGATAATCATAATTAATGTTGTAAATTTCTTTATTGTATTCCTTATAATTGTCTAGTAGAATTTGATTTGTTGCGTAACTCAGTCATTTTATCGTAAAAATTTCCTGAAATAGGACATTCTCATTTCATACTAGAATTCTTATTTTGACGCAAATTTAATGCCAATAAAAATCACTTCCTTACGGTTTTCCTCATTTTGGAGATTTTTTTTAAAATAAAAAAACCACAACTTTTGTTTATCTTTGTACTACAAAACAATTTTACACATCTTAAAACTTACCATTATGCAACCCATTAATATCAAGGCATATACTGAAGATGCTACGCAAATTGAGGCGGTAAAAGCGTTTATGAAAGCTTTAAAAATTAAGTTTGAATTAACTAAACAAGAAGACAATTCTATTTTTATTGCAGAAATGCAAAGTAGTTTAAATCAAGTTCAAGAAATAAAAGCGGGCAAACTTCCTAAACAATCTGCCAAAGAATTTCTGAATGAACTATAATGTAATTCCAACTCCAGACTTTAAAAAGTTTTTCAAGAAACTCTACAAAAAATATCCTTCGCTAAAAAACGATTTAGCCGAACTTGTTGAAAAACTAGAAGAAGATTACAGTATAGGAATAGCTTTAGGAAGCAATTTATATAAAATTAGACTTGCCATAGAAAGTAAAAACAAAGGAAAATCTGGTGGTGCCAGAGTAATTTACTTCTTCCTTGTCCAAAATAACGAGATTTATTTGATTCATATTTTCGACAAAAGCCAATTCGAAAACATCTCTAAAGAAACTTTATTAGAACTCCTTAAAAATTCAGATTTACTTTAACAACCTTTATAGAGCGAAGGTTGTAGATAATTTTTTATTTCGAGTCGGGAGACTACGAAAAGCGGGTTGTAATTGTGATTTTAACTTTTGAAAAATTGGAAGATTTTGAAGATTTAAGGTTTATTCCTTCCACAAAATTTTAATTAATTTAAAAAAAGAATAGAAAATTATAAATAGCAAAGTTAATAAGCCTACAAAAACTAATGTTGCAATAAAACACTCATTGTTATATTCATTTCCTTCAGGTTTTCCCAAAAAGAAAAATATAGAAAAGACCAATAACCAGTATTCCAAAATTATTGAAACAATAATTAAGACCACATATACAAAAGAAAGTACTATTCCGTTTTTCATTCTTCTAAATGATTTGTCTAAAATAAAATTTTAAACCCAACCTCTAATAATCAAAATACCAATTAAACACATCCGAGCGAATGCCTAAAGAAAACCAAGTGGTGCTTTCGTTGAAAACTGTTGCAGTGTTTTGGTTTGGGTTGAAGTTTCTATAAATAAAACTACCGAAAAGTTTCATATTCGTCATTGGGTTGACCAAATATCCCGCTTGCAAATCGGTTATGAAAATGTTTGTTTTGTTTCCTTGCCCTACTTCCACACCGGAATCAGCATATCGATCAATTTCATAATCTCTGTAAATATTACCTCCATAATTAGAATTGGCTCCTGAATTAGCAAAATCCAAACCTTTTGTACCTAAAGTAATTTTCGCATCGGCATACAATCTGCCTTTGTGGTAACGTCCAATAAGAAGAAGTTCTTCAAAATTCCCTCCCCAAGGATGTCCGATACTTTGATTGTTGTGTCCGTAATTTGTAATTGGTTCGCTGTGCGAATACACATAAGGTCGCACGTGATTGTATTCTAATTGTAGCAATAAATTATCTACTTTAAAAGCATTGAAATATTTCACACCCAATTGATACGCAAATTTATTTTTCCAACTGTTTTTCTCGTCTTTCACCTCTCCTAATGAAAATTCGTCTAAAAGAAATTGTCCATAAAGCGTCACATTGTTGTTCCATTTGTATTTCGAACTCAAACCCAAAACCGCATTTCCAGTTCTAGCCGATGATGCAAACTCAACCGAACGATAAAAAATAATTGGATTAACAAAGTGCATATCAAAACCTCGATTATTGGTATCTGTCCAAATTACCGATTCAAACAAACCTAGATTCCACCGATTAGAAATATTCAAACTCAAATAATGGTTTGCCATATATTTTGTCGCATATGTGCGTTCGAGAGTTGCTTCGGTACGAACATCTTTGAGCCACATATATGTATTCGTGTATTTTATTTTCCAAAAAGTGGTATTGATTTTCACAAACGGATAGGGTGTTGCTCCGTCAGTTTCAAATATAGAACGGTAGCCATCGCCGATAAAATTCCTACCATAACCCAATTGCAAATCTAAGAATTTAGCGGGAGCAAAAGTCAAATTGGCATCAGCCGAAGGAATATCATACGCATCCGTCTTGAAATCTTTGGCGATTCCAATTCCGGGAATAATAGCTGGATTTCCGCCTGCTGGTCTTATGGATTCGGCAAACCGATTGTAATAATCAGCAAAACGACCTTGAGTTTCATAAATGGTTGTTGTAAAATTTAGTTGTTTCCCTAAACCTCCACTCAAATTTATTCCACGGGTGTTTATGAAGGTATTAACTTGTTTGTTTCCAGAAGCAGTCCCCACTTGCAAATCGAAAATGGGATTCAAGACAAACCAATAATCCTCACCTTGGATTTCGACCAAGTTTTCGTTCCATAATTTTCGTCCCCACCAACTGGTTTTGTTTTTCTTTATCTTTTCGTTCTCTGCAGCAAGATTGTAATATTTAGCAACTTCTACATAAGTATAAGGTTTTGAAGCCGTATGATTATTAGCTCCCACTTGATTCATCGCACCATCAAAATGAGCGTAATAACTGTGCGAAAACGGCACATTCAAATAGCTTTCGAACTGTGGATTATTGAATTTTTTATAAACAATGCTGTCTAATTCTGTAAGTTGTTTAGGAATTACTTTGGCAGTTTCAGCAACTACAACAGCTTCAGAAGCCAATTGTTCAGTGCTTTTTAAAGGGATTGCAATGGTGATATTGTATTGAGAAAAAGTGGGATTTCCGTTATAGGTTGACGGTTTAATATTTGGAAATTTAGCAAAAACTCTTTTGGCCTCCACTATCAACGCATCATCGATAGCATTTACATAAATTACTTTGAAAGCACCGTTTTTATCGACTTCGAAAAGTACTTTTACATTGCCTTTAAAATTATTTTGAACCAAATTTTCTGGAACCACAAAATTTTGAAAAACGAAATCCTGAACTTCATTGTAAAAACATTTCTCTAATGCTGCGGATTGCAAATTTTCACATTTTGGAAAAACAGGAAATTGCTCAGCAGAAAAAACGTTTTGTTTGGTGTTTACATCTTGTGCAAAAGCAACAAAAACACAAAGAGATGAAAGCAATGTCAGGAATCCTTTTTTCATATTATCTTATTGATATTAATAACCGCCTTCCGCTTTTTGCCCATTGGCAATGGCTTTGGCACCAGAAGTTCCAATTCGTTTTACTCCCAATCGAATCATTTCGACAGCTTCGTCATAAGTTCTCACACCACCTGCAGCCTTTACAGGAAGCGGATTGGCATTTTCGAGCATTATGATAATAGAAGGAACTGTTGCCCCGTTTGGCAAATTATTTTCTGTTTTATAAAAACCTGTTGATGATTTTACAAAAACCGAGGCGTAATTTTCTTCTTTAAAATTTGTAATAACGAGGTTTTTTATCAAAGCCGTAAGCTGAATAATTTGTTTATCGCTCAGTGCTGCCACTTCGATAATCCATTTTACTACTTTGCCATTGAGCAAGCCTAATTGAGTACATTTTAAGATTTCTTCTTTGACCAAATCTACATTTTCTGCTTTGAAAGCTTCGTAATTACATACAAAATCTAGATCATCGGCTCCGTCTTGAATGGCTTGTGTTGCTTCGGCAAGTTTGGCTTCTAAACCTGCTTTTCCTTCTGGAAAATCGATTACAGTTCCTATTTGAACTGGTGAATTTGCTTCAGAAATCATTTGGCTAGCCAATGAAACCATATCTGGGCGAATCATTATGAGTTTGAAATTCTCATCGATGGCTTCTTGAATAAATCCTTTTACTATGATTGTGTTTTCGGCTTCATTAAGTCCTGCTTGCGAAGGCGTTTTCAAATAAGTCGAATCTAAATATTGCTTGATATTCATTTGTGAAATACTAATTTGTGAATTAAATTTTATCTATTAACCTGTTGTAAGTATTCAACAAAATAATGGACAATACAGCAAGAAAAGCTCCAAGTAAATTGGCCAAAACATCAAAAATATCTGCACTTCTTGTTGTTGTAAAATACTGTTGCATCAGTTCGATAGCTATACCAAAAACAAAGGAACCTATTAATGAAAAACTCAAAAGACTTAAATTATTCGAACCGATTAATTTCTTTTTTAAATACAAAAACCAAAGCGCTGTAAATACAAAATGAAAGACGACATGAATAAGTTTATCAAAATTTGGAATTTCAATTTGCTTTATTTCATTGGCATTTTTCAAACACAAATACAGAATCAATCCAGTCCAGAATAATGCTGCGTATAAAAATACTCGTTTACGCACCAATTAATTCTTTGTAAGATTCACTAGAAAGCAATGAATCTATTTCGGCTGGATTGGCGATTTTTACTTTAATCATCCATCCTGCTCCATAAGGATCTGTGTTTACACTTTCGGGAGAACTTTCCAAATCATCATTAAACTCGATGATTTCTCCAGATAGAGGAAGAAACAAATCTGAAACTGTTTTTACAGCTTCAACTGTTCCGAAAACCTCATCTTTTTCTAAAGTTTGGTCTAAGGTTTCCACTTCAACATATACAATATCGCCTAATTCTTTTTGTGCAAAATGAGTAATTCCTACTGTTGCAACATCTCCGTCGATGCTAACCCATTCGTGATCTTTTGTGTACTTTAAATTTGCTGGTACGTTCATTGTAATTATAGATTTTAGATTTTAGATTTTGTCATTGCTAATGACAACGTCTTTTAATTTGATTTTAATGGGACAAATGTAACAATCTTCTATCCAAAAACGGATTAGATTTCAAAAAATTAATTTCCGAAATTATACCTCAGCGTAAACCCTGAACGGATATTTGTTAGAGGAAAAGAAGTAGAAATTACAGCTTGTGAAAACGCATGATCATAATAGAAAATAGCCGTTAGATTTTTACTAAAGGAATAATCGGCTGTTAATTTTAACGACCAAATATTTTGCCCTCCCGCCAATTGATTGTTATCATAATCTAAATATCTCACGATAGTTTTATTATTTCGATACGACAAATCGGCTTTTATAATCACATCGCTTTTTATAATTCCAGTAGGATTATCGGCAAGCTTCGACGAAAAAACTACATCTTTTATTCGATAACCCATCCCTACTACATATTCAATTCCTTTGACTTCGGTCAATAAATTGTTATCAAAACTCATCGATAAAGCTCTGTCTTTTTTGATTTCGGTAAGCAATTTTAAGGAGTTTTTCAACTCAAAATCCATTCGAAGCAGTGGATTAAACTGCTCTACTAAATTGACATTAGACATAATGGTTTCATTATAAAAATTGCCACTTGCATCGACTCCATTTGGATTTTTATCAAATTCAAAATTCGATCTAAAGGCATTTATAGTATAAGAAGCTCTATAATTTTGTTGCAAAGAGAATCGTTTGAAATTCTTTTTGAAGAAATCAAAACGCATCAGTCCATTGTACTTGATAGACCAGTTTGGCACAGGAAAACTTTTGAAGATTCCTGTAGAAACACTTGAGGCACTTTGTCCTGAATAAGCTGCTAAAAAGGCTGGTAACAATACCGCTTGATTGTTTTTACCATAACCTTTTGGGAAACCATCTGCGTCAATATTGGCTGGATTGGTAAGGTCGATTCCTTTTTCGGTCGCCAATCGATTTGCAATTGGAAGTCTATTGCTTCTAAAATCGTCAAAGGCTGCCGATGTATTTTCGTCGCTAGCAGAAAACGATGTTTTGATTAAAATAGCCGAAATAGAAAACATACCGTAGCTGTAAGGCGATCTCGAATTGTAAATTCCATTACTGACATCATATTGCTCCGAAAAATTATCAGAATAAGCTCGGTCTAATGATAAATCTATTTTTAAATCGGGCAATAAATCGATATTAACCGTTGACTTAAATATCTCATTGTTTACCTGAGTATAATTTTGATTAAAGTCTTGATAACCCGTAAGCCAACCGTTTTTGGCAGCTTCGTATCGGACATCGTCTTGACTTCCGAAAATAAATCCAAGGGTAGGTTTTGAAGTTCCAAAGAATCCAACACCTGGCGTGTAACCTGGTAAAACGGTACCGCTGTTTTTAGTATAATTGGCTTGAATGGTTTTTACACTGGTTAAAATTCCTATTAACCCATTTACAAAGTCATTTTTTCTAGGCGTCAAAACATTGGTGTCTGTTATCTTTTCACCTGGTTTCGGAGCGGCTGCTTTTGGTTTAGGCTTCATTTCTGATCTTTTTGTCAGTCCAATATATTTATAGAACAAATCCATATTCATATTGGCATTCAAATTATGCGAAATAGCGTTTTGAATCGTATTTCCAAGATTATAAGTAGTCCCATCTGTTGCGGTATATTCAGACAAAGCCACTGATGCTCGTTGCCAATTGTAATCACCAGTGTATGAATAATTTGCTTTTATAAAACTAAATACAGGGATTTTATCAATTGGAATTTCATAGTTCAAAACCAATTGTTGCATGTGCTGATTGGCTTCTCCAACATTCAAATAACTGTCCCAAATGGTCAAATCATCAATTGGAACATTATCGTCATTCATATAGTTTTTTACAATATTCGTTGACGATGCGGTGTAAGTAAATTTCAGGTTTTTACTCAAATTATAATTAAATCCATAATTATAATTGAAAGCATAATTTCGTCGGTACATCGGGTCAAGACCAATTCCAACAACATCCACTTGTCTGAATTGTTGACGGTTGTATTGACGAATAA
>ERZ724520.1059-NODE-1059-length-14258-cov-5.758291_pt1 | contig 14258 bp, 6 predicted proteins | sample MGYA00376053_ERZ724520 | MGnify/ENA primary metagenome ERZ724520 (study PRJEB28724, sample SAMN07190886) | activated sludge metagenome | isolation source: activated sludge of sewage treatment plant in Hong Hong | place: USA: Christiansburg, Virginia | collected... | reverse complement strand
AACCTTAAGTTGTTCATTAACATCATCACTAAGAGCAAAAAGAAGTTGTTTAGGCAGTGGTTGAACCTTAACATCATCACTAAGAGCAAAAAGAAGTTGTTTAGGCAGTGGTTGAACCTTAAGTTGTTCATTAACATCATCACTAAGAGCAAAAAGAAGTACTTTAATCTGTTTCCACTCTTCCTCTTTTAACAAATTAAACTTCATCATAAATTAAATCTACTCATAAAACATAATCCCATTAATATTCTTAACAATCCTCGAATCCGATTTCTATTCCTTTAACTTTCTAATTCGATACGTCAACAAATTTAAACATTTAGTAAAGTTTAGCAATTATTAAAGATCTTAATAAACCTATTTAATAGGTATCCGCTATTCCAAATTAATAAAGGTAATAATTATAAAATTCTCCGATAATTTTGAAAGTAATTCCTACATTTAGTTAACATAGTTAACAGTAAATTCGAAAATAACTATTCCCTGTAAATCCTGTCTAAAAGCAAGAGGTAATAATTGATGATAAACCAAAAATGATTAAAATTTAGATCAACGAAAACTCCAACCCTTAACTTAAAAGGAGCGTTGCCAATCCATCACGCACCCCTAAACTTTTAGATCCTCCTGGTCCGATTGGATCAATCAATAAAGATGACCCTCGAAGGACTGAAAAACTAGCAGGGGCTAATAATCAGACCTGTAAATGCCTAATAATGTGATATGTTTTGCTGTTTGTATAAATTATTATTATCTATACGATTTTACTTAAAGAGTCTTTAAGATATCAGAGATCTATATAGTGCAGGATATAGCACAAAGTTTGTCGCCAAGCCACTGTCAATCCTTGTTTGCGATGTCGAGCCTCAACAGATTTTTGACCATACCGTTGCCTTAACGACTGAAGTACTCGCCAATCCACTGCCAATTCTTATTTGCGATACAATACCTGAACCGAATGATGTTTAGATATTACCAGCTACTGGATAAAGGAAATATTTCCTGATAATGACTGGCAGCCCTGCTTATGTTTCATTATGTGATTGTTCCTTCTGTGGTTTTTATTTTTGTTTCGCAATTTATTACAATTTGTATTATTCTCTGTTTGTTTTTATCTCTATAATTTTTTCGGTTTATCGATGCCAACCAAGGTGCATTACTCGCCCTTCAACCGTTCATACCAATTCATCCACCTTCAAAATTCAGCCTACCACCTTCGAAACAGGAGTAGCGTTAGGGCTCGGGTCAATACCAATCTGTCCAAACAGAATCAATCTATTTCTGAACTGCCATAAAGAAACAGTAAGCATTCATCGAATCGTGGCAGTGCTAACAGATACGGTTAGTCTCAGCGGTGTCAGTCTGCAAGAACCAATGTTTCGAGTTCCAAGGTTGATTTGAAGGAACCGTATCGGGTCATCCATAAAAACTAGTCCTTCGAAAAAGCAAAAACTGCAAAAATTAACCACGAAAATGTAAAACTGATCCACAGACTGCTCGATGCGGATTGCTTGGTCTAAAAAAAGTAGAATACTGAGTAGCATTTCAGGAAACACCAAAAGTACAGAAATCTTCGGAGGAGGTATCAATAGAGCGGTTAGCGCAACATAACTGCGATTGTGAACATGAAGCACCTTAACCCAGCACTCGCCAGTTATAGAAATAGTCAACAGATGTCTTCGCGGCGAAACTTTGATCCTGATACTTCAAGCGACAAGATTGTCTTCGATTGGTTGAAGTGACTTTGGATAATGATGGATTAATAATTATGTGTATTTATGTTTTGACTATAAATTTAATTTCTTTAAAGTGTGTACAACTTTGATTATAATTTTAAATGGATCTTGTTGTATAATAAATAACAAAAGAGTAGGAGGACCTCGTCAAGCTGAACCGATAGCTGCAAATCCGATCATAGAAATTCGGTGCGGAGTTTACGCCCCTCACTCTGTCCGATTACAAACTCTTCAAAATACAAAAGGCGCGCGAGACTGGCAAGATACAATACTTGGATAACATCCTTCTCGAGGAAATCGAAGACTTACAGGAGAGGAAAAACAAAATTAAATAACGGCTCCAACAATTCTATCCGGAACTCAAAGTTCAGTCCGAGGACAGTACTTTTTGCATCATTTAGAATTTTTTGCGGAGAGATAAAATCCAGATTTGACGCAGGAAAACGTCACTTTTAGGGACAATACTTGGTATCTCTTCGGAGTGGACTATATGAGTAACGAACTGCTCAGAAATTACTTTCACATTCATCCTCACTTCAGAATCGAATGGATTAACGACTCTTCTTGCAATATTGCTTTCAACAACAAAGAGGAGGCTGATGAAGCGGTTTTACCTCTTATAAAGGGTGCAGGGATGAAAGATGAAGCCGACAGTAAATTATAAATGATTAAGTTTGGTACTAATTGCCCGAGTACGAAGTTGAGGGTAACAAACGAAAGCTATTTTGCAGGTTGGCAACAACTAAGGATGTAAAGAAACAGGAAGTGACTGGTCACAACAGCAAGTACTATCGTTGGAAAATTGATAAGCAAAAATTTGGAAATTATGTGAAGAAGAAGGCATATCAGTAGATAGTCAAGACGAAGGGGATCAATAGGGAAGACCGGTACCACAATAGTTCCAATAAAAATTATGTGAAAAAGGAGTAGCGAAGAAAGAAAGAGGAAGAAGATAGTTCTTCGGGAGTGGAAAACGATTCTTAGTCGATGAAGGAAGAATGAGGATAAGCTGTTGATTGGATGTGAAATACATTAATGCGATATACACAATGAGAAATTTGAGTCATAAATCTTTTTCCTTCTTAATGTAACTCAGAAGGTCATCCCAGCTTAAACATTTATAACTCCTTTCCATAAAATCTATTTTGATTTGGCTCTGCAATTACTAACTCAATTGCTCGATAGCTTTTTTTCCTTTGGTTCTAATTTCCTCTTTCAGTTTTCTTGCTTCTAATGAATCTTCCAAAGTCAGCTGTAAATCATTTCGATCAAACTCAATTACGATTCTATTGACTATCTTAACTTTCGATCGTTTTTGAAGTCCAACCAATGTATCAATTGATTGCAGGATATTTTATTGAAGGAGATAGGGGGCAAATTTTAGAACTTAGTAATTTGGAGCAACATTAAGGCTGATCTAAAAAGGGCAATCTTAATGTTGGTCTTTATACGAGCAGATGTAGGACAAAGCGTATTTGATTCCTAAATGTTTTATTGCTTCTTCTTTAATGCTCGAATTTAGCGCGACTGGCCCAACTTCCAATCCTCTGAAACCTAATTTGTTGATTTCACTGATATATTTTCCGGTGTAATCGAATCCTTTGCCTAAAAAGTAGTTGTTGAGTCTTTAATCTTTTTCAAGGAGTTGTGATTTTAGGAGAATTTTAAATACTGTTATCGAGTACTAGGGGTTCTTGATAGAGTGAGGGTAATACTTGAGAATGGACGAATGTGAGAAGCTGTGCTAAGTGGGGATTAGTGAGGGAGATTTGATTATAGTGAGAGAAGTAGTAATATGTTCCGTAGATGGAGGATATTCCTGCCAATTTTATTAAATTACCCCACATAATTATAATAAGCAAACACACTAATCATTGAAAGTACTCACCTTTTGAGGTCGGCAAGCATCTTTTACCGCATGGGCTACTCTACATTTACAAAATTGAAGAAAATTTTTATATATTAGGCTAGCTATCGCTTGCGATCCTATTTCTTTTTGGATTTGCTGCCTTAGTTCTACAGTATAATTATAACGTTGACAATCTTGACAAAGAGTTGTTTTTCTGCTTCCATTTTTTGTACTGATTCGCTCATTTAAACTTTCTGTTTTTCTCTTTTGAGTTCATCTTCGAAAGCTTTTGCCTGTTCTTGATTTTTCTTGATCAAGGTCTTAATTTAATCCTTATAGAGATCCTTAAGTTTCATCAAGCTGTTCTCTTGATCTTCGGCTTTGAGTAGTTCTTCTTGCAAACTTTCAATCTAACTAAAGGTATATATACCTGATTGTTTAAGAGGTTATTCTCCTCGATTGTCAATTTAGTTTAATGTTCTAGCTGTTTAAGTTTGTATCTGTTTGCATGGGTGTTTTCCAGTTGGACGCTGTAATAATCTCTGAAGACGTCTTCATCATCAGGCTCAAAATCTAAATTCTCCTTCATCTCGTAAATATCCTTTCGAATCAGTTCTGAGTTTCTCAGAGACTCTATTTTCTTTTCAAGAAGTTTGATCTTCTTATTTTTTTATTCAATGGCATGTTTCAGTGATTTTATATAGGCTGCTGTCTTTTAGAATAGTCTTCTTTGTTCCACTCTACGAAGCTGCATCTTTTCATACGGGAACTCATCCCTTCCAAAGACTTCAGATACATTTGAGATCATACTTTGGTTGTTTTAGAAAAAGGACTCCCCTGCTTCTGAAAGTTATAGTTCCATGGTTCTGTCTTTGTTGACTACGTTGTTGCTAAGAATGGAATAGCGGAGGCTACTTTGGCTTTGTTGTGACTCTTTTATTTTGCTTCTTTGGTTTGAGGTAGTTATGTGGCTGCTTATGTTCATTTATTTTAGTTCGATGATATCCTCTAACTCTTCAATTTTTCGTTCCTTTGAGTGGATCAGTCTTACTAACGACTAATTTTCAGTTTATTTCTCAGCAACTTGTTTTAAAAGTTCCTCCTCCATTTCTGCCATTTTATGATTTATTTCTCTTAACTCTGCAACTTATACTTCCAGTTAACTGGCACGTTCATTTGCTAGACCTAGCAGTTGGTCTTTCGCTCCTCCTTTGGCTACTTACTTAAGCCGACTCTCATTCTGTTCAAGTACTTTAACTCTCCGCTTTACTCCTTCCAGCTCCTACTGAAGCTGCTCGTTTTGTTTGGCCTTTTCACGCAACTCTCCTTTTATTTTATCCACGTTTCCACGATACTAACTCATGATTTTGCCTTCCATCTATTTTTGAATCTCAATTATTTTCTAGGCTTCTTTCAGTTTTTAGACAAGGTGTTCATTTTGTGCGTTAATGTTATTAAAGGTACTGCGATAGTTAGCAAAAGATTCCTCACTGAAGTTACGAGACTGACGTAATTAACTAAGATTGTTAGAGTCATCACCATGCTCCCTTCCCCCAGTTTCGAGTTACAGCAATTGTCCTTCCAGATCCATTAATTTTTCATGATTTAAACGTTTTTATTACATTAGTTCTGTCTCTTTAGCCTGCAGTGATTGCTCTAGCTGAGTTGTCTGATATCGGCTCTCTTCATGTTCTTTTCGCAATTTTTCATACTTACTTTACCGTTATGTGAGCAATTAGCGATAGTAACGTAGCTCGCTGTTTGCTTTGATAAGTTTACTGTTCAGATCCAAACTTTATTGTTTTTGCATTTTTAGTAAACGTTGACTCTATTCATAGCGATTTCTCAAATCCTCAAGTTCCTCTCTCAGATTGTTTGCCTCCTAATGTTCCGATTAACAGTCTCCGTCTTCGAGCAAAAATTTCTGTAAAGGACTGCGTGATTCATTTTTTACACTATACTTTTCAAATTAAAGTGCTTTTAAGTTGATGCGCATACTTTAGTTCTGTATTTGTAGTATCTCTATTTCCTTGCGTAAGGTTTCATTTTGATTTTCGCTCTGACGGAACCTACCTTCTAGTCCCTCACTGGTTCGCTGAAGGGTGTAAAGTTATTCCTGCTTTTGGTTAAGAAGATCTTCAAGTTTCTCTTTTTCTTCTTGGAGGCTGTGCATTTCGTTGATGTCCATCTTTTCAAGAGTCATACTTCGTTAAAGCAAATCAGGCAAATCCATTCCGCCACTGCTTTGGATAATCTTCTAAAGTTCTTGCACTTTTTCATCGCGTACTATCAAAAGTGATTATAATTTTTTAACTCGGTTTCCTAGAGTCAAGTTTTCACATTAACATTCTATCTTTTAGTTTTCAATTCGTGCACATTTATCCTTAGCCAAACTACATTCTTTATTTCTCTCAATCATTTCTGCTTAAAGTCTTCTTAACTTTACTTGAAGCTATGCTTCCTTATTTCTTCCATCATCTCCTCTTTTTCGATCTTCCTTTAGGAGCTTTAATTCTCCATCTAATCTTTTAGATTTTGCTTAAAATTCGGTAAGTTTTTTTGTTAATCTATCGATGTTACTATCCTTTTCCTTAGCCTCAGATTGTCTTTTTTTGCTAAGTTCTTCAAATTAAACGAGTTTTCTACTAAGTGCTCGAATCTGTCTATCTTTTTCACTCTATACTATGGAGTTTCCCAATAAATTTTATTCTTTATCGAGGCTTTTTGTACTTTTTAACTTATTATCTTGCTCTAATTCTGCAACTTTTAATTACAACTTTGAGCATTTCATAGTCATTTCTCCAAGTTATCTTTCTTTTTGCCTTAGACTTTGCTAAGAGATCTCTAAGTCTTTGTTTTTTATTTAAATCATTTACTCATATTTCTTGGCGATTTGCTAGAATTTCATACTTGATTTAGACTGTTCGCTCTGCTTGGACTTTGAGGCAGAAGAACTGTCGACATTAAGATTTGTAGACTGGTGAGAAGTTAAATTTCTACGCGGATCTCTAGGCAAGCTGATCGAAGCATTTTTCGGTGATAATTATTTTTTTGACCTGGATATCGATCGTTTGAAGCGATGCTCCTAAATATTTCTGATGGAACGATTCTACTCTTCTTTGTCTTTTATCATTAAATGCAACTTTCTGAGTTTGTTTTAATTTTTCTTTACGAATTTTTAGATTTCGTAGAGTTTCTTTTTGACTACTTCTTCCATAAATTCTTCCATAGATGTTTCAACGATTTCTCCATAAGTCAGGGATAAGTTATTGTATTTTTTTTGTAAGCGCTTTAGTTGTAAGGTATCTCCTTCTTTCTATTACAGCTATTTCTACAAGATACGAACCTTCTCTTTTTCACGACGAACGATCTCTTAGTACTGATAGTTATTGTTTCCTCCGTAAAATCCTTAGACTTGACTTGCAGAACCAACAGGATTTGATGGATAAGGTGGAAATTGCATTGACATTTGATAGGGTGACAACCCAGAAAATTGACTAATATGATAAGGATCTTGAGGCACAGTTTGAGGTCTAAATTGAGATGCTGAGCCATATCCAAAGGGTTGATTAGCTGTTAAATTTTTTCGTTGGTGATTTTGGTTCGTTTTATTACTACTACTAACTTACGAAGGTTATCGTTATTAAGTATTATGCTAAGTTTTGCGATATTCCATGCTTTGATGGTGGGAGGAGGGATTTATATTCTTTTTTATATTAGATGTCTTTTTGACAAGTGGTTTTTAAATTTTAAATTCACATTAGCTTTCGTTGGAATTGTTACTCTGATTATCGACGGATAGTTGGCTCTTATCTTGAGGTTTTTCATAGTATACGATGGGAGACTTATTTCCAACGTACTACATAGTTTGAGGTTTCTTTTTGAAATCATATCTTTTGTGTATGTTCGATATGATTTCTTCATTTTTTGTTTCGACATCTTTGATCTTCTTCTTGAGATCTTCAAATTACAAATGAAGTGTTTCTATTTGTTCCATTCGTCGGCTGTTGTTGCGGCCGTCACCCACTGGTTGAGTTACGCTAGAATGGGAGGAGTTTAGTTGTGCACTGACTCCTCTGTTCCTTTCCTTCATTTAATATTTATAAAATAAGCTATTCATCAGACACTCAAATCATCCGAAATGGTCTGGTATTTTCATCCACCGACAATAGACTCGTCTGCTCCGATTCTTTCTCAGTAAATTGAGGATTGTCTTTCTTTTCTGCAATGACTCGACCAGAATACGCGCTTTGGATCTTCAGAATGCTCTTACTCTTGCTCTTGATGGATCCAAGCTCATCCTTTTGTTTTGAATGGATTTTTTGTTCGGTTTCAAATTTTTCTACTGATTTGGGAATAACATTGGGACTCTTTTGTTCTTTTTCCACTGATAAAGCATTCAGTCGAGCAGGCTTTTAAATAGAATATTTTTCCTCTTTTTTAACTGAAGCATTAGTATTTTCCTTCTTTTCAGATCTAGTATTATTAACTTAACTTTTGTATTCTGGGCCGAATGAAATATCATGAGTGCGTGTAATAAAAAGATCTGTTCCATTTTCAGAAAGTTGTTCAGGTTTTTGTTCTTGTATTTTAGACTACTCTGAAGCCTCCTTTTGAGTAATTAGAAGCGATTATTCAACCTGTTCTTTTGTTTTTGAATAGGGCAAAGGAATTAAGGGAACACGATTCTCTTATTTTAGATTTTTGAGTTCTTCGAGGGCTGATTAGGCTGAGTATGTTTGAACTTTAACATTTTCCATTTCTTGAGTGTTGGTTTTATTGAGCGGGACAATCACTTGAAAAGTCTTTTTTTCAGGGAGAAGTCTGTTTTAGACCTTTTTTTCAATATTTGAAAATTCTTTTCTGAACCACTGCAGAGTCTCAAGGATGCTTTTGAAATTTTTTCCCGCAATTAAGCTGATCTTGATAATATTTTTCTTACGTCAAATTTATTCAAAATCTTGTTTTGTTCGAGTCCATATTGGAACAGCCTTAGGTTATGTAGTCCTTCATATTATAGTCTGGCCTTATAGTTGACTTTTTGGAGAGTAAATTTTCCTTTGGTGTAGATGTTGAGCAGAACACAAAAGTGGACACCAGTGGACAAGTCTTAGAGCTTATTTACGGGTATCTTTATAAGTTTTGGAGTACCTTGGTGAGGTCTTTGACCCAAGAAAGCATGGCGCTTTTGGACATGATGAAATCACTCATTTAATAATATAGACTACTTCAAATTAGTCACCTTAATTTACGATATGGATAAAAATTATAACTATCATTTCTAAAATTGTCACTGGCCGATAGACATTGGTCCAAAACCGTAAGATTGGCTTAAATCGATAATTTTTCCCTTAATGCTATCACAATATCCCGGTTTTATTGACATTTTATAGCTGTTAGTATTTTATAGTAGCTTCAAATTTGAAGGTTTTTTTAATTAGACTGTTAAATTCAATTGATTTTTGGAAGTGTTTTTAAAGACAAAGAAACAATATTCTCCCACACAAGCCATCCAACTCTTGAACGTTTTGTCTTTATTTGATTGAACATTTTTTGCACTCTATTAAACTTCAGCTATCTTTTCAATGTATTACAGCATATTTTCAAAGCTATCATCAACCTAATAGTTCAATTTTGTGTTGGCATAGGTGCATAAGTTAATATCAGATGATTTTTCAAGGTTTATTAAGATAATAACTTCCGAATTCTATTGTATATCTGCCAATTCAACAGAACCTTCTCTTTGATACATATATTTTTCATCAGATATCGTTTTTATTACTTTTTCGTTTTTGTAGTTGATAGCAATGATATGGCACACATTGTAAGGTGTATTTTCAACCAGTCCTTGTTATCGATGATCTTTCTGAGCCACCATAATAAAACCATGTTTCAGTGAAGATGACTCAATTTTTACTAACAAGTTTTTAACTTTTGTTTTTTATTCCGAAGTATAGTAATAGGTTGGTCGGATATAGTTGATCGCAGTTGTGGCATAGTAATTATAAAATTTTTAGTAGGGTATCCAGAAAACACCGTCATCCTTTGCTTCACTGAATTTTAATGCTTTTTTCGCATCAGGAGTCCATTTATTAGAATTGTCAGACCATTATCCTTTCCATTACATGGTGCCCCAAGGGTTACGTAATTGTATTAATTTTTATCCTTTGTATTCTGCTACATCGAGAATTGAGTAGGCATGACCAATTACTATTCCTTCAGTTGTGACTGATTCGGCTTTATCCTCATATTTGAATTGAGCCTAATTGGATTTGTCAGTTCCACATGTCATAAGGAATTTCTCTTTGTTAGCATAGCCTAGTTTCTACCAAAGAATTTCTGGATTCATATTCTTATTTTTATGGTTAAAGGATTGACCTGGTGCACCTGTTAAATCCTTTATTGCCTCATAGGGCTGCCCTCCAACGATATGCTAGTAACATCCATATGCTTTTGCATATGCCTTTTATAACAATAGCACCCATAACTACTGATCTTCGTCTTTCCCGTGACTAAACACCAGTCTCTTCCCATCTGGCTTCACAGGGATATAGCCATCGAGTTAGATCAGTTTCCACTTTCCATTAAAACACAGCCAAACTAGGAAATAACCATTTTAGATATCGTAATACTCGAAGATTCTTTCTATAAGTTTATCGTATTAAGCTAAGCCTGCTAATGAACAGAGAAAATAGCAATCTCCAAGTTATCCTTGCCTAATATCATTAGGATCAATTCCTTTATCGAAAAGTTTTGGATTATTATAAATTTAAGAGTAGTGTTTCCATTTGAGTAAACTCACACTTTATATCTTAGAATCTGCCGGGCTTTTATCAGTAAGAGATGATAGTTCAGCTGGAAAACTTGTATCTTTGAATTTCTTTTTGCTTGCTTTGATTTTGTTAGAGTTTGGAATATATTTTTTTGTTAGGAGGTCCATCTATTCTTCATTACCTATGTACGCAGAAAATTTGTATCCCTATTCGGTATGTGTTTGATTTTGAGTTACTATGTCTTTCACTTATTTAAATTATTCAAGTTCCTCGCCTCTCTTTTGTTTATTATCGCGAACTTTACTCTCATTTTCGAAGGATTATTAGTAGTCAACATTACTTTCATTCGGAAGATCATGCTTTTCATCCTAATGCTAAGAAGCCTCCTTGCCGGCTTATTAAACCTCCTCCTATTGTTTTTCTTATTAAGGTTCTTATTAAATTCCAAATTTTTAAAGCAATGAGGCAAGCCATTCTTGGTATTAAAATTTTCCGTTGCTTGAAACATTTCCTTAAAAGATCATTTTTAGTTGATCTTGATCCATTTAGGAATCAAGCTTTAGTAATTTTATACATTTTTACAATTAACTTTCGCTTAACCCTTTTTTACTATTTTTTGATCCGGATTCAAATATATTCAACACACTTTTCTTTGATTTCGCGTACTTTTCAGCAACCTATTTCTAAATTTATTCTATTGACTTTTCATTATGATCCTCTTCGATGATATCATCATCTTTGTTGTGTACGTCATTATCTTATTAATTTTATGAGACTGCTTGCTTAAAAACTTATTTGCTCTTTAGAGTATCTTTTTTAATTTTTATCATTTAATCTTCTGCATAAGCTGGTTTTTATGCTTTGATAGGAGCTTTTCCTCCTTTTTTGGATACATTTGGAGCACTTGGTCCTGATTTTTTAATATCTTGCACAGTTTTATTTTTGTCTTGATCTTTTGAAGGTTCATTCTTTTTTGCTACAGTTTTGTTTACAGATGAACTTTTAATTTCCTTGCTATCAACTTATACTGGCTCCTTCTTTTGTATTGGTTGCTTTGATTTTTTTATGTCTGGTTTGACTTCTTCTTTTTTTGGTTCCACTACTTTTTTTGGCTAAACTACTTTTTTTTTGCTCTATTGAACTTCTGGTTTTTTTGGCTATGGAGAAGCTTACTTCTTTTTTGGTTATGGAGAAGCTTATATTTTTTTTGGCTCTGGCTTTGCAACTTTTTTAGTTTATGCTTTTACTGGCTTTTTAGTGTCTTTTTTAGGAGTTGGCTTAGGTATATCAACATCTTCCATCTCAACATCCTAACCCAAAATATTGAGCCATTAATCTATACTAACTTCACCTGAAGCGTCTCTATCAAAAACTGTGAGCACTTTTGCAATAAGCCCGACATGAATTCCCATATTTTTGAGTCCATTGAGAAGTTCCTCTTTATCAATTAAGCCATTATGATTTATATCGATTTTATGAAAAACTTAAGTTTTAGTGAGCGCTCGATCCTAAATCGCAATACTGAGCTAATTGATAATCTTTTATGCAGGTATTTCCTATTAATTGAGAGCTTTGCTTAGACTTGGATGCAGTTTTTCGTACTAGTTTGAAAAATTGGAGATTTGTTGTATGGAATAAAAACTTCGGATAGCAGAAATAAACTACTCTTTAGTTATCTCATTATCTCCGTTCAGATTTATTAAGTTGACCCACTTACGAATTTGAAATGCTGTTTACTAAGGAATAAGTTTTTTTAGTCCGTCCTCGAGTTAGATTGAATTAATTCCTGGCTTACCATCAGCTTCACTGTCTTAAAATAAAGCGATTGGGTTCAATTTTTGTTATCGAAAGATTACACACAATTCTTTGATGCCTTTCTCAAACTTTTAGTTTTGGATCTGTTTTTCATCTTTTTGCTTAACGTTCTCCATAGATTTCAGATAGACTTCATGACGAACTGAGCCACTCAATGATGGATCCCACATCTTCATGAGGGTCATATTTTAATTGGCATTCATCTTCAAATCTTTTAGTTTGAAAGCTAACTGCTCGACTCCGCACGGATCTAAATTTTCTTTGAGCCACTCTGAGAGTTTGACTCCTTTCTTTTTAAGGATAGCTGCTAGTTTTTCAGCAGTCTTTCTCTGAAAAGAAGCAGCCTCTTTGCTTTCCGAGCCTCCATGGGCGTAAAGAAATTCATCGTACTAGTCTGCCGAAAGCATGCCTGGATAGGGAAGCATATACCGTTGAGGTTGGTGTCAATTGCGTAAAACATTTCATTTATTAGCTGCTCTTCTAGATTAGCTCTCAGCCTCACCACTGTACGCATAAACTGTTCCTTTGTAATTTCCCCCTCGTAATCTCCGTCAGCCATTCGGAAGACATCTCCTAGGACCAGTCCCATCTCTTTTAGCCGCTGGTTGAGTCCGTTGACTGTGCGTACCATTCCGTAGAAGTCATGAGCTTTTTCGACTCCCTTCACGACAGTATCTTTCCTGGCCTTTTTGGCTTCTCGGTATCGCAGTGTTTCGTTGACTTTCTGTTCCTTCTTGAGGTGGTACTTGAGGAGTTTGATGTTGTGTCGGTACTATTCTACGGACTTTACGGAACTCTTGACGACACTTTACATTTAAACAAGGTAACTACTATATTAGTCTTATATTCTTAAAGTAAAACGATGTAAAAGTTATGAACACAGCAAAATCAGATCGAGACTGATCGGTACCAGTTCATACAAATAGTTCTTCGTCATCATCGATCAGCAACTCCTACTGCTGCTGGTACATCTGTTTCTATAATGAGGCGTATTGTTCTTCTATTTTTTTTGAGTCGCGCAGGTAGCCTTTGATCTGGTAGATGCGGGAGCGGAGGGCATCGATGGATGAGACCTTCTGGTCGAGCAGATGGTCGAGGTTGTCGAGGTAGTCTTCGATGTTGCTGCCTATCTTGTCCGCTTCGTTCCTTAGCTGCATCTCCCGCTTGGTGAGTTCGATTGTTTCGTTGATGTGCATCTCATGTTCCTTTATCAATTTCTCCTCTTCTTCCAGAATCAGCTAGATGTATTGGTCGTGCTTCTCGCTCAAAACTTAGATTTACTATTGTGGCTGCCGACCCACAAAGTTGTTCACGCTCCGAGGGTAACCTAGTCCGCTGATATTGGCGTTGACTGCGTTGTTGGCGCTGTTGACTGCACTGATCACGCCCTGGATGGCCGAGTTGCGTCTCTGCGAGGATATTTGTGGTTGTGGTTTGGGCGGGGATGACTGGGGTTTGAGCGGTCCTGGTTTGCCCACAGTTGCGATAACTTTCGGTTTGTGGTTGTTGCCGATATTGTGTGGGCCTGTTCCGATGTTATTCCGATTGCCTAAAGCTTTGGTATTCTCTCGTTCCTCCTCCTCGTCGCGTGCGGCCATCTTCGCCCGTTGCTGTATCCCCTGCCTCGGAAGCATCAGTTCCTTCTCGAGCTGGTCTATCTTTTAGTAGTCAACTGGGTGTTCTCTGGCTTTCTTGAGTTCCTTCACTCTGTCCGCGTACTTCAAAGTGTTGAGCGTGTTCTATGAGCTGGCGCTGTTGGGTGCGATGTTGCCGATCATCACTGTTCGGCAGTAGCCTGTGAATGAATCTTTGAGCACCATGGTGAGCTTGCTGCCTCGGAAGGGCGTGTGGTTCTTGTTCTGATCTAAAGCTCGGATGCACTCCTTGAGGGCCAGCAGACTCTTGTTGATCTCAGCTCCGTCGATGCGAGTCTGTTTCTCGAGCTGGTCTGCGTGGTCGGCTGCCCTTTCGCTACCTGCCAGGTCGATGAACGATATTTTGCCGTGGAGCTTGCCTATCCGTTCGGCCCGCTGCCGGGCGTCGCGATGATGGCGGCGATGATGTCGCACGTCGGCACCTGCTGTATCG
>ERZ724520.1057-NODE-1057-length-14278-cov-4.655136_pt1 | contig 14278 bp, 13 predicted proteins | sample MGYA00376053_ERZ724520 | MGnify/ENA primary metagenome ERZ724520 (study PRJEB28724, sample SAMN07190886) | activated sludge metagenome | isolation source: activated sludge of sewage treatment plant in Hong Hong | place: USA: Christiansburg, Virginia | collected... | reverse complement strand
ACGGAAGGCTGTTTAGAAAAATTTGATGCTTCAAAATATCAATTTTGGGCAAATATACTTTTTATTAAAAGACATATATGACTCAATTTTTGAAAAATGCAAGCAATACCTTATCTCAACTGCTTGAATAATGATTATCTTTTAGTTGTCTCAGGTTCAGTGAATCCAGTTATATAAATTTCAACATTTCGCTCGCTTTCTGCATTATTTAAATATGATATAATAGCGTGACCCCACCAAAAAAAAACACCAACCCCAAGAACCACCCGAAGAAAAAAACAACCTCAAAAAAATTGTACTACAACAACTCAAAGCCCTCAAACCCCTCCCCAACGCCACCCCCGAAGAAGCCATATAGTGTCTAGTCAAACAGGCAGAGTTCTACACAAATTTCCTCCTCTCCAAACACGAAGTCCTCCGAAAACACAACCAAGTCTAAGCCAGAAAAAGAGGCCACTTTGATTAGGAAGATGAGTAAATTGAAAATTTCATCGAATAAGAAGAACATGAGGAACATATCTTCACCAGACTGACCGAACAACCCTCCCTCCTCAAAGGCGGATTGTTGAAATACTATCAATTAGTTGGCCTAAACTGGATGATCAGTCTCTACGAGAGCGGCATCAGTGGTATTTTGGCAGATGACATGGGATTGGGCAAGACCATCCAAACAATCGCCATCTTGGCTTTTATCAAAGAATTTAAAAAGATAAGTAGACCGCACATTATAGTGGCGCCGAAGATCACCCTAGGCAACTGGATGAACGAGTTCGAAAAATGGATGCCCTGCGCGCGAGTTGTGAAGTTAATAGCCACTCGTGATGAAAGAGAGGAGATTCTGACCAATGTGGTGGAAAAAGGCAAATTCGATGTGATAGTAACGAGTTTTGAAGGAGTTCGTATCTGTCTCAACAGTTTGAAAAAAATTAAATGGCACTACATCGTAATTGATGAAGCACACAAAATCAAGAACGAGGACAGTCAGCTCTCGCAAGTCGTACGTAAACTGCATACTGAATGCAAACTTCTTCTAACTGGTACTCCCCTCCAAAACAATCTGCATTAACTCTGGAGTTTACTCAATTTTTTACTACCTGAAATTTTCAGTAACTCAGAACTTTTCGATAACTGGTTCAACAACAACAGCTAACCACTGCCCGGAGAAACAGAACAGGAAACCGAAAAGAAAAGCCTTCAAATGATTGGACAACTCCACAAAATCCTTAAACCATTCATGCTTCGACGAACCAAAGCCGAAGTGGAAAAGAACTTACCACCAAAAAAAGAAGTGCTTATCCATGTGGGACTAACTGACTTGCAGTTGAAAGTCTACAAAAATCTCCTCCAAAACCGTAACGCTTCCGAGGACGAAAAAAAATATTACTTGAATTTACTTATGCAGCTACGTAAAGTCTGCAATCATCCTTATCTCTTCCAGGGCATAGAACCCTAAAATATTCCGGAAGGAGAGCATTTAATTGAAGCATCAGGAAAGTTGATCATCTTAGATCGCCTACTGAAAAAATTGCACTCGGAAGGTAACCACAAGGTGCTTATTTTCTCACAAATGACTATGGTCCTAGATATCCTAGAAGACTACTGTAACTACCGCAGATTTTCATATTGTAGAATCGACGGATCGACCGATATGAACTCGAGAGATTCGCAAATTGAGGCTTTTATGGCTGAAGGCTCTCCTAAATTTATCTTCCTCCTCTCAACAAGGGCAGGAGGACTCGGAATCAACCTCACAGCAGCTGATACTGTAGTCATATACGATAGCGATTTCAATCCTCAAATGGATCTGCAAGCTATGGATAGAGCACACAGAATTGGCCAAAAAAGCAATGTTAACGTCTATCGTCTCATCACAGAAAACACCATCTAAGAAAAAATAGTTGAAAGACAAAGAATCAAACTCAGCTTGGACAGTGTAGTTATCCAACAACAGAAAAATTCTCAGAAAAACAAAGCACTAACCAAAGAATAAATTAAAGAAATGTTGCAATTTGGAGCCAACTTTATCTGCAAAGCAGAAAATGGAACAATTACCGATGAACAAATTGATGACATCTTAGCAAGAGGCGAAAGTAAAACTAAAGCATTGAATAAAGCCGTCTAATAGCGACTTAGAATTTAGCAAAGCAGTCTCGTCGACTTTTCAATGAATTCGATCAATATCTTCGAATTTATGCAACAAGATTAACAGCGCCGCCGTGAAGATGCATAAGCTCTCGATGAACTTTTAGCGAGGTAAATGGCGTTAGAATATCGCGCCACTCGCCGTGATAAGAAAAACCTCCCTAACTATACTATGGATGCTAAAGCTGCAAAACGAGAGTCAAAACCTGACAAAAAACTGATGCTGCCTTAACATCAATTCTTTCATAATAGAGATGTTCTCCAAGAACTTTTACAAAGAGAAGACGATTACAACAACTCCCGAGATGGAGAATGTGAACCATTGACTGAAGTGGAGCAGAACCTAAAGAAGGAACTCATGCAAACTGGATTCAGAGATTGGAACAAACAAGATTTCAACAATTTCATCAACGGATGCGAGAAATACGGCAGGAAAAACATGTAAAAGATAACATAAATGGTTGGTAAACCCCAAATCGATGTCTAGCGATACGCAGCCATTTTCTGGGAGAGAATTGATGAACTGACAGAAAGAGACCGAATTTTAAAACAGATTAACAACGGTTAATAAAAAATTTCAAACAGGAAACTGCACGAAGAACTTCTTTAATGGAAAGCCTCACGGTGCTACGAAATTTAGTTCAACCCCGCAGTTTACACCAAATTTAGATCGAAACTATTCTCGATTGACGCAGATCGATTCCTAGCGCAAAATATTTATAAAATGGGAGTGAAGAATATGGCCAACGTTAAGGAAAAAATTAGAGTGGAATCAATGTTCAGATTCGATCACTACCTTCGCTCACGCACGGAATCATAGCTGAATAAACGCATGCTGAGCATTTACAAACTCATTGAAAAGGAGAAAGACAATGACGAGTACGGACTCGACAACTAAACATTGAAGGAAAGCAAGAAAAAGCAAAAAAAACGCAAGCAATAAGAAAAGGAAATAGGTGAAGCTGAAATCGAAGGATAGGAAGATCATACTCTCGAAAAAAAGAAATACAAAAAACATAAAGGAGTGACTCAGCTAGAATAACCGAAATCCATAGAAAAGAACTAACAGGAATGATAGGCTAACATAATATAATAAATCATCTGTTATCATTATTTGTGCTATTTTTGCTTATAAATTGTTGGTTAAACCATTAACTCAGGCCTTACAACTGCATCAAATTGTTACTAACTCAGAAAACCTAACTACAACGTCTTTTCCTTCAAAGATTTCCCTTACAAATGTGCTTATTTTGCAATTTTCGCTGCCTTTTCATATCCAATGAGCGGATTGAGTGCAGTAACAAGCATGAGAGAATTATTAAGGTAGGATTTAATAACTTTGTGATTGGGCTATATTCCAACAAGGCAATGATTAACAAACGACCGACATCCATCCGAAAGAAGCTGCATCGAGTGCAACACATTTTTTATTATCAACGGTTTGTATACGTTCAGCTCAAAATGTCCATTCATACCTCCTAAACTCACCGCCACATTGTTTCCCATCACCTGACAGCAAATCATCGAAAGTGACTCGCACTGAGTCGGATTGACCTTACCAGGCATTATACTTGAACCTGGCTCATTTTCCGGAAGCATAAGCTCTCCCAGCCCGCACCGAGGCCCAGAACCCAACAAACGAATATCATTCACCATTTTGTTGATACTGTTAGCAAGCGTATTGAAACACCCATGCAGCTGCACCAAGGCATCAGGCGTAGCCAACGCCTAGAATTTGTTAGGTGCCGACACGAACTAGTAACCAGTCTCCTTGCTGATCTGCACCGCCACCATCTCCGCAAACCCAATAAAAGTATTCAACCCCGTCCCCACCGCCGTCCCTCCCTGCGCAATCTCCAACACATCCGGCAACATCTTCCGAATCCTTTAGATATTCTTCTGCACCATTTGCGCATAAGCTGAAAACTCTTGCCCCAACGTCAAAGGAGTGGCATCCTGCAAATGCGTACGCCCAATCTTGAATATTCCACTGAACTCCTTCTCCTTCTTCACCAACTACACGTGCAGTAACTTCAGGCTAGGCAGTAGCTACTACTCCGCCTTAATTATTGTAGCAATATGCATCACAGTCGGAAAACTGTCGTTGCTGGACTGACTTCGGTTCACGTGATCGTTCGGATGCACCAATTTCTATCCCAACTTTCCCCCCAAAATCTCAGTTGCGCGGTTGGCAATCACTTCATTTGCATTCATATTCGTCTGAGTACCAGATCCGGTCTGCCACACCACTAGCGGGAAGTGTTGGTCCAGCTTCCCATCGATCACCTCCTGTGCCGCCTTTACTATTGCATGCGCTAAATCCATCAATCGCTACCGATATTGACGTCAAGACCAAAGTTAATGTTAACAATCGCCGATGATTTTTTAAGAATGCCAAATGCTTTGATGATTGCCGAGGGCATAATATCAGTCTCCCTCGCAATGTTGAAGTTTTACATCGATCTCTGTGTCTGCGCTCCCCAATACTTATCAGCCTGAACCCTTATCGGCCCAAAAGTATCCGACTCCTCTCTGTACATATATGTCCAAGATATTAATAATCCCAATTATTTAGTAATCCATCAAAAATCCTTGCTCTCCCGCAACTTTACAGGAATAAACAAACCAGCAATCCCCAACAGAAACAAATTGACAACAACCATCTATATATTTATGCACTAATCTAATAAATATTGAAACAAAACTATAGTCTATACCGATGGAGGGCAAAAAAGAAATCAGCGAACTCGTCATCAACCGACTCAAAAAATAACGCAAATAGTGGCGCAGCGATCACCCCTTCGGTTTCGTCGCCAAACCCATGGAAAATCAAGACAAAACCACCAACATGCTCAAATGGCACTGCGAAATACCAGGACCCAAAGACTCCCCTTGGGAAGGAGGCATCTACGTCCTCTCCATGGACTTCAGCCACGACTTCCCCATCAGGTACACCCTTATCTATCCAGACCGCCAAAATGCATGTTCAAACCAGTACTCCCCCATCCCAACATCTACCCCTCCGGAACCGTCTGCCTATCCATACTCAACGAGGAAGAAGACTGGAAACCACACATTTCGGTCAAACAGATACTGCTTGGTATTCAAAAATTGCTCAAGGATGAACCTAATATATAGAGCCCCGCGCAGCAAGAACCACTAACGTTGTACAAAAACAACAGGGAAGAGTATATCAGAAGAGTGAAGACCTTTTCACAAAATTCTAAGAAAAAGACATAGTGATATCACGATTGATAAAATTGTATTATCGAACCATTATACCTAACATTATATTCTCATCACTTTATCATTGCTCCCACGTATACCATAAACATCTATTAAAAACATAAATCCATCAACAATCTCATCATTACTATGAATTTCGCTACACCAACCAAATTAACTCTCAATCCCATCAACAATTCTTCCCCTATTCAATACGATTCTTAATTCACATCAAACTCATATATATCACACCTCACCCCAGCACCTACAACACTATCGCCAGCACATTCAACGGAATCAGAAAATCTACATCCACCATCAACTACATTTCCCTATCGAACGCAACGTCACCATCGCCATTATGAACTGCGATTTAGATGTAATCTATTCGTTCGGACTGTTAGGAGCAGGCACCGTACTGAATCCATCTGATTTACTAAACAACTACGCTTCTTCAAAAACCTCTTCTCGTTGAGGATAGCAATCGCGTTGATGAACAACAGAATCGTTTAAAGGAGAGCCCCAATCATTAATTTATAATTGCAAACGTAGTGATTTATAATGAGCACAAAAAAAGTCGTCAGGAACAACCCAGAACACTTCATCAAACAACTCCTCGGCAGACCCGTAGAAGTCAAACTTAACGACAACGAAACCTACTTTCGAGGTACACTCACCTGCCTCGATGGAACTCTCAACACCCTCCTCACCAATGCCAAAGAAGTAGTCGGCACCGAAGTAGTCAGCGAGTGGAAAGAAGTACTACTGCGCGGAAACAACATCCTGTACGTAAAGAAAAACTACTGATATTGTCGCATATGCAGAGTGATATTAATCAACACACACTTGCTCGCCCCTCATTCATATCATATTTGCGTAAATAGAAAGTAGATTCATTTATGGTGGGATGACCACAAATACTATTTACAACATATTTATTGGTTGCTCAGAAAAATGAGCACTTCCTTATTTGACAACAATCATGCCACCAATACTACAATTAATAAACCATCACAAACATTTATGTAAGACACCCACACCCCAGAAACTGTTGCCATCCTCTCCTACCCCTCCTAACACAACCACCAGCCCCACTTCCCCTCCGATTCCCCACTTCCCTTAAATAATGGCACCAAACACTCAAATGAGCCCACAAACGAATAGTACAGCGAACAACTCCCCAAAAGAGAGACGACAACTGTCGAAAAAACAGATAGCTCTGAGGAAAGCTCCTAATAACCTAACAATGATACCATATTCCCTCAATAAGAAATAAAACTTCCCATACCCATCCCACTTCCCCCCTCTAAGCCCACCACCTCTAAATCTCCATCAACAAAACATTCTCCACCAACTCTGCCAGATAAATGTGACTCTGATTCCCCCTAGGAAAGCAAGATCCAAGATAACGATAAATAATAAAAAGGAGTACTTTTATTCAAGAAGGAAGAATAACAAGACAACTAATAAAACAAATAAGTCAACAAATGGTTCTACATCGGAGATGACGATGATGATGAGATCAGCGATGACGATGAAGATGAAGAGGAAGAACAAGATATTGTTGAGTCTTCCTCCTCATCCTCTGATGACGAAGATGGCGAAGAAGAATAAGTCTTCGATGAAGAATAAGAATAAGATGAGGATCTCTTACTTTAGGACGAATTTGACGACACTGATTCAGACTAAGAAGAACCCAGTGATGATGAACTACAATAAGACTACGATAATTAGGAAATTTAAAACATTCTACGATAACTTCCAAACACTCAATAAAACAGAATGAACAAACTTCACTACATCATGCAGTACAAAGCAAACCGCCTAAACTTAGAGTCAGAATAACAAAAAATCAAAGATTTTCAACTCAATTACGGGCTAGTACCACTCCCCATTGAATTACAACTACAGAAGTCATTGATTAGCGAGTCTATCCTCAATCTTGTCAACCAGCACTATTTGCTAAATTTGGAACTCGAGGGCGGAAAACGCCCATAATAGAAAGCATTATACTCAGAAAGTGAGCAAATTGATTCAGAAAAATAAACCGAATCGAAATAAAAAATCGCAGAGGATAATTAAAAGAAACCTAAACCTGTGAGAAAAGTTATGTTCAAGGAAAGTATTCAACTAAAATCGTTCAGAGATGCAGAAGGAGTGATAGTAATGAACACTAAATAGGAAAAATGTTAAATTCTGAATAATCAGGAGAAAAAACCAGTTATGAAGAAAATATTCGCTCTTCCAAGGCAGTTTCCATTATCGCGTTTGCCAAGCAGTAGTGAAATAATCTAAAAAATAAGTAAAAGTATAGCACTTTAGAGACAAAAAAAGTTAGAAGAAGAATAGAAAAAAAAAAGATAAGCTTAGGAGCTGTTAAGAGAAAAGCAAAGACAAATTTAGCTTTAGCTTGCTAAGTTGAGAAATTAAGCAGAACAATCAAGCTAACCACCACAAAATAATGATCAGTAAGCTGAGTCTACTGTCTAATTTCCAATTGTTTAGCCCCAACGGAAATACTCTATCGATAATGAACTAAAAAATGACTAATAATTCAAAAGAATGAACGATTAGTTTTTATAAAAATTTTAGTCTTACAATTAAGAAATGAAAAAGAGGTAAATGGAGATGTCCGAACAAATTAAACAACATCAAGTTGACATTGACCAAAGAATGAAATCACATGAAATCATAATGAAAGGACATCTCCAAGAGTTTATTAACATGAACCAAATATTTTCAAATTACCTCGAATAGGAAGAATTAATTCTACTTAATAAAAACCAGTAAAGGATGGAAAATGAGCAATAGAATGTCAACTCACCAATTTAACAAACCTTTCATAATTAAGATCATCTTGATCAGGATTAATTCACCAAACCCATTGAGTGTAGCTAATAATAATAAATCCAAACAATGGTAAAAGGAGTCGAAGAGATCACATCAGACATGAATGATCTCTAGTAATAAATAGTAAGCATGTCAATACAACCTCAAAACTGATTCGAAAAGCGATAATGATCTAAAAATACTGTATTCTGCACTATTATTTCTTTAAATTAGTAATAGCCTTTTTAACTTATAATTAATTAAATCAACATTGCAATTCAGGCCTTGACTCATTTTTTTCATCCAGTTTCCTCTTACTCTCAAAACATTAAATCTTCGATTCAGAAAATTTCTAGCTCTATTCCATTCTATCACAAGGACAATTTCCTTCCTGCTCCACCAATTTCATATTATCCTCAGCCTTCGCCTTAGTAGAGGCCACTAACTTCTCCAAAATTTATCTATTCATCATCATCTCAAGAGGCACCTCAGTTACATCCAACTTATCATCAGGCTTGATGAGATGATACAGCACCTCTGCACATTTTTCAATAACAAATGGAATCGACCAAGTGAAAAGGTTCATAAAATTGGGAAGCATATAGGGATGAGGACTCTCAACAAACTGCTGAATATTTAGCGTATTGTTCTACATAAAAAGATGTATACCTAAAACTTAATCACTGCCCCTTTATTATTATAAAAGTCACAATAATTTGGAGCTGAAAACACAGTTATTACCGCTGGAAATTTTTAGGCACCCGACCATTTATACATCTTGAAACCCTCAGCCTGAGCCTCATGAGCCCGAATCACTGATATGATTTTATTCTTTTCAAAAAAAGTTTTAGTAAGCTAAGCGCCGAAGTAGTAAGAGCACCCTCTCGCATCATTATTTTTGATAAGAGTATCGCAATGCCCATTCTTCGATTCAATCGGATCCGCCCATACCAGGTCGCAAAAGAGCCCAGTCTTCGGTATTTCTCTAAACCTATCAATTTTTCTAATATCATCCAGCTGCATAAATTTAATATTACAGTCTTGAGATCATAAGAAATTCCGCCGTGAACACACAAAAACTTTTTGTTTATGATACAAGCCAGTGGAATCTGATCGAACAATTCCATAGTCATATCGTATGCTTCCTGATTGTATTTATTGAGGCCTACATTAGCTTTCTGTTACATTCATTGCGGAAATTAAAGTAAGATGTCAATTGCCGACACTCGTGATTACCACGCAACATAATCACCTGTTTCGGCCGAGCGATTTTCATCGCCAGGATTAGAACTAACACCTATATTGAAAAATTGCCTCGATCAACGTAGTCTCCAAGAAAAATATATTTTGTGGTCTCACAGTTCCCACCTACATCCGTTTCTAGCAATTTAAGAAGGTCATAGTACTGACCGTGGATATCACCCACTATTGTCACCGGATCATCAATGCAAAGAAGGTTAGATTCGGTTGCTGAGTTGTCTTAGAAGTACAGAAGATATGTGAGGCTTAAGAGATGATATGCTTATAGTCCGCGAGGGAAATTCTTCCTTATCTCTTGAGAAATTATTTTAGCAAATGAATCTGGATGGCGCCCTTTTGGAAAAGAAGCTCAGAAGGCAAAGCCCGATGAGGGGGAAGTGGTAATGACTTACAGATTCGTGTATTCCCAGGATCCTTTAAAAGTTCCATTGCGGTTAAGAATTTATAAACTTTACTAAAATATTCTATTAAAAAACAACCCGTCGCTATTTCAAAATTAGCTTTCCTTTTTCTTCCATAATACAAATTAACAATGTGTAGAGCACGCTTTTCATCGAATACTGGATAATTTTTGTTTTTATTTTATTATTTACATTGCTAGCTTCTATTTTTTTAATTTTATCTATCAATGAAACTAACTAGCTAAGAATTTTAGCAATCTTGGTATCGTTTGAATTCTTATACTTCATCCCGTTTATTAAGTCAGAACTATATTTTGATTTATTTCAAATAAATAGCAAATTACCCATGAAAATGGTCAGTTGGCTCTGGAAAAAGAGCGATAAAAAAGAAGAATAAGAAATCGATGAAGATTAACTCAAGAAAAAGGGCTTCAATCCCGAAGGACTAGAAGTCTAAGAGGTCGCAGAACAACAACTAGTCAACAATTTCGATCGAGACTACGAAGGTTGCATCACACCCACACCCGAATAAGCCCAACAAATCATCAGCGCTTTTAAGTCAGTTACCCCTAATTCAGATTTTTCCCTAATGACGAGGAACATCGACATGAAAACGCACACTCGAAGGGAGGCAAAATCTGCGCCGACAAGATTCAAGTAAACAAAATTCGATCAATCGGAAAAGAGATGATAAAAATAGTCGGAAAGAAGATAATAAGCGGTGATCTAAATCTCACAAGAATCTCCTTCCCCATCAAAGCAATGGTACCAAAAACGGCTCTGTAAAACTCAACCATGTCGATGTGCATGAACCCTTATTTCATGAAAAAAGCCACTTAAGCCACAGATCCTTTAGAAAGATTCAAGTATGTTATCACTAATACCATCTCAGCCTTCTACTACATTACCATGTTCCTCAAACCAGTATCACCCGATCTATTCAGCTCAACCCCGTCATAGGAGAAACCTTGGAAGGATGCTACCCTGATGGCACTCAGATTTACTGCGAACAGGTCGCACATCACCCACCAATCAGTTACTTCCTCGCAGTCGGCCCCAACAACTCCTACAGATACTACGGCTGCTACAACTTTTCAGCCCTTGCCGGACTTAACTCCATGTCTTTGGTCAACAAAGGACATAAAGTGTATGAGTTCCCCAACGGGGATAAAGTGGATGCTAGTTTTAACAAGTAGATGTATTCAGGAGTATTCATGGGTAGTCTAAGATCGTAGGCTGTGGAAACTATGACCTTCTATGATAAGAAGAATGACTTAAAAGCAGAAATTACTTTTGGAAAAGTCAAGAAGAGGTACAATTGAAGTTATGCAGACCTACAGACTATTTTTAATCAGCGATATAGTGTAAAGGAAAAACTGTCTGCAAATTTGATGGAACATATTGCGGTTACATTAATTTTGACAACATCCGCTACTGGGACGGTCGATTCCTTAAAGCCTTTAAAGTAAGTTTATTGATACCTAGATTGTCCTCAACTAGAACACACTCGCTTCAGATTTTAGGAAAAGACGAGATTTGCAATTACTGAAATAGGGGAAACTTGAAGATGCTCAAAAAGCTAAAGAGTAAATCGAAGAGATGCAAAGGAAAGACGTAAAATGTCGGGAGAAGTTTGGACCGAAAAAATGATAATGTGCCAGCATTTCGATACTTATCCTTTTACTTTTTTCTATTTATTAAAATTGGGTATATCTATTTTTTGTCCACCAAAAGTTACAATATAATCGACTTGAATTAATCATTAGAAATGACAAAAAAATACATAATATCAATCGGAGAAGGATAATCATATCCTTTCGATGGACTCAAACCACACTGCCACGAAATTACAGTACGCAAAACCCTAACTCTTTCAAAAGAACCCATAGAAAATAGCATTTATACAAAAATTCATTTACTGCTTGCCCTTAACTCTCCTTATGTCATTCAAATAAAGCGTGTCCTCGAAATAAAAAACAGCTCCTTTGTCTTGGACTATGAATACGTAGCTGAAAACATGGCAAAAAGCCAAAAATCAACCGATACAACATTTCTATCAACCCTCAAAGATAAGCTAAACCAACTGTTCCAAAGTCTATCTGAACTTTGCATTAAAGCAGATATCAAAATCGATGACATTGGACTGACTCCGTAGGGCTAGCCGAAGATCCACATAAATCCCTATTTCTAAATAGTTCCTGCCAGTGAAAAGAATAATCTTATTTTAGAATATCAACTTGGTCTTTAAAAATTACTTTAAACCCACTTTTCCTTCAGAATCTCACTCAGAGCACACTCAGAACTGTCAGACTACTCAACACGACTAGATAAAAAAATTAGCCAAATCGAAGACAAAATCAATCGACGCAAACTCGGGAAATCGAAGTCCTCACGAGGAAGCGCACGCAGCAACGACTCCAATCAAAACACAGTAAAAAAGCCAAGCAATATCGTCCTAGAATCCCTCTCCTCAAAAAACTCAAACAACTCAGAAGCCTCGGGTATCACATGCTTCTCCTATATCTAAACCCAGCAAAACACCAAAGCCAAAATCCATAAATCTTCCTTCAACGACTTCACGACCACAAGTCATAAACTCAACTAATCCACCTCACGAGAGGACAGCCTCAAAAGAAGACTCACCACCGCCCTCGAAAAGTCAAAATAGACCTTCAAAGTCTACGAGAAGTACATCAAACGCGGAAAACGCCTTTGAGAACCCAAGTTCCAATGATCTTATTTATTATGGTTTTTTCTATACTAATGAGCAAAGAGATTATTTATAGCGAAGTAGAAGCTGTTATGAATGAGGTTAATGACATCATTGCGAGGTGAGAATGAGGGATACGATCAGCCCGTACAGCGCGAGAGCCTCTCCGAAAATCAAGATCAAAATCATACCCACAAAAATCTTATCCTGCTGAGCGTTCGCACGAACACCCGCGTCGCCCACTATACCGATGGCTAGCCCGGCAGCCTGAGTCACATCATAAGTACCAAAGAGCTAAAGCCGCAGCAAAGCCCCGAAGCCAAATGGGCGTACGCCGACTTATCGGTGTAGTCGTTACCAACTAAACTATCGAACAAAACTTACTTCTCTGCACAATAATGACTGCCACAATCATACCGTAAATACCCAAGATACCAGCCATGACGACAGGCACAACTGATTTCATAATCAGCTCGGGTTTTAACACACCCATCGAACAGATACCCACTCCGGCTTTGGCTGAACCGTAGGCAGCGCCGAGGTTGGCGAAAATGAGAGCGGAAGCGACACCGATGTAACCGAAGAAGTATTGGGACATTGAGTTGATTGGATTTGATAAATAATAATAGGGAAATGTCAGAATGCATATTTAAAATCAAATTTGCAATATTGAAGCCAAAAAAACTACAGATTTTTAAGAAAAATAGTTGGAAGAAGAGTAATGCCATTTCTGCGAGTCTTGCTGACTCTTTGTACTGTTAGAGCATGAAAAAGGGATAGCAGGCGATGAGGAGTACGCCGATGGAACGGGAGTAGACGTTGAGGCAGGCGAGAGAGACGCGAGGGAGGTTGTATGTTTAGTCTCTGTTTGTAGTTTTTCTGGGTAGATCTCGAGGGCTACTTGTGAGAGGAGAGCGAAGACCGAAGTACTCAAGACTCGTGTTAGGGAAAGGTCGGGAGGGAGGTTGGTATCCCTTTGTAGAGATTTATGATTATTTAAAAATTTGATACATAATATGTCACGTGTTAAAGGAGAAGGGAGCGACCGTTATTTTATGGCTTTTAAGTATAGATAATTAAATGTAAGGTTTGAATTGTATTGATAAGGACTATGCTGATTCAAAGTAGCTTACCGTTCGCCAGAATCGTCTTAGAGAGCAACTCTCAGTTCCCTGTTTTCCGCAAGTTGAAGGACTCAAGTGTGCTTTTCGAGAGAGTATATCATGATTGAATTTGTTGCGCTTATTGGTGCAATTGGTTATTGTAACAAAATTGTTAATACGTACAATAAATTATTGATTTGGTAAAATCCATTTTCGACAGGTGAATTCTTTATAATCCGCAAAAGGATAACAAATTAATAAGTTTATAATTGTACTTTAGTTATTGCCCATGATCTTTACCAAAAACTAATCCCCAAAAATCGGTAACATAATCAACCCGCCCCTTTTCATACAGCAGCAACAACGCAGGAAGTACTCAGCAGACTACAAACCCAGAAAAAACAGCGATCGAATACGCGATAAAACTAAATAAATCATCGCAAAACTACCAACACCTCCCAACCCCAACTTCCAACACCAACCCACAGTTCCCATCACCAAATAGTTCTCATAACTCGAACTCCACGAGAACACCACCCACCCCGAAAAGAGCTACAACTAGACGAATACTCGCCAAAAGAGTTTCATCTCAAAGAAGAGACTAATCA
>ERZ724520.1054-NODE-1054-length-14293-cov-7.089268_pt1 | contig 14293 bp, 12 predicted proteins | sample MGYA00376053_ERZ724520 | MGnify/ENA primary metagenome ERZ724520 (study PRJEB28724, sample SAMN07190886) | activated sludge metagenome | isolation source: activated sludge of sewage treatment plant in Hong Hong | place: USA: Christiansburg, Virginia | collected... | reverse complement strand
TATCGCATGATGAAGTCGTATATGGAAAAAAATCCATAGCAGGAAGAATGCCCGGCGACGAATGGCAGAAATTCGCAAACCTCAGATTGCTTTACGGCTATATGTTTTCGCATCCGGGAACCAAATTATTATTCATGGGTGCAGAATTCGGACAAAGCGCAGAGTGGAATTTTGAAGGCAGTCTCGATTGGCATTTACTCCAATTCGGTTATCACGAAGGCATCAAAAAATTGATTACCGATTTGAATGCCTTATACAAAGCAAATCCAGCGCTACACGAAAAACAATTTTCTCCAGAAGGTTTTGAATGGATCAATTATTCCGACCATCAAAATGCCGTCATGTCATACATCCGAAAAGGGAATAACCCAAAAGAAGATTTGATTATTGTTTGTAATTTCACACCAGTAGTGCGAGAAAATTACAGAATCGGTTTGCCTAAAAAAGGAAAACTAACCCAGATTTTCAACAGCGACGAAACCCAATATGGCGGCAGTGGTGTAACAAATGCCAAAGCCATCAAAATTGATGCAGAACCATGGAATGGTAGAGATTTTTCAGCAACATTAATATTGCCACCATTAAGTGTAACCGTATTTAAAATCGGATAACATTTTTCATAAAGGATTAGGTATTAAACTTAATCCTTTATGATTTTATTAAATTCCGAAATCAGGATAATAATCGTAATTGTCTTGAATATCGCCAGATTCTTTTGAATGTAGTACATGAAGTTCGGTATCCTCAAAAGCAGGATCGTGATGCGGTTTTTCTATAATTAGTCTGTGAACGACTTTTAGGTTTGGATTTGCATTCATAATAATAAGGTTTAAGATTTTGGTTATTTCAAATATAAAAACCCTTTTGAGCTACGCCTTATTTTATCGACAGAATGCGAACATTTCAGATGAAACGATTGATTTGTAGTGTTATAGGTAGTTTTTAGATGGTAAAACGGATAGTTTTAAACCATTTTATTAACGATAACGTTTGCGTGAATATCCTGCTTTTTCATTTCTACAAATGAAATCATTTTGTAAGTTTGAAACCTTTGCGACATGCCAAATCTGTTGCATTCAACCTAAGTAAAAAATTATGATTACAAATACCGAACTGGAATATAAAGGTGATTTATACCCTTCCAATATTGTCGATTTTAAAAAGGATGTCGACAGCGTTTATTTTTACACAGACAACAGTGTTATTCTAAAAGTAACCGTACTGCGCGACAGTTTAATCCGTTTTAGATATACCACTAAAGGCTATTTTAGCAAAGATTTTTCTTATGCCATCGACAAAACACAATCGCATGGCTATAATTTTCTTGAAGTAATCGAAGAGAAAGAACGCTATAAAATCAAAACCAGTAAAGTCATTTGTGCCATTGATAAAGTCGATTTGCGCGTGGCCATAACCGATTTAGAGGGACAATGTATTTTAGAAGATGAGTTAGGTTTCCATTGGGAAGAAAGCTATCACTTCGGCGGAAACATCGTCAAAATGAGCAAAGCTTCTAAAGAAGGCGAATGTTTTTATGGTATGGGCGACAAGGCTTCACACGCCAACCTCAAAGGGAAACGTGTAGAGAATTGGGCAACCGACCAATATGCCTTTCACAAAGATCAAGAACCATTATACAAAGTAGTTCCGTTTTATATCGGCCTACAAAACAAACAAGCCTACGGGATTTTCTTCGACAATACGTTTAAAACCACTTTCGATTTCTGTCACGAAAAAAGAAACGTAACGAGTTATTGGGCTGATGGTGGTGAAATGAACTATTATTTCATCTACGGTCCACAAATGCAAGACGTAGTAACGACTTATACCCATTTAACAGGGAAACCAGAATTGCCGCCACTTTGGGCTTTGGGTTACCACCAATGTAAGTGGAGTTATTATCCAGAAAGTAAAGTCAAAGAAGTGACTTCCAAATTCAGGGAATTGCAGATTCCATGTGATGCGATTTACCTCGATATCGATTATATGGATGGTTTCCGTTGCTTCACTTGGAACAAAGAATACTTTCCAGACCCAAAACGCATGGTGGCTGAACTCGCAGAAGATGGATTCAAAACCGTTGTGATTATTGATCCTGGAATCAAAATCGACAAAGAATATTGGGTTTACAAAGAAGCTTTAGAGAAAGATTATTTCTGCAAACGTGCCGACGGTCCGTATATGAAAGGGAAAGTCTGGCCAGGCGAATGTAATTTTCCAGATTACACCAATCCAGAAGTTCGCGAATGGTGGGCTGGTTTGTTCAAAGAACTCATTTCAGACTTCGGCGTAAAAGGCGTGTGGAATGATATGAACGAACCCGCGGTTATGGAAGTTCCAGGAAAAACATTTCCTATGGATGTACGTCATGATTACGATGGAAACCCTTGCAGTCACAGAAAAGCACACAATATTTATGGAACGCAAATGGCACGAGCGACTTACGAAGGTGTCAAACAATTTGCATATCCGAAACGACCATTTATCATTACACGTTCAGCTTATTCCGGAGCACAACGATATACTTCGTCTTGGACGGGCGATAACGTAGCTTCTTGGGAACATTTGTGGATTGCGAATATCCAGATGCAGCGCATGTCGATTTCAGGAATGGGATTCACGGGTTCCGATATTGGTGGATTTGCCGAGCAACCTTCGGGCGAATTGTATGCGCGTTGGATTCAACTAGGCGTTTTTCATCCGTTTTGCAGAACGCATTCTTCTGGCGATCACGGCGATCAAGAGCCTTGGTCATTTGATGTTGATGTGATTAATATTACAAGAAAGTTTGTACAGTTGCGTTACCAATTGCTCCCGTATTTATACACGATGTTTTGGGAATATATCAATGATGGTGTTCCGATGTTGAAGCCGTTGGTGTATTTCGATCAAGAAGATCCACAAACGCATTACCGCACGGATGAATTTATTTTTGGAAATCAAATTTTAGTTTGCCCGATTTTAGAACCCAATGCACAAGGACGTCGTATGTATTTGCCGATAGGAAATTGGTACAACTACTGGACCGACGAACTCGTTTCAGGACGCAAAGAATTGTGGGTGAAAACCGATTATGATCAGATTCCGATTTTCGTCAAAGAAGGAGCGATTATTCCAAAGTATCCTGTTCAGCAATATGTAGGAGAATTGGATTTTGATGAAATCAGCCTCGATGTGTATTTCAAATTGGGCAAAGAGAAATCAGTTTTATATGAAGATGCGCAAGATGGTTATGATTACAACAAAGGTCGATTCAGTTTAACCACATTCACTTTAAGAGGAAAAGAAACCGACTTGATTATTCAGCAGCACAAAGAAGGAAAATTTGTGACGAATTATGCGAAATTTAAAATCAACTTGCATGGTTTGCCATTCAAAATCAAAGCGATTGAAATCGATAATGAAGTCATCACTTTCGATAAAGTAGCTTTTGATGGAAAACATACCTTAATCATCGATAAAGAATTTTCAGAACTTCATATCATTGGTGCCTAAACGCGTTTTCTTTTTTGATAACTATTCACGGAATTTTATAAGTAGTATTTCCGCATAGAATCGTATTTTTGCTTGAATCAAAAATGAATAAAATGAAAAAATATTTTGTGTTCTTAGGTGTGACTTGTTTGTTTTTAGCTTGTTCCACCAATCCGTTTACCGGAAAAAAGAATTTAAATTTTGTTTCCAATAGCCAATTATTTCCGTCGGCTTTTCAGCAGTATGGCGAATTTCTAAAGACCAATAAAGTCTTAACTGGGACAACTGATGCCAAACGAGTAGAATCTGTTGGAATCAAAATAAAAAACGCCGCAGAACGTTGGTTGAAAGCCAATGGACATGCAGAATATTTAGATGGATATCAATGGGAATACAAACTGGTGGAAAGTCCAGATGTAAATGCTTGGTGTATGCCTGGAGGAAAAATCGTAGTCTACACCGGAATTCTGCCCATAACCCAAGACGAAGCTGGTTTAGCTACAGTAATGGGACATGAAGTTTCACACGCGCTAGCCAATCATGGAGCACAACGTATGAGCGCCGCACAGTTGCAACAAATTGGAGCAGTTGGAGTAGCTGTAGCCACTGGAAATAAAAGCGAGCAAACACAGCAGATTTTTCAGCAAGCTTACGGTATAGGTTCACAAGTGGGCGTGATGTTGCCTTTTAGTAGAAGTCACGAAAGCGAAGCCGATCAAATCGGTTTGACTTTGATGGCTATTGCAGGTTATAATCCAGATCAAGCGGTTAACTTTTGGCAAAGAATGTCTGCAAAATCTGGAGGTAATGCACCACCGGAATTCATGAGTACACACCCGTCTGATGCGACTAGAATTGCAAACATTAAAAAAATGATTCCTGAAGCCAAAGCAGCAGCAGCTAAGTTTGGCGTTACTTTTAAATAAAGTTAAAATAATATATGTCAACCATTTAAGGCATATAAGGGCACATAAGATTAAAAAAAAGCCACTCGATTTGAAGTGGCTTTTTTGTTTTTAATTCTTAATCAATTTTTTGGTTAAGGTTCGTTCGCCTTGACGCACCATAATCATATAGATTCCTTTAGACAATCCTGAAATATCAATTTGATTGCTGTTGTTTTTTTGAATTAAGACTTTACCCAAAAGCGAAGTAACTTTCACTTCATAATTTTCGTTATTGAGGTTGCTAATATGAACGATACTTTCAGATGGATTCGGATAAATCGAAATTTTCTCAGTTTGATTTTCATTCAAAGCAAGATTGCAATCTAAATTATTAATATGCTGCCAGATTTGATTGCATAAAATGAATGGCACTTCTGAAGAATCTGGTGCTTCACCCATGCGAATCATAACAATGCCATTACTTGGTGAAATGCTAACGAATTGGCCGTTTTTACCAAGTCCAGCAATCATATCCGCTGGTGCATCGGGTGCATAAGAACCTGGAAAAACAATTTGGCTTGTCGGCACCATAAAATTTTGTTTTCCGTTGAGCCACCAAAGGTAACCGTAGGATTTATTGATGTCTTGAGAAGTATTGATCATGTCATTATAATAAGCAGCATTGATCAATTGATTCCCATTCCACGCACCATTGCCTTGAATCAACAATCCGAATCGTGCCATGCTTCTAACGTTGCTGAAATACACATTGTCATAATCAATTGTTGTCCACAAACCAGTCATTCCCGTAGGCGTTTTTAATTTCGATTGCGTATAGTTGTTGATGGTTTGTCCGGTTGCATTTTCCAAAACACCTTCTAACAAAGTATACGGCGCATTGTGATAAGCCCAACGTGTTGCCGAATCGGCCAAATATTCTAGGCAAGTATTGGCTGTACAATGGTTATCGGCAACGCCATCGTTGAGTCCGCTCGTCATCGTCAATTGATTTCTAACCGTAATATTGTTTTCTTGCGCCAAAGTACAATTTGTCCAACCTTCGCCCAAATATGTAGATGTTTTATTGTTGATGGATAAGAGGTTTTCTTCTTGCGCTTTTCCAACCAGAAATGAAGTAATTGTTTTTCCTGCTGAAGCCCAATACCACAAACTTTGATCGGTGAAGGTGCCAAAGTATTTTTCTAAAACAATCTTTCCGTCTTTTAAAATGATAAAACCTTTGGTGTTTTCTTGTTCCAGAAAATCATACATAGTATTGATGTTGTTTGGGCACCAACCTAAAGATGCTGGATCTGTAGTTTCCCAAGCTGCGTTGTTGTCAATAGGAGGAAAGTATAGGTTTTGTGCTTCAACATCTACGTTTAAAAGCAAAAGTAACATCGTGAATAGTAGTGGTTTTTTCATCATCGATTTTTTAAAATTGGGGTTAAGACCAAAGTACGTCAACTAGGTTTAATAAGAGGCTTAAATAATTTTTAGCCACGAATGCACGAATTAAAAATATAGAAGCTATTAATTATTCGTGTATTGCTTCGCCTGTTCACTATAGTTCGGGTCGTGGCTAAAGACTGCTTCATCTTCGGTATAAAATTAATTTTAAAATCACATCAATTTTACAATTCATCTAAAAAAATGAATAAATTCGTGGCAACCTAAAATGAGTATCATGGCAGATTTACCAAAAGGAAATAAGAAACTATTAAATGCTTGGGCTTTTTATGATTGGGCAAATTCGGTTTATCCGTTGGTGATTTCTTCAGCGATATTTCCGATTTTCTATGAAGCTTTGTTCAGCGACCGGAATCCTTATATTCACGTATTTGGCACCGAAATAAAAAATTCTGCGCTCATCAGTTTCGTTACTGCTGCTGCTTTTGTAGTCGTTGCTTTTATTTCTCCATTGCTTTCCGGTATTGCTGATTATATTGGAAACAAGAAAGAATTCATGCGCTTCTTTTGTTATTTAGGCGCCATATCGTGTATAGGTTTGAATTGGTTTAGCCTAGATTCGCTGTACTTGAGTTTGCTTTTTTACTTTTTAGGATTGATTGGTTATTGGGGAAGCATTGTTTTCTATAATTCGTATTTGCCCGACATCACGTTTCCTGAACAGCAAGATAAAATAAGCGCAAAAGGCTATTCGATGGGTTACATTGGAAGCGTTATTCTGTTGGTTGTCAATTTGGCGATGGTCATGAAACCACAACTCTTTCATATTAGCGGATCAGAAGGCGAAGCAGCCATGAAAGCCATGCGTTATTCGTTTGTGATGGTAGGCATTTGGTGGGTTGTTTTCAGTCAATATACTTATTACTATCTACCAAAAGGAAACAAAAATGCCGATAGAAAGGTTTCAAAAGATGTGGTTTTTAATGGTTTTAAAGAATTGAAAAAAGTCTGGCATTTGCTAGAAAAAAATACCATGCTCAAAAGATATTTATCAGGTTTTTTTGTCTACAGTATGGCGGTGCAAACCGTGATGCTAATCGCAACCTATTTTGGGGCGCAGGAAATTCAATGGGAATCGAAAAGCCAAAGTACAACAGGACTGATTATTTGTATTTTGTTGATTCAACTTGTTGCAATTCTTGGTGCTTGGCTGACTTCGAGAGCTTCGGCAAGATTTGGTAATATTCCCACTTTAATTACCATCAATTGCTTTTGGATTGTGCTTTGTTTCTTAGCCTATTTTATCACTTTGCCGATTCATTTTTATGTGATGGCAACGTTGGTCGGTTTGGTTATGGGCGGCATTCAAGCTTTATCGCGTTCAACATACTCCAAATTATTACCCGAAACCGAAGATACGGCTTCCTTTTTTAGTTTTTTTGATGTGGCTGAAAAAATAGGAATTGTCATCGGAATGTGCGTTTATGGAATCATAGATCAAATTACGGGAAGTCCACGATTTGCCATTGTTTTCCTTGCAGTCTTTTTCATTATTGGCGTAATATTGTTGCGTCGTGTGCATAAAAAAAGTGTTTTAAATGAATAAAACACTTTTTCGAACTAACCTTAAATAATGATGATTTTATCTTTTCGAAATGTCGCCTGAGCCAGTGACTTTCGTATCTTTTTTCTTTGGATCTCCGTAATAACTGATATCGCCTGAACCCGTTACCCGAGCTTCCAATGATGCTGTGCAATATACGCTGCAATCGCCTGAACCCGTTACTTTAGCCGATACAATGGCGCTTTCTAAACCTGTTGCATTTAAATCGCCAGATCCGGTAACCGTACATTTAAATTCTTCTGATTGTCCTTTTAAAACCATATCGCCCGAACCGGTTACTTCTCCAGTAACTTCTTTAGCATCGATGTCTAAATGAATATCGCCAGAACCGGAAAGGGTTGATTTAAACTCGGTAGCTTTGATTTTGTTTTTGCTTCGAACATCGCCTGAACCTGAAAGCGAAACAGCGGTTAAACTTTCGAAAGGAACTGTAATTAACACTTTGTGACCGCGACTCGGATTAAGCGATACTTCATTCTCTACATTGATTTTCAAAGTGTTATTTTCCACTTTGATGATGATGTACTCGAGGAAATTTTCTTCAGCTTCTAAGGTTATTTTTCCTTCTTCGCCTGTGATAAGTACTACTTCGAAAAACCCGCTGACTGCGATTTGATCGTAATCGGAAGTGCTGATGTTTTTAGTAATCATGTTGCCATTTCCTTTGACTTTGGTTCTAGAATTCCACTGGGCATTCATAATTAATGGAAAGCAAAAGGCGAGTACGATTAAAAGGTTTGTTTTTTTCATAATGTTTGATTTAAGAGATGATTGAAACTACTAATTTGTTTTTTTGGTCAAGCTAACATTGCCGTATCCTGATTGAATATTGATTTTGCTGCCGCCACTTTTTTTGTAAAATCCCTGATAATTTTTCGCAAAAGCCGTTTCTTGTTTCGAATTGAATTCTAAATCTTTATCGTATTTGAAGTTGGCATATTTAAGATCTACATCGAAATTGAAATAAAAATCTGGAGCAAATTTTAAATCTACAGCAGTATATTCACAATCGATAATTACGGCGTTGGTTTTGGCATCGATTTCATCAACGGTAATTTTACTGTAATCGGTTCTGATTTTTAAAGTGTTTGAAACTTGCTTGATTCGAAACGACAGATAATCGCCTTTTCCTTCTACGGTGTTGATGTTGCCCAAACTCAATTTCCCGTAATTGCAATCGTATCTTAAATCACTGCCGTTGCCAATCGTACAATCGGTATAGTCTGCATTTAAAGCAACTTTGCCAAAATCAGTTAAGGTGAATCCAGAATAATCTGCGGAAATGCTTCCGTTTTTTAGATACTCAATGGTTGATTTTGGACAATAATCGAAAGCAATACTATTCGAATTGCCATTTAATCTTCCTAAGGTAAGTTTGCCGTATTCACAGTTAAGATTTGTGTTGGCAAACAAATCGGTGGTGATAATCGATCCGTATTTGTTATTGATTTTTACCGAACCATTTTTTGGAATTTTGATCGTATAATTGATTTCGAAACTATTGTCTTTCCCATTAAAGGAATACAAAGATTTGGTCAAAATCGTTTCGGCAGTAACCATCGATTTGAGTGCTTCGATATTGACATCGATGTCGTCAATTCGTTTTTGTACCCATTTCTCGTTGTCGCCACTGACTTTGATGTTGACAAACAATTCGATTTTGTCTTCATCCCAAGTCGTAACATACACGCTTCCGTAAGTATTCTTGATCGATATTCCAGCATCAGAATTTACGATGTACGCTTTTTTGATTTCTTTTTGTTTGGTGAATTTCCCCAAATCGATTTCATTGCCAAAAACGATGATTGGCAATATCAGTAGTAAGTTATAAAGTGTTTTCATCAGTCGTAGTAATTAATTTTTCGGTAGTATTGATTTGATCGAGCACATTTTCTAAAAAAGAAATGCGGGTTTTCAGATTGCGAATCATCGCATAAATGATTTGTTTGTTTTCGCCATTTTTGATTAAATCTTGTTTGATTTTTTCATAATCAGCATCCAAGACTTTCATTTGAACCATGGCATCAGCGATGATTTTTTCGTTTAAAGGTGATTTTTTTTCTTTGATTTTATCCCATTCATACTGAATCATGCAAGTAAAAATCGAATCCGTTTGTTGGGTTTCTCTCGAAGCGAACGTTAAGTTTTTGGGCGTTTCATTTTTATTGAAAAAAGTAAAATAACCAACTAAAACTAAAATGGATGCCGCAATTGATAACGGATACCAATATTTTTTTGAATTGCTCTTTTTAGATCGTTTGGCAATAAATCGATCGTAATGGTTTTCATCCAATTCTTGAATGTCCCATTGGTTTTCAAATTTTTTTAAAACATCCGCTATCGGATCTTGCTGCTCTTTCATAATTCCTTTTTATTAGGTCAATTTTAATTTAGGGTTATCAGTGATTTTCGCAAACTTTCTTTGGCGCGGCTGATTGTAGTTCTGCAATTGGCATAACTGATGTTCAATATTTCTGTAATTTCTTCTTGATCGTAACCTTCAATAAAGTGTAAAGTAAGCACCATGCGGTAACTGTCTTTGAGGTTTTGAATGGCTTCTAAAACTTGTGCCACTTTAAGATGATTAAAATCAACTTCCGCAAGTTGGTAGGAATCTTCCTCAACTTTATGCAAAACTTTGTCAAGTTCATCCGGCTTAAAAGCATTGTTTTTTTTATAAAAATCGATGCTATTATTAATGATAATGCGTTTCAACCAAGCGCCGAAAGCTACTTCTTGTTTGTAATCATTGATTTTTAAGAACGCTTTCAAAAATCCTTCTTGCATCACATCTTCCGCAAAGTGTTCGTCTTTCACAATACGATACGCCACATTATACATCGCTTTGCTGTAACGATGGTATATTTCGAATTCTGCCTTTTGATTTTTTTGTTTACAAAGTGCCAGAAGATCGTCGATATGTAGCTTGGATAAACTCAATTTTCGGATGTAATTTAAGACAAAGACCTAAGCCTTTTTTTTATGTTACAGTTTTATCAAATAATACTTTATTTTTTTTATTTCCGTTAGTTGAAATAATTATATTTGAAAATTAATTAATAAAATGAAATGAAACACATCAAAATATTTTTCTGCCTGGCTTTTTTTTCAATGCTTTTTCTGAATTCATGTAGCAGTGAAGACGAACCTATCGATCCAGCGTTGTTGATAGACACGCCCGCAAGTTGTAGCGAACCTTCATTTTTACAAGTAAGCGCATTAATCAACGGAAACACTGTGAGCATTGATTGGGATAAAACTTCAGGTGAAATCTGGGAAATTCAATACGGAGCGAGCGGATTTCAAGTAGGCACGGGAACCACAGTCAATTTTACACCAACCAGCAGTTTAATAGGCGGATTGGTAGCGACAACAAATTACCAATTTTATATTCGTACCAAATGTGCCGACGATGATTTTAGCGCATGGGTTGGTCCAGTAGCACCTGGTTCTGTTATAGAAGTTTGTGTGAATCCTACCAGTATAACAGCTGTTCGATCTACTACTGATGTTACAAAAGTTACCGTAGCTTGGTCTGCCAATGGTGATGAAAATTCATGGCAAGTACAATATGGTGCCGCAGGATTCACTCTTGGAGCTGGAACAATAACGGCTTCAGCAACGCCAACCAAAGTAATATCTGGCTTGGTCGGAGCAACCAGTTACCAATTTTATGTGCGCTCTAATTGTTCTGCCAATGAGAACAGCGATTGGGTTGGTCCAATTACAGTAAATGCAGTAGGTGCTTCAAGTTGTACAACACCAACCAATTTATCGGCTGTTAGAAGTTTGAATACACAAGCTTTACTAACGTGGAATGCTGGTGGAACCGAAACTTCATGGGAAATTCAATACGGAAATGTTGGTTTCGCTGTTGGTGGTGGAACTTCAGTGATTTCAGCCACAACATCGAAAACAATTAGCGGTTTAGGAGCAACTTCTTATGATTTTTATGTACGCGCCAAATGTTCCGCAACGCAAAATAGCGCTTGGTTCGGGCCTGTAAATATTGTAGCTGTGCAAGCAGTAGATAATTCTCCAGCATTGATGACAGCCAATATCAACGGCGTTCAATTTAATAGTATGAAACCTTATCTTTATTCGCTAACTGGGAATGATGTAAACGTCATGAACAATGGTGCTCCGCTGGGCGATCCAAGATATTTGTGGATTCAAGGTGTAACCTCTGACAATTTAAATACGTTAAGCGAGATAGATTTGTATATCCCAGACAATCTCTGGAATCCGGCAACTTACCAACTTTTTGAAGTTAATAATTTTGAAGATGTTACTTATTGCCAAGTAAAAATGTTAACCAATCCAGGGTCTACCGTGCTTACCACCAACAATATTATTGGAGGGACTTTGACGGTTACCGAATTTAATTTAACAACCAGAAGAGTTAAGGGAACTTTCTCATTTAGTTATGAAAAGATTGTGAATGGTGTTTCAACTGGAAATTTTGAAGTCACCGATGGCACCTTCAACTACGCATTGGATAACTCATACTTCGATTAAAATCTAAAACTTACCAATACATTAAATAATAGAAACCTGAATCATCGCATTCAGGTTTTTTTGTTCCATTATATTTCGTTTAGAAATTAGGATTGAATATATTTGTTTGCCTAATCGAGAATTTAAATTACAAATCATGAATGCAAATAAGTTCATTCTTTTACTCCTATTAATCTTCACTTTTTCAGCTTGCGAAAACGAACCCGTTGATCCTTTGGCTTCAGTGACAACACCTTCAGCGTGTACCGCACCATTTTCATTTAATGTAAGTGCCTTCATCAATGGGAATTCGGTTAGAATTGATTGGGATAAATCAGCTTTGTCAAGTGCCTGGGAAATTCAATACGGAATTAACGGATTTCAAATTGGCACCGGAACTACTGTTAATTTTACAAGAACTAGTAGTCTAATAGGTGGATTAATCTCAACAGTAGATTACGATTTTTATATTCGTACTAATTGTGGTAATGGTTTGTATAGCGATTGGGTTGGACCAGTTTCTCCAGGTGCTGGTATTTCTAGCTGTGCCAATCCCACAGGTTTAACCGCTGTACGTTCTGTGTCAGATACCACAACTGCTAACATAACTTGGTCGACCATAGGCGATGTAAACACTTGGCAAGTGCAATATGGAGTTTCAGGATTTGTGTTGGGCTCAGGAACAACTTTGGCTTCTGCAACACCTTCAAATACACTATCTAATTTAGTTGCTGATGTAAGTTATGATGTCTATGTACGTTCTAATTGCGATGCCAATCAAAACAGCAATTGGATTGGGCCAATCCTTATTCCAGCTGCTGGTACAACCAATGATACCGCTTTTTTTGCTTTAGTGGATGGTGTTGAATTTGTTGATGTTGGACCTATTAATGTAAATATCAATTCACTTTTGTATGGTTTGCCTTCGATTTACCTGATTGCAACTGATGCGAATAATAATGTCATCGAAATCAATATTAGTAATGATGCCGTTGTAGGTACACAATATTTCAATAATAATGACGCCACAGATAAATTTAGATTTGTCTATTTTGAACCTTTACCGACCGAATTAGAAATAGATACCGACGGATCATTAACGGTTACCGAGCGAACAGCAACAAGAATCAAAGGGATATTTTATTTCAGCGCTCTCGACGAATTTGATCAAATTGTGAAAGTCACCAGTGGCACTTTTGATGTAGAAATTCCTTAAAAAGCAGAACCGTCTATTTGGCGGTTTTTTGTTTTGAAGCCAAGCCATTTCTAAAATCTTTACTTTGCGTGCATTATATTTTATTAAGAAAATTGGATTGGATATATTTGCGATGCTTATCGATAATTTAATAGTTTCTTTATGAGTTCAATAAAATTCTTGCGCATACTAGTCGTATTGTTTTCAATAACACTTTTCTCTTGTGAAGACGAACCCGTTGATCCGAGACCTGTCGTAGAAACTTCTACAGCAGATTGTAGCGACCCAATTGATGTTACAGCCGTAAGATCTGATGATACGTCAAAGGCAACCATACTTTGGACTGCGAATGGAGATCAAACTTCTTGGCAGGTTCAGTATGGCAATGCTGGATTTACAATCGGAACTGGAATTATTGTAGCATCCAATGCGCCTTCCAAAATTTTTCCGGGTTTGTCTGACAATGTGAGTTATGATTTTTATGTGCGCTCGAAATGCTCGGCAAATCAATTTAGCGATTGGGTTGGACCAGTTAATGTGCCCATTGTTGGCGGCATTGCTACAGCAGAATATTGGCCAAGAGCCGCACAGAACCAATGGATTTTTTCTGTCGATAACATCAATCAAGATCCATGGAAAATTGTTCGAACCGAGGTTATTAATGGCAATACCTATTATGCTTTTCAATCAATTGATGAGCAACCGCTAAGAAAAATTAGAAAGTCGACTACTGGTGATTATTTCGACAGATATGAAGATTATACTGTAGCTGATTTTTCAAAAACAGGTAACGAAACCATTATCTTAAAAGATTATTTACCTGTGAATAGTTCCTGGACAAATACCTACATCGAGACGACTACTTCTTTAGGTTTGCCACCACAAGATTATAATGTTGAAATTGTATCTACCATTCAAGAAAGAGATGCCAGCGTTTCTGTTCCAGCTGGTACTTTCAACGATTGTATTGTTGTAAGAAGAGTAAAGACGACTTCTGGTCTTAATGTATCCACAACGACTTCCACAATCAGATATTGGTTTGCCAAAAACAAAGGCCCAGTGAAAGTCGAAACAGATGAAAATGGTCAAATTACCACGCAAAGTTTGACGGCTTATATTTTGTACTAAATCGATATTCAATTAATTTTAAGCATGACATTGGGGTTTTAATGGCATAAAATTTGGCTTTTTAAAACAACTAACGAG